>Ga0134124_10000037_pt1 | contig 172151 bp, 124 predicted proteins | sample KB304_FD_96880 | JGI IMG/M metagenome (GOLD analysis project Ga0134124, IMG submission 96880) | Terrestrial soil microbial communities without Nitrogen fertilizer from Kellogg Biological Station, Michigan, USA - KB3-0-4 | ecosystem: Environmental > Terrestrial > Soil > Unclassified ...
CGCAAGCGGATCGACGCCATGTACGAGCGACGGCAATGCGTGCACCAACGACCTCTGCAACGGCAGCGGAACCTGCGCACACCCGAACAACACCGCTCCCTGCAACGATGGAACGTTCTGCAATGGCCCCGATACGTGCGCAGGCGGTACCTGCAGCGTGCACTCCGGCGACCCGTGCACTGGCGGCGGAATCTGCGGAAGCTCCTGCAATGAAGCCGCCGACAACTGCTTCGCAAGCGCGACCACGGTCTGCCGTTCTTCTGCAGGCATCTGCGACGCGGTGGAAAACTGCACCGGCACGTCGGCGACCTGTCCTGCCAACGCATTCTCGTCGGGAAACACCTGCCGGTCGGCATCGGGAATCTGCGACGTGGCCGAAACCTGCAACGGCGCCTCCGCCTCGTGCCCGGCCGACGGTTTCGCCTCAGGATCGGTTGTCTGCCGCGCCGCGGCGGGCGAGTGCGATGCCGCCGAAGTCTGCAGCGGCTCAGCCTCGTGTCCCGCCGACGCGCAGGCGAACAATTCGACTCCGTGCTCGACCGACGAAAATGTCTGCACCGACGACCTCTGCGACGGCCGCGGAACCTGCGCGCATACGAACAACACTGCGCCGTGCGACGACGGAACCTTCTGCAACGGCGCCGACACGTGCTCGGAAGGATCGTGCTCGGTTCACCCCGGCGATCCGTGCGGCAGCGGTACCGGACCGTGCGCAGGATCCTGCAACGAGGACACCAACACCTGCAACGGCGGCGACGGCAACGTCTGTGACGACGGAGTGTTCTGCAACGGCACCGACACATGCGCGGGCGGTACGTGCAGCGTGCATTCGGGCAACCCGTGCGCCGGCGGCGGAATCTGCGGAAGCACGTGCAACGAATCCGCCGGCAACTGCTTCGCGAGCGCGGCTACGGTCTGCCGGGCTTCTGCCGGCGTCTGCGACACCGCGGAGAGCTGCACCGGCTCGTCCACGAGCTGCCCGGCCGACTCGTTCACGTCGGGAAATACGTGTCGCGCATCCGCCGGGGTCTGCGACGTGGCCGAAACCTGCAGCGGCGCTTCCGCTTCGTGTCCCGCCGACGGCTTTGCTTCGAGCGCCACGACGTGTCGCCCCGCCGCCGGCGACTGCGACGTTGCCGAAGTCTGTAGTGGCGCCGCGACCTGCCCCGCGGATCAACTGGCGAGCTCGTCGACTCCGTGCTCCGGCGACTCCAACGTCTGCACCGACGACTTCTGCAACGGCGCGGGAATCTGCGCACATACCAACAACACCGCGCCGTGCGATGACGGATCGTTCTGCAACGGCACCGATACGTGCGGCGGCGGCACCTGCGGCCACACCGGTGATCCATGCACCGGGAACCCGACCTGCTCGGCAAGGTGCGACGAAGCTGCCGATTCGTGCAATCTGCCGGCCGGAGCTCCGTGCCATGTCGACGACAATCCGTGTACCGACGACGTCTGCGACGGCAGCGGCACCTGCACGGCCGCACCGAACACCGACGAGTGCGACGACGGGTTGTTCTGTACCACCGCCGACCGCTGCGTCGACAGCGCGTGCATCGGCAGCCCGACCTGCCCGCAGACGGACGCGTGCAGCGATACGTGCGACGAAGCGGCAGATGCGTGCCGCACCTGTGGGCATCCGTTCAGCAACGACCGATGCGTCGTCAATGCGAGCTTCGTGCTGCAGGGTGCGCTCGGTCTCAGGGTTTGCGAGCTGTGCACGTGCGACGTCGATTCGAACGGCCGCGTCAACACGACCGATGCGCTGAAGATCCTCCGCACCTGCGCAAGCCTGCCGACTACGCTCGACTGTCCGTAGCCGATCAGACGACGACTGGAATCTGAATCCGGGAAACGAAAATCGGGTCAGACACCGTTTTCTGAAAATCGGGGACAGACACTGATTTCGCTAAATCGGTGTCTGTCCCCGATTTCACGGTTTTTCAGTCCGGAAGGTGCTCTTCGCCGGGGACGTCGCGCCAGTAGCGTGCGTAGTCTTCGAGAGTCGCGAGCTTTTTCATGTCGCGGATGCGGTCCACGTAGAGCACGCCGGCAAGATGGTCGAGCTCGTGCTGGAAGACCGTTGCGAGGAATCCGTCGGCTTCGATCGCGCGCGGCGTGCCGTCGAGGTCGAGATAGTCGACCCGGATCCGCCGCGGCCGCTCGACGAAACCGCGTAGATTCGGAACCGACAGGCATCCTTCCCAGAACCCCTGCTCCTCTGCATCGAGCACCGTGATCTTCGGATTGACGAAGACGCGCTGCCCGAACGGCTCCTGCCCGGGATAGCGCACGGACTCCTCGTCGATTTCGATCACGGCGACCGCGAGCGACTCGCCGATCTGCGGCGCCGCGATGCCGATGCCCTGCTCGTGATGCATCGTCTCGATCATGTCGCCGATCAGCTGACCGAACGCTTCGGAGCGCATTTCGTCCCCGGTCACGTCGCGTGCAACGAGGCGCAGCAGGGGATTTCCTATCGTCAGTACCGGCCGGATCGCCATGGCTCGCCGCAATCTCCCAAAGTCCGCAGGATTTCTTTTTCCTGAATGAACCGGATCCGTTCGATGCTCAACCCGGATTGCGGAGAGCCTCGCGCGGGGCGTCGGCGTGTTGGACCGGCAGCGACAGGCGAGGATCGAGCCACGTCAGGATGCGATCGTTCTCTTCGCGCGGATACGTGTGCGACAGGTCGTCGATGATCCTCAGCGTGAGGTCTGCGCCTGCCGAGCGCAGCTCGTCGGCCGCCATCTCGGCGGTTTCGACCGGGAACATCCAGTCGAGGCGGCCGTGCACGAGCCAGATCTTGCGCCCCTCGGCCCGCGCCAGGTTGCCGCCCATCATGTTGGCCGGATGCAGCACGCCGGAGACCGGAGCGAGATGCGTAAACGGCGAATCCTCGCCGAGCCCCTCGAGCAGCGTGTAGGTGGCGCCGTCGGAAATTCCCGTCAGCAGCACGTGCGAGCGATCGACGCGCCAGCGCGACGAGATGTACGCGACCATCGCGCGCAGCGAGCGCGAATCGAGATCGGGGCCCATCAGCGACCACGTGGGCCCCTGCGATGTTGGCGCGGCCAGCAGGAAACCTCGTCCCCTCGCTTCGCGCAGCCAGCTCCACAGGAAATCGCGTCCGCTTCCCGAGCCTCCGTGCAGCGCAACGACGAGCGGCCAGGCTTCGCTGCCGTCGTAGCGCTCGGGAACGTACAGGCAGAATCCGCCGCGCCCGTCGGCCCCGCGCTCGCCGCCGCTGTGGTGAAGCCCGACGCTCACGCCCTCCGGAGGATCGGTTTCCAGGTCCGCGAGCCGGTCGTGAAAGGGAGCCTCGACGAAGTAACGCGACAGCGGCGGAAAGCGGTGCAGCCCATAGAGCGCTTCGAGCGCGCGGCAGAACGTGCGCAGGCTCGACAGCATCTTGAAGATCGCTTCCTGCGGGAGGGAATCCGCGAGGAACATCTCGAGCGAGCGTCGCGTAAGCTCGGCACCCTCGCGGAAGCGGGCGTGAAATGCCGCAAGCGGAGCCGGCGGCGATGACGCAGCGTAGATCGACAGCGCGCGCTCGAGCTCCTTGTAGTGGGGCGAGAGCGCCTTGCGCAGCTGCGGAACCTCGGGCGGATGAAGGTAGCGCGCGGCGGCTTCCATGGCACCGAGCGCGGTCAGCGTCGCGACGCCGGCCTGGCTCAGTGCATCCTGGTAGTCGTCAGGAATGTCGACCATCCAAACCTCGAAACATCGCCGCTCGAATGCCTGCCACGAAAGAAAACGTGCGGTTCGCACAAAGTGCGAAACCTCCGGGGGAGAGCAGCGTCAACCTAAGGGATGGTCCATGCCCTTGGAAGAGCCTTCCCGGAAATCCGCCGAAGGCCAACTCGCGAGCGCCTTGGTCCGGTGCTAATCGAATCCCTCCCGATGTTGATGCCTGAGCCCGATCGGCCCCCTCGACGCGCCACCGGTGCGCGCCCGGCAATGCGACGAGCGCCGCACGGCGTCGCGCTCCTGCTTACGCTGCTGACAGTTACCGGCGTATCCATCGCCCTCGCGCGCGTCGCACAAGCCGAACCGGTCAGCTCCGGCAATGTCACCGCCGAGCTCGCGAGCGAGCAGCGAACCATCCGTCCCGGCGGAATGTTCACGCTCGGTCTGTCACTGCGCCCCGCGGAAGGCTGGCATACGTACTGGCAGAACTCGGGCGACAGCGGCCTTCCGACCAGGATCGAGTGGACGCTTCCGCCCGGTTTCCATGCCGGTGAGCTGATGTGGCCGCACCCGGTCCGGCTCGGAGATCCTCCATTCGTAACGTACGGTTACGAGCGTGACGCGCTGCTGCTGACAAATCTCGACGCACCGTCGACGCTGCAGCCCGGCTCGGATGTGGAAATTGTCGCAGCGGCCCGCTGGCTCGCCTGCCGAGCGGACGCGTGCGTGCCCGGCAAGGCGGACCTCAAGGTCCACCTTCGTGTGGATTCGGGTGCCCCTCAGATCGATCCCGGCTGGCAGGCTGCATTCGCCAAAGCCCGCTCGGAGCTCCCGAAAATGGCCGTCGACTGGTCGGCGAGCGTTCGCGAGACCGCAGACCAGGTCCATGTCGACGTGATCGCTCCGGCGCAAGCAAGGCCGGTCGCGACGGCCGTGCAGGTTTTTGCGATCGATCCCGGCGTCATCGATGCGTCCGCGCCGCCGTCGGTGCGGGCGACCGATTCCGGATTCACGATCGACGTCGCCAGAGACGAACGTCGCGAGCCGCTGCCCGAGCTGCTCCAGCTGGTCGTCGTCGCCGATGCCGCGGCGGATGCGCCGGCGCCGTTCCGCGCGCTTCGCATCAACGCGCACAAGGCGGTCGAGTCGCCGCCTGCGGGCGCAGCGAAGGCTCCTTCGCAGGGCGCGGTGGCTGCAAAGGCACCGGACAAACGTACGGCCCAATCGTCACGTGCGGCTCACGCCGGCGGCATAACGTTTTGGGCCGCGATCGTGCTCGCGCTTGCCGGCGGCCTGATCCTCAACCTGATGCCGTGCGTGTTCCCGGTCCTGTCGCTCAAGATTCTCGGCTTCGTGCACATTGCCCATCACGACCGGCCGAGCGTACGCCGGCACGGATACGCATTTGCTGCGGGCGTGCTCGCTTCGTTCTGGATTCTGGCCGCCGTGCTGATCGTGCTGCGCATGGCCGGCGATTCGCTCGGGTGGGGCTTTCAGCTCCAGCAGCCGCTGTTCGTTGCGCTGCTGGCCGCGCTGCTGCTCGCAATGGCGCTCAATCTGTTCGGCGTCTTCGAGCTTGGCTCGTCGGTGCCCGGTGCGGCCGGACGCCTGGATTCGGCGTCCGGCTACCACGGTTCGTTTCTGAGCGGCGTGCTCGCGACCGTCCTTGCCACGCCATGTTCGGCACCGTTCATGGGAACGGCCATCGGCTACGCGCTGGTGCAGCCGCCTTTGAAGACGTTCCTCGTTTTTACCGCGCTCGGAGCCGGCATGGCGCTTCCATACCTTGTGCTCGCATGCGTGCCGATGCTGCTGCGACGGCTGCCGAAACCCGGCGCATGGATGGAGCGATTCCGCGAAGCGATGGCGTTTCCGCTGCTCGCGACGGTCGCATGGCTTGTCTGGGTCTTCGGCCAGCAGACCGGCAACGACGGCGTGCTCGGGCTGCTGATCGCGCTTCTGCTCGGTTCGCTCGGCCTCTGGATCGGTGGGCGCTTCGCGGGCGGCGCGCATCGCCGTCTCGTCGCCGTGCTCACGGGGCTGTGCGTGGTGGCGTCGATCGCGATGATGTTCTCGGTGGCTTCACCGCGCGTGGCATCGAGATTCGAGGAAGCATCGGCGACTACGGCTGCCGGGCGCCAGGCACCGTCCGATATCCGTCGTGACGACGGCACGCTGCGCTGGCAGCCGTGGGATCCGGACGCCATTGTCCAGCATCGCACCGAAGGACGGGTGGTCTTCGTCGACTTCACGGCCGACTGGTGCCTGTCGTGCAAGGTCAACGAGCGCGTCGCGCTCTCGGGCGACGAGTTCGCGCGGCGCATGACCGACGCGAAAGCCGTTGCAATGAAAGCCGACTGGACCAGCTCCGATCCGCGCATCACCAGGGCGCTCGCCGATTTCGGTCGCAGCGGTGTGCCGCTCTACGTCGTCTACCCGCGTGACCCATCGCGCGCGCCGATCGTGCTCCCGCAGATCCTCACGCCCGCCATCGTCCTCGAAGCCATCGAAAAAGCCGTCGCCTGAGAAATCGGGGTCAGACACCGATTTCGCATCGCTGAGAAATCGGTGTCTGTCCCCGTTTTTCAGAGCTTGAGAACGCGCATCGCGTTCTCGCGCAGGAACTTCGGCCAGACGTTGTCGCGCAGCGGCACCTGCGGCATGTCGCCGAAGATCCGTTCGAGGCTGAGGCCCATCGGAAAGTATCCGGCGTACAGAACCTTGTCGGCTCCGCGCGTGTTGGCGAAATCGATGATGTTCTTCGGGTAGTGGCGCGGCGCGAACGCGCTCGTCGAGTAGTACAGGTTCGGGTACTTGAGCATGAGCTTGACCATCAGGTCGGTCCACGGCTCGCAGCCGTGACGCGTAACGAAACGAAGCTCGGGGAAGAACCAGCAGACCTCGTCGATCAGCGACACGTCCTGGCACATCATCGGAACGCGCGGACCGGGCACGCCGGCGCAGACGAAGATCGGAATGTCGAGGTCGATGCACGCGGCGTAGAGTGGGAAAAATTTCTTGTCGTTGATCGGGACCTGCGGCACGCAGCCGGCAGGGAATGCCGTTGCTGCCTTCACCCCGAATTCGTCGTGCGCGCGGCGAAGCTCGCGGACGCCCTCCATGCCGAGATTCGGGCTGACCGCAAAGCTCGGAATGAAGCGGGTCGGATGCTCGCGGATGGCGCGCGCGCCGAGCGGATTGCCGAAGCGCACGCTGATCATCGCCTTTTCGATGCCGTACTTGTCCATCTCGTCGAGCGCGATGCCGATGTAGTCGTCGGAATCGCGCACGGTCGGAATCGACTTGAACATGTACTCGGCCGGCATCTTGAACATCTCGCGGCTTTCGTGGTCCATGAGCAGCGGCTTCATGAAGTCGTACCAGGTCCCGCGGTCGTCCGTGGGAAGCTCGAGCATGAGATCGATGACGCCGATTCCGTCCGGCATGGGCATGAGGGGGGCTCCTGATGGAAATGCTGAATTCGCGGGATATGGAGAAAAAAGTCACGCGCTTCGTGCGCAGACGGGCCTCGACGGCAGCGGCGGAACCTAAATGACATTTCGTCTTCGTACAAGACGGCGCTACGCTCCGACTCGTCGGGCGAACACCCCGGCATGAGTCCCGGACAAACCCGGGGCGCATCAGCCGCAGCCGATGCGTCCGGCGTCCGGGATTCCGCTTTGAGTCCGTGGAAGAGCCCGATGATGCGGAGCGAGGAGACAGCCCAGATGACGGACCGACCGGAAGCCGCCAATGTCGATCAGATCTCGTACTGGAACGATGTCGGCGGTCCGAAATGGGTGCGCTACCAGGCGATGCTCGACCGCCAGCTCGACGCGATCGGCAGCGCGGCGATGGATGCCGCGACCCTCGTCGCCGGAGAATCGGTGCTCGACGTTGGTTGCGGGTGCGGATCGACCACGCTCGCGCTCGCACGCCGCGTCGGACCCTCCGGCCACGTAACCGGAATCGACATCTCGGGCCCGATGCTCGAAGTCGCCCGCAACCGGGCGCGCGACGAGCACCTGACCAACGTTTCGTTCGAGCAGGCCGACGCGCAGGTCTTCCCGTTCGAGCGCAAGTTCGACGTGCTGTTCTCGCGCTTCGGCGTGATGTTCTTCGACGACCCGCCGCGCGCGTTTGCCAACCTGCACGGCGCGATGCGCGACGGCGGCCGCGTCGCGTTCGTCTGCTGGCAGGCGCTTCACAAGAATCCGTGGATGTCGGTTCCGATGATGGCCGCATTCCAGCACATCACGATCGAGGCTCCGCCGTCGCCCGACGCACCGGGGCCGTTCGCATTTGCCGACGCGAGCCGCACCGCGGGGATCCTCGACAGCGCCGGATTCCGCGACATCGCGATCTGCGGGCTCGACATCGATCTGTCGGTGGGCGGCGGGTCCGACCTCGACGATACGGTTTCGTTCGTGCTCGACATGGGTCCGCTCGGTCGCGTGCTTTCGGGCGCGACGCCGGACATCCGCTCGGCGGTCGCACGCGACGTGCGCCTGTCGCTCGTCAACTATCAGAAGGACAATGGGGTCGAGATGCCGGGCGCGATCTGGATCGTGACCGCGGTGGCGTGACGGCATCCGCGAAGGATCCGGCATTGGCCACGCGCGATCATCGCGACTCCCGCGCCGCTTCGGCGGAGTCGGCGTTCGAGGATGAGACGTCGTCGGGCCTGCTTGCGACCCTGCAGAGACGCTTCCTTTATTTTCCGACGCGCGGCTTCGTTGCGGCGCCGGCTCAGTACGGGTTTTCTCACGAAGAGGTCGACCTGCGATCGGAAGACGGCACCGGGCTGCACGGCTGGTGGCTCCCGGTCGCGCATGCATCGCGGACCGCACTGTTTCTTCACGGCAACGCCGGAAACGTTTCGCACTGGCTCGACGTCGCGGTCGCGTTTCGCGACGTCGGCTGGAACACGATGCTCCTCGACTACAGGGGCTACGGCCGCAGCGAAGGGACGCCGAGCGAGTTCGGCACCTACATGGATGCGCGCGCCGCGTATCGTTACCTGACGATGGAGCGCGGAATCGCATCGTCGACCATCGTCGTGGTCGGGCGCTCGCTCGGCGGCGGCATCGCGACGTGGCTGGTCGATCATCACCCGTGCGCGGGCCTCGTGCTGGAGGCGACGTTCACGTCGATCGCCGACGTCGTCGCCACTGCGTTTCCGCTGCCCGGAATCGGCCGTTTCGTGAAGCTCGGTTACGAGAGTCTTTCGCGCATCGGCCGCCTTTCGGTGCCGCTGCTGGTCGTGCACGGCAGGAACGACGACCTCGTGCCGTTCGCGCACGGCCGGGCACTTTTCGAAGCGGCGCCGGAGCCGAAGCGCTTCGTCGAGCTTCGCGGCGGGCACAACGATGCATTTACGACGGATCGCGAGACGTACGTGCGCGCGCTGCGCGAATTCGCGCGGTCGCTCGACGCTTAGTCAGACCCTGTGACGGTTGGGCTGCGGGTTGTAGGTGACTTCGCGGGTTTGAGGTGACACGACGAGGTCCATGTCTTCCATCGGGACTGCACCGAGCACGACCTCGTCGCCCATCAGGAATGCACCGACAAAGCAGGAGCGCTTCTCAAATCGGACTTGGATCGGGCCAATGTACGGAACGCTCGCGATGCGACCGTCTGCAAGCTTTACGCGGCGGTGCTCCGTGGTCTCGAGATTCAGCTGCAGCGCGACGTGTTTCGGAACGCAGAGCATATTCGCCCCGGTATCTGCGAGTGCGGCGACGCGCATCGCCGGGCGCTCGGGTTCACGCGGGTTGCTCAGCTCGATCTCTGCGTAGGTCAGCCCCATTCCTCGTTTCTGCCACCGCGGCGGCCGAGCCGCAAGACCACATCTGGCATAGTCCGCGCTACTTCCAAGGCACCTCAAGGCCAAGATCCGCAAGCTTCGCCTCGCACTCGCTGCGTTCGCGATTCGTCTTGAGGCCCTTTTCTCCGCGCTCGAGCCAGCCGAACTGTTTTGCGGCAGCAAGCGCGGCGTCGTTGTCGCCGCTCGACACCGCGCGAATCAACGCCTGCTCGAGACGCGTCAGCCCGACCGAATGGAACTGGTAGTCGAGGAACGCCTCCCACGCGAAAGGACACCACTTCGCGACGATCTGCTCGCCGATGACGTTCGCGTAGTCGCGGATCTCCTGCTGTGCGTGCGTGTCCATGCGCAGCCGCAGGAAATGCAGCAGGTTGTGCAGATCGACCTTCCAGTACGCTTCGGTGTACGTGGAAAGAGGCAGATCCTTGCGCGCCTGCTCGCGTGCGACCCCGAGCTCCAGGCGTTCCTGGTAGATCGAGCGCGCAAAATCCTGCAACTCGACTTCGCGCGCGCTCAGCATCCTTCCCTGGATCGGATCGATCGCCCCGCTGCTGCCCTGCCGGTTGTCGGACGACTGCCCGCGCCATTCTGCTTCGCTCGTACGCTGCGTCGCATCGATGGCGATCGAGTAGCGCGTGCTCAGCTCGTTGACGGAATTGTGCGTGACGATCCCGTTCGCAATGAAATTGTGGAATGGACCTTCGACCTCGATGTCGTAGGTTTCTTTCTCCCCCACATACTCGAAGCGTTCTATCCGCATGAGCTTGGCGACTTCGACTTTCATCGATCGTCGTGGTCGCCGCACACGCCACTCATCTTTTACCGGCGGCCCCTTGAGTGCTTCGACATGGTCGAGCTCTTTGCCGTGAATCGACTGGTGGCAAGGCGCGCAAAGCGTTGTCAGATTGTCGTCGTTGCGTGCGAGACTGAGGTCGGCCCAGACCGGGACGATGTGGTGGCAGTGGGGTTCTGTCGCCTTCTTGAAGCAGAGCTGACAGGTCCAAGCGTTGCGTTCATGAATGAATCGCGCCCGCTGTGTGGTCCACCGCCCGATGTTCTCTCTCTCCGAGGACATCCCACCACGCCAGAAGTTGGACGCTTCGCCTGCCCTCGCGCGCTGATTCGATTCTCGCCACGCCGCATCGAGCGTGCGCGGTCCGAGCCGATACGAGCGGCCGGCGTTCCACGGCTTTTTCGAGCGACCGCCTTTTGCATGCTGGATATGGAAGATGCGGATCCACTTGCGAATCGTATGGTACGAAACACCACACTCGCGCGCGATATCGTCGATACTACGTTGCAACTCGTTGTACTGCTGGTCTAGCCACGCGCGATCCTTGTGCGGTTCGTGAACCTCGGCCTGCGTGCCATTCACGTAGAGGTAGTACTCGCCTTCGTTCCAGTACACGTTGCCTTTTCTCTCTTCCAGGCCGCACGCCTCGGCAAGCGTCGACCAACCGCCTGCGAACAGGAACCGATGATCCCTCGTTGCCTCAATGCGCTTCCCATCTGCAAGGACCATCGCGAAGACCGGCTTGTTGCCGTTCTTGAACACATCGACGACGCGATTGTGCTGAATTCTTAGACTGTCCTCTGCGACTTGTCGCAGTCGCATCCCCTTCACGCGATCACGACGGAAGTATGGATCCCGCTGCTTGTCGGGGCGCGTCGTGTTCCGTGTTGCCTGGAACCGCTCATAGAGTTGCTCGATCCGAAGCTTGTAGAGCTGTTTGCCCTGTCGGCGGATCCCTCCCGGAAGATCAAAGTAGATCTCCGTCCCCTCCGCGAGGCACGCTGTTCTATGCCTGATCCACTGCCGCCAGCAGTCCATCGGCACGCGGACGTGGAGCTTGATCTCGCACATCTCGAACGGCGTCGTGTGCCAGTGGCGCATCAGGTAGCGCACGAGCCCGCGGTCTTCGCTGACCTTGCGCGTTCCGCGGCCGTACGACACGCGCGCAGCCTGCACGATCGATTCGTCGGCGCCCATGTAGTCGACGACGCGTACGAAGCCGTCGTCGAGCACCTTGAGCGGAACTCCCAGAATTTCGTCGAGGGCTTCGACCCTCGGCCGCTGAATGCGGCCGCTTTCCTCACTCATCGCCACAACCCCTGTTCTTCTCGAAAAAGTCGGCGGACATTATCCCTGACGCCGGTGTGTCGGAAGCCCTCGTATTGCATTGTTTGGCCTGCTGCGAAGGGACCTTCTCCCGGCGGGTCTCCGTTCGCGAATCTGCGTCCGCACCGGCCGCGCCCCGCAGGAGTTGACGCAGCCGTGTCCCGCGTGATCTTCACTCCACCACGCGCATGAGTGCGCCGCGGCTCCCGTCGGCCGCGGCGGCCGGCCGCGCACATCCGCGAATGACACTGTCCACACGGAGGAATCCATGACTGTCGATCTCTGGATGCTGGTTTATTCGGGCCTGCTCTGCGCACTGATTCCGAACGTCGGCGTTTTCGGCCTCTCGCGACTGCCGGGCGGACTGGCATGGGGCTTCGGCAATCGCGACACACCGTTTACCGTGCCCGGCTGGGTCGAGCGCGGGCGCCGCGCCCACGCAAACATGGTCGAGAATCTCCCCGTGTTCACGATCCTGGTCCTTGTCGCGCACGTCGCCGGAAAGGCCGACGCGACGACCGCGCTCGGATCGCAGATCTTCTTCGTCGGGCGGGTCGCGCACGCCGCGATCTACATCGCGGGGATTCCGGTGCTGCGCACGATCGCTTTTGCCGTCTCGGTCGTCGGCGAAGTCATGATCCTGGTGCGCATCTTCTCCTGAGCCCGATCCCGGCGACCGGCACCCCACCGGTCGCCGCCTGACCACGCACGCGGGTTTCTGCTAGTCTCGCGCCGCGTTCACGGGCACCACCACCCCGCGATCGCGGAAATCGAATGCGCAGTCCCGCAACGTTCCGCCCCGCCGATCCCGATGGCTCCTTCGCACCGGAGGTGCGGCCTGCCGTCCGGCGCACGATCGAACGCGGAATCGTGCGCGAGCAAGCCGACGTCGTTGCATGCGAGGAGCCGCTCGAGATCCAACTCGGGCCGGCCTCGCTCGCTGTCGTCATGCGCACTCCCGGCCACGACGAGGAGCTCGCGCTCGGCTTTGCGATGACCGAGCGGATCGTGTCGTCACCCGCAGACGTGCTGTCGATCCGCCACTGCTCGACCGTCTCGAACCCCGAATCCGAGGACAACGTGATCCGCATCGTGCTTGCTGCGCACGTCGAAGTGGATCTCGCGCGGCTTCGCCGCAATCTTTATGCGAGCAGCAGCTGCGGCATCTGCGGCAAGGCGACGATCGAGAACGTGCTGTCGTCGGCGCCGCCGCTCGACGACGACCGGACGACGATCCGCTCTTCGGTCGTGTGCGGCTATCCGGCAAGTCTCGCAAAGCTCCAGGACGCGTTCCGCAGCACCGGCGGGCTGCATGCTGCGGGTCTCTTCGATGCCGAGGGCGAGGTGCTCGTGGTGCGCGAAGACGTCGGACGCCACAACGCGGTCGACAAGGTCGTCGGATGGGCAGCGTCGCGCGGCCTCACGCCGCTGTCCGGGCACGCGCTGATGGTATCGGGACGCGTCTCGTACGAGATCGTGCAGAAAGCCCTGGCCGCGCGCATTCCGGTGGTCGCCGCAGTTTCGGCGCCGTCGTCGCTCGCCATCGATCTGGCCGCTGCGTCGGGAATTGCCGTCATCGGATTCGTGCGCGGCGACGCGATGAACGTGTACTCGCACGAATGGCGGGTTCTTCCATGAGGCTGCCGTGGCAGCCGTCGCATGGCGCTGCCGAATGGCAGCCGTCCAGTGAGACTGCGATGAGCGTCTCCGGAGAATCATGAGCGACAAGAGCGACGACAGCCGCGCCGCCGCCGGATTCGGCGCGGTGTTCCGTACGCTGCGCCGCACGGCGTTCGAAACCGGTCCGCTGCGCACAGCAAGACTGCTCGCGCGCATCAACCAGGACGGCGGCTTCGCCTGTCCGGGCTGCGCGTGGCCCGAGGTGGACCCCGGCGACCGCTCGTTCGCGGAGTTCTGCGAGAACGGTGCGAAAGCCGTCTCGCACGAAGCGACCCTTTCGCGAATCGACGCCGACTTCTTCCGCGAGCATTCCGTCTCGTCGCTGCGCAGCCGCGACAATCGCTGGCTCGAAGCCCAGGGACGCCTCACGCAGCCGATGCGCAAGGCGCCCGGCAGCGACTGGTACCAGCCGATCGCGTGGGAAGAAGCGTTCCGCCGCATCGGAGAGAAGCTTGCGCGCCTGTCGTCTCCCGACCAGGCGGTCTTCTACACGTCCGGCCGGACCAGCAACGAAGCGGCATTCCTCTACCAGCTCTTCGCGCGCGAGTTCGGCACCAACAACCTGCCCGACTGCTCGAACATGTGCCATGAATCGAGCGGCACCGGTCTCGGCGAAGTGATCGGCGTCGGCAAGGGCACCGTCGGTCTCGACGATTTCATGAAGGCCGATGCGATTTTCATCGTCGGGCAGAATCCGGGAACCAATCATCCGCGGATGCTCGTCACGCTGCAGAAGGCCAAAGAGCGCGGCGCGAAGATCGTCAGCATCAACCCGCTGCGTGAGCTGGGCCTGGTGCGGTTTTCGAATCCGCAGCGGCCGCTCGAGCTGCTCGGCCGCAGCACGTCGCTTTCGGATCTCTACATTCCGGTGCGGATCGGCGGCGACATCGCGCTCCTCAAGGGAATCATCAAGCACGTTTTCGAGGCCGAAGCGGCTTCGCCGGGCAACGTGCTCGACCATGCGTTCCTGGACGAATTTTCGAGCGGGCTCGCGGAGCTTCGCGATCACGTCGCCGCGGTTTCCTGGGAAGAGCTCGAGGAGGAAAGCGGAATCACGCGTGCGCAGATGAAGGCGGCAGCCGACGTCTACATCGGCGCGAAGAGCGTGATCGCGTGCTGGGCGATGGGCCTTACGCAGCACCAGCATGCCGTTGCCAACGTCCGCGAGATCACCAACCTGCTGCTGCTGCGCGGCAACATCGGCCGTCCCGGCGCCGGCGTGTGCCCGGTGCGCGGGCACAGCAACGTCCAGGGCGACCGTACGATGGGAATCACGGAAGATCCTCGGCCGGAGTTCCTCGACCGGCTCGATGCGGAGTTCGGCATCACGTCGCCGCGCCGGCCGGGCTTCGATACGGTCGCCGCGCTCGGCGAAATGCTCGCCGGTAACGTCAAGGTCTTCGTCGGCATGGGCGGGAACTTCGCGTCCGCGACACCTGATACGGCTCGCGCCGCCGAAGCGCTGGAACGATGCGAGCTGACCGTGCACGTCTCGACCAAGCTCAACCGCTCGCACGTCGTGACCGGCAGCGAAGCGATCATCCTGCCGACGCTCGGCCGAACCGAGCGCGACGAACAGGACGGCGCGCGCCAGTACGTGACGATCGAGGATTCGATGAGCATGGTGCATCGCTCCGAAGGCGTGCTCGCGCCGGCGTCCGAATGCCTTCGCAGCGAGCCGGCGATCGTCGCGGAGCTCGCGCGCGCGACGCTCGGACGGCGAAGCCGCGTGCCGTGGAGTGATCTCATCACCGACTACGACCGGATCCGCGAGCGCATCGAGCGCGTCGTTCCCGGCTTCGAGCGTTTCAACGAGCGCGTCAAGGAGCCCGGAGGCTTCCGATTGCCGAACGGAGCGCGCGAGCGCCGCTTTGCGACGGCCGACGGGCGCGCGCGTCTCACGATCAATCCGCTGACCCGGCGCACGCTCGCGGACGGTGAGTTCCTGCTGATGACGATCCGCAGCCACGACCAGTTCAACACGACGATTTACGGCCTGGACGATCTTTACCGCGGCATCGAAGGCGCACGCGACGTGCTGTTCATGAACGACGAAGACATCCGCGACGCCGGGCTCGAGAACGGCGCGCGCGTCGACGTGACCAGCCGCTCGGGGGGAGTCGAACGCTCGCTGCGCGGGCTGCGCCTGGTGGCGTACGAGATTCCGCGGCGCTGCCTGGCAGCGTACTTCCCGGAAGCCAACGTGCTGGTCTCGCTCGAGGACTTTGCCGACAAGAGCCGCACGCCGGCGTACAAATCGATTCCGGTTACGATCTCGAAAGCATCCTGATTTGCGTGTTCGCCATACGACGTTTCGGCGGCGCGCTTTTGGGCGCGCGTTTCGGCGATCCGCGGTCGGGATTTGCGGTGAGCGCGAGGCTCAGGTTCGCGCGTTGCGCGCGCGAGCCTCGTAGAATTCCGCCAGCGTCTCGAGCTCGCGCAGCATCTCCAGCACGTCGGTCGGCGCGTCGAACGGCTCGCCGCGAAGCTCGCGATACGCGCGCCGCAGGTTGAACAGGATGCGCTCGGGCTCGGTCCAGCCGGCAAACGGGCCGAGGTCGATCTTCTGCGCGGCTTCGTATTCGCCGATGCCGAGCTCGAAGAAACGCTTCGCTTCGCTCTCGACGAACTCGAAGTAGCGGCGCAGCAGCCTGACGCCCTCGGTATCGGTGATCGGGCCGTGGCCGGGCACGACGATATCCGGAGCGAGCCCGATGATGCGGTCGAGCGCGGCGTACCACTGCGCATAGGTCCCTTCCCAGCCGATCGGCGTGCAGCCGTTCCACAGCACATCCCCTCCGAACAGGATGCCGCGCTCCGGAAGATGCACGATCGCGTCGCCGACCGTGTGGGCGGGGCCGACGTAAAGAACGTCGACGCTGAGGCCGTCGAGATCGAACGAGAAGCTCTCGTCGAACAGCGTGGTCGGCGGCGTGATCGTGATGCCGTCGAAATCATATGCCGACAGCGCCTTCGCGAAACGCTCGAGCCCCGGCAAGGGATTCGCAGCGTCGCCGAGACGCTTCATGACTTTCGGCGGCAGGTCGGCGTTCATCGCTTCGGCGCAGCGACGGTGGCCGATGATCTCGGCGCCTTCGACGAGCTGGTTGCCCCAGCAATGGTCGCCGTTGTGATGCGTGTTGACGACGCGCTTCGGAAGCTGCGGATGCACGCCGGCGTAAAGACCGAGCATCGCGCGCGTGCGCGGCAGATCCCAGAACGTATCGACGACGAGCCCGCCGCCGCGCGCGACCAGCCCGGAGTTGCTCCATCCGAAGCCGCGATCCGGCTGCAGGCAGGCATAGACGTCGCGGTCGAGCGCGCGCAGCTCCATCGGCTGGCCGCCGGTGGTCTGCCCGCTCGTCGGCTGATGGCTTTTCACCCGGGCCGTCCCAGCGCTTCGTCGAACAGCGCCTGGTTGCGGCCGTAGATCTGCTGTCCGCCGGCAACGAACAAGACTTCACCCGTGATCCAGCTCGCCGCCGGCGATGCCAGGAACGTGACCGCGTACGAGACTTCCTCCGCGCGGCCGAAGCGCGGAATCGGGGTAGCTTCCGAGAGCTTCATGATCTCGGGATGGTAGGTGTTCTCGAACGCCGCGGTCTGAACGGCACCGGGCGCCACGCAGTTGATACGCACCTTGGGTCCCCACTCGAATGCGAGCGAGCGCGACAGCTCGAGCACGCCGGCACGAGCCGCGCTCGTATGCGCGATACCGGGAAAGCCGCGGCCGACGACCGCGATGATGTTCACGATCGATCCGCCGTCGCCGTCGAGCATCGGGACACCGAAGACCTGCGTCATGTTCCACGTCCCGGTCAGGTTCGTGTCGATGACGGCGTTCCATCCTTTCGGACGATAATCGCGCGCCGGCTGCGCGAACTGTCCGCCTGCGTTGTTCACGAGGATGTCGATGCGCGGAAACAGGCCTCGCGCCGTTTCGGCGAGTGCTTCAACGGTTTCGCGGTTTCGGATGTCGACGTGACCCGTCTCGACGCGCCGCCCGGTACGCTCGCGAATGGAAGCGGCAACCTCATCGAGACGTTCGAGATTGCGGGCCGCGAGCAACAGATCAGCTCCGGCGTCGGCAAGGCCGTCGGCAATCGCACGGCCGATGCCGCCGGCCGCACCGGTGACGAGCGCGGTCTGACCGGCGAGCAGGTCAGGCGCGAACACGCGTTTCGGAAGCGGTGGAGCCGGTACGAGCGTAGTCATCGATCCCCCCGAACGACGCGTCTTCTAACCTGTGCGCCGCGGTGACGAAAGAACGAGAGCAGCTTCTTCCGTATCGGCACTTTCTTCCGAAGCAGATATTTCGCAAACGTCCGCCACCGAGAATAGAAGCGTGGGTCCCATGCACGCCCGCCCTCTTCCCGTTCTGCTTCGTTCGCTCGCACGGCTGGCTGCTCCGGTTGCGATCGCGCGCCTCGGCATCATGGGGATGGGAATCGCCGACACTGTCGTCGTCGGCCAGCTTGCTCCCGACGATCTGCCGGCGCTCGCGCTGGGATGGGCACCGACCGGTGTGCTGCTCGTCACCGGAATCGGCCTGCTGACCGGCGTGCAGGTACTCACAGCGCGCGTGCTTGGCGAGGGCCGGCCAACAGATGCCGGCGCTGTCTGGAGACGAGGCCTGGTGATCTCGCTCGTAGCCGGCATCGTCAGCATCGCTGCGCTTGCGACGCTCGTCGAGCCGCTGCTCGTCGCGTTCGGAATCGAGCCCGCGCTGGCTGCACACGGGGCCGCTGTTTCGAAGATTCTCGGCGTGAGCGTTGCGCTGCATTACGCGTACGTCTGCTCGGCGTTCTTCGTCGAGGCCGTGCAGCGGCCGGTCTCGGGGACGATCGTCATCTGGGCCGCCAATGGCGTGAACCTCGCGCTCAATCTTCTGCTCGTTCCCGAGCTCGGCGCACGCGGTTCGGCATGGGCGACGGTCGGCGGGCGCGCATTCATGTTCACGGCGCTTGCCGGATGGATCCTCGCTTCACCGGCCGGTCGCACGTACGGCGTCAGGGCACGTGCGCCTCATGCGCCGAGCTACCGCGCGCTGCTCGCTGTCGGCGGCGCCGCAGCCGTCAGCCAGCTTGCCGAAGCCGGAGCGTTCTCGTCGCTTACGGTGATTGCCGGACGCATCGGCGCGTCTTCTGTCGCGGCGTATCAGCTGCTGCTGAACACGCTCGCGGTCGTCTTCATGATTTCGCTCGGTGTCGCGACCGCAACGGCCGTTCTCGTTGCCGAAGCGTGGGGCCGGCGCGACGCGCACGAAGCCGGCCGCGCCGGCTGGGCCGGCCTCGGCGTCAATTCGATCGCGATGGTGATCTGCGCAGCGGTGCTGCTCGCGTTCGCGACGACCATCGCCGGATCGCTGACGTCCGACGTCGCGCTTGCCGCCGTCGTCGCCGGGCTGATGCCGGTTGCCGCACTCGTGCTCGTTCCGGACGGCGGCCAAGTCGTCGTCGCCGCTGCGCTGCGCGGCCGCGGCGACAACTGGCTGCCGACCGCGAGCCACATCCTTTCCTACGTCGTCGTGATGCCGCCGCTTGCGTGGTGGCTCGGAGAACGCAGCGGTCGCGGCGTGGCCGGGTTGATGGAAGCGATCGTGGTGGCGAGCTTTCTGTCGGTCATCGTGCTGATGATGCGACTGCGGCGGATTTCGCAGTAGCTGCGACAGGGCGCGATCGTCATCCGCGGTCGAGCCACTCCTTGAGATCCGGCGGCATCATCTGGCGGGAGCGCTCGTCGTACTGCGCGAGCTCGTCCGGAGTCAGCACGCCTTGCCAGCGGCCGTTGGTGCCCTTGAAGAAGAACGACTGTCCGCCGCCGGTGAACAGGTCGCCGAAATCCCCGATGCGCTCGGAGTTCTTCTTCATCCAGTCGAACGAACAGCGCTCGAGGATGCCGGGCAGGTGGCGATCTTCCAGCGGGACGCCGAGAAACGCCGCGATCCGCCGTACTTCGGATTCGAGGTTCGCCTTCAGATCGTCGTAATGCACGAACAGCACGTTCGGCTCGTGCCGCCGCTGCCAGTACGAGTCGAGGAACGAGAACAGTCGGCCTTCGGCGAGCCATCCGGCAAAGAACTGGTGGATATCATCCGGCGGCGGCATCGGCTCGAACGCGATGCCTTCGGCGCGCGCGCTCTCCATCAGCTCGAAGATCTTTTCGGGTCGCATGCTGGCAATGTGATTGACGAACGACATGAACGCATCGCGTCCGTCCCTGCCGACGACGATGTAGCGGGCGTCGGGCCACCATGGAACGCCGTCCGCCGAGGTGTGGCTTTTGATCGAGCGGCGGTGCGTCTGCTGCCGGAGCCCCTCCAGCATGTCCTCGTACGGCTTGAAACGCGCTTCGATCCACGGCGACAGCGTCGTCACGGGCGCCGGAGGATTCCCGTCGGGAAACAGAAGCATCGCGACGATGGTCTGTGTCCAGGTCGTGCCGCATTTCGGCGGCGTACAGACGAGGATGTCTCCGGGGCGGTGCTCGAAGCCGTCCCAGCGGCGCGTGTCGGAGATGAAGTGACGGTACTCGTTTCGCGGCGGTCCGCTCGTCTGCATCGCGCTCATGGCAAGCGAAACTATCGAACGAATCGCACGTAGTCGAGAAACACGAAGCTGCGCCAGATCTCACGCGGGTACTGCCACGCTGGGCTGCCTCAACTTCCCTGGCAGTCCAGCGTCCCCCTCGGCGCATCGTAGACGCACTGCTGCGGCGAATAGGTCATTTCGGTGCACTGGCCACTGTCCTGCTCTGCGGTCCCTCCGTAGACGATGACCACGCGGAACGGTCCATGAACCGGCGAATAGCTCCCATTGCGCCCGCTGATTTTGTGATAGACGCCTTTTTTCTTTGCCGTCTTGTCCTTCACGAGCGCGTGATCGATGCCGGATGTCGAGCCGTAGACGCAGGCCGGAGGAACTTCGCTGCTGACATTCGCGTACGACTGGTTCCGGCCGGCGGAGCCGCTGACGGTCCATCCATCGGCGGCGTTGCACACCCCGGGCAATACGCCACCGGGGATCGTGTGGTCGAGAATCACGCTTCCGAGTGACAGATCGGTGACCTGCACGCGCAGGCCGAGATGAGCGGCGTCGAGCGGTGGGGTCGGCAAGGGGCCCGTGAATCCCCCGGTGCCGATGATCTGGACGCGCTGCTGCGGCACGGATGTGGTCGAATCGTTGAGCTTGCTGAACTTGAGCCGCGACTTCGATTTTGTCGGGACGCCGCCTCGACAGATGTCGCACGCGTCACCGATGGCGTCGTGATCTGCATCGACCTGGTCGGCATTGGCGTCGATGGGACAGTTGTCGCAGAGAACCCCGACGCCGTCGCCGTCGGAGTCGCAGGGTCCAGTAGCCGGACAGCACAGCTCTGCGTGGAAGGTCCGGCAATCGTCGCTACATGCAAAGCCACCGACGGGACTGGCAGGATCGCACTCTTCTCCCGATTCGACGATTCCGTCACCGCAGCAAAGCTCTGGATCGCTGATGATGGCCTTCACGATCGGGCATTCGCGGTGCAGCCAGGACGGTGAACAATCCGCGTTGACGCAGGTGCCGTCGTCCTTGTGCACCATCGGATACTCGCAGACGCCGCCTGTGCATCGCTCGGAGTTGTCGGCCAGGCAGTCCTGATTTGTGGTGCACTCACAGGCTGATTCGGTGGCAGAGTAGAACCTGGTTTCGAAGCAACTGTTCATCAGATTCAGCCACGAACCGATCCCGTACGTGAAGGAGCTGACCTGCACTGTCGCCGTTTTGAGATCGCTCCGCAGGCTCGCAAGATCGTACTGGCGCTCGTCACCCGCCCCATACTTGTCGTCGTTTGTCACTTGCGACAGGAACATCGTATCCAGATCGAATACGACGCCTGTTCCGTAAGGATTGGGAATCAACACCTCCGGCGCGGTCGACGCGAATTTGTTTGCGAAGGCCTGGGCGATGAAATTGGCGCTGGTCGAGTTGCAGCGCCAGATCGCCATCATCGCCGGCGTCGTCCCGATGCAGTCGAACTCATACGTCTGGCTGGTCTGCGGGTCGACATACCTGCACCTCAGGTTGTTCATCTGGCCACCACCGGCTACGTCTTGCGTTCCGTAGTGGGCCGGCAGCTTCCCGAGCCAGTCGTTCCACGGCAGACCGTCGATGCAGACCGGGTTCTGCGCCCAGACGTCGCGCGCGAGGTCATCGCCGAAGTGGAAGGTATCGGTGACCCCCTTGGTGATCGCACCGTCGTTGTTCGACGGAGTTGGATCTTCCCTGTGAGCCGGCATGTCACCTTTGCACCACTCGACGAACTCGCCGACGGTACCGGCATTGCCGTCGGAGACCGTGGTCGGAAACAGATCCGGGGGGTCCGGAACTGGATATCGGCAGACGTTTCCGCTCGTACACAAGCGCGCCGGAAGAACTCCCACTGCGTTCAACGGATCGTGGTCCGGATCGGTGTAGGTCAGTGACAGCGGGTAGCGGTTGGTCACCAGCCACGGAAGCGACGGGTCGGTGCATTCGTCCTGGTAGAGCGCTTCGAGACCGGGCTGGTAAAAGCCCTTCCATGTCGAGCCGAGGTCCCAGAGCTTGGCGAAGTCGAGAACCCTCCAGGACTTCTCTTTGCCGAAGAGCTTGAACGTCAATTCGACGGCTGCCGCGAACCGCAGGCGAAGCAGCGCGTAAATATCGCTCATGGCGTAAGTCGAAATCAGGTGCGTAGGCGGTTCGACGTCTTCCATGCCGGCCACGATCGTTTCCGTGTAGGGGATTCCGTGCGGCGGCGAGCACGCACCGGCGTCGCAGATGCGACCGTTGCTGCAATCGCTGTCGCTGACGCACGGGAGAGCACACGCGCCGGACTTGCAGACGCGGCCCGATGGACAGTTGCCGGAGCTGTCGCAGACGCATGAGAATGCGATCTGCCCGGTCGTGCATTGGCCGGCCGCGACGTCGCAGTGCTCGGCCGAAGCGCACTGCTCGTCGTCATTGCAGCCGCAGGCGCTCGGGAATCCGTGCTGCAGCGGGTGGCATCCGTCGCCCGCCCAGTGATCGATCGAGTCGTCGACCTCGACGCGGCACGAGTAGGCCGAGAACGATCCGCTGCAAGCGGCGTCCTGTTTCACGTCGTGGATTGCGGCGCCTGCCGTCGGCGTGCAGTAGCCGTGCTGGGCACAGTCGGACATACTGCCGACTGCGAGGCCGGCGGTGGACAGTACGAGCGTGTTCGAGCTTGTGGTGCTGCACGGTTTGTCGGAACAGCGCTTCGTCGCGTTCCACGTGGCACTGATGTCGGCAACAAACGAATCCGAAAGTTTTCGCAGTGGATTCAGAATCGGATTGACGGCCCATCCGGGCAGGCCGATATCTTCCACCGTTGCGATGAGGTCCGTGATCTTGTCGCTTACGTTCAGTTTCTCGCAGTCACTCTGCTTGATGCCGGTCCACGCATCGACGCAGTACGAGCCTTCGAGGTCGGACACGGACAGCTCTTCCACGCCGATGCCGGCTACGAGCATGTTATCTTTTCTCGCTCCGTAGTGAATGCAGCATGCGCCCTTCTCCTCCGACGGGTCGCACGAGTACGTCTGCGTGGACTCGGGGAAGTCCTTGTTCGTGCAGATCCGGTTGGTCTCGACCTTCCAGACCGGTGTGCACGGTGCATCCGCCGGGGGATTGGAATGCGTCAGGGCCTCGCCAAGCGTCCGGTTCAGGTCCACTACGCCGCCTGCGCCGCCGGGCTCGATGTCGATCTTCAGCGAGAGATCGGCGGAAGCGCCGACCTTGATCTTGGAGATCTTGAACCCGAGGAACGCCAGCACGCCGATCTCGGGCTCCACCCGTACCTTCGTCCCATTGTCCTGAGTTACGTCGGCCGCCTGAAAGTCTTCGTCGTCCCGCGAGAAAGACGTGTCGTTCAGCCGCTGGGCCGCAGCGAGGTTCTCATTGACCTTCTCGAGCACTCGCGTCCGCATGCGATTGGTTTCGTGGAACCAGTTCAGGCCGAACGAAAAATCGAAGTAAGGCGTTGCAGTCAGAATAGGCGGAATGATCTCGATGGGCGGAGTCAGATAGATCCGGTCCATGTCGAAATCGATCGGCAGGTTCAGGCCGAACGACACGGTGGCGATGCTTTCGTCTTCCCATGGAGTGTCGGGCAGGTCGCGCGGCCAGTCGAGATGGTGGTTGATATCCTCGGAGACGAACAGATCCCTGATGAGCAGATCCCCGAAGCTCTGCGGTATCGCGCCGTCCGGGATGGCGTCGAAGATGTCGAGACGTTGAATCTCGTTTGCGTTGAAGTTGAAACTGGGAATGCCGAACGGTTTCTCCGCGTCCCATATCCGGAAGCCGTTCATTTGTGTCTGTACTTCGACACTCGGCGCCAGACTCAGGTCGTGACCCCAGGCGCTGACGGCGAATCCGCCCGAATGGAACTGCAGGCGTTGCCGCTTGCTGAGATTGTGCGAGCCATACCGTGCACCGATGCTGAACTTGTCGTTGCCGAGATTGCCCATCTGCGCATAAGCGCCGTGTCCGGCGTAGCCGATGCACATGTGCAGGTCGGGGCGCAGCTCGGTGTAGGCGCCGAGGTGATAGCCTTCGCCGAAGCGGTCCACGTAGCCGAAAGGAGTGGACAGGAAGTCGATCTTGCTCAGCGTTTCGCTCAGATCCGTCAGCGTGCCCAGCGTGTCACCGAGGCTGGAACTGAGGGCATCGCTGAGCGTGGCGGAAATCTGATCGAGCCAGCCGAGCTGCTTGAGCCCCATCATCGCGTAGTTCCCGACGGTTGCGCCGGTCGCCGCAGGATCCTTGAGGAAATCCACGGCCATCCACAGGAAGTCGGTAGCCTCGCAATCGGCTCCGCCGCAGAACTCGCAGCAGTCGTTGCGCGTGGCTTTCCGGTAACAGTCGGGCAGCGCATTCAGCGTAATGTCGGCAACGATGCCGGCCAGATCGTCCTGAAGCGTCTGGGCAGAGGCGAGCGCCGTAAACTGTGTTCGTGCAAGCTCGACGCGCGTTTTGATGGCAAGCCAGCGCGTCTCCAGACTGTCACGCAGGGCGCTCACCAGCTCATCGAACAGGACGCTTTGGCCGTTGACGAAGTTCGCATCGTCGAGCAGCTGCGTAATGCAGGGGCCGTACTGCGGGTCGAGCTTGAGTCGGTTGATCAGCGAATTGGCGACGGTATCTTTCAGGCTCTCGAAGTCCAGGTTCTTGAGGTTGTCGATGGCCACGGTGACGTCGTCTACGATATCGGCATACTTCGAGATCACCCCGTTGATCGCGTCGAGGAATTCCTGCCAGTCGATCTGGAACAGGTCTTCTACGGAATGCACGCCGGCAAATTGGTCCTTCAATGATTTCAGCGCGTTTTTGACGGTGAGCCAGTCGGCCTTGACGCCGGTCACGAGCTGCGTGGTCAATTGACCGGTTGCACCGACGATCGCAGTCTCGAATTCGTCCTTGAGCTGTTGGGCTGCACCGCTGAGGCCACTGTTCGAGCACGAATCGAACTCGAACGTCGCGATCTGGGTTTTCCAGTCGCCGCCGGTCGCCAGGTACTCGTTGGTGTACCAGAACGTGCAGTCGTTGGCGGGATCGACGGTGAGCGCGTTGTAGTCGCCCCAGCGCTTGTTCGACTTCGAAGAGGCTCCCGCAACCATCTCGTGCTCGCCTTCGGTGAAGATGCCGCCCTGATCGTTGGCTTCCCGCCCGGTGTAGCGGATTCCGGGACATACGTTCGTGACGCAGTCGGCGAGCGCGGATTGGAAGTTTCCGGAGACGTTGTATCCGAGCGCGACGTTCCCGGCGCCGTCCATGGAAATGTTGCCCATCCATCGTTGCGTCGCATCGGGAGCATAAGTCCCTTCCTGGCACAGGCTCCATGGCTCGCCCTCGGCGGTACGAAGCTCGAGCCAGCGGACACCGGCGTGTGTAACCGCGCTCGTGTCGACGTCAGTGACGAGTGCGGTGACCAGCGTGCGGTGGGTACCGAAGTTCCGATACTGGATCCGGTTGTTCAGCGCCTCGGGCACCGCGTCGAGCAGTGTCGCATCCGATGGCTGCGGTATCTGATAAGGATCGTTGACCACGGCGCCGAAGCCGGAATCGAAATCGGTCAGTACGATGTCCGGACGCTTGGTGACCGACGAGAGAGCCGGATTGCTCCAGTCGACCTTGACTTCGTACATTTCCAGGAAGTCGTGATCGGGATCGTTGTTGAGGGGGTCGACGATCTCGTCGTCGACCTGACGCAGGAACAGTGCCGGCTCTCCGTCTGGTGGAGGGCTCTTGCCATCGAGGTCGGCGGGAATCAGCACTTGGAAGCCGAGATTCGCGAGCTTTGGAATTTCGGCGGAGAACGTGAACGGCTGAGTCACCTGGCCGGCCAGCATTGCGGTGCGATCGAGCGCATGAATCTCCATGAACGCGCCTGACGTCTCGTTGCCGCCCATGAAGTACGAGTCGGTCCAGATTCCGTATTTGAGGAAGTCGGTGGCGTCCATCTCGAATTCGTAGGCGTACCAGTCCATGGTCGGGTCGCCAGTCTGCGAGATGTAAACGCACGCGTAGTCGGCAGACCCCGCGTTGAGCTCGGCCAGCTCTGCGAGAAGCCATCGATCGGCGCGCGCATCGTAGAGAACGATTGGATCTCCCACTGGATGGTCCTCGCAGTGGGTCGCCAACGGGTCGACGGCTGCGGCGTCAAAGAGGCTCTTGAGCAGCTTTGCGGGCACGATCGGCACGCCGGTCTTGTCGTAGATGGCGATCTGCGCGCCGCTTTGCGTGTTGGTCATCTGGACGTAGTGGTCGGGACCCACGTCTCCGACAGCATCCGGAACGTTGGTCGCACCCGTCTTTCCGAGCCCATCGAAGAGCGTCGGTGCCGACAGTGCAGGCGCGGTGCGCAGCGAGCGCACGCTCATCTGTTGCTGCAGCAGCGGATCGAGACCTGTCGGCGGATGAACCGGAGGCTGCCGCGGACGAAAGGGAGCGGTGGGCCGCTGCAGTTCGTATCGCGCGTTGCCCGTGCTCCAGCGTGGGGCGGGCGGAAGGTCGCGAAGGTTTACGTTCAGCAGAATCGGCTTTACGGCCTTGCCGAGCTTTCCGCCCTTGCCCACCACCGTCCGGTCGGACACATCACCCGAGGTCGCCGGAGACTGCTGAACGCCTCCGATCCCGCAGGAGCCGCCGACGCCGACACCGCAGGCTGCAAGGGTGTTGTTGAGATGCGTCTGCGTATTCTGGATCGCCGTGGTGATTGCCGCTGTGATTTCGGTTTCACTCAGAAAGGCCGGCAGGATGTCGTTCAGCAGGTCATCGACGAGGGAGTCGAGGATCGCTTCGACTGCGTCGATCTTGTCGTCGATGAAGGTCTGCAGAATGGAGGGAAAATCGATCGTCGAAAGCTTCTCCACCACTTGCTGCACCGCGGGCCAGGCATTCTCGACGCTGCAGTCCGGCTTGTCGGGGTTCGCTCGGCACAGGCAGTGGCCCGGCACCTGTGGAATAGACGCGTTCGCAAAATCTTCGATCAGTGTACCGTCCGCGGCCTTTTCCGTTACGCTCTGAAGCTTTCCCACGGCGTTGGTCATCTCGGACACGAGCATCTGCAGAGTCTGCTGCGCGTTGAAGTTCTTCGAGAGGTTCTGGTAGTCGGGATAGCGGCTCTTGCCGTCATCGGGATGAGGCCCGGCAAGATCCAACCACTTCGGTCTCGCCGGAACGTTGGCGACGCCGTTCGTCGTATCGTCACAGTATCCGGCAGGATGAGCGTAAACGTCGGTTTCCTCTGCTTCGGTGTCGTTCGCGACCGGGATGCTCAGAAGCAGGCCAGCCAGAATTGCGGCGAAGCATGACTTTCGACGCCGCGTGCGGCGCTTTTGCTGCACGCTCACCGTGAACTCGGTGCGAGCACGGGAAAGACGAATAAAAACGACAAAGGATACAGAGCGGACAGAAAGAGTGCGGCCGTCATGATGGCCCCCTTGAAACTCTACGCATCAAGCGAAGAGCCGGCGGGAACCTACTGGCCCGGCAACTCTCGTGTCAAGGCGGACTTGTCCTGAACGAACGAACAGGAACGAGCTCGACGATCACTTTGCTGCAAACTCACAGCAACTTCAGTCTCTTCTCGTTATCGATACGTGATATTGGTCACCAATTTTTTCGGCGACGCGGCAATGCAACGACGGTGCACGTGTACTTCGGAAGCGCGTCGTACGACTTGTGAAGCCGAGAAACATTCCGAACGACATTGACAAGGGTAGGCCGAACGAGTGTATGCGTTGCTGCGAGCTGCAAATTGTCCAGCTCGTGAACCGACACTTTGGCTGGCACCGGCGCCGATGTTGCCAGCTCACCGAAGCCTTCGAGGTATCCGTCTATGAAGTCGATGACGATGGCGATTGCGGCTGCGTTGATCTTTCCACTCGCGACGTCGACTCTCGCCGCCGAAACCGCAAGCGGTAATTCTCTCGATAAAGATCGCAGCACGATCTCGTGTCTGTGCGGCAGGGATGCCGATGGGTCTGCGAGCAGGTGTTTTGTAGATACGCTGTGCGAGGACAGAGCCGACTGCCAGTCGGACGGCGAGTGCCCCGCAGGCCAGATGTGTCTGGATGAAAACAGCTGCTGCGGCGAACGGAAGTGCGTCGAGGCGTGCAGCTCCAAGACCTGCACCGTCGCCGCAGGACACGGCGTCTGCCTTGCCTACGATGCGTGTACGTCGGGGGACGGCGGCTGCGGCTTCAATTCTGCGCCGGCGTCCGGGGTTCGGGCGCTCATGGTACGCAGCTACGCAGCATGTCCCGGCATCAATTATCCGACGGCGAATACGGAAACGAGCAGCGACACGGACGCCTGCGCGCCTGTCGTTCCAAGCGGTGATTCAGGATCGCAGACCTTTTACAGCTATGGACTGAAGGGCAAGTGCGATTTCCGGACGCGCGCAAGCGTGCTCACGGACTGCGCGGGCCTGACGGCGGCTGACGGCACGTCGCTGAATCTTCCGTCGGGCGGTTGCCACCTCACCAAAGTGACCGTGGCCTGCAGCGGAATCACTCGATCCGATGGTCATAGCCTGATCGACGGGCCCGCCGATAGCGGATGGACGCTGAGCATGCTCTGGCGAATCACCATCAACGATGCGAACGGACCGATGACACTCGGCGATATCCCCGTGACATTCGGTTTCTCGACACCGGTGGGAGGCGGAATGGAAGTGAACAGCAACAGCGCAGTCGCACTGGCGCCGATGATCGGCGACGACGCCGCGCTGCCGCCGTGTACGTCGATCGAATTCGACAAGGTCACCATCAAGGATCCCGGTGGACGGCCATTTGCCGCAGTCGGCGCCGGAGCCACGGCTCCACGCTTCTGACAGGAACCGTTGCACCGACCGGAAGAGTTTGAGCTCGACCTGCTCTACTCCGCGCCATCGAGAAACCCCGTCAGCCCCGACGTCTCGTGCGGCCCGATCGCAATCTGCTCGAGCACGCCGACGCCTTCTTCGCCGTTCATCGTCGCGCGCACGACCTGCTGCGTGTGCAGGTTGTCGAACGCGAGCGGATCGAGGTCGGCCTGTTTCCATGATTCGCCGGCCATCGCGAGCTCGCCTTTCCAGTGGCCGTGGCCCCACTCCTGGTGCTGGTAGCCGATTCCTTTCATCTGGAACGTCAGCAGCGACTCGAGCGCGATCTCGTGGCGCGCGCCGCCACGCTCGACGAGCGCGATATTGGCGCGCCGTGCGCGCCGCATGCCGGGAAAGTACTCGAGCTTGTGCTCGACCCTCGCCATGTAGCGGATCGCAGGATCGTTGACTCCCGGGATGTCGTCGGGCCTCTCGTAGACCGGGACGATCGCGCCGTCCTGGTGCCACGGGCGGCCGTCGCTGTCTTCGAACGTCGCGAAGTGCGTGCAGCGGGTCTTCCACTGGATCGGCGCCCACAGGAAAAAGAACTGCGGCATCTCCATGCGCGGCGCACCGTCCATTTCGGGCGCACCGACCGGACGGATTCCCCAAGAGCGATCCTTGGTGCCGAATACGCGCTCGCGATCGATCGCGAGCGTCTTGCCGTCGTAGCGGATCGTTCCCTGCCAGCGTCCGTACTGCGCGAAGCGCGTCGCATCCATGAAGATGCGCTGGCCGTAGTGCCGCGTCTGACGCCCTTCCTCCACGCACGCCGTCCGTGCAGTAAATTCGAGGTCGACCTCGATTCCCGTCGAATTGGATTCGAGGCGCACGCGCGTGCGCTTCATCGGCTCGACGACTTCGATCGAAAACGGACCGACCACCGTCTCCGACGGTTCGCTCGGCGCGCGCCGCGAGGCATGGAAGCTGTGCTGCTCGCCGTCACGCGCAATCGAAAAGCCGCAATCGAGAATGCCGCGATGCGGATACAGGCCCATCCCGACGCCGAAATAGAACTCGCCGTCGTTCGCGTAGCCGTTGAACCAGTAGCGATCGTAGACGTTGCGGTCGCTCGACGCCGGATGGGCGACCGGTTCGGGAGTCTGATGAATCGGATAATCGTCGAATTTTGAAAGCACGGGATTCTCCTGTTCTTCGAACGTCGGGTACGGCGGCGCGCATCGGTCAGCTACAGGTTTTTTGCCTCCTGCGCGAGAGCAGGACCGCGGCCACCGAAGCGCCGGCGGTCATGGACCGGCCGGCGGTGGACACGCCAGCTCATACGAACGACTCCGTGCGCGTTTTCCGATGCGCAGCACGTCGGCGTTTGCCGCCTTGCCATCGCCGTCGGCGTCGCAAACGGCGAGCGGGCATTCGTGTCCGGTCATGATCGCGTCGGCAATCCATTGCACGTCTTCGAGCGTCACCTTGCCGTCGCCGTCCCAGTCGCCGCACGATGCGTGCTCGCTCAGCGCCACGCGCTTGACCCGCTGGTACAGGCTCGTGCTGCGGTCGCTGTGAATCAGCCGGAAGCGCCTCGAGTCGAGAACGGCATCGAGGTTCTGGCGAACCGGCACGTGTCCGGGGATGTCGCGTACCACGACGTATTCGACGGTTTCGGGGTCGTGCGTGTTCTCGCCGTCGATGCCCCAGTTACTGATGTGGAACGGATTGGGGAACATGTAGATCAGCGGCCGGTGCGCAAGCTGCGGCACCAGCGAATAATCCGCGGAGACTGCGGCATCGCGAGGTATCTTCGAGAGCACGCGCCGGACCTGCGCGAGCTCCGGATCGACGCGCAGAAATTTCCACTCACCGACGAGGTCGGCCATCCGGTGAACGGGAATCTTGCTCCACGCAATGTTTTCGGCGACCACCGCAACCATGATCGCGGCCGGAACGAGCCATGACACTATCCGTGATGCGCGACCCGCCTCGCGCTGCCTCAACCAGCCGACAGCGAACGCAAAGCCGTCGATCGCCCCGATGTAGAGAAACGGAAGCACCGACGTCTGGTAGTGATACTGAAAGCTTCGCATGTAGCCGGCATCGCTCAGCAGGTTGGCGAGCAGCGCCGGAATTGCCGGTGCGACCGACAGCGGCGCAAGCACGAACAGGAACAACAGCGGCGCTCCGAGCGAGGCGAGGTACGTCACGCTCTCGGTCCGTGCCAGCCGATGATAGATCCACGACAGGTCGGTGTGATGCGCGCCCACGCCGCCGAGAAAGTACTGCTCGTCGAAACGGAAGAACCCCACTCCGTTGAAGTGCGGAAGAATGACGAGCATGCAGAGTGCGAAGTAGCTCGCCGAAACGGCAAGCACCGCCGTCCCCAGCCGCCGTCGCGACCGGTCGAGCATCAGCACCAGACCCATCGCGACGAACACCAGCGGTACGTCCTCCTTGCACGACATGGCCAGAACAGCAGTCGTCCAGAACGCCGGCAGCTGGCCGCGGCGCAGGAACCATATCGACGCGACCAGCAGCGTCGTCGCAAATGCGTCCGGGTGCGCGTGATCGAGGTTGAGGTTCTGCACGGCCGGATGAAGCAGCCAGCTCGCCGCTACGGCCGGTGCGAACCACCGGTGACCGGGCACCTTCTGCTCGGCAATGCGCAGCAGCAGCCAGGCCGCGGCCGCGATCACGATACTCTGCAGCACGAGCAGCGCGCGTACGTCGTCCCAGATCCAGTAGAGCGGTGCGAGCACGAACGAGAACAGCCGCACGTGATCGCCGAGCAGATGCAGGCCCCTGACCGTGACGAAGTAGTTGGTGCCGTGACCGGCAAGCCAGATGCCCTGGTCGAACGTGCCGAGGTCGAACGCGTACGTCTTGAGCCGTCCGTGGGCGACGCATGTGTAAAGGCTGAAGTAGGTTGCGTAGAGTGCGATCAGGCAGCCGGCGACAAGCCGGGCCGGGCGCAGGCTGCGCGCTGGCGGCGGCGCCGCCGGTGGATGCGGTTCAACCATCATCTTCGGAAATCCGGGCCGATCACGAGGCCGGTCGGAAGCGCTCCTGCAGCATGCATGCGCTCAGCAGCACCATGAGCGCGGGATCGATCGCCGTGCGAGCGGCCACGTCCATCGCCGGCAGCGAATCGAGCAGGCCGACGACTTTGCTGCGATCGTAGAACGGCAGCGCTTCCATCGACGGCCCGCGAAGTGTCGTCTGCAGCAGCTCGTGCAGCCGTTCGTCGGGTGCGAGCGCGACCGGCGGGCTCGTGAACGGATGCTTGTGGCGGCCGTAGACCGTGTCGGTCAGGACCGGCCTCGCCGCTTCGCGAAGAACGTACTTCTCGGTCATGCCGCGGATCTTCTGCCGGACGGGCAGCGAGCGCACCAGCTCGACCAGATGGTGGTCGAGGAACGGCACGCGTCCTTCGACCGAATGCGCCATCTCCATGCGGTCGCCGAGCATTGCGAGCACGTAGTTGTTGAGGTGGGTTTTTCCCCACAGGTACAGCGACTGGTGAACCGGCGGCCGGCCGGTGAGCTGACCGGCGACGTCGATGCCGTCGAGCACGGCACGGAACGAATCGCGGCCGTCGTGGCGGGCAGCAAAATCGGAGGCGAACAGCCGGTGCAGCTTGAACCCCGTGCTTCCGAACGCCTCCATCCACGACGGCGCGAAACCGAGAACGTCGCGTACACCGTCGAGCGGGAGCTGCGCACCGTCGGGCAGCAGCAGTCCACGAGAGACAGGATTTGCGTTGTCGAGCTCTTCGAGAAGGCCGCGGACGACGGCCGGATCCTGCCCGTCGTTGTCGTAGAGCAGCATGTCGCGCCGGAACGGCGGATATCCGCCGAGAATCTCGTCCGATCCTTCGCCGGTCAGCACCACCTTGTAGCCGGCTTCGCGCACCGCACGGCTGAGCACGAATTTGGCAACGCCGTGCGCGTTGAGACACAGCGTCTCGCCGTGCGCGATCACATCGCCGAAGCAGTCGGCAAGATCGCTCTGGTGAAGCGGGATCGGATGGAACTCGGCGCCGCAGCGCTCGGCCATTTCCTTCGCGATCGCTTTCTCGTCGTACTCTGCGCGGTCGAAGCTGAGCGTGAACGTACGGATCGGCGTCGTCCGGTGCCGCATGGCGAGCCCGAGCACGGCACACGAGTCGATGCCGCCGCTCAGATAGCAGCCGACCGGAACGTCGGCGCGCAGCCGCAGGCGCACGGCCTCGTCGAGAGCGGCATGGAACGCCTCGGCGCACTCCCCATCGCTGCGCGGCGCAATTGCACCGGTAAGCGGGTAGTCGAAGTCCCAGTAGCAGACAACGTCGATGCGGCCGTCGCGTGCGAGCAGATAGTGACCGGGCGGCACCTGCCGGATGCCGGCGAACAGCGTGCGGTCCTGGCGCGGCACGATCAGGCTGTTGGCGTCGAAGAACGACTCGTGATCCCAGCGCGCGGGAACTCCGGCGGCGAACAGCGCCTTGATCTCGGACGCGACATGGAGCGAGCCCGCGTGCTCCGCGTAGAAAAGCGGCTTGATGCCGAAGCGGTCGCGCGCGGCAAACAGCGTTTTATCCGCATCGTCCCACAGCACGAATGCGAACTCGCCGCGCAGCTCCTTCAGGCATGCGGGGCCGAGATCCTCGTAGAGATGGAGCGCAATCTCGCTGTCGCTGCGCGTGCGGAGGCGGTGCCCGCGCGCTTCGAGCTCGCGCTGGATCCGCTCGTAGCCGTAGAGCTCGCCGTTGACGACACCGTGGATGCGGCCGTCTTCGTTCTCGAGCGGCTGGTCTCCCGTCGACAGGTCGATGATCGAAAGGCGCGCGTGCCCGAGCCCGGCGTGACCGTCGGTCGAGATCCACGTGCGCTGCGCGTCGGGACCACGGTGGAACAGCGCCCGCACGCCGGCGTCCAGCGCGTCGTGATCAACGCGCCGATCGTTGGTGACGATTGCAACGATGCCGCACATGGCCGGCTTCTACACTGCCGCAGCAAAACCGAAAGCCGGCAACGGCGACCGGCAGTCCGTCAGCCGAGCCCTGCGAGCTTTCCGCCCTGGTAGACCGCGAAGCTCGCGACCCAGGCCAGCACGGTCATGTACGCGAACAGGAACGCCGGCCACCGCCATCCGCCGGTCTCGCGCCGCACGACGGCGAGCGTGCTCATGCACTGGCAGGCGAGAGCGAAGAAGACCATCAGCGAAAGCCCGACGAGCGGGCTGTAGACCGGGCGTCCGTTGGCGTGCACGTCGGCGCGCATCTTGTCGCGCAGCGTGACGCTGGTTTCGTCGGACTTGTCGCCGACCCCGTAGATGACGCCCATCGTCGAGACGAACACCTCGCGCGCGGCGAACGCGCCGACGATGCCGACGCCGATCTTCCAGTCGAAGCCGAGCGGAGCGATCGCCGGCTCGAGCGCTTTGCCCATGCGGCCGCCGAAGCTGTTCGCCAGCGAATCGGCTTCCCACTGCGCGTGGGCCGCCGGCGGCGCATCGGCCGGCGGCTCGGGAAGCTTCGGGAACGACAGCAGCACCCACAGCCCGATCGTGCACCACAGGATCACGCTGCCCGCTTCGGTCAGGAACATCTTCGAGCGCAGCCACATGAGCTGCAGGACGCTGCGCACCATCGGCATGCGGTACGGCGGAAGCTCGAGGATGAGCGGAACACGCGGGCCGCGCAGCACCGTGCGGCCGAACACCGCAGCGGCGGCAAGCGCCGTGGCGGTGCTGAACAGGTACATCGCGATCATCAGGAGGCCCTGCACCGGCACGACGCCGAACATCTTCGACGGCGGATACAGCGCCGCGATGATCAGCGTGTAGACCGGAAGCCGCGCCGAGCACGTCATCAGCGGGATCACCATCATCGTCAGCAGGCGGTCGCGCCGGCTCTCCATCGTGCGCGTCGCCATGATCGCCGGGATCGCGCACGAAAAGCCCGACAGCATCGGCACGAACGCGCGGCCGTGCAGGCCGACCGACTTCATGATGCGGTCCATCAGGTACGCGACGCGCGCGAGGTATCCGGAGTCTTCGAGCACGCCGAGCATCAGGAAAAGGAGCAGGATCTGCGGCAGGAAGACCAGCACGTTGCCGACGCCGCCGATCACGCCGTCCACCAGCAGATCGGTGAGAACGCCGGCCGGCAGCACGGCCGTGAGCCATCCGCCGAGCGCGGCGAATGCCGTCTCGATCAGCTTGATCGCCGGATCGGCCCACGCGAACAGCGACTGGAAGACGACGAACATGACGACCATGAACGTCGCGAAACCCCACACCGGATGGAGCAGCACCGAGTCGATGCGCTCGGTAAGGATTGCAGTGCGCGCCGGAGCGAACAGAGACGGTACGTGCGCGTCGAGGAATTCGTAGCGCGCACCGATGATCTCGCCGTCGATGTCGCGTCCGCGCGCGGCGGCCCGAACTTCACCGACGCGTGCGCGAAGATCGGCCGGAATGCCCTCGAGCTCGTCGTCGTCGTGGACGCTGGTGAGCGCCCACAGCGCGAGCGCACGGCGCCGGCTCACGAGCTGGTCGGAACCGACGTGCGCGCATTCGATCGCGACATCGTCGCCGAGCCATTCGGCCGGCATCGCATCGGCAACGCGGTCGGCGTGCGCGACGACGGCATGCGGATAGCGGATGTGGACGTGCGGAGCCGCCGGCGGCGACTGGAGGCTGGCCGCGACAGCCGCTTCGAGCTCGGCCACGCCCTGACCGCTTCGCGCCGAAGTCGGAATGCATGGAACTCCGAGCAGCAGCGAAAGCGCACGGGCATCGGGCACCGCGTCACCCGCTTCATCGATCAGGTTGAGCGCGACGACCGCGCGAACGCCGAGCTCGAGGATCTGCAGGACCAGGTAGAGGTTGCGTACGAGCTGGGTCGCATCGACGACGATCAGCGCAAGGTCGGGACGCGGATTGCCGTTCCAGCCGAGGATCGCATCGATCGCAATCTTCTCTTCGCTCGAACGCGCCGACAGCGAGTAGCAGCCCGGAACGTCGAACACTTCGGCATCGATCGGCGTACTGCCGCGGCTGCCAAGACTGGTTCGTCCTGAACGGCGATCGACGGTGATTCCGGGATAGTTGCCGACGCGCGCGCGCTGGCCCGTGAGGCGGTTGAACAGCGTCGTCTTTCCGGTGTTCGGATTGCCGACGACGGCGATCAGCGGGAGACCGCTTCGTTTTGCGCTGGCGCCGCGTGCGCTCCGGGAAGAATCGGCGGACGCCGGAGCCGGATCGTGGCAGGAGGCGACCGCCGGTTGGTGACGGGAGGCGACCGCCGGCGTGCTCACAGCTTGCAGCCTGCGCAGGCATCGTTGCCCGGCGCGACCGGCTCGGGCGAGAGAATGTCGCGCTCTTCGCCGGCGAAGACGGTGACTTCGGCCGCCTCGGCAAGACGGATCGACAGCCGGCAGCCGCGCACCAGCAGTTGCAGCGGATCACCGAGCGGCGCGACGCGGACCACTTCGACCGTGGTCCCGGGGACCAGACCGAACTCCATCAGCCGGCGGCGAAAACCGGGCTGACCTCCGACCCGGAGCACCTTGGCCCGGCTTCGGAGCGGAAGCTTGGAGAGCGGAGTCACCATCGGAGCGGATTCTACCTCAATCGGGCCTTTCTGAAAACGATGTTCAATTTCGGAGTATGGCAGGGGCCGGCCAGCGGTCAACTCGATCTGAGGGGGGTCGGACCGTGCGCCCGGCCGGCGGGTCCTGCCAACGATTCAGAGGTGGTGCCGGAGGTCGCAGAATCGGCCGGCCATGTGGCACGAGAGCGCTGGTAAGGTTCAGGATTTTGCGCGGGCCGGTGGCTCGGGTGCGGAGCCGCTCGCCTGTCCGCCGGCGACCCCGGCCATGACGGGGAACGCCGCCTCGACCGACTCGTGGACCGCCTCCGACAGCGTCGGATGCGGGAATACCGTGGCCAGGATTTCTTCCTCGGTGGCTTCGAGCGTGCGCGCGAGCGCGAACGTCGCGACGAGCTCGGTGACCTCCGGTCCGATCATGTGCGCGCCGAGCAGCTCGCCCGAGTCCGCGTCGAAGACCGTCTTGACGAAGCCCTCGGTGTCGCCGAGTGCGCGGGCCTTTCCGTTTCCGACGAACGTCGAGCGGCCGCATCGCACGCTGCGTCCGCTCGCGACGGCGGCCTCTTCGGTCAGGCCGACGCTTGCCACCTGCGGCATCGCGTACGTGCACGACGGCGACGCGTCGACGGCGAGCGATCGCAGGCCGCCCGCTCCGGCGATCCGATCGATGCAGATCACCGCCTCGCGGCTCGCCTTGTGCGCGAGCCACGGCGGACCGACGAGATCTCCGATCGCGTAGATCCCCGGCTCGTCGGTCGCGAGCCATTCGTCGACGACGATGTGTCCGCGCTCGATGCGCACTTTCGTCTGCTCCAGACCGAGGTCCTCGACGTTCGCCGAAATTCCGGTGGCGACGAGCAGATGATCCGCGGTGATCGTTTCGGTTTTCTTCGCGGCGTCGCTTCCGGTCTCGACCGTTGCGGTCATCGAGCTGTCGGTCTTGGTGATCGCAGCGACCTTCGCATCGGTCAGGATGCGCACGCCCTGCTTGGTCATCGCGCGGCGCATCGCTTCGCTGATGTCCTTGTCTTCCATCGGCAGGATGCGCGGCAGCATTTCGACGAGCGTCACTTCGGCGCCGAGCATGCGGTAGAAGCTCGCGAACTCGACGCCGATCGCGCCGGCGCCCATCACGAGGATCGAACGCGGCATGGCAGCGGGCGTCAGCGCCTCGCGATATGTCCAGACGATGCGGCCGTCGCTTTCGAAGCCGGACGGAACGCGTGCGCGCGCACCGGTCGCGAGCACGATGTGCGCAGCCTCGAGCAGCAGGTCGCCGCTTGCGCCGCCCGAAACCGCCACGCGGTGATCTCCCGCCAGGCGGGCGCTTCCCTGGAACACCGGAATCTTCGCGGAGCGAAGCAAGGACTCGACGCTCTTCTCCATGCGCGCCGCGGTTTTCTTCGCGCGCTCGGCGATGGCGCCGATGTCGAACGAAACCTTTTCGATGGTGACGCCGAACGACGCCGCATTGCGGGCCAGTGCATAGACTTCCGCCGAGCGCAGCAGCGCCTTGGTCGGAATGCATCCCTGGTTCGCGCACACGCCGCCGAGGCGGTCGCGCTCGATGACGGCAGCGGACAGGCCGCGCTGGCGTGCGCGCAGCGCCGCGACGTAACCGCCGGGGCCGGCGCCGATCACGACGACATCGAAACGTTGATCGCTGGCGGCCACGACGTCCGCCCTTTTCAGGCCAGCATCCGCGCGGGATCTTCGAGCAGCCGGCGGATCTCACCGAGAAGCTTTGCCCCGGTCGTGCCGTCGAGCACGCGATGATCAGCCGAGACCGTAAGCGTCATCACCGTGCCGGCCACGACCTTGCCGTCTTCGACAACCGGCCGCGCTTCGGCGGCGCCGACGCCGAGAATGCACGACTGCGGCGGATTGATGATCGCGAACAGCGACCCGACGCCGTACATGCCGAGGTTCGAGATCGTGAACGTCGCGCCGTCGTATTCGTGCGGCGCGAGCTTGCCGTCGCGGGCGCGGGCGGCAAGGTCGCGGATGGCTTCGCCGATCGCGACGAGCCCGAGCGTATCGACCGCGCGTACGACCGGCGTGATCAGCCCGTCGTCGAGGGCCACGGCCACCGCGATGTCGATCGGCTCGTGGCGCACGATGCCGCCTTCGCCGTCGATCCACGAAGCGTTCGCTTCCGGCACGCGGCCGAGCGCAATCGCAGATGCGCGAACCACGAAGTCGTTGACGGAAATCGAAAGGCCGTCCGCCTTCAGCCGCTCGCGCGTATCGAGCAGGCGATCGACGCGGCAATCCACCGACAGGTAGAAATGCGGAATGGTCGCTTTCGAGCGCGCCATGCGCTCGGCGATCGTGCGGCGCACGCGCGACATCGGCGCAGAAGCGCCGCCCGTCGCGGGCGCGGCTGCCGTACGGACGCCGACGCCTCTTGTCGCAAGCACCGAGGAAGCAGCGCGCGACGAGACCATCGCCAGCGGCTGCGAACGGCCGAGCGCGGCTTCGATGTCGGCCTTGCAGATCTTGCCGCCGATGCCGGTCGGCCGGATGTCGTCGAGCGAAAGCCCGGCCTGCGCGGCCATGCGCCGCGCGAGCGGTGTGGCGGCGACCTTTTCGCGCTCCTGATCCGGAACGTTTCGCTGCTCGTCGGATGCACTGCGCGCCGGCGCCTTGGTTGCGAGCGACAGACCCTTGGCCGCCGCGCTGCGCGACGCCGGTCGGGACTCCGAAGGTTTGCCCTGCGGCGGCGCGGCGCGCGAAGGCTCGCCGCCGCCGCGTTCCGGTGCTTCGCTTCCGCCCTGCACGACCTTGTCGGCCGCCGGAGCAGAAGGAGTCGCATCGTTCGACTTCGCCTGCGCAGCAGCAGCTCCTTCATTCGCTTTCGGCTGCGCGGGCGCCGCGGGGGTACTTGCTGCTTTCGCCGGACTCTTGGCCGCCGCAGCATCGGTCTCGATCTCGGCAAGCTTCGCGCCGACCGCGACCGCGCCGCTGCCGGCCGCAACGACGATCTTTGCCAGCACGCCGCTAGCCGGAGCCTGAAGATCGACGTTGGACTTTTCGGTTTCGAGCTCGGCGATCGCTTCGCCTTCGCTCACCGTGTCGCCCTCGTTCTTGAACCAGGTCGTCACCGACCCCTCGGACATCGAATCGGAAAGACGCGGCATCACGATTTCGACTCGCATCAGAGTGTCTCCAGCAGCGCGCGAGCCGCAGCGTCGACGATCGAATCCGCGTCGAGCTCATAGTGGTGGTAAAGATCGATGATATCGCCGGACTGACCGAAACGCTCGTTGCCGAGCGGCACGATGCGGTAATCGGCCACGCCGCCGAGCCACGACAGCGCCGCGGGATGGCCGTCGAGCACCGAAACCAGCGAAGCCCCGGGAGCGAGAACCGAAAGCTGCCGTTCGATGTGGCAGAGCGCGCCGCTTTCGCCGAGCCGGCGCGCACGCGAAGCCGCGACCCAGTCCGAATGACAGCGGTCCGACGAAGTCACCACCAGCAGCCCGATGCCGGGAACGTCCTCGCGGATCGCGTCGAGCGCGGCCATCGCTTCTTCGGCGACGACTCCGCTCGCGACGATCGCGATCGGCGTGCCGGGCTCCGGCGCCGCGAGCCAGTACGCGCCGTGGATGATGTCGTGCTCGAGCGTCTCGTCGATCTCGCGTTTCGGCTGCTGCAGGTGGCGGGTCGAAAGCCGCAGATACAGCGACGAGCCGTCGGGCTTCTGCATGTGCTCGAGGCCGAAGCGCAGGATCACCGCGAGCTCGTCGACGTACGACGGCTCGTACGAAAGCAGCCCGGGCTGGCTCATGCCGATCAGCGGCGTGTTGACCGACTGGTGCGCGCCGCCTTCGGGCGCGAGCGCGAGACCGGACGGCGTCGCGACCAGAATGAAGCGCGAGTCCTGGTAGCACGCGTAATTGAGCGCATCGAGGCCGCGCGCGATGAACGGATCGTAGACGGTCCCGATCGGAAGCAGCCGCGCGCCGAACAGCGAGTGCGAAAGCCCGAGCGCCGCCAGCGCGAGAAAAAGATTGTTCTCGGCAATGCCGAGCTCGATGTGATGCCCGTTCGGAGACGCGACCCACCGCTGCGTGGTCGCGACGTTCTCCTCGATGAACGCGTCCGACTGCGGCTTGCGTTCGAACAGGCCGCGCCGGCTGACCCATCCGCCGAGGTTGGTCGAGCTCGCGACGTCGGGCGACGTCGTCACGATGTGATCGGCCATCTCGCCGCCGGTGCGCGCAAGCTCGCCGAGAATGCGACCGAAGCCTTCCTGCGTCGACATAGAGTCCGCTTTCGGCGCGGTGAGCTTCGCCGGCACCGTGATCAGCGGAGATTCGAAGCGCCGCGGCGGGTGCTTGTAGAGCGGATTGGCAGCGACGAACGATTCGAGCTGCGGGGCGGCAAGCGCAGCGCCTTCCCACAGATCCCACTCGTGCCCCGGACGCACGTTCATCAGCGTGCGGAACGTTTCCATCTGCTCGGGGCTCATGAGGCCCGCGTGATTGTCCTTGTGGCCGGCGAACGGAAGACCGTAGCCCTTGATCGTGTACGCGAGGAAGCACGTCGGCTGCTCGTCCTCCATCGCACCATGAAACGCGTCGCGGATCGCTTCGAGGTCGTGACCGCCGAGATTGGTCATCAGCTGGTGCAGCTTCGCGTCGTCGTGCTCGTCGAGGATCTCGGAGATGCCGCTCGTCGATCCGAGATCGCGCACCAGGTGCTGGCGGAATTCGGCGCCGCCGCGGTAGACGAGCGACGAGTAGAGCGAGTTCGGGCAGCGCTCGATCCAGTCGCGCAGCGCATCGCCGCCGCGGCGTGCGAACACGCTTTCGAGGCGCCGTCCGTACTTGAGCGTGACCACGCGCCATCCCATGCTCTCGAAGATCGAGTCGATGCGCTGGAACAGGCGGTCGTCGCAGATCACGTCGAGGCTCTGGCGGTTGTAGTCGATCACCCACCAGACGTCGCGGACGTCATGCTTCCAGCCTTCGAGCATGCACTCGAAGACGTTGCCTTCGTCGAGCTCGGCGTCGCCGACGAGCGCGATCATGCGGCCGGCGGCGGTTCCGTCCTGGACGAGCTTGCGCGCGTGGACGTAATCGCGCGTCAGCGCAGCGAAGCTCGTCATCGCGACGCCGAGGCCGACCGAGCCGGTCGAGAAATCGACGTCGTCAGCATCCTTGGTGCGAGACGGATACGACTGCGCGCCGCCGTACGCGCGGAACTTTTCGAGCGCTTCGCGGCCCTGGCGTCCGAGGATGTACTGGATCGCGTGATAGGCCGGGCTTGCGTGCGGCTTGACGGCGACGCGATCCTGCGGCCGCAGGCAATCGAACCACAATGCCGTCATCAATGTCGTAAGCGACGCGGACGAAGCCTGGTGGCCTCCCACCTTCAGCCCGTCGCGCTTCGGCCGGATGTGGTTGGCGTGGTGGATCATCCAGCACGCAAGCCACAGCACACGCCGTTCGAGATCGCCGAGCACCGCGAGCCTCTCGTCGGGAGAAGGCTCTCCGGCGCCGCCTGGAACACGTTTGATGTTGCCGCTCGAAGACATCGGGGTTCCTGCACCGCCTTTCCGGGAGAGCTGTAGCCTCGCCGCCACGCGAGTCGGGCGTGCGTGCGATCACCACCATAGAGCCGTCGCAGGGTACAAACCAGCTACTCGTGCGCTCTGCTGCGGGCGGTGTCTTCGTGGGGTTATTCGCGAAGGATCAGAGACGCGCATCATCCGCAAGGATCCCTCCGCGGCCTCATCAACGAGGATGCTCGGCGAGCTCCATGAGGATCGTCCTTCGATTCAATGGGTCGGTGGCGCCGGTACGGACGGATCGATGGCGAAGCCTCCAGCAAGGTCACCCGGACGCCGCAGGTACAGTCCCGGATGCGGCTCGGGTGTGCATGGAAGCGGCGCGTACCAGCAGACCTGATTTTCCGGAACTCGAACGACGAGGCCGCTCGGGAGCGTCTCTTCGTGAAGACGCGGCGGGCTGGTGCCTTCGAAGTCCTTCAGCGCAAGCCATGCCTGCTCGCGGCGTTCTGCCGGCTGCGCGCTCACGGCGACGACCGCGAGCACGCACAGCACGCGCACCAGCCGGCCGGCCGTTCCGCCAATCGCCGCGATGGCGAGGATCACAAGATCGATCCCGAACATCCACAGCGTGGCGCCCTGGTATCGCGGCATCGGCGTGTTGAGGAACGTGAAGACGAACGCTGCAAGCGGAGCGAGCAGGATGATCGGCGGCACGTTTGCCGGCTCGAAGCTGTTCCGCTCGACGCCCGGCTCGCCGATCGCCGGCGCGCCGCGCTGGCGGCGGCGCCACCACTCGACAGGTCTCGCAACCGCGACCAGCGCCAAACCCACGCCGAGCATCACGAGCGGGCGCATCACGTCGGTGCCGTCCCAGCCGAGCGACGTCAGGCGAAGCTTCCACCACGCCGTGTCACGGAAGATCGTCCACAGAGGCGCAAGCTCCATCGGCCGCTGGATCCATGCGGTCGCGTCGACGCGTGCGATCCAGTCGACCGGCAGTGGAAAGATCATCGCCGGATACAGCGGATAGCCGCTCAGCACGATGTTGCGCGCGATCCACGGACCGATCGGAATCAGCGCAACGAGCGCGCAAAACGCGGTGGTCGCGGCGGCTTCCATGACCGGCGGCCGCGTCCGCCATATCCACCACAGAAGCGCCACCGCTGGCGTCGCAACCGCAAGACCCGCGATCGAAAGCTTGACCGTAAGCGCAGCGGCGCTGAGGAACACCAGCCGCAGCAGCCGCGCCCGCGACGGGGTCCTGCTGGCCAGCAGCTCGACGAGCTCGCCGGCAAGCACCAGCCCGTACAGGAACACGGCCGTGTCCGGCATGGGGCTCGTCAGGTACAGCGAGAAGATGATGTCGAGCAGCGGCACGAGCGCGAGCGCGTAGAAGAGATCGCCGACCGTCGAATGCCGGCTCGCGACGAGGCGTAAGCCGGCAAACAGTCCGCGCGCCAGCAGCGCAAGCGCAAGCAGCGTGTTGATCAGCGGATAGACGTGCTTCGCGAACGGTCCGCCGTCGAGCAGCGCGCCGTAGAGGAAATACGTGATGTTGTTTCCGAGCGGGACGAACAGGTTGGCGAGCCCGGGAACGATCGCGAACGATTCGTACCAGTGCATGGTCGGCACCAGGTACATGCCGGTATCGCCGAAGCGTGGGCCGGCAAGGGCCTGGTTGGACAGCCAGTACGCCGCGCCGAGCGCAGCGGCGATCGCGATGAAATAGCGCGTCAGCAGACGCCCGATGACACGCCACGGCCCGGTTCCGGCGACGATCCAGCCGGCAGCGCCGACGAGCGTGAAAAACACGCGGGCGCGATCATCGATCGGAAGAAACGAGTGCCAGAGCTCGAGACCGACCAGCAGCACCGCCCAGCCGATCCAGAACGACGTCCACAGCTCGCTGCCGGTCGTCAGGCGAGGTCCGAAAAGCCTTCGCTCGAGGAGTCCGAGGCCGAGGAGCACGCCGGCGAGCAGCGCCCAGGCTGCGAGAACGATCTGCTGCGCATGGACCGGCACGTCTTCTGTCTCCCTCGTGACTGTTTGCCGATGAGCTGCCTGGCTTTTGCCGACGTTCCTCTGGCGTCGCTGCGCCTATTCCAGGCGAAGCCCGCCGTTGGCCTGCAGCACGATGCCGGTCACGTACGCGAAAAGTTTCGGATCGGCCATGGCAGCAACCGTGCGCGCCATCTCGACCGGCTCGCAGACGCGTCCGATCAGCGTTGCGCGCGACATGGCCTCGATGCCTTCGGCCGGCACGCCCGCGAGCATCGGCGTGTTGACCGGGCCGGGCGCGATCGCATTGACGCGCGCGCCGTACGGCGCGAACTCGCGCGCCGTCGTCTTGGTCATCGACTCGATCGCGCCCTTGGCTGCGGTGTAGTCGATCTGGCCGATGTTGCCGTTGCGCGCGCTGACCGACGAGAAGTTCACGATGAAGCGGTTCTGCCCGTCGCGCAGCGGCTTGTTGTCGTTGGCCTTGAAGCGCGGATGCCAGTCCTGGAACGCAACCTCGCGGGTGAACAGGAACGTGCCGTGGAGATGCACGCCGAGCACCGCCTGGAAGTCGGCGAAATCCTTCTTGATGATGCGCGCGTCGCGCGTGATGCCGGCGACGTTGACGAGGCCGTTGATCTGGCCACTCGCCTCCATGACCGCGGCGACGGCTTTTCGCACGTCGTCTTCCTTCGCCACGTTGGCTGCCACGACGAGCGGATCGACGGCGGCGTAGGCCTTCATCTCCGCCCGCGCTTCCTCGAGCTTGGCGGGGTCGAGATCCACGAGCGCAACGCGGGCGCCGTGCGCTGCGAGAACGGCGGCCACACGGTTGCCGATTCCCTGGGCAGCGCCGGTCACGATGTGGGTTTCCCCGGCGAAAGCGTCCTTGCGAAGTACCAGCTCCATCTTCGTCCTCCTCGGTAAGCTCGTAGGGTCTTTGGCGGGCCGCACCGGGCAGCGCCGTGAAAGCGCGACGTTATGACGAAAGAGTCGGCCGGCGACAAGCCGGCCATGCCGGAAGAACGTGACGGACTATCCAGCGGCGATTGCGGGTTTGCTACGCGATCCGGCGTCAGTCCAACGAGCAGATATCCCAGCTCGTGCCTGGAAATCCGGAGTCGGTGTCGTAGGAATGCTCGCAAGTCGTTTTGCCGACGAGAGGCTTCTCGCACGACGACAGGTCCGCGCAGGTGACACTGATACCGCATGTCGCGTCGAGACCGTTGCCTTCGACGATTGAGTCCCGCACGGACAGGCGAGGACAAATACTGTGAATGGCAACCCGCACTCCGTCGAGGCCGTTTCCGGAGATGACCGACCCGTTCTTCACCTGGACGTTGTGCAGGGTGTAGACGCCTTCGAGCCCGTTGTCGGCGACGCTCGTATTTTTCAGGATGACTTTCGCTGTGCCATCGATTCCTCGCCCTCCGTTCCCATTCACGGTGCTGTCGGAAACGCTGACCTTTCCGTAGGCGTAGCTGCCGACATAAATCCCGGTTCCCGGGTTCTCGTCCATGTGGCAGTCCCGGATGGTTCCGTGAGACGTCGATATTCCGACGTCGGTCGCTCCGGTCACCGTCGTTCGATCCACTCGCAGCGAGTAGCCCCCGATGCCCCTGGCGGCGTTCCTTACCGTAGAATCACGGACTCTGAGGACGCCGAACGAGCTGCCCGAAATGCCGGCTCCGGCACCGTCGATCGTGATGTTGCTCGCTCGGACGTCCCGTCCACTGAGCGCATTTTCTTCGGTGTTGGTAATCGTCAGGTTGGTCGCAACGAGGGTGTGCTGGACGCCCACGCCGTAACGGTTTCCGTCGAGCGTCAGATCGCTGATTTTCACCTGGGTCAGGAATTCCTGGTACTCCGTTGTGACTGCCGCGCCCGTACAGTTGCGGATCGTGCCGCCCGGAGCGGAAGACTCGATCGTGCAGGAGGCGTTGCAGATGACGCCGCCGAAGTCGCTCGTCAGGACGTGGCCACGAAAGTCCAGCGTCGCGCCGGGCTCGAGGATGATAGCCGCTCCGGACATCCCGGTGCAGGTGAGGTCGGCATTCAGGTAGCCGGGCCCCGCCACGATCTGGCCGCACGTGTTTACTTCCGTGTCGGCGTTGGCGAAGGGGGCATTGGCCAGGAATACGGCGAACGCGGTCACACACGCTACGCTGATTCTCGAGACTTTCTGCATCTGGCTGTCCCTCCGCTCGAGCGATCCTAGCGGTGCGCCGTAGCCTGAGTCCACCGCATCGGATCGGCAGCTGGGGAGATGGCGCGAGTTGGATCGTTCCGGGACGGAGGAAATGCAGGAGCGGTAAACGGCGGAACGACTCCGAACCCCAGCGCCTCGCTCATGCAGCCGAAGCCGCGGACGCGGAGTGCGCTAGCCGATGATCCGAGGCTGCATGTCATTCCATTTGCGCCGAGTCGGCACGACCATCACATTGCCGCCATGACCACTCGCGACACGGCGCCGCCGGACATCCGGCTACTCGACGGCGAGTTCTGGGCGCGCGAGCCGTACGCCGAGCTTGCCTGGCTTCGCGAGTTCGAGCCCGTGTACTGGGACGAAGCGGGAGAAGTCTGGGGAGTCAGCCGCTACGCGGACGTGCTGGCGGTTTCTCGCGACACGGCCACGTTCTGCAACGCGGGCGGCAACCGGCCCGACGCCCCGGCCTTCCCGTTCATGATCAACACCGACGACCCGCTGCACCGCAAGCGCCGTAACCTCGTCAACAAGGGATTCACCGTACGGCGTGTGCTCGAACGCGGCCCGCGCATCCGCGCGATCAGCGCCGACCTGCTCGACAAGGCCGTCGCCCTGGGAGAATTCGATTTCGTCGGTGACGTGGCCGCGTGGCTGCCGCTGATCGTGATCGGCGACATGCTCGGCGTCGAGCCCGAGCACTACGCCGACGTGCTGCGCTGGTCGGACGACATGGTGCGCGGCAGCGGGACGGCGGATCCGGAAGTGTTCGCGCGCGCGGACCAGGCGTTTCGCGAGTTCCTGGAACACTCGTACGGCGTGCTGCACGACCGGCGCGCGAAACCGCTGCAGCACGACCTGTTCAGCATTCTCGCGCACGCCGAGATCGACGGCGAGCGGCTCGACGACGCCGAGATCGTCGCCGAGGCGCTGCTGATCCTGATCGGTGGCGACGAGACGACCCGCCACGTGCTGAGCGGAGGGATGGCCGAGCTTCTCGCCCATCCTGAGGACTGGGCGTGGCTCGGCGAAAACCACGCGCGCATTCCAACGGCTGTCGAAGAGATGCTGCGCTGGGTTACGCCGGTCAAGAACATGAACCGCACGCTCACGCGCGACGTCGAGATGCACGGTAAAAAGCTTCGCGAAGGCGACAAGCTGCTGCTGCTCTATCCGGCGGCCAATCGCGATCCGGCGGTATTTCGCGATCCGGAAACGTTCGACGTGCGGCGCACCCCGAACGACCATCTTGCATTCGGAATCGGCGCGCACTTCTGCCTCGGCGCCAGCCTCGCGCGTCTCGAGCTCGTCATCTTCTTCGAGGAGGCAACCAGACGGCTGCGCGGCATCCGGCCGCTCGCCGAGGATGCGCCCCCGCGACGGCCTTCGAACTTCATCAGCGGCATCGAGCATCTGATGGTACGCGTCGGCTGAGCGCTCGCGCGACGCGACTGCCGTAAGCTACCGGTACGTTCTCGGCACGCATTCGCTCCGCGATGCGGCACCGAACGCGTGACATCCGACTCCACGGAGGTGGAGATTGCCTGTTCTCACACCCGTCGTGGTGCGAGAACACGCGCGGCGCTTCCTAACCGTCGCGATGCGGACAAAAAATCGATCACGAGCCGTACGGGCCTTGCGGCGGTGTTCGAGATGGAACCGATTCTCAAGACCGGACGAACGGCATGGCGCATCGAGCACGCCGATCGCGTGTCGTTCCTGGTCGACGGCGAGGCTTACTACGGCGCGGTCGCCCTCGCGCTCGCCAAAGCGCGTCACTCGGTTTTCATCCTCGGCTGGGACATTCACAGCCGCGTCCGCCTGCTGCGCGGATCCGAGCAGGATGCAGCCATCGCCGGTCCGCAGCTCGAGCTTCGTCGCGGCCTGAATGTGCTGCTCGGCAAGGAAGACGACGGGCTGCCGAGCACGCTCGGTGCGCGGCTCTCGGCGATCCTCGCGCGCAATCCCGAGCTCCAGGTCTACGTTCTCGACTGGGACTTCCCGGTCATCCTGTCGAAGGATCGCGAAACGCGCACGCGGCGCCTGACCGACTGGCCGCGATCGAAGCGGTTCCATTTCGTCTACGACTCGTACCATCCGGGCGGAGCGAGTCATCACCAGAAGCTCGTGGTCGTCGACGACTCGGTCGTGCTCGGCGGTGGAATGGACATCGGCGTCGGCCGCTGGGACACGTCCGAGCACCTCGCGAAGGATCCGCGCCGGAGCGATCCCGAGTTTCCCGACTACGTTCCCGCCCACGACGTGATGATGATGGCCGACGGCGCGGTCGCGCGCGCCGTCGCCGAGCTGGTGCGCGAACGCTGGAAACGCGCCACCGGAGAAGACGCCGAGCCGCTGCGGCACGATACCGGCGACTGCTGGCCGGAAGGGTTCCTTCCCGATGCGACCGACATTTCGGTCGGGATCTCGCGGACGCAGCCCGAGTACGAGCAGCAGATGCAGGTCGTCGAGATCGAGCGCCTGTATCTGACCGCGATCGCGGCGGCGCAGCGGCAGATCTACATCGAGAACCAGTACCTCACCTCGGACGTGATCGTGCGCGCGCTCGTCGAATGCCTGCAGCGCGAGAACGGTCCCCAGATCGTGATCGTGCTGCCTCAGAACAATTTCGGCTGGTTCGAGGCACGCACGATCCAGGTGCTGCATTTCCGCCGCATCAAGCTACTGCAGGAGTCCGACGTGCACGGGCGCCTGCGCATCTGCTATCCGATCGTGCCCGAGCTCGGCGAGACCCAGATCAACCTTCATTCGAAAGTGCTGGTCGTCGACGACCGGTTCCTGCGCATCGGCTCGTCGAACCTCACCAATCGGTCGATGCGTCTCGACACCGAATGCGATTTTTCGATCGAAGCGACCGACGACGATCCCCGGGTTCGCCGCGTCATCTCCGCGCTGCGCAACCGGCTGCTCGGCGAGCACCTGTGCCTGCCGCCCTACGAGGTAGCCGCCGCCCTGGAGACGACTTCTCTCGTCGCGCTGGTCGACGAGCATACGGAGAAGGACCGATGCCTGCGTCCGGTCGTCCCCGACGAGACCCAGGTCGACATCGACATCGGCGACGGAACGCTGATCGATCCGAAGGCCCCGATCACGACCGAGACGGTGATCGAGACGTTCGCGCCGCCGCCCTACCGCCGCCGGGCAAAAACCCACCTCGCACGCATCGCCGTGATGCTCGTCGTGCTGGCGGCGCTGGCCGCATGCTGGCGCTGGACGCCGCTGAAGGAGCTGATCGATCCGGCGCGTCTCGCTTCTCTCGGAGCCGAGCTGCAAGGCAGTGCCATCGCTCCGTTTGCAGTGATCGGTGCCTATGTGCTGAGCGGCCTCGTCGCGCTGCCGGTCACTGTGCTGATTCTCGCAACCGCGGCTGTGTTCGGCCCATGGCTCGGCATGCTCTATTCGCTCGCCGGAAGCCTCGCGAGCGCGACGCTGATGTTTGCCGTCGGTCGCGTGGCCGGACGAAACACGGTCGAAAGCCTCACCGGACGCCACTTCCAGAAAATCGCGCGCGGCCTGCGCGGTCGCGGGCTGCTGACGATGATTGCGATCCGCGTGCTGCCGGTCGCCCCGTTCACGATCGTCAACATGGTCGTCGGCACGTCGCCGATGCGCTTCGGCGACTTCGCGCTCGGGACGGTGATCGGAATGCTTCCGGGCATCGTCGGCCTTTCACTGTTCCAGACCCAGCTCGAGCTGTCGATGCGCGAGCCGGGAATGAAGAGTCTCGCGCTGCTCGCGCTCGTCAGCGCGCTGTTCGTCGGTGTGCTGGCGTGGCTTCGCCAGCGCCTGCGAGTCGGCCGGCAGGCGCGGCAGTCAGACCGATTTCACGCATTCGGCGGCGGAAGCCCGCATCTCGATTTCCGCAAATAGCGGCCGGTGGTCGGACGCCACGCCGGCCGCGCCGCGGCGGCTCACGCCGCATTCGACGACGCGGATCTCGCGGCTCACATAGATGTGATCGAGCCGCAGCCGCAGCGGTCCGTACCGGAACGTCGCGCCGCGGCGCTTGCCGGTGGTGCGGAACGCATCAACGAAATGCTGGCGCAGCTCCGTGTGCACGACCGGCAGCGGACGGTCGTTGAAGTCGCCCATCAGCACTACCGGATGGTGCAGCTCCTCGCTGAGCAGGATCGCGTCGCTCAGCATGCGCCGGCGCTGGTAACGGCGCTCGGTCGTCGCAAGGCCGAGGTGGCAGTTGAACACATGCAGCAGCATTCCCGGCGACAGCTCGAGGTCGACGCGCAGACACGAGCGCGGCTCGCGCCTCTTGCCGTACGACAGGTCGTATTCGTGCGCCGCCACGACCGGGTAGCGGCTGAGCACCGCGAGGCCGAAATCGCCGCGGTCGAACGTGCGCGTCGTGCAGAACCGGCTGCCGAGATCGAGCGCCTTGGCGAGCACGGCGGCCTGATCGGCGAGCCCGGTGCGCACCAGCCCGCGATCGACTTCCTGCAGCGCGACGATGTCGGGCCGTGCCTCGCCGATGACAGCCCCGGTCCGGCCGAGATCCAGGCGACCGTCCACACCTACGCCGCTGTGAATGTTGTACGTCACCAGCCGAAGGCGAAGGCCCTCGGTGTCTTTCGCAGAAACTTCCAGGGCGTCTCGTGGAGGCGATGAAGAGGACCCCGGCGTCATTCCAGACTTCTTGGACGGATCGAGGCCGCACGTCCAGCCCCTTCCCGCCGATACCCGAAAGCTTTCCCGCGGATGCGCTTTGCGGTTGTGCCGGACCCCGACCGTGCGCATGATCAACCCGGGACGCCTGGATGTTTCGTAGAGCTCTTACAGCGATGCTCGCTCTCGCCATTGCGATGCCCCTGCCCGCATTCGCGGCAGGACGGTGTCCGATGGTGATGGCCGCAAAGTCGGCAACCGTCGCGATGCGCTGCGCATGCTGCGACGAGGCCCAGGCTGCGGCGCAGCCGGCATGCTCTTCGGCGATCCGCTCAGGTTGCAGCTGCGCAGTCCGTGCAGACACGGGAGACCGCAGCGTTCCTCCCGCGACGCAGGAAGCAGCTCCTGCGTATACGGGCGTTGTCGCAGCGATCCTTCCGGCGTCGGTCCTGACGCCACAAAGCGCGCGAACGCTTCTGCATCGCGCCGCAGCTCCACCCGGGATGAGCGCCGTCTACCGACCGCGTCTCTGTACCTGGATCATCTGAGATCCCGCCACTCCGCGAGTCGCCGGCGCGCCAGCTTCCAGCGCGCCGTCTCCCTGTACGTTCATCCGGTCCGTGGTTCTCCGCGGACCCGAAACCGTGCGCACGGCGCACGGATAGCGGAGCGGTCCGATGTCGACCTCACAACCGGCGAGTTTCGCCGCCATGTTCACTGCAACCGCCGCAGCGGCGATTCTCACCCTTCTGCAAGGCTGCGCGCTGACGCCGCGCGGCCTCGACGACGAGCGAGCGCGTCTCGAAGCGGCCGGAGCAAAATTCGAGCACGTCGATGCTGAGACGCTGCCGGTAACGGCCGGCGGCGACGACTGGCGCACCCTGCTCCGGCGAGCGCTGATCGCGAACGGCGACGTCCGCGCAGCATGGTACGACTGGAAGGCTGCGGTCGAGCGTGTGCGCGGCGCGTCCGCGTGGCCGAACAGCAACATCTCGCTCGGCTACTCGTACCTGTTCTCGAACGAGAGCGTGAAGAGCTTCGACCGCTCGACGTTCACGGCCGGTTTCGACTCGATGGAAAACCTGTCGTTCCCGGGCAAGACGATGGCTTCCGGCCGCGTCGCTCTCGACGATGCGCGCGCAGCCGGTGAACGCTTCCGCCGCGAAAAGTTCCAGCTCCAGCGCAAGGTGCTCGATGCGTGGCTCGACCTGGCAATGGCCGCCGAGAACGAACGCATCGCGCTGGCGGCGGCGACGCTCGCCGACGTCGGATCCGATGCCGCGGCAGCGTCCCTGCGCACCGGCAGCGACCAGAGCGCGGTGCTCAGCGCCGGCATTGCCGGTGCACGTGCGCGCGATGCCGCGGCGAAGGCCCGCGCCGAAGTCGTGCGGGCAAAGCTCGCGCTTGCCGCGCTCGCGGCGATCGAATCGTCGGATTCGATCGCGACGCCGAGCCGCCTGCCGTCTCCGCGAACGCTGCCATCCAGTCCGCTGACGATCATCCGTGCCGCGGAAACCGGGCCGGACGTTCGCGGGCTCGAGCACGACCGCAATGCCCGCAGGAACGAACAGGATCTCGCCGAGCTGCAATGGATCCCCGACATCAATCCGACGGCGGCGGTCACCGGGAGCATCGAACAGAGCGTCGGCGCGATCCTGGTGCTGCCGACGAAGATCGCCGAGATCCAGTCGGGCATCGCGGTGGCCAAGGCGATGCGCCGCGGCGCCGACGCGCGCCTCGTCCAGGCGCGGCGCGACAAGGGAGCCGAGGTGCGGGCCGCGCTGGTCGCGGCGCTCGACAGCGAGCGCGCCCGGCGACTGCTCGAGCAGCGCGTGCTTCCTGCCGCGACATCGGCCGCTTCGGTTGCTGAAAGCGTCTACGTCGCCGGCACCTCGGGCCTTTCGATGCTGGTCGAAGCCCGCACTGTGCTTCTCGAGACGCGCAAGGAGATCGCGGCGGCCGCGATCGATCGCGAGAAACAGCTCGCGGCGATTGAGGAGCTGATCGGCGCCGATCTCGAAACGTTCACCGACAGCGAAGCGATTCGCGTTGCGCAGGCCGGCCGGGGAATTTCACGATGAAAGCTTTTCGTTTGTCCGTCGCAGCCGTCGCGCTCGGCCTGTCTCTCGAGCCCGCGACGTTTCATTCTCACGACTTCGCACACGGTCTGGTCGCCGTCGCAGCCGCGCAGACCGGGGACTCGAGCGGCAGCGCGCATGTGCAGCTCTGGACGTGCGGAATGCACCCGCAGGTCATCCAGGACCATCCGGGCGAGTGCCCGATCTGCCACATGAAGCTGACCCCGCTCGAGAGCGAAGCCACCGATGCGTCGGCTGCCGGCAGCGCGATCACGATCGATCCGGTGGTCGTGCAGAACATGGGAGTCCGCACGGCGCGTGCGATCGAAGGTCCGCTCGTGCGCGAAGTGCGCGTTGCGGGATTCGTCGAGGAAGCGCAGCCGCTCGTCCACGACGTGACGTCACGGGTTTCCGGCTACATCCGGCGTCTTTACGCGAACACCGAGGGAATCCACGTCCGGAAAGGCGATCCGCTCTACGATTTGTACAGCCCGGAAATCCAGGTGGCCGTCGAGGAGATGATCGCGCTGCGCAGACGCAGCGGCGGCGCGCACGCCGACCCGACGCTCGACTCGATCCGCGACGCGACTCTTCGAAAACTCTCGCTTCAGGGCCTCGACGACGCCGAGATCGCACGCCTGTCGCGTCTCGACCGCGCGCCGGAAGTCATCGCGTTCCGAAGTCCGGTGACCGGCAACGTCACCGAGAAGCCGGTCGTCGAAGGGTCGGCCGTCACGGCCGGACAGAAAGTCCTGCGCATCGTCGATCATTCGACCGTGTGGATCGACGCACGCGTTTACGAACAGGACCTCGCGCTCGTCTCGGTCGGACAGAAAATCGAGGCACGCGTAGCGTCGCAGGCCGACAAGGTTTACGCGGGCGAAGTCGTCTTCCTGCATCCGCATCTCGACGAAACCACGCGTACGGCAAGCGTGCGCATGGCGGTTGCCAATCCGGACTTCGACCTGCGGCCGGGCATGTTCGCCACGGTCGTGCTGCGCGGCGACCTCGCGCCGAGCGCGCTGCTGGTGCCGCGCGAAGCGGTGATCGACACCGGAGACCGCCAGGTCGCATTCGTCGTCGGCGACAAGCCCGGCCACTTCGAGCCGCGCCGCGTGCGCACCGGGTGGATCGCCGAAGGAGGAAACGTCCAGATCCTCGAAGGGCTTACTGCCGGCGAGGAAGTCGTCGTCAGCGGGCAGTTCCTGCTCGACGCCGAAAGCCGGCTGCAGGACGCGCTTCGAAAATTCATCGCGCAGCGTTCGAGCACGGCGACCGCCGGAACAACGGCATCCCCGGCGGCCAATGCGCCGGCTGCAGCCGATGCGCCACCTGCTGCGCCGCCGCACCAGCACTGAGGTGATTCGATGATCTCTCGCCTCATCGCCCTTTGCGTGCGCAACCGGCTGCTCGTGCTGCTGCTGACGGCCATGGTCGTCAGCCTCGGCGTCTGGAGCATGTTCCGGATCGGTCTCGACGCGATTCCCGACCTGTCCGACGTGCAGGTCATCGTCGTCACCGAGTATCCGGGACAGAATCCGGAAGTCGTCAACAACCAGGTCACGTATCCGCTGACGACGGCGATGCTGTCGGTGCCGGGCTCGACCGTCGTGCGCGGCTACAGCATGTTCGAGCAGTCGTTCGTCTACGTGCTGTTCGAAGACGGCACCGACATCTACTGGGCGCGAAGCCGCGTCCTCGAGTACCTGAACTTCGTTCGCGACCGGTTGCCGAAAGGCGTCGAGCCAAAGCTCGGGCCGGACGCGACCGGCGTCGGCTGGGTCTACCAGTACGTGATCTATCCGGGCTGGTACTGCGCCGACCATCCGGCCGGGATCTGGCGCGATGCAGGTGCTGCGCACGGTGGAGGTGACGCGGCCGATTCATCGAAAAGGGCGGACGCGAACTGGTACGCGAGCGTCGACGATGCGCCGCCGGATCGGCGCAAGCTTCTCGAGCGCGTGCGCGGCTTCGAAAAGCCGGGCAGCTGCCCGCTCGGCGGCAAGCTGCTGGTTTCGTCGAACCTCGATCTTGCCGGGCTTCGCAGTCTTCAGGACTGGTACCTGCGTTTTCCGCTGACCGCGGTCGAAGGCGTCTCGGAGGTCGCGCCGATCGGCGGCTTCGTGCGCCAGTACCAGGTCGTGCTCGATCCGCTTCGCCTGCAGGCGTTCGGCCTCGCCGTCGGCCAGATCTCCGAAGCGCTGCGCCGTTCGAACAACGACGTCGGCGGATCGGTCGTCGAGATGGCCGAGCACGAGTACATGGTGCGTTCGCGCGGATACCTTCGCGGCACCGAAGACATCGCCAAAGTTCCGGTCGGCGTCGGCGAGCGCGGCACGCCGATTCTTCTCGGCGACGTCGCAACGGTCGAAATCGGCGGCGAATCGCGGCGCGGCGTCGGCGAATACAACGGAACCGGCGAAGCCGTCGGCGGCGTCGTCATCGCCCGCTTCGGCGAGAATGCCTACAAGGTGATCCGCGACGCGAAAGCGAAGCTGTTTGAGCTCGAAGGCGGGCTGCCGCCCGGGGTCTTCCTGCGCACGACGTACGACCGCTCGTCGCTGATCGAGCGTTCGATCGAGACGCTGCGCGACACGCTGATCGAAGAAATCCTCGTCGTCGGGCTGGTCTGCATTGCGTTCCTGCTGCATGCGCGCAGTGAGCTGGTCGCGGTCTTCGTGGTTCCGTCGGGCGTGCTGGTCGCGCTGCTGGTGATGCATCTGGCCGGCATCAACGCGAACATCATGTCGCTCGGCGGCATCGCGATCGCGATCGGCGTGATGGTCGATGCATCGATCGTCATGGTCGAGAACGCCCACAAGCATCTCGATCGCGAGGAGGAGCGCCTGCACGCAGCGGCCGCAGCGGGAATTGCCGCCGTGCCGCGCCCGCGCGCCGAGATGATCCTCGAAGCCGCGCAGGAAGTCGGCCCGACGCTGTTCTTCTCGCTCGCGATCATCACCGTCAGCTTCCTTCCGGTGTTCGTGCTCGGCGGAGAGGCCGGCCGCCTGTTCCGGCCGCTGGCGCTGACCAAGACGCTCGCGATGGCGTCCGCATCGTTCCTTGCGGTGACGATCGTGCCGGTGCTGATGATCTACCTGATCACCGCGCGCGTGCTGCCGATCGAGTGGGGACGCCGGCGCAACACGCTGATCACTGCCGCTGCGATGCTGGTGCCGGCCGCCGCCATCTACGGAATCGCTGCGCACATCGATGCCGTCGCAGGAATCCGCCACTGGCTGGCGATCGCGTGGGCCGTGCTGGCCGGGATGCTGCTGATCCCGCAGCGGATCATCCACGAGCAGCACAGCCCGATCAGCCGCGTGCTGCAGGGCCTGTACGATCCGGTCTTCCGCGGCGCGATGCGCCATCACCGCCTCGTGCTGGTGCTCGCGGTGCTCGCGATGCTGTCGACCGCGTATCCGGCGATGCATCTCGGCAGCGAGTTCATGCCGCCGCTCGACGAAGGCGACCTCCTGTACATGCCGACGACCGATCCGAGCATCAGCATCACCAAGAGCAAGGAGCTCCTGCAGCAGACCAACAAGTTGATCCGCACGTTCCCCGAGGTGCGCTCGGTGCACGGCAAGATCGGCCGTGCCGATACGGCAACCGATCCGGCTCCGCTGTCGATGATCGAGACGGTCGTGCAGCTCGAGACCGATCCGTCGAAATGGCGAACGCGCACGCTGTCGCGGTTCTTCTCCGACTGGCCGTCGCTGCTGCGAAGCCCGCTCGCATACTTCTGGCCGATCGAAAGGCCGATCCGCACCGACGAGCTCAAGTTCGGCTGGCAGGACGCCGACGGCACGATGCATCCGGGCCTCAACTCGACTGTCTCTCTTCCCGGCGTCGCCAACGCGTGGCCGTTTCCGATCGAGAACCGGCTCAACATGCTCGCAACCGGCATCAAGACTCCGGTCGGCATCAAGGTGCTCGGACCCGATCTTGCCGTTCTCGGCGAGTTGTCCGAACGCATCGCGAACGCGGTGCGAACCATCGACGGCACGATCAGCGCGTATCCCGAGCGCACGTTCGGCGGCTACTATCTCGACTTCGAGATCGATCGCGTCGCCGCGGGCCGCTACGGGCTGACGACCGGCGACGTGCAGGACGTCGTCGAGACGGCAATCGGCGGAATGAACGTGACGTGGACCGTCGAGGGGCTCGAGCGCTATCCGCTCAACGTGCGTTACGCACGCGAGCTGCGCGACGATCTTCCTGCGCTGCGCGCGGTGCTCGTCCAGACCCCGGGCGGCGCGCAGGTGCCGCTCGGCCAGCTTGCGCGCCTCGAGATCCATGCCGGACCACCGATGATCAAGTCCGAGAACGCTCAGCCGACCGCGTGGGTTTACGTGGACATCGCCGGCCGCGATCTCGGAGGATACATCGCCGAAGCGCGCCGCGTCGTCGCGCAGCAGGTGGTGCTGCCGCCCGGATACACGCTGCTATGGTCCGGCCAGTTTGAGTTCTGGGAGAAGACGATTCCGCGTCTGGTCGCCGCCGGCGTGCTGACCATGTTCGCGATCGTGCTGCTGCTATACGCTTCGACCCAGAGCTGGCCCCGCGTTGCGATCGTCATGCTGGCCGTGCCGTTCAGCCTGATCGGCGCGTTCTGGCTGCTGTGGCTGCTTGGCTACAACCTTTCGCTCGCGGTCGTGATCGGGATGATCGCGCTTGCGGGCCTCGACGCCGAAACCGGTCTCGTGATGCTGCTGTATCTCGAGAACAGCTTCGACCGCTTCGCCGCCGAAGGCCGCATGCACTCGCGGGACGACCTCTGGGCCGCGATCCACGACGGCGCCGTGCGCCGCATCCGTCCGAAAGCGATGACCGTCGGAACCGCGTTCATCGGGCTCGTGCCGCTGCTGTGGGCGCACGGAACCGGCGCCGACGTGATGCGCCGGCTGGCGGCTCCCATGATCGGCGGCCTGCTGGTCAGCTTCGCGATGGAGCTGGTCGTCTACCCAATCCTGTTCTACCGCGCGCGCAGCTGGCAATGGCGCCGCCTGTGGCGATAGCGATTCAAGACGGGCGGGCGCCGATAGCGGGCCATCTGCTTCGTTGGATTCCGGCTTCGTTCGGTCGACGTACGGGAAGTACGACTCCCTCTCTACGCCGGAATCCGCCTCGCATCTGACCCACTCTCGACGCCCGCGCATAGGCCCGGAACATCTGCGACTTCGCGAGGCTGAAAAATCGGGGACAGACACCGATTCCTCGAAATCGGTGTCTGTCCCGATTTCTATGCAGTCCAGGTTGCGGACAGCGAGCCGTCGTCGCCGGCCCATGCGTACTTCGTGCGGCCGCCGAAGGCCTTCTCGAGCTCGCTTGCGATGCGGTGTGCGAGCTTCTGCGATGTCGTCAGCACTTCGAGACCGTCCCCGGTACGCTCCATCGACACGATCGTCCGCTCGGGCTGCGTAAACCCGGCGCGCTCCGCCACGTTGTGTACGCGCCGCTCGATCGCCGCGAGCCGGCGCGCGTCGAGGCTGCCCTTCGCCACGACCCGGCCGTACGCGATGCCGTTCTTCTTCTGCTCGCAGGCGGGGCACTGAACCCAGTCGGCGGCTTCGAGCAGCTCGCGCGTGATCGGGCGATTGCGGCGCCACGTGCGTCGCGTGTAGACCGCCGCGCATGATTCGCAGACGCTCGGATCCGCAAAGGCGGGCAGTTTGTTCGCAACTGCGGGCGTCTTGCTCGAGCGCGTCCCGCGGCGGTCGCGGGCTGTCGTTTTCGAAATTCTGCTGCTGGTCGGGCCGGATGCCGTTCTGGTCCTCATCGTGCTTCTCCTTTGCGCCCCATCGAGCGCCTGGCCAGAAATGAGACGGCCGAAAGGCTGCGGCCATGGCGGATCCTGGAAAATCCGCGCTCACCAGTGGGACCGGCACAGCCACTGCGCGGGCGACGACAGTTGATGCTTGGGAACCCCCGCCGTAGTCTCGCCGGTCTATGCCGTGGACTTTGCCCGCTCCGTTCTCCCGCACCGTCACCGCGCTGCGCAAAATCAGCCTCAGCCGGCCGCACCATCCAAGCCTTCGAGCTGTCTTCGTTCTCGCAGCGACGGCGTCGACGTCGATCCTGCTGCTGCCTTCGTATGCCCGCGCGCAGGCAAGCGAGCAGGAACGCTCGCACCCGGCGGTCGAGCGCTACAATCGCACCGCCAAAGGCGCGAACGTCGAGGAATGGAAGAAGCGCCTGAGCGATCCGGACGCGCGCACACGGCTCGACGCCGTCGATTCGCTCGGAACCAAAGGCGGGGATGACGCGATCAAGCCTCTGATCGAAGCCACGTCCGACGAAGATTACCGCGTTCGCACTCGCGCAATCGATTTTCTCGGCGCGCTGCGTGCCGTCGAAGCGACGCCGGTGCTGATGCAGCTTCTGTTCCTGACCGATATCGGGCGCGACGAAAAACTCCGGACGCTGACGGCGCTCAGCCGCATCGACGATCCGACCACCAGTGACCGGCTGGTCAGCTACGCCGCTACCATCAACGACAACGACCTTGCCTGCCGCGCAGTGTACGCCGTCGGCGAGACCGGGACTCCCGAGGTCAAGGACAAGCTGGCTGCGCTTCGCGGCACGCGCCCCGGAAGCGATCTCGATCGCCTCGTCACCGACGCGCTCGTCAAGATCGACTTGCGGGCGAAGAACAAGCCGATCGAGCAGCCGACGCTGATCGAGCTCGAAAAGAAGCTTGCACGCCAGCAGGAAGCCGCGAAGAAGAAGCAGTAACGACCTCCGGCTACCCCGATGCAGGCGACTACCAGACCTTCAGGAGCCCTTGGTCTTCTGTATCAGCGCATCCCGGCGCTCGATTCGCTTCGCAACTACAGCCTTTACGATTTTCGCGCCGACCTTCTCGCCGGCCTGACCGTCGCCACGGTCGCCGTGCCGCAGGCGATGGCGTACGCGATCGTCGCCGGCCTTCCGCCGCAGTACGGCCTTTACACCGCGATCGTGATGACCGCTGCGGGCGCGCTGTTCGACTCGTCGAGGCAGCTCATCAACGGCCCGACCAACGCGATCTCGATCGCGCTGCTGAGCGCGCTCGCGCTGGTGCCGCCCGAAGCGCGGCTGCAGGCCGCGGTCATGCTGTCGGTGCTCGTCGGCACCATCCAGATCGGCATCACGCTGCTGCAACTCGGGGACCTGACGCGCTACATTTCGCACTCGGTCATCGTCGGCTTCACGGTCGGCGCGAGCGTGCTGCTGGTGCTCGACCAGCTCAAGAATCTTCTTGGCATGAAGGCGATGGGCGATCCGCACACCGCGTTTCTGTCGCGATTCTGGGAGACGATGACGCAGGGCGGCCCGGTCCACATGGCGACCCTGGAATGCGGGCTTGCCGCCATCGCGATCGTGCTGCTGCTTCGCGCGCTGAAGACTGTGCTCGGCTTCAAGCTGTTTCCGGAGCTGCTGACGACCGTCTGCGTGATGGCGGCGGCGGCCGCATGGCTCGAGCTCGACAAGCAGGGCGTAAAGCTCGTCGGCGAAATCCCCGGCGACCTGCCGCACTTCGCCCTGCCGGTCTTCGATACGACGTATCTGCGTCCGCTGGCATCGAGCGCGCTCGCGCTCGCCACGCTCGGTCTTCTCGAGGCGATCTCGATGGCCAAGCTGATCGCGAGCGTCTCGAGGCAGAAGCTCGACATCAACCAGCAGTGCCTGTCCGAAGGCGTCGCGAACCTGACCGGCAGTTTCTTCCAGTGCTTCCCCGGCTCCGGCTCGCTCACGCGATCGGCAATCAACACCCAGGCCGGCGCGGTCTCGCAGTGGTCAGGCGTGATCTCGGCGATCGCGGTCGCCGCGATCATGATGATGTTCGCGCCGTACGCGCGCTTCATCCCGAAAGCCGCGATGGCCGGCATCCTGATGCTGACGGCCTGGAAGATGATCGACTGGACGTCGCTGCGCTATCACATCCGTGCGTCCCGGTTCGACGCCGTGATCGTCGCGGTCACGGCGATCTCGGCGATCGCGGTCAGCGTCGAGTTCTGCGTGCTGATCGGCGTGTTCCTGTCGTTCCTGCTGACGGTGCCGCGCACCGGCCACATGCAGCTTACCGAGTTCGTCGTCACGCCCGAGGGCGTCATTCACGAACGCTTCGAGGATGACGTGCTGTGCGGCCGCATCCAGATCTACGGCCTCGAAGGCGAGATGTTCTTCGGCTCGGCGACGCCGTTCGAGGATCACCTGGACACGATCGAAGCCCGCATCCAGCCGACCACGCGCGCGATCGTGCTGCGGATGAAGCGGGTGCGTAGCCCCGACGCCGTCTGCATGCGGCTGCTCGACGAGCACGTGGCCCGCATCCAGAAACGCGGCGTGCAGGTGATCCTGGTCGGCGTCCGCAAGGACCTCGCGGAGGCGCTCGATCGCACCGGGCTGGACCAGCGACTCGGCGAGACCCACATCTTCTACGAGCAGCCGATCCGCCACACGAGCACGCAGAAAGGCGTCCAGTTCGCGTTCGGATTCATGGGCGACCCGTGCGGGACCTGCCCGCTCAAGGACAGCAATCTCCACACGCGGACCGTCCACTACTCGGTCTGACGGCGCTTTTGCGCCGCTTTTCAAGGGGGCGAGCGCTGAAACGATGGCCGTCGGCAGGGTGACCCGACCGGGCCGGTCCGATAGACTCGGCGGCACCCCGTGATTAGGAAGTCGGGTTGAACGCCGCCGGAGTGGTGAAATTGGCAGACGCGCCGGACTCAAAATCCGGTGGAGGCAACTCCGTGTCGGTTCGAGTCCGACCTCCGGCACCAGTTTCGTCCGCGTCGGGCCGCAGCATCACCAGTCGATCGGCGCCACCGGCCGGCAGAAGGGAGTAAACATATGGGCAAGATCAAGGAACTGACCGACTCCACGTTCGACCAGGAAGTGCTCAAGTCGAACGTGCCCGTGCTCGTGGATTTCTGGGCGCCGTGGTGCGGGCCCTGCCGCGCGATCGCGCCGCTGCTCGAGGAGCTCGCCGGCGAATATCACGGCCGCGTCAAGATCATGAAGATCAACGTCGACGACCACCAGACGTACGCGAGCCAGTTCGGCGTGCGCAGCATTCCGAACCTGCTGGTCTTCAAGGACGGCAAAGTCGCCGACCAGATCATCGGCGCGGTTCCGAAGAGCAAGCTCTCGCAAGCACTCGACAACGTTTCCGCCTGAACCCGGCGGCCGCGGTCCACGGACCGCGGCCGCTCCTTCTTCGTACGGCTCGCACTTCTGCGGCGCCGAACGGACGGTCCGAACTGCCTTTAGAATTCATCTCCGGAGTCCACCCCCGTCATGCTCGATTTCATGCGTCGCAACGCCCGCTCGTGGGGCATCAAAGCCGCTCTTGGCGCGATCATCCTCACCTTCATCTTCTTCATGGGAGGCGGGGGACGGCTTGGCCAGGGGCCGCAGCCGCTGATCAAGGTCGGCGGCGTCGAGGTCTCGCGCGCGGAGTACGAGATGGCGCACCGCCGCAACGAGAACTACTTCCGCGAACAGTTCAAAGGCGCCGGCGGCGAGCAGATGCTGAAGGCCATGAACATCCCGAAGATGACGCTCGACCAGCTGACCGACGGCGCCGTGCTGCGCGTCGAAGCCGATCGCCTCGGCCTCAAGGTGACCGAGGATGCGATCCGCGAGCAGCTGAGGAAAGTGCCGTCGTTCCAGAGCAACGGCGCATTCTCGCCGGGCCTTTATCGCGAGACGCTGCGCGCGCAGGGCATGACGCCGGGCGCATTCGAGGAGACGGTGCGCCAGGACCTGCTCGAAGCCCAGATCGCCGACATCGTGCGCCGCGGCGCGCACGTCAGCGACGAGGACGCGTGGCGCGATTTCCAGCGCGAGAAGCGCAAGATGACGCTCTCGTACCTCGCCGTCGATTCGGCGCCGTATGAAAAAGACGTGACCGTCGACGAAGAAGCGCTCAAGAAGTTCTACGACAGCAAGCAGGAAAGCTACCGCCGGCCGCCGAGCGTCAAGGTTCGCTACATCGCCTACAAGGTCGCCGACGTAACTGACAAGATCGAGATCTCCGACGTCGACCTCAACGAATACTACGAGCTCAACAAGAACTCGGAATTCGAGCAGCCCGAGCAGGTCGGCGCACGCCACATCCTGAAGAAAGTGGCGGCCGAAGGCGACGAGAATTCCAAGAAGGCCGCGCGCGACGCCATCGAAGCGATCCAGAAGCGGCTCGCCAACGGTGAAAGCTTCGAGGAAATTGCCAAGGCCGAGTCCGACGATCCCGGCAGCGCCGCCAAGGGCGGCGATCTCGGGCTGTTCCCGCACGGCCGCATGGTCCCCGCGTTCGACGCGGCCGCGTTCGCGCTCGACGTCGGCAAGACCAGCGACATCATCGAAACCGACTTCGGCTACCACATCATCCAGGTCTACGAGAAGAAGCCGGCCGGCGTCGCGCCGTTCGAGGAAGTGAAGGACAAGATCCGAAAGACGCTCGCGACGCAGAAAGCGCTCGACCGCGTGTTCGATGATTCCGCCGAAGACTCCGCGAAGATCTCGGACGGCGCCAAGATCGACGCGATCGCGACCCAGCGCGGCGTCAAGCTCGAGGAAACCGGGATGTTCTCGCAGGGCGACGTGGTGCCGGGAATCGGTCCGGCGCCCGCGTTCGTGCAGGCCGCATTCCAGCTCGTCAATCCGGGCGACGTCTCGCAGCCGGTCAAGCTGGGCAACGACTACTACCTGCTGTCGCTCGAAGAGCGCAAGGAAAGCCAGATCCCGTCGCTCGCCGAGATCCACGACCAGGTTGCCGCCGAATACCGCGCGCAGCAGGCGATCGACATCGCACGAAAGCACGCCGACGAGATGCTGGCCGCCGTGAAATCCGGCTCGACGCTCGCGCAGGTCGCCGAGCAGAACCAGCTCGAGGTCAAGACGGCCGAAGACGTGAGCGCGACCGGAAACTTCGTCAAGGACCTGGGCCCGGTGCAGGGCCTGTCGGAAGTCGCGTTCGGAGCGACCAAGGACGGCGAGCCGCTTCCGCGTTCGTTCGTCGCCGGCAACAAGGCCGTCATTTTCGTTCGCGAAAACGTCACCGAGCCTGCCCGTGAGGAGTTCGATGCGGTCAAGAACGAACGCGTCAAGGCCCTGGAGACGGCGCGCCAGCAGGAAGCGCTCAAGGAATTCATCCGTTCGCTCAAGGAGCGCGAGCAGCCGACCTATGATCTTGCGCAGGTCCGGCCGCTGCTAGGCGAGTCCGGCACGTCACTCGAATAGCGCGGACGCGGATAAGGGCCGATCTACTTCGTTCGAACGCGGGCCGGTCGCTCAACGTGGCTCCGCCACGCCTCGCTCCCTTTCCCCGCGTTCTGCCTCGTATCTCGACCCTTCTCCGCGCCCGCGGGTGAGGTCACAAAAGAAAGGCCCGCCGGTTTCCCGGCGGGCCTTTTTGCGGATGCCCCCCGGCATCCGCTCCCTTGCTCAGTAGTTGTAGCCGACTTCACCGTGCTCGGTGATGTCGAGGCCTTCGCGCTCGACTTCTTCTGCCGGCCGGAGACCGACGACCGCCTTGACGATGTTCGCAATGATCACCGTGCCGACCACCGCCATCACGATCGTGATGCCCATCGCCTTGAGCTGCTCGAGCCACAGGGTGTGGCCGACGATGGCCGACAGGTTCGTCGACAGGTTCGAGTTGACGTCCGGCGTCGCAAAGATGCCGGTCACGAACGCGCCGAGCGTTCCGCCGACCGCGTGCACGCCGAAGGTATCGAGCGCGTCGTCGTAGCCGAACATGTGCTTGACCTTCGTGCAGGCCAGGAACGGGATGATGCCGGCCAGGATGCCGATGATCACCGACGAGCCGGGCGTCACGAAGCCGCATGCCGGCGTGATGACGACGAGGCCCGCCACCGCGCCCGAGCAGAACCCGAGCACGCTCGGCTTTCCTCTCTCGATGTATTCGGCGAGCGCCCAGACGAAGGAGGCGACTGCAGTTGCGAGCGTCGTCGTCGTGAACGCATTGGCCGCGACGCCGTCGGCCGCGACTGCGCTGCCCGCGTTGAAGCCGTACCAGCCGACCCACAGCATGCCCGTGCCGACCATGCAGAATACCATGCTGTGCGGCGTCATCGGCTCTTTGCCGAAGCCGATGCGGGGACCGAGGATCAGGCAGAGGATCAGAGCCGACCAGCCCGACGACATGTGCACGACGGTTCCGCCGGCGAAGTCGATCGCCTTGATGGTCGCGTCCGCATTCCAGACGCCGTTCATCATCCCGTTGACGCCCCAGACCATGTGGGCAAGCGGGAAGTAGATCAGGACCATCCACAGCGCGACGAACAGCATGATCGCCGAGAACTTCATGCGTTCGGCGATGGCGCCGATGATCAGTGCCGGCGTGATGATCGCGAACATCATCTGATACATCGCGAACACGTTCTCGGACACCCAGTATGCGTAGTTCGTGTTCACGGCGCTGGTGACGCCTGCGAGGAACATTTTACTGAGGCCGCCGAGCAGCGGACCGCCTGTATCGAAGACCATGCTGTATCCGAATGCCCACCACATGATCGTCACGAGGCCGGCGATGCCGAAACACTGCGCGAGCACCGACAGCACGTTCTTGGTGCGGACCAGTCCTCCGTAGAACAGGGCCAGGCCGGGCAGCGTCATGAACAGCACGAGGGCCGCCGAGGTCATCATCCAGCCGTTGTGACCGGGGCCCGCGGACGCAACTTTCGAAGAGACCGTCGCGCCGGCCGCATCCGCCCCGCGGGCAGTGTTGTTGATGTAGGCCTCGAGGTCGGCCACGCGCTGCTCGATGCTCGGGTCGCTCTTGGCGTCTTCGGCGATCGCCACCGCAGGCATGACCGCGGCCGCAATTGCGGTGATGAGAACGGGCATGGCTACGCCCGCTACGAAGGCGCGCCTGGCCGCGCGGAAGAACGAAACTCGCATGTGCTGCCTCATTGAAAAGTCCCCTTGTTTGATACTGACGCCCGCGCCGTTTGGTGCGCGGTTTATCTCCGTTCTCTCCAGTGCCCGTTCGCCGATGGCGGACCGACACAAGGAATGGTGCCGCCGGAAGCTCGTGTCCGGCATCTCGACGGGGGCGTTAATGCAAGGACGTTGCCATCCGTGCGCCCGGCTCGTGCGTCTGCGCAGGACGGGCCAGCTTCGGGCGTGAACCTACGCGGGTTTTCACGCGATTCGGGCCCCGGCTGTCCGGGCATCGATGCGCATCGGGCCACCACGCGACCGGCGCGGCGCTGGCGGCCGCTTCGAAGAATGCCAACTGGATAGGCAGCGCCTAACTTGTAGGCTCCGGCCAAGGTCCGCAGCGACCGGCCGAACCTCCCGTCGCGTCAATGGCGCATTGATCGAACGCGCGGGTTATCCCGAGCAGCGGCTTGATCGCGCGACCGCGACCCTCGCCGTGCCGCGTCTCCGGGCTCATGCGACGTAAGTAGGGTCGTCGGGAGTTCGGCAGTCGCGCGAGCGAGCGCTCGACTCCGTCGAACGGAGCTCTGTGGAACGAACCAGTTGCGGGAGTGTCGCCGGCGAGTGAAAGCGGGCGAGTAGAAACGGCGACGGCGCGCCGGCAGGGGACCATTCCGCCGGCGCGCCGCACTCCACCAGTTCCGGCTAACGATGAAGCCGCTGACGCAACATGACCGCTGCCTTCCTAGCTGTCATGCCACCGCAACCCATCACCGTCATCGGTGGATTCCGCCAAAACTTCGGACAAAACGTCGACGAAGACGGTTGCCTTTGACGCGGCAGGAATTGCCCGACCGGCGTAGCGACGCGCTGGGCGCAATCGATTTCCCGGCAACCGTACGTCTTCGCGACCATGCGATAGCAGGAACGATGCCGAGTGCGCGTCGAGGGCAATCAGGTGCGGAATCCCAGGGAATTGCTGTGTTTGGGTTTAACGTCGCCGCGCGCCGCGCAGGCGCAGCACCGTCACGTGCCTCAAGCTGCGGCAGGCTGCTGCCCAACGCTTGAGCGTGAGCGAATGAGTGGAGCGTAGAAACGTAGCGCGTCGGACGACGAACCGAAGGGTCAGCGATCTCGAAGCGCTTCCCACGCCTCGCCCACCGTGGCGACCATCTGGATCTTCAGGCCGAGGTCTGCGGTCCGAGCTTTTTCCTCACCGCCGACGATCGCGCGCTCGAACCCGAGCCGTGCGGCCTCGCGCAGCCTGGCGCGAACCTGCGTGACCGGGCGTACTTCCCCCGTGAGCCCGACCTCGCCGAGCACCAGCGTGCGAGCAGGAAGCGCCTTGTCGAGATAACTCGACGCGAGCGCAGCGATAATCGCAAGATCGACGCCCGGATCGTCGATGCGCACGCCGCCGGCGGTGTTGACGAACACGTCCTGGCTCGCCATCGACAGGCCGAGATGTTTCTCGACGACTGCCGCCAGCATCGCGACGCGCGCGTGATCGACGCCGACCGTCGTGCGCCGCGCGGAGCCTGGATGGCTCGGCGACACCAACGACTGGATCTCGACCAGCAGAGGGCGGCTTCCTTCGATGCACGCGGAGATGACCGAGCCCGGTGCCTCCCTTCCGGTGGCGCCGACGAATACGCTCGAGGGATTTTCGACTTCCACCAGCCCGTTGCCGTGCATCTCGAACACGCCGAGCTCGCCGGTCGGTCCGAACCTGTTCTTGACCGCACGAAGGATGCGGAACGCGCCGTGGCGGTCGCCTTCGAAGTAGAGCACCGAGTCGACCATGTGCTCGAGGATCCGAGGCCCGGCGACAGCGCCGTCCTTGGTCACGTGCCCGATCAGCCACAGCGCCGACGACAGCGTGCGCGCTCCGGTGATCAGCTCGGCCGTTGCTTCACGAAGCTGCGAGACCGATCCGGGAGCCGACTCGACGCGCGACGTGCGGATCGTCTGCACGGAGTCGACGATGACCGCCGACGGCCGCACGTCTTTCATTGCGCGGAGGATCGCGTCGACGTCGATGTCGGCGAGCACGAGGATGTTTGCGAGCGGAAGGCCGAGCCGTTCTCCGCGCCGGCGAACCTGCAGCGCCGCTTCCTCGCCGCTGACGTACAGCACCGGCCGGCCGCGCGCCGCAAGGCCCGATGCGAACTGGATCGCGAGCGTGGATTTGCCGACACCCGGCTCGCCGCCGACGAGCACGGCCGAGCCGGCGACCAGACCCCCGCCGAGAACGCGGTCGAGCTCGCCGATGCCAGTTGGCGTTCTCTCGCCGCCGGCATCTCCTTCGACGCCGGCAAGCGGTTCGAGCGCCGCGGAGCTCGCCGATCCCAGGATCGCGGCGGCCTTGCGTGACGTCGGCGAGACGTCGCGGCGCCTGGCTTCTTCGGCGAGCGAGTTCCACTTGCCGCATGCCGGACACTTGCCGTCCCACTTGGTCTGGCGGTGACCGCACTCCTGGCAGACGTACTCGGTTTCCGCTTTCGCGCGATTTGCCACGGCCCCTGTTAACCACCACGGCCCGGGAGACGCGAGGCAGGGATGTGATAAGCCGCGCGCAGACTCGCCCGCGAACGGAGAAGTTCATATGCTCGGCCGATTCGCGGCACCGTCCGTGCCGCCACCGACCCGATGACGAGACGCAAGAAGCCACTCCACCGTCTCCCGACCGAGCGGACGCTGACCGTTGCTGCGCCGGCTGCCGCCGCGCCTGCAGCTATGCCTGCGCCGGCGGACGCAAAAGCCGCTGCACGGAGCGCTGCCGCGCGGCGTTTTTCGCTCGTCTCGCTCGTGGTGCCCGCGCTCTTCGTCGTCGCGATGGCATTCGGCGCGTTTGCCAATGCGATGCCATCGATCGCCATCCACGACGACGTGTTCTTCGTTCCTGCCCGGCATGCACTTACGTGGAAATCGGTTGGCCAGATGTTTCGCGAAGACACGTGGTCGGCGACCGGCTCCGGCGCCGGCACGTACCGGCCGCTGGCGATCCTGAGCATCGCCGTCAACGGCGCCATGTTCGGCGAAGATCCGGCGGGCTACCACGCGACCAACGTGGTGCTTCACATGCTTGCAAGCCTCGCCGTGTTTCTGCTGCTCGCCGAGCTGATCGTCGCTGTCGGCGCATGGCAGACGACAGGCGCGGTGCGCGATGCCGTCGGTTCGGACGCGGATTCTTTGTCGCCTGGTTCGTCGATCGCGTCGTCGATCGCTTCCCGGGCCGCGCTGTCGGCCGCTTCCGCGCCGTGGATTGCGGCGCTTGCCGCCGCGGTCTTCGCCGTGCATCCGATCCACACCGAAGCCGTCGATTCGGTGTTCAACCGCTCGGAAGTGCTCTCGACGATCGGCGTCGTGACGGCTCTGTGGATCATCGTTCGCTGGCACGAGACGCGTCCGGTCGCGGCGTGGATCGGCGCGTGCGTCTTCTATCTTGCTGCCCTGCTTTGCCGCGAGAGTGCCGTGTCGCTGCCGGTGCTCGCCGCCGCCACGCTGTGGATCGCGCATCCGCACGAGTCCGCGAGCGACCGCCTTCGCAGGCTGGCGCCCGTGGCCGTGCTGCTGCTACCGCTCGGCGAGTACTTCGTGCTGCGCGGCCATTCGATGGCCGCAGCCGGCGAAGCCACCGGCGGACCGATTCTCGGCGTCGTGACCGGAGAGGACTTTCTGTCGCGCCTGGCGTACTCGGCGGCGACGTTGCGCGAGTACCTGCGCATGCTCCTTTGGCCGCATCCGCTGCGCGCTTCGTACGAAAATTTCAGCGGCACCGGCCTCGTCGCCTCCGTGATCGTTCATGGCGCGCTGGTGGCGAGCGCGATCCTCGTGCGGCGCCGCGCGCCGCTCGTCGCGATCGCGATCGCTTTCTTTTATGTATCGCTGCTGCCGTCGAGTCGCGTGTTCACCGCGATCGGTTCGGCGCTCGGCGTAATGAAGCTGCAGAACTCGCTGCTGATCGCCGAGCGCGTGGCATACTTGCCGTCGGTGTCGGTGGCCATTGCGTCGGCCGCAGCGATCGCCGCGCTCGCACGAATGCGCGGCGTCGGCTCAGCCGCACTCTGCGCCGCCCCGGTGCTCGCGCTCGGCCTTTATGCGACCACCGCGCGCAACGCCCAGTGGCATAGCGCGACCGCGCTGTTCGGTGCGGAGGTTCGTGCAGCCCCGGAAAACGGCGACGGCTGGCGCCTGTATGTCTCGGCGCTGTCGAATGACGGGCGTTTCGAAGAAGCGGCCGAAGCGTGCAACGGGCAGCTCGACCAACCTTCACGCAGCGCGCAGCTGTTCAACAACTGCGGCGTCGTCTACGACAAGCTCGGTCGCGACGAGCTCGCGATGAAGGCCTACCAACGTGCCATCGATCTCGGCCTCACGTCAGTCGGACACGCCAATCTCGGCCGCGTCTACGCGCGGCTCGGCAAAGCCGCCGAAGCCGAGGCCGAGTTCGTGGCTGCCGTCGATTCAGAAACCAACCCTGCGCAGAAGCACTACCGGACCGCCGTCATGCTGATCCGTTTTCATCCGGAGCGCAGCGCCGACGCGCGGCGCGAAATCCAGGCCGCGCTGGCGCTACAGCCGGACTTCGCTGCGGCCCGCCAGTTGTTGTCGCAGATCGGGCATTGATATTTCGGCTCTTCGCGGGTCGGCGGTAGTTCCTTCGGTTGTGAGCCGAGCGCAACCACTCTGATTCTTCCGATCCAGAATGCTGCTGTCGCGGACCGCCGTCCGGGCATGGCATACATCCGCCGCGGAGCGAGGCGCATCGCGCCTCGCTCCGCGCGCACGAACATTTACGGTGTGAAACAGTTGCCCGGCGCCTGCACCTTATCGAGCTCGCAGCTGCACTGGCTGCCTTTCTCGCAGACCAGCCCGCTCAGCGTCGCGTTCCCCGACTGGATGCTGACTCCGGTCGAGCCGGGCAGTCCCTCGATCATGACGGACTCTTCAAAGCGGACATAGGTCGAGTCCGCGTTGCGCAGACCGTACGTCGCAAATCCGCGGATCACGTTCTGGTACACCCGAGGGCCTGTTGCAGAACCGGATTTGCCAATGACCTTGATTCCGGTTCCGCCGCCATCGATCCGGTTGTCGTGGATCGTATCGGTTGAGTCTTCGAGCTTCACATCGATGCCGGTACCCGTTGTGCCGGTAAGCTGGATGACGTTGCGATAGTAGTCCTTGCCGTTCGACGAATATCTGATTCCGGTTGTAGGGCCCGTCATCTTCATGTCGCGGACGGTCCCGCAGTTGTCTACACCGATCGAGAAGTTGCCATCGATCGTACCGCCGTAAATGACGGAGTTGACTGCCAATCCGCCATTGTAGTCGGCGCACGCCACCGCGGGCTGGTTAGCACAAGGACTACCCGACGCGCATCTGATCGCCCAACCGTTCAAGTTCAGTTTTTTTCCGGCCTGCATGAGGATGCACGGAGCCGTGTTGTTGGCCGGCATCGTGACGTCGCTGGAGAGCGTCAGGTCATTGAAGTAATTCCCACAGGTATTGAGCGCGTGGGCGGCAGGCACGAAAAGAAATGCAATTGCCATCATGAAGGCAAAAGCACTCGTATTTTTCTTTGGATTTCGCAGTATCATCTTCCGGACTCCTTTCGTTTGTGAAGTGACCGCAATGCAACCATCTGGCACGCGGGCAATATCGTTGAAGCCTCGAATCACGGCTCAGTATAAAAGCGGGAACGCAAACGGCGCCACGTCGCCTTCGCATTGCCCCGGACAGTTGCAAAGCGACCTGTCCTCCACGTTTCCAGTGTTGAGATCGAGGCACGTGCCGAGAGTGTCCAGCGGATCCGTGCGATACATGAGGTTGTCCTGCAGATCGACGTAGTACGCACCGCTGGTATCAATCGACACGCCGTGAGCATCGCGCAGCTGGTTGTTGTGCACGGTCGCTTTTCCCGTGTAAGTCGTATTGTCCCGGATACTGGCGACGTAGAGGCCGGTGTCGCTCGCACGCAGGGAATTGTCTGAAATGTCGGAGTGACGATTGTTCAGCCGCGTCGAAACCGCCGCCGTCGCAGCGTGGATCACGCTGTGTCTCAGGTAGTCGAGGGAATGCGCTTCATCAGCGCTGCTCGAATTCTCGACGCCGATCGTCATGGCGCCCATGACCCGGACGCTGTCAATCCTCGCGCAGCTCTTGATGCCGGTCACGAAGTTTCCGTCGACTGCGCCCTTCGACGTAGCCGTATCCTGGATGGTCGCGCTGTAATTTCCCGTTGACGTACACTCGATCGCAGTCCCGTTCACACTACCGGAGTTCGTAATGTAATGACCGTTGAGATTGAGAGTCCCGGGCCCGTCCAACGTGATACACGGGCCGACTCCACCCGCGAGATCGTAGTCTTGTGACAGTGAAATCGTTGTACCGCCCGGAGCGAGAGTCCCCGGACAGTTGTTCGTTGGTTCGATGAACGTGTCGTATGGCGGAGCCGCTGCGGCCTCGCAATACGGCGCTCCGCATGGGCACTGGAGCTGGCCATATGGCGTGCCCGCCGGGACGTCCACGCAGGTTCCACTCGGATAGGACAGGTTGAGGTCGTACATCATGTTGCTGCGGATTCGTACGTCGCGAGCGACGGATTTGATTCCGTAATAGGCGACGAGACGGATGACGTTGTACTCGATCGCCGCAACTCCCGGAGTATCGGTAACCTCGTTGTTGTTGCCGAGGATCTCGATGCCCTTGTTGTCAGCCGTGATGCTGTTGCCGACAATCTGCGAGCCGCCGCCCATCAGGTACGCGGTGACACCGTAGGTGTCGGCATCGATGATGCTGTCGGTCAGCTCTTCGAGTGGGCGCGACTGGGCGTTATACACCGCGTATGTTGCGCCGCTGCCCAGCATCTCGACCCCCTGGATCCTTTCGCAGTCCTTGATGCCGTACCACCACAGTCCCGTGATCGAGCCTTTCGGGCTGCCGCTGTCCTTCACCGTGATTCCGGGAGCGCTGCAGGTGATTGCCGCCTGGCCGGCGGTTGTCGAGCTGATCGTGAAACCATTGAGATCGATGGTGGTATTCGGGCCCTGCGCGATGATGCAATACGCACCTGTGGTCGTGGCCGTAAGATCCGCGGTCAGCGTGTATGACCCGGTGACGACGCCAGGGCATGCGGCTGCATAGGCCGATGCTTCGAGCGCAATCATCGCGGTCAACGATGGCAGCGCGAGCTTCCAGAAACGATTCAGAATCATGAGTTCCTCCAGACTGTGTGTGTGAGCCTGCGACGTGCAGGCAGGCAGCTTGTGCGCTGTCGACACCCTAGAGTCAACGAACGTGGCGCCGTGACGGAGTGAAAAAAGCCAAAGCGACTCGACATTTACAATGCACATTCACGCTGACGAATTTGTTCGCAGCCACTTCGCGAATACAGAGACGAACCGACACGCCTGTCAGCGCAGATCGCAAGTTGCCTCGGCTAAAGAGGATTCATAAGAGGTGTCAGTTGCAACGACACCTGCTCACGCAATTGACGACACGGTCCATAGTCACAAGATTCCGTCATGGAATGTGAAAAAAATCACTGCGCATTTTTTTTCGAATCTCGTCCAGTCAGAATGGGTCATGCATTGTGGCATTCGTTATGCCACAACAGCGCGCGTGGCATCTCGGCTTGATGCGATGTCCAAGCACTGATGCACACCGCGCGCGTGCCTCCGACGAAACCTGACGTCGCCATCGTCAACATTCCCCGGGGAATGTTCGACTGCGCCGGGTCCACGACGCGTCGAGCTCGTCGACCGGAGTGTTCGGTCGCCACGGTACGAACAGGCTGAGCTGGAAGGAAGACGGCGGCCGCAGCAGCGATCCAGCCGACGCTCGCGGACTCGCGAGCGCGACGGCCACAGGTGCACGAGTGCCGGTCGGAGACGAAATTCGTGCAGGCGCGGACCAGGTGGCTACGCGGCTTGTGTTTGCGAGCTGCCATTCGAGCAATCTCACAGCATGTCCCGCCAGACGACCAGCCAGCGGCGAACGATCCGCTAGTGTGGCTGTGGCAACTATGTTAGCGGACGCGAAAGGGGATTCTGCATGAAGGTACGCTGCATCGTCGTCTCGACAATTGTCACATTGGCATGCGCGGTGGTCTCGACCGCCTACGCGTCGTCGGCGACGAAGTTCGTCGCGTACGTGTCCGGCTTCGACATCGGCCAGGTAAGGCCGGTCGACCTCTCGAGCGCAACGCTGGAGTCAACGATCAGCGTCCCGAATCCATACGGCTCGACACTTGCGCCAGACGGCCAGACGGTCTGGGTCACGAGTTACGTGGACGGCAAAGTCACGCCGATCGACGTAGCTTCGAACACCGCCGGGACTCCCATCGCCGTCGACGTTCACCCGATCACGATCGCGTTCAAGCACGACGGAAGCACCGCGTACGTCGCCAACGCCGGTAGCTCGACGATCAGCGTCATCGACACGGCCACAAAGACCGTGACTGCAACGATCCCTGTCGCGCAAGGCGCTGCACCAACAGGCCTCGCCGTCACGTCGGACGACTCGACGCTCTACGTCGCCGATTTCTACGGTGAGAACTTGTCGGTCATCGATACGGCGACGAACGTCGTGACCGGAACGATCGCCATCGGCGGCTCCGCCTATGCCGTTGTGTTGTCACCGGACGACACGACGGCGTACGTAAGTCGCTTCAACCTCGGCAAGGTCAGCGCGGTCGACCTCGGGACCGGCACGATTACCGAAACCGTCTCGGTACCTGGCGGTCCGAGAGGCCTGGCGCTTACGCAGGACGGAAGCACCCTCTACGCGGCGAGCGAGCAAACCACGGTGGTCAGCAAAATCGACACGGCCAATTTCTCCGCGCCGCCTGTCTCGATTGACATCGGTCACCTGAGCCCATTGTTCCCGAGGCTGACGCCCGACGAAGCGACCGTTTACTCGTCGAACTACAGCGACGGAACCATCACCGCGATCGACGCCGTCACGGATGTCGTCGGATCCACTATCGGGCCACTGTTCGATGCCGCCCCGAACCAGACTGAAGCACACGCGACCGGCATCTCGATCGCAACTGTCGACGCGGAGGCGCCCACGACGACAATCACGCCAAGCGGCACGCACGGGTCGAACGGCTGGTACACGAGCGACGTCACCGTCGACATCTCGGCCGACGACCCCGTCGCCGACGACGGTGTGGCTGGCAACGGCCTCGCGCAAACCCGCTGCGCGCTCGATCCGAATCCCGCGCCATCGTCGTTCGACGATCTGCCGGACGCGGACTGCGACCTGACGAACGTCGCAAACGACGGCGCGCACACCGTGTACGCAGCAAGCGTGGACAGGGCGGGCAACAAGGAGACGCCGGTTGTCGTCGCCATAAAGATCGACCAGACCGCGCCCGAGCTCGCGCCGACGGTCACTCCGAATCCGCTGCTCCTCGGCGCGGTCGGCACGGCCCTCCCGCACGCGACGGACGCGACGTCCGGTGTCGCGACATCCAGTTGCGATGCCGTTACCACGGCCACGCTCGGCGACCACACGGTCGCATGCCATGCAACCGACAACGCCGGCAACTCGACCAACCAGCGCTTCCACTACGTCGTCAGCTATGGGTTCCTCGGCTTCTTCTCGCCCGCGCCCGGCTCGAAGTGGAAGGTCGGACAGACCGTGCCGGTCAAGTTCGCTTTGATCGACGCCACCGGTGCTCGCATCTCCGACGCTGCCGCGGCCGCGCTCGTGTCGTCTCCATGCAAGGTCAAGGTCTCTGCGACCGGCGCGCAGACGCTCGTACCTGCGTGTGCGAAGTACGATCCCGCGACCGATCAGTTCATCTACAACTGGCAACTCGGGAAGTCGGGGACCGGCGCGGCGGTGATCAAGGCGACGATCAGTTATCCGGGGACCACAACGACCACGATACGGTCGCAGTCGATCACGATCACGAAGTAGAGCTCCGTCGTGGCGGTTGTTGCTGCCGCGGATTGCACGAGCCGAGATCCGCGCAGTCGACGTGGCAGTCGTGATTGGCCTCGCTCCGGACGGTCAGCGATCCGGTCCAGCGAGGAGTTACGCGTCGCGCGTCATTCGTCCAGCTGGATCCCTCCGATTCCGACCGCGTATCCGTCGTCGCAGCCGGCATCTTCCGCACGTGCCGCGATGTCGGCGGCCGAGTTGGTTCCCGGGCAGGTTGACGGCGCCGGCGGCGGCGTCACGACGAATACGAAGAGAAGGCCCGACTCGAACGCCGGACTGAACCACTCGCTCAGATCCGCGCTGATCTTTCCCTTGCCGTCTTTCAGCTCCAGCTTGAGGCTCGTCGCGGATTGCCCGGCGCCGAAGAGGTCGGCGACGATGAAGACGAGGTAGTCGTCGCTGGTGCCGACCGTTCCGTCGGTCGTGATCGGAGTGCCGTCGCTCGCGAGCATTCCCTTGATCGAAACCTTCGTCTTGCCGCTGCTGGCGACCTGGATCTTCGAGGTCGGGGAGATCGCGAACCCGCAGTCGGCATTGGTCGCGCAGATCGTTGCGGAAAAACTGCAACGGTTGCAGTCGCTGTTGGTCGTGCAGGAATCGGAGTTCGCGACGCAACTGCCGGCATTGCACTCGCCGGCCTCGCAGGTCTGGTCCGGCGCCGTCAGCGAGATCTTGTACTTGGCCGAATCCGTCTCGTCGGTGCTGATGCCGCCGTATCCGATCTGTTCTCCGTTGGCACAGTTGTTGTTGTCCAGTCGCGCGGCAATCTCGGCCGGCGAATTCGCACCGGGGCACGTGGCCGGAGCCGGGAGCGGCGTGGTAAGAACGACGATCGGTGCAAACGGTCCACCAGCTGCTGTAAACAGCGAGCTCAGGTCGCCCGTCACCGATCCGGCGCCGTTGCTCAGATCGAGTTTCAGAGAGCTGAAACGCACGTCGCCGTCGGCCGGCAGTGCGAGGATTCCGATCACATAGTCGTCGTCCGTGCCGGCGATGCCGTCGGTCGTCACCGGCGTACCGCCGGCCCCGACAACTCCCTTGACGGTGAATTTGCCGATGCCGGTTCCGGCGATCTGGCCCTTCGACTTCGAGGAAATGACGTCGCCGCAGTCCGCGTTCGTCGTGCAGGCGCTACCGGTGACCTGGCACGCACCGGCGCTGCAAGTGAGCGGCGCCGAGACGAGCGACGCTTTCATCTGCGTGCCGGCGGTCGCCGGGACGCAAGCAGCGAGAATGCCGACGAACACGAACAGCCGGACGACCGGCAAAGGAAACACAAAAAGGCGCATGATCTCCTCCCCCTCGCCGGCTCCTCCGCCGGCGGACGGCCTTCCGGATAATGGCAATGCGCGGCTACGACAAGAGGCAAGCGCCGAGGGCGCTCAGCGGAAGAACATGCGCCCCCCGCTACGTGTGCGGCCGCTGCGCTACCGCCCTTCGGTCTGTTCCATCGCCGCGCGGCGGCGGTCGATCTCGTCCGGCGTCAGGTCTTCCTTGTGGGTCGCGAAGAACCAGCGGTGGCCGCTCGGATATTCGAGCGTTGCCGAACGGTCGCCGTAGAACTGGTCGGCCGGTTCGCGCACCACTTTTGCGCCGGCGGCCTTCGCGCGCGCGACCACCGCATCGACGTCTTCGACGTAAAGATGAATCCCGGCAGGCGTGCCGCCGAGAGCGATCGGGCTCTGGAAACCCATCTCCGGAAACTCGTCGGCCAGCATGATGCGAGCGCTTCCGATCTGGATCTCGGCGTGGCCGACGCGGCCGTCGGGTTGCATCATGCGCATGTGCTCGGTGGCACCGAACGCGCTGCGATAGAAGTCGAGGGCCGCTGCTGCGTTTCGACACGACAGGTACGGGATCGCACCTTCGTAGCCTTGCGGGATCGGTCGGACTGCCATGCTTGCCACCTCCGTCGGAAACCGGCGAGCGGGATGCCCGCTGGATCAATGTGAGTCCGGCCGAGCTTGGCAAAGACGATGCGGGTTGGGAACTGGAGGCGTTTGCGCGACCCGTCGCGACGCACTGCGCCGCAAAAAGTAATCCACGTCTCAGTTGCCCCAGTACTGACAAACGTGACATTTTCTAACTCGAAGGTTGGGATTCGAGTCGCGCAGCGGGGCGCGTCGCGACCTCAGCCGCGAGCGGCTTCGTACCTGGAGTCGCGCAGGAGCGGCGTTCGATTCTCGCAAACGGAACGTGCGTCGCAAAAGGGGATCAACGCATGAGTGTCTCGGACCAGGACACGAACGCCGTACGAGGAGCGACGCGGGATGCGCTTCTGCGTGCAGCAGCAGAGCTGTTTGCGGAAAAAGGCGCCGAGGCGGTTTCGACGCGCGAGATCGCATCCAAGGCACACGTCAACAACGGTCTGATCCATCGTCACTTCCGCACCAAGGAAGCACTACTGCGCGAAGTGCTCGAAGGTCTGAGCGCCGAGATCGCATCCGTCGACCAGGAAGGCGAAGCCAGCGCGATCCTGCTGCGCTTCTTTCATGCGGTGCGCGAGCAGGAGACGTACTGGAAGCTTCTCGCGCGCACGATGCTCGACGGACAGCCGATCAACTGCGTGCAGAAAACGTTTCCGACGATGGGACGCGCGATCGATCTGATCCGTGATCTCCAGGCTCAGGGCAAGGGACCGACGGACGCCGATCCTCGTTCGGTTGCGATGCTCGCAGGGGCCGTCGCATTCGGATGGCTCGTGTTCGAACCGTGGCTTCTCGCGGCCGGCGGCTTCGCCGAAGAAGAAAAGGACGAGGCCGGCCGGGAAGTCATCCGGCTGATCCGCGACTTCCTGACGCATCCGAACGCCTGAAACCGGCGGCACGAGCGCCTGAACAGGCCATCCGGATCACGGATTCGGCCAATCCCGGTTTACATTCCGTCACGCGGCAGTCACCGTCGAGACAACGCGCCCGCCCTGCAAACCAGCGGCGGAAATTCCCGGTCGGGCGTGACGGCAAACCGTAATGAAAAGCTTCTTTGCGTCCTTTTTCGGAACCCTGGCTGCGGTGGCGATGCTGCTGCTGTCGCTTTCGATCGTCGCGGCCGTTCTGCTGAGCGGCATCGGCACCAAGCCCGAGCCGCAGACGACGATCCAGCCCGGATCGTACCTGGTGCTCGACCTGTCGGACGACTTCCAGGACGCGCCGGTTTCGACCGGCGGCATCGAGGATCTGGCGGGTCTCTTCAACGAGGACACTCGCCCGCACGTGCTTCAGTCGCGACAGGTCACGCGCGCGCTCGAAGCGGCAGCGAGAGATTCGGACATCGCAGGGCTCTATCTTTCCGGACAGGATCTGTCTCCAGGCCACTCGACGGGCTTCGCCGCGCTCAAGGAAATCCGCGATGCGATCGGCGCATTCCGCGCTGCGGGCAAACCGGTCAAGACATGGCTCAACTTCGGCGGGACGCGCGAATACTATCTCGCGTCGGCGGCCGACGAAGTCGTGCTCGATCCGTTCGGTGCGCTGCTGGTGCCTGGCCTCGCGTCGCAGCCGATGTTCTACGCGGGAGCGTTCGAGAAGTTCGGGATCGGCGTGCAGGTGACGCGCGTCGGCAAATACAAAAGCGCGGTCGAGCCGTACACGCGCAAGGACATGAGCCCCGAGAGCCGCGCGCAGACCCAGAAGCTGATCGACGACATCTGGGGAGATCTTTCGGGATCGATCGAAAAGGCGCGCAACCTCGAGCCCGGCGGTCTGCTGAAAATCGCGGACGCCGAGGGAATCATTCGCGCCGACAAAGCCGTCGAGTCGCACCTGATCGATCGCGTCGGCTATCTCGACGAGATGCTCGACGAGCTTCACACGGCTACCGGTACCAAGAACGCCAAGGAGCCGTTCAAGCAGATCTCGATGGGCGATTACGCGAAACTCGTTCCGCCGAACAATCTCGCTTCGAAAAGGAGCGACCACGGCTCGGCAACTTCGAGCGCGCAGAAAATCGCGATCGTCTACGCCGAAGGAACGATCGTCGACGGCACCGGCACCGATCAGGGCGTCGTGTGGGGCGACAAGGTCGCGCGCGACCTTCGCGAAATTCGCCGCGACGATGCCGTCAAGGCTCTCGTGCTTCGCGTCAACAGTCCCGGCGGAAGCGTGACCGCATCCGAGACGATCCAGCGCGAAGTCCGCCTCATCCAGAAAACCAGACCGGTCATCGTTTCGATGGGAAGCCTCGCCGCGTCCGGAGGCTACTGGATTTCGACTTACTCCGACCGCATCTTCGCCGAGCCGACGACCATCACCGGATCGATCGGCGTGTTCGGCCTGCTGTTCAACGTGCAGGGTCTTGCCAACGACAAGCTCGGGCTCACGTTCCAGACCGTCAAGACCGGCAAGTTTGCGGATGCCGCGACCGTCACTCGCCCGAAAACTCCCGAAGAGCTCGAGGTGCTTCAGAAGAGCGTCGACTGGGTCTACGACCAGTTCCTCACCAAGGTTGCCGATTCGCGCAAGATGGACCGCGCTGCGGTGAACGAGATCGCGCAGGGGCGCGTGTGGTCGGGAACGGAAGCGGCAAAGCTCGGGCTCGTCGACGAGATCGGCGGGCTCGACAAAGCCGTCGCCTTCGCGGCCGGCAAAGCGTCCGTCGGAGAGGAATTCACGGTCGTCGAGTATCCGGTACGCAAGGCGCTCGTCGAAGCGCTCGCCGAGGCGCTCCAGCGCAAGCGGCCGCAAAAGGCGGCCGGGTCGGAGATGATCGCAAGCTGGATTCGCGAGGCGATCGACGGGGCCGTCGCGATCGGGCACTTCAACGATCCGCGCGGCATCTACGCAAGGCTCCCATTCGATCTCGCGCTGCGCTAAGCGGCTTCGGATGCAGGCGGACAGCCAAGCGGGCGTCGAGCGGCACCTCCGGGCAATCCTGAGCGCCGACGCGGTCGGCTACAGCCGCCGCATGGCCGAGAACGATGCGGCAACGGTCGCCGCGATCCGTTCGCGCCGCCAGACCTTCAGCGGCTACGTGCGCGAGCATCACGGACGCATCGTCGGCACCGCGGGCGACAACGTGCTCGCCGAATTCACGAGCTCGATCGATGCCGTCGCGTGCGCCGTCGCCGTGCAGACCGAGCTCGCCGAGACCGAGGCCGGCGTTCCCGAAGGCGAGCGTCTTCGCTTTCGTATCGGCATCCATCTGGGCTCGATCCTCGTCGAAGAGGGCGAAATTTTCGGCGACGGCATCAATGTGGCCGCCCGTCTCGAAGGGCTCGCGCTGCCGGGCGGCATCTGTGCATCGGCGGTCGTCATCGACGAGGTCCGCGGCAAGGTTGCCGGGTCGTTCGAGGACCTCGGTGAACAGAGTCTCAAAAACATCCCGGTGCCGGTGCGCGCGTTCCGCATCCGGCTTCCGCACGGCCAGGACGACACACCACCGGCAGGCGCGACGATCCCGGGCTTCAGCGGGCGCCCCGTCCTCGCGGTGCTGCCATTTGAAGACCGCGGCACCGATGCATCGCTGAGCTACCTCGCCGACGGGATCGCCGAGGACCTGATCGCAAGGTTCTCCGCGTTCCGGCTCTTCCCCGTGATCTCGAGCAGCTCGACAGCTTCGTACAAGGGCCGCCGGGCAGACATCCGCCAGGTCAGCCGCGAGCTCGGGGCTCGTTACCTTGTGGCAGGAAGCATCCAGGGTTCGGGCGCCGCCGGACTGGTGGCCGGCGGCGCGACCTCCGCGCAGCGGATCCGCGTCGCGGTCGAGCTCGTCGACGGCTCGACGGGACTGCAGATCCATCGCGAGCGCTACGACCGCGAGCTCGGAGATGTCTTCGAGCTGCAGGACGGCATCGTGCTGGCAATCCTCAGCTCGATCGAACCCGCCATCGGGCGGGCCGAACAGCTGCGCATCCGCCAGAAGCCGGCGCCCCATCTCGACTCGTGGGAATGCTTCCAGAAGGGCGCCCACCTTCTGTTCGGCCTGCGTGCAAAGGGGGAGCTTGACGAAGCGATGCGGCTTCTTCGCCGCTCGCGCGAGCTCGACCCGTCGTTCTCGACGGCCGCCGCGCTCGAGACGGTCTGCCATGCTGCGATGCTGACCTACCACTGGTCGGACGATCCCGCCCGGACGGTGGCCGATGCCCGGGCTGCAGCCGAGATGGCACTGTCGCTCTCCGACGATGATCCCTGGGCGTACGCCGCGATGGGTTACGCGACGTCGTACGGCGGCGATACCGCTGCTGCGGTCGCCGCGTTCGAACGGGCGATCGACCTCAATCCGAGCCTTACGATGGCGTATCAGGGACTTGCCGTCGCGCTCACGACAGAGAGCCCCGACGAAGCGATCCGGGTAATGGAGAAAGCCATCCGCCTGTCGCCTCGTGACCAGCAGATGCATTTCTTCCTGCACCAGCTTGCCGTGGCCAACCTGGTCGCGGGGCGGCTCGAGGCTGCGGTCGAACGGGAGAAAGAAAGCCTGAGGCTTCGCGGCGACCAGCCGCACGGCTATCGGGTGCTTGCCGCGGCGCTCGGGCATCTCGGGCGGTCGGCCGAAGCGCTCGAAGCGCTCGCGACGATGCGGCGCATCTCACCGAGCTTCTCGCTCGACACGTTCCGGCAGACCAATACAGCCGCGCTCGCCGAGCTCTGCATCGCGGGCTGGCGCCGCGCGGGCTGGAACGGCTGAAGCGAACGCCCGCACAAAGGCGAACCCCCGTCGGCCGTCCGCAGCTGTCGACATCCTGTTGATTCGACGCGCTGCGCCTACGCTTTTCGATTCTTCAGAAGATTGACGAGCAACTCCGCTCGCGATGCGACGCAGCGCGCTTGCATCATGCGTCGTGATCGATGTCGTGATGTCGAACGATGTTCATCTCACGCGAATCATCGAGCACGAAATGTGACAGCGGCGCATTGTTTCGATGACTCTTGCACAGGTGCACGCAAGGCTGCTCATGTGCGAGCTTCCAACTTGCCGACATCATTCGAAGTTGGAATCGCGTTCATGGCACAGAATCTGCTCGCAACCACGGGACCATTTTTTACTTCCAGCTCGATCGTCGAAAGCCCGCACGCCGTAGACCTCGAGACTGCAAACCACACATCGCGTTCTAATGATCCCGGACCCACTCGGAAGGAGGATGCCCGTGGAACAAACGTTTGACCGCCTGAGTGCTCTCGATAGTTTTTTCGTCGACACCGAACGCGAGGACATGCCGATGCACATCGGCGCTGTGTGTCTGTTCGAAGATCCTCAGCCGGGCGATCGCCGCGTCACGCTGCGGCGGCTGCGCGCGCATGTGGAAGCCCGTTTATCGATGATTCCGCGTTACCGGCAGCGCCTCATGCGAGTTCCGCTGGAGGGCCACCCCGTCTGGGTCGATTGTGCGGATTTTCGCATTTCCGACCATGTGCGCGGCGTCGCATTGCCGGCCCCGTCGTCCCCGGGCCATCTCGAAGAAACCGTGTCATGGATCATGTCACAGCCGCTCGCGCGCAGCCGTCCGCTGTGGGAGATCTGGCTGATCGAGGGCCTGCCGAGCGGTGGATTCGCGCTCGCCTGCAAGACCCACCATTGCCTCGCCGACGGTCTGAGCGGGGCGGCGCTGCTTTGTGCCGTGCTCGGCTCCGAGCCGTTTTCGATTCCGGAAACCCCTCGCGCGTGGCGACCGCGTCCGCTGCCGAGCCAGCTCGAGCTTCTTCGCGACGCCATCGACACCCGCCTGCGGGGCGCGGCCAGCCTCGCCAGCGATGCCGCGAGCAACGCGATGTTCTCTCCGCGCAACATGCTTGCCGGAGCGGGTGGTCTTCTCAGCGCGATGCGCTCGCTAGCCGATGCGTCGCTGAACCCTCCAGTCGCAACCGCGTTCGATCGGCCGACCGGATCCGATCGCCGTTTCCTGTGGTGGTCGGTAGCGCTCGACGACGTGAAACGAATCGGTCGCCGTCTCGGCGGCACCGTCAACGACGTCGCGCTCACGCTGGTCAGCGAAGCGTTCTCGCAAACCTGCACGAACTCGGACGGCCGCGACCTGCGCGTCTACTGCCCGGTCGGCGATGCCACCGACGTGTCGACGCTGCGCCTCGGCAACAAGGTCTCGGGCATGCTTCTCGACCTGCCGCTGGACTCGCCGGACCTGAAGACCAGGTGGCAGCGTGTGCGGGCTGCCGCGCGTGAAGCAAAAGAGAACGGTTCGGTGCAGGGAGCGATCCTGCTCGAGAACGTTGCCAACTCGCTGTCGCCTTCGCTGCTTGCTCGCCTCGAACAGCTGACCGGCAGCACGAAGACGTTCAACCTGATCCTGACCAACGTTCCCGGGCCGCAAGTTCCGCTCTACCTGTTCGAACAGAAGATGACCGGGGTCTGTCCTCTCGTGCCGCTGTTCCGCGGGCAGGGGCTCGGCATCGCCATCTTCAGTTATGCAGGACTGCTGACCTGGGGTTTCCACGTAGACGCGAGCTGCATCGACGCAGCGCGCAAACTGCGAAGCTCTCTCGCCACCGCGGTGATCAAGATGGCCCGACTGGCCGACCAAACGGTGTCCTCAACCACGCAGGAGAAGACGCAACCGATCCCAATCCACACGCCGCGCGTCGAGCGCGACAGGATCGCACGCGTCGCCGGCTGAGACCCCGGCATCCTGCTACTACAGGGACACCACACGCAGCGAAGGATGGACCGAAACGCTCCATCCTCGCTGCGTCTTCTCATCTGAGTCGACTTCCCGCACGCTTGCCCGCTATAGTCATGGCCGGTTCCGGGGGAACCGCTCCCCATGCGTACGGCACTCATCTCGGACCTGCACGGAAACCACGTCTCCCTGAAGGCGGTTCTCGACGACATCGACCGGACCGGCATCGACGAGGTCATCTGCCTCGGCGACGTCGCCACGCTCGGGCCCCGGCCCAGCGAGGTCATCTCCGAGCTCGGCGAGCGCGGCTGCCGCTGCATCCTCGGCAACCACGATGCGTTCATGCTCGACGATCAGCTGATCCGCTCGTACACCGAGGTTCCGATCGTCGTCGATGCCGTCGACTGGTGTCGTGACCAGCTCTCCGCCGACGAGATCGCGTTTCTGTCGCGATTCGAACTGAAGATCCCGATGCAGCTCGGAAAGAATACGAGCGCGCTGTTGTTTCACGGATCGCCGCGCTCGCACATGGAAGACCTGCTTGCGACCACGCCGCCCGATGAGCTGGACGAAGCGCTTGCCGGTTCGCAGGCAACCGTTCTCGCCGGCGGCCACACGCACATCCAGATGCTCAGGCAGCATCGCGGAATGCTGCTGGTCAATCCCGGCAGTGTCGGCATGCCGTTCCGGCAGTACGCGAGCGGCAACGCCCCGCAGATCCTTCCGCATGCCGAATACGCCGTCATCGAAGCCGACGACGACAACGTCAGCGTGACGCTTCGCCGCGTGTCGGTCGACAAGCACCGTCTGCGCGCCGAGGCCGCCGACTCGGACAATCCGATCTGCCGCTCGCTCGAGCAGCAGTACACCTGATCGAAATGGGAAATCGGGGACAGACACCGATTTCGGGAAATCGGTGTCTGTCCCCGATTATTTCTTGCGGGCCTCGTTGAGGAGGTCGGCGAATGTTCCGAGTGAGCCGCTGCCGCTGTGCTCGGCCATCACGCGTTCGTTGTCCTTGCGTTCCTCCGCCGCTTCGGCGTCGCGCGCGCGATTGATCGTCTCGACCATCGACAGGCTGAGCCGGCGCTGCGCAAGGTCGACCGAAAGAACCGTGACCTCGACCGTCTGACCGACCGTAACCGCCTGGCGCGCGTGGTTTAGCCGGCGATCGGGCGTGATCTTCGAAATGTGCACGAGCCCTTCGACGCCCGGCGCCACTTCGACGAATGCGCCGTACGCTTCGACGCGCGTGACCGTGCCTTCGACGCTGGTGCCCGGCGCAAACCGGGTCGCCACCGCGCTCCACGGATCTTCGGCAAGCGCGCGCATCGAAAGGCCGATCTGGCGGCGGCCTTCCTTGTCGGGCTCGCCGACCTTGATGACCTCCACGCGAACGCGCTGGCCGACCGCGAGAAGCTCGCCCGGATGCTTGACGCGCGTGAACGCAAGCTCGCTCACGTGAATCATTCCGTCGACGCCGCCAAGATCGACGAACGCACCGAAATCGCGCAGCGAGCGGACGGTTCCTTCGAGCACTGCGCCGACGCGAATGCTGGCCCACGTCTGCGCGGCTTTCTCCGCGGCTTCCTGCTCGAGCAGGTCGCGACGCGAGACGACGATGTTGCGTCCTTCGTTTTCGACCTTGGTGACGCGAAACGGAAAGCGCTTGCCGACGTATTCCGCCGACGCTACGCGATCCTCGCCGCCGCGACGCAGATCGATCTGCGAACCGGGGCAGAACGCGCGCAGGCCGGCGACTTGCACTTCGTATCCGCCCTTGGTCTCGCCGGTGACGAGCCCTTCGACGGGTACGCCGAGCTCGAACGCCTGCTCGAGCTCGGCAGCGGCGTGACCGCCGCGCCCGAGCATGCGCGTGAGCACCGCGCTTCCCGAGCTCGAACCGTCGTCGAGCACGGTTGCCTGAACGACGTCGCCGACCGAGACGCGGATCTCTCCGGTCGCCGGATCGCGGAACTCGGCGAGGTCGATCGTACCCTCGGCCTTGTCGCCGACGGCGACGAAAACGCTCGACTGGCCGAGCGCGATGACCTTGCAGGAAATCAGGTCACCTGCACGTGCGCGCGCCGGCGCCGCCGCCGACTTCGGCCCCTGACTGGCTTCGAAAAGCGCGGCAAAATCTTCGCCGTCGCCCGCTTGAGGCGATGCGGACGCGGGAGCAGGTCGTCTTGATGCTTTTGCGGAAGGCTTGTTCGATGACATTGCTTTGTACCGGCCCGAATCCTTCGCAGAGCCGATCTGTTTACTCAATCGGCGGTGTCGGTCACTGTCGCAGGACTTTGGACCCAGGGAGACAGACGAACATGCCGATCAGAAAATCCATCACACGGCTGCTGGCGGTTTCCGTGCTTGCGGCCTTCTCGATGCTCGCGGCGGTCGCCACTCCAGCCGTTGCCGGCGGAGACTGGAACGATTCCGGGATTGCGTGGAAGGGCTACGACGAAGGGCTTGCCGAAGCGAAGACGTCGAACAAGCCGATCCTGCTGATCTTCTACACCGACTGGTGCCCGCACTGCAGCAACTACAGCAAAGTCTTCCATGACCCGGCGGTGGTCGAGCTGTCGAAGAGCTTCGTGATGATCCATCTGAACAAGGACAAGGAAACGGCGACGAGTGCGAAGTACGCACCCGACGGCGAATACATCCCGAGGACGTTCTTCCTCAAGTCCGATGGAACGCTGCTCGACCAGATCACCGCCCCGCGTCCGACCTACAAGTACTTCTACGACGAGCACGATCCGGCGGGCGTGCTCACGTCGATGAAAGCGGCGCTGACTACTTCCGGCGCCAAGTAGCACCTTCCCTGCGCTGATCGTTTCATCGAGCGGTGCCTGTCACTGCTCGCTTATCGAGCAGTGCCTGTCCTGTGAGCGGCCAGCAGGCCTCGCGAATCGGCGAGGCCTGCCGAAAAGCACGTCGCACGTCGCAGCCGGCCTCGCATTTCGGCCGCGGACGCTGCCGCCGGCCAACCGGACCACGCCGGCATCCGTGGCACGCCTCGTGCTCTTTCGGCGCGAGGACCAATGTACGAGAACGAGGCCAATACGGCGCTCGGGGCTTCCGCCGTGGAAAGATCTCGAGCGGCCTTCGACGAAATGTTCGACGGTCGGAGCGTGCGCCCGGCCTACGACGGCATCGCGGCCTGGCTCACGGGCACGAGCCCGGAGGAGCGGCGTCTCAAAGCCCGCGAAGCCGAAGTGCTGTTCCGCCGCATCGGCATCACGTTCGCGGTCTACACCGAAGGCGGCGACCCCGAGCGGCTGATTCCGTTCGACATCATTCCACGCATTCTCGACCACCAGACGTGGACGCTTCTCGAGCGCGGACTCACGCAGCGCATCAAGGCGCTGAACGCGTTCCTGCTCGACACCTACGGCAATTGCGAAATCGCACGCGCCGGACGGATCCCGTGGTCGCTCATCCTCGAGAACGAAAGCTTCCGGCCGGAGATGCAGGGCTTTTCTCCTCCCGCCGGCGCGTTCACGCACGTGGCGGGAATCGACATCGTGCGCACCGGCCAGTCCGAGTTCTACGTGCTCGAAGACAACTGCCGCACGCCGTCGGGCGTTTCGTACATGCTCGAGAATCGCGAGGCGATGCTGCGGCTTTTTCCCGAGCTGATGTCCTCGCACGGCATCGCACCGATCTCGCGCTATCCCGAAGAGCTGCTCGAGACGCTGCGCGACGCCGCACCGCCGGCGTGCACGGGCGAGCCGACGATCGTTCTGCTCACGCCGGGCCAGTACAACAGCGCATACTACGAGCATTCGTTCCTCGCCGACGAGATGGGAATCGAGCTCGTCGAAGGCGTCGACCTGTTCGTCGACGGCGGCGTCGTGTTCATGCGCACCACCGAGGGGCCGAAACGCGTCGACGTGATCTACCGGCGGCTCGACGACGACTACCTCGATCCGCTCACGTTTCGCTCGGACTCGTCGCTCGGCGTACCCGGCCTGTTCGGCGCGTATCGCTCGGGCACGGTCACGATCGCCAACGCCGTCGGCACCGGCATCGCCGACGACAAGGGCGTCTATCCGTTCGTGCCAGAGATGATCCGCTTCTATCTCGGCGAAGAGCCGCTGCTCGGAAACGTGCACACGTGGCGCTGCGCCGAAAAGGACGATCTCGCGTACGTGCTCGAGCATCTTCCCGAGCTCGTCATCAAGGAGACGCGCGGCTCGGGCGGCTACGGCATGCTCGTCGGTCCGTGCTCGACCAGGGAAGAATGCGCGCGCTTTGCGGCCAAGATTCGCGCGACTCCCGACGACTACATTGCGCAGCCGACGCTTGCGCTGTCGACGTGCCCGACGTTCGTCGACAGCGGCATCGCGCCGCGCCACGTCGACCTGCGTCCGTTCGTGCTGTACGGCCGCAGCGTACGGATCGTCGCCGGCGGCCTTACGCGCGTGGCGCTGCGCGACGGATCGCTGGTCGTCAATTCGAGCCAGGGCGGCGGCACCAAGGACACGTGGGTGCTCGAGGCCGGCAGCCCGCTGTCGCCACTGGCGGGAGGACGCTGAGCCGATGCTCGCGCGCACGGCCGACAGCCTGTTCTGGCTTGCGCGCCATATGGAGCGCGCGGAGAACGTCGCGCGAATCCTCCAGGTCGGCCATCGCATGGCGACGATGTCGCGCTCGCTCGCCGGCAGCGGCAACGAATGGCGCTCGACGCTGGCTGCAACCGGCTGCGCGCAGGGCTTCGCCGACAAGTACGGCGACGAGGCTCCGAGCCGCGCGGTCGTCCAGTACCTCGTGCGCGACACGACCAATCCGTCGAGCATCTATTCGTGCTTCGAAACCGCGCGGCGCAACGCGCGCGCCGTCCGCACGGCGCTCACGGTCGACATGTGGGAAGCGCTCAACGAAACCTGGCTCGGCGCGCGCTCGTTTTCCGACGCCGACCTCGAGCCCGACCGCGTGGCAGGGTTCCTCGACTGGGTCCGCCACCGTTCGCTGCTGTTTCACGGCGCGTATGCCAACACGATGCTGCGAAACGACGCGTACTACTTCACGCAGCTCGGCACCTACGTCGAGCGCGCCGACAACACCGCCCGCATCCTCGACGTGAAGTACCACGTGCTGCTGCCGAGCCCGGACGACGTCGGCGGCGTGCTCGACTACTACCAGTGGCAGTCGATCCTGCGCGCGGTCTCGGCGGTGCGAAGCTACCACTGGATCTTCCACGATCGCCTGCACCCGTGGCAGGTGGCCGAGCTTTTGATCCTGCGACCCGAGATGCCGCGGTCGCTGTGCTCGTGTTACGCGCAGATCACGCGCTATCTCGACCTGATCTCGGACGGCCACGGGGGAAAGCGCGGCGAGTGTCACCGGCTCGCCGGTGAGCTCGACGCGCGCCTTCGCTTCGGCCGGATCCAGACGATCTTCCAGGACGGGCTGCACGAGTTCCTGACCGAGATCATCGACCACACTGGCGCGCTCGGACGCCACATTGCCGAGTTCTACCTGATCTCCTGAGGTGCCGTATGCGACTGTCGATCCGCCATCACACGACGTACAAGTACGAGACGCCCGCCGAATACGCCGCGCAGATTCTTCGCCTCACGCCGCGCCCGTACGACGGGTTCTCGATCCTGTCGTGGCGCATCATGACCAAGGGGCCCGGCCGCCTTTCCACGTTCGAGGATGGTTTCGGCAACACTTCGCACATGCACACGGTCGCTCACGTGCACGACGCCGTCGAAGTCAACGTCGAAGGCCTGGTCGAAACTTCCGACACCGGCGGGATCGTCCGTGGCGGCAACGAGACATTGCCGCTCGGCGCGTATCTGCGGACGACTCCGCTTACGTTTCCGTCGGCCGCAATCGAAAAGCTTGCCACCGAAGCCGGCGCGCTGGAGAGCAGGGCGGACGCACTGCGCCGCCTGATGCAGCTCGTCGCCGGTCGCATCGAGTACACCAAGGGCAGTACCGGAGTGCTGACCACCGCTGCCGACGCGCTCGCCGGCGAAAAGGGAGTCTGCCAGGACCATGCGCACGTGTTCATTTCCGCTGCACGCGCACTCGGCATCCCGGCGCGCTATGTCGGCGGGTATCTTTGCATGGACGGACAGGACGCGGCCGGAATGAACGCCGCGGATCCTGTCAGGCAGCAGGCCGGCCACGCGTGGGCCGAGGCTTACGACGGCGAGCGCGGGTGGACTGCGTTCGATCCGGCCAACAACACGATTGCCGGAGCGTGGCACGTGCGCACCAGCGTCGGGCTCGACTATTCCTCGGCAGCGCCGGTGCGAGGAGTGCGCCGCGACCGCGGAGGAATCTGCGGCGCCGAATTTCTGAGCGTCGACGTGCAGGTGTCGCGCATCTCGGGACAGTGAGCTCCGGCGTCAGACCGGAATCGCGCGCATCCGTTGGAACGATGTGGCTGCGCACTGCGTGCGTGGTAACGTCCGGCTCCCCCAGTCCGCAGCCCGCAGGGCGAGGATCAAACAGGAGACTCCGATGGACAAAGACAAGGTACTCGAAACCCTCAACGGCATTCTCGAGCTCGAGCTGGCCGGAATCGTTCGCTACACGCACTACTCGTTCATGATTTTCGGACACGCGCGCATTCCCATCATCGCGTGGATGCGTACCGAGGCCACCGAAGCCATGACGCACGCGCACATGGCCGGTGAGCTGATCACGACGTTCGGCGGGCACCCGTCTCTGAAAATCGGCAAGCTCCTCGAAACCCACAAGCACGACATCGACGACATCCTGCGCGAAGCAATCGAGCATGAAACCAACGGAGTCGCACTCTACCGCCAGCTGCTCGACCTGACCATCGACAAGGATGTACGGCTCGAGGAGTACGCGCGCGAGATGATCCGTACCGAGGAGGATCACATCTCGGAGATCGAGAAGATGCTGCGCAGGCCGGGGGTTTTGCAGCCGGCGCGCTGAGTGGTTGACCAAACCGGTCCAGGCACCCTCAACTTTCAGGTTTGTCGGCAGTCACGCATAAGTCCCGACGGATAGGGCGGACTTGGCAAGAAACGTGATGCTCGCCACATAGCCGCCCGGCAATGCGATGTGGTGTCGAAAGATGAAAGTTGACCAGGCTCGCAGCGACACGCTAGACGGGGTGTCATGAAAACATTCAGGCCCGTCCTTGCGTCGGCACTTGTCTCGTTGATCGTTCTTCCGGTCGTGGCTTTTGCTGCGGGAGGAGTCGATCCAAGCTTCGGCGCGGCTGGAATCGCAACGCTTGCGGTCGAAGGGCGGAATGCCTCTTACTCGGACGTCGTCGTGCAGCCGGATGGAAAGATTCTGGCAGCCGGCGCGATAGTCGAGAACCCCAACACCGACCAACAGTTCAGCAGGCTGCTTCTCGTACGTTATAACGCCGACGGGACTCTGGATTCCGGCTTCGGAACCGGCGGGACGGTGGTCACCGAAATCGGCAAATACGCCTATACGCAGGAGATCGCCCTGCAGGCCGACGGGAAAATCGTCGCAGTGGGAACGGCCTATATCGGCGACGAAGCGTTTTTCTGGCTCAACCGGCCGCAGTTCGCGCTGGTGCGATACGAAAGCGACGGAACACTGGACGCGACATTCGGCGTCGGCGGGATCGTGACCAGCAACTACGCAGAAGGCGAACATTATCTGAGCGCGGTGCAGATCCAGACCAGCGGGCGAATCGTCGTCGCGGGCCAGTACGGTGCCGACGAAGTCATTCTCGTCGGCTACGACAGCAACGGGCAACTCGACCCGACGTTTGGATCCTCGACTCCGGGAGTGTTTCGCATCGTCACTGCAATGGCCCGTTTTGCAGACCAGTCGCTGGTCGTGGTCGGTTACAATCTCAATGGATTCCTGCTCATGCGCTATACCGCCAACGGACAGCTCGATCCGACATTCGGCAGTGGCGGGGTCGTCAACACGCACGTGAGCCAGCTCGATCCTCTCAGTGACGTCGCCATTCAGGACGACGGCAAGATCGTCGTCACCGGATTCGTTGTAGGAGAAGTCGGATACGATCTCGCCGTCGCCCGCTACAATGGCGACGGTGCCCTTGATCCGACCTTTGGCGGCACTGGAATCGTCAGGGGCCCCGTCGAGGACGACTCCGCAGGATACGGCCTGGTCGTGCTGGACAACGGCTCGATCGTCGTTGGAGGCCTGGTCTGGCACCCCGTTCCAAATCGCGAAATTCCCGAGACGACCACGTTCGAGCTTCTACGGTTCTCGGCGGACGGCGTGCTGGATCCCACCTTCCATCTCGCGGGAGAACCGAGAGCCAATCAGAACCAGATCAATGCGCTCACGCTTCAGCCGGACGGCCGTATCCTCGCCGCCGGCCTTTCCGGGAGCAACAACGATGGCCAGCTCGTCTTCGATGCAGTCCTGACTCGTCATTTCGCAGGCACTTGCGGCGATGGCGACGTCGAGGATCTCGAGCAGTGCGACGACGGCAATGCGACGAGCGGCGACGGCTGTGACGCCAACTGCACGTTTACCGGCTGCGGCAATGGCATCCAGACGACGGCAGAGCAATGTGATGGCGGCGAGTGCTGCACATCGACCTGCATGTTCCGCGCGTCGGGAACCGCATGCACCAGCGACTCCGACGTTTGCACGGACGATCAGTGCGATTCCTCCGGCCTCTGCGCGCATGTCGCCAACTCCAGTCCCTGCGACGATGCGAACGCCTGCACCTCCAATGATGTCTGCAGCGACGGAGTCTGTGCCGGCACGACAAGCGTCTTCTGCGCCACGTGCGAATACTGCCAGCCCGACGTCGGCACATGCATCCTTGCGCCGCGTCCGGACTGCACCCCGACGGTCGGCTACGGTCTTCCTTCCGAGCTCGCCATCACGACCAGCGCGCTCGACAGCAGACGCCAGCTCAAGTGGACCTGGTCCGAAGGCGGAGAAACGAGCCTCGAAGATCTCGGGAGCCCCCAGACCACCGACACCTACGAAGTCTGCATGTTCCGCAACGAGAACGACCTCGCATGGAACGCGTCGCTTCCTGCCGGCAGCCGATGGACGACGGGCAACAGAAAGGGCTTTCAGTACCGGGATTCCGCTGGCTCGTCCCAGGGGATCCGCAAACTGCAGCTGCGGACCGGTCCCAACGGGCAGGCGGGCATCCAGCTTCGCGCAAAGGGTGCGCAGCTTTCCCCGCCGAGTCTCGACGACGGAGCGCTGCCGATCGTGCTGCAACTTCAGCGCGGCAACGAGGCCTGCTGGCAGGCTACGTTCGAAACTCCGACTTCGGGACTTCGCTCGGCCGGCTCGACCACTCAGACGGTGCGTTATCAGGGTCGATAGCCGGCCTCGGCCATGCGGCGCGCGGCCGGCCGCAAGGCTGCTGCGCTAAGACGCAGGAGCACCGCTTGCTGCCGACGCAAAGCATCATCGTGTCGCAAACGCGCGCGCCGCGTTCGCCTTTGATTCAGCGTCGGCGCCCGCCTATCAGCGAGCGATGGCGCGCGCCGTTCGAGTCACCAGTCCCGGTCCGTGGATCGTGGATGCCCGCTACGACCAGCTCTTCCTGTGGGCGGCGTGGTGCGTGCCGCTCGTGCTGTGCGCGATTGCGTACGGGCTGCCGTACGGCCTGCTGATCGCGGTCGTGATCTTCGTGCTGCTCGACAACTCTCACCAGGTTGCGTCGTTGCCACTGACGATCTTCGATCCCGACACGATGAAACGCGCGGCGCCGGTCTATCTCGGCGGCGCCGCCGCCATCGGTGCCACGGCGATCGTGATCTCCATGTACCCGGGCACACTCGTCGCGAGGATGTGGGCGAGCCTCGTCGTGTACTGGGGCGCGTGGCACATCATCCGCCAGCACTACGGCTTCCTTCGCCTCTACCAGGCGCGCGACAAACCCGCCGATGCACGGCTCGCGCAGGCCGAAGTGTGGGCGCTCTACAGCGGTGCGGCCTTTCCATACTTCTATAATCTCGCCAATGGCTGGGCCGGCGAAGACCTCGAGAAGATGCTTTACCGGATTCCCGTTCCGTCGTGGTCGCCGTGGATCGTGTTCGCGATCTTCACGGTGACATTCGGATACGTGCTCGCGGATGCGTTTCGGCGCGTGACCGCGAAGAAGCCGATGGTCACGCGGCGGCTGCTCCATGTCGCACTCGTCGTCAGCAATTTCTGGCTCGGGCTGCTCTGGTTCGGTGCCGACAACCTGATTCTCGCGATACTGTTCATCACGAGCTATCACGACCTGCAGTATCACGCTGTGGTGTGGTTCGTCGGAAAGAAGCGGGTCGCGCCGGAGACAGCGGCGGTCCGGCCCGCGGTGCGCCGCATGTTCGGCTCGATGACGGCGTTCGTTGCGGCGATCCTCGTGGGAGCACTCGTGCAGTCGCTATTCCGCAACGAATTCCAGCTCGCGGGCAAGCTGCTGCCCGAGTCTGGCGTGAGAGCCGCGCTTTTCGCGCTCGTCACGAGCTACAGCTACATGCACTACTTTTTCGACGGCAAGATGTGGAAGCTGTCGAAGGACGCGCGCCTCCGCGCCGAGCTCGGGCTCGGCGCGAAGGCACCTGCTTAGTCAGCAATCGGCGCGTATCCGGCCAGCAGATCGCGAATCCGGCCAGCCCGGGCGTACCCGGCCAGCCGTCACGGCGTACCCGGCCAGCCGTCACGGCGTATCGGGCCAGCCCTCAGGGCGTATCGGGCCAGCCCTCAGGGCGTATCGGGATTGAACACCGACAACCCGGTTCCGATCCGCTCGTGCCCGAACTTTCTCCAGATCGGAACCTTGCCGTCCGCATACTGCTCATCGGGATAGCGCGGCGCCGAAGAGCCCTTGGCGGTGTTGCTGAAAATGCCGAGGCTGGTGTCGCCGCCGCTGAACGTCGGATGCGTATCGTCCGACTGGATGTAATCGAAGCTTCTGGTGGCGGTCACGAAATGCGCGTTGGGGTCGCGGATCGTCGGCCGCAGGGTCGTCGTGATGCGTGTGACGTAGCCGCTCTCGGATTCGCCGCGACGATAGCGCAGCGCGCGGGAATCCCTTCTTCCATCGGCGTTCGAGTCGAAGTCGGATCCCATGAACTGCGCAAACGCATCCTCGCACTCGAAGCCGTTCATCTGGGCAAAATGGCACGCGCGCCAGTTGATGTGCGCCAGATACTGGAGAAAGACGTCCTGCCGGTTCGGATGCTCGCCGCCCGGCGAATTCGTGCAGTCGGCCGGCTGGTCGTCGTCGTCGTACCCCGCGTAATAGAGATTCATGATGATCTTGCGTTTGGTTCCCGCCGCAGCGTTCGCGTTGATGAACTGCATCGCGAGCTCCTGGTACGTCGTGCAATCGGCAAGCGCGTCGTCGAGTTTGCCGTAATCGCAGGTGCCGTCCTGGGTTTTGAAATCGTTCCTCGCCTGCAGCGCGTCGTTGCCGCACATTTCGAACGCGACGACCCGCGTGTTCGCGGCCTGCATGAATTTCACGTCGTCGACGATCTTGTCCTCGTAGATCTGCTTGGCGGTGGCGCCCGACTTGGCCCTGCGGAATGTCTCGACGTCCGCGTTCCAGTCGGCCTGCGCGTAATCGCCGTCGACCGTCGGCGCGGCGTAGATCGCGACTTCGAGCACAGAGCCCTTGTAGCCGGCAAAGATCGAGTCGCCGTACGCGACGATCCGATATTTTACGTCGGTCCCGGGCCGATCGATCGTCCACGACACGTTCTGGGTAATCGTGCTGGCAGAGGCCTCGAGCGCGGACGCGATCACGAAAAGACACGGCAACAGGATGAAAAATCTTCGGACATGGGATCGCATGGGACGTCCTCCTTTCGAGGGGTGCGGAAAAAAACGATTTTCCCGAGCGTAACCCGGCGATCGTGCATGCACGAGGGTATCGGCGAAGTCTTCTGACCAAACGAGTCGGGAAATCGCCGGCCGGCTCGCACAGCGGCCCCGAATGGAGTGTGGACGCGCTCTCTGTCAGCCCACCTTGGTAAATGCGACGAGCCCGCCGCCATCGATCACGATCGTGTTGCCGGTGATCCAGCCGCTTCGCACATCGTCGGCGAGAAACAGCGCCGCCTCTGCGATGTCCTCGGGCTCGCCGAGGCGGCGGAGCGGATACGACTTTGCAACTTCGTCGCCGCGTCCCTCCGCCCACAATACATGCGCGAAATCGGTCTTGATCAGCCCGGGCGCAATCACGTTGACGCGCACCTTCGGCGCGAGCTCGGCGGCGAGCTGCTTGCTCAGGTGGATGAGCGCCGCCTTCGTTACGTCGTAGACGCCGAGGATCGCATTGGTCGCAAGACCGCCGACGCTCGAAATGTTGATGATCGATCCGCCGTGCTCCTTCATCCATCCGTTCCACGCGAGCTGGGTCCAGACGAGCGGTGCGGTCAGATTGGTGTCGATCGTCTTGTTCCAGCGCGCAACATCGACCTTGATCGTCGGACCGGCATACGGATTGGTCGCCGCGTTGTTGACGAGAATGTCGAGCCGGCCGAGACGCGACAAGGTTGCGGAGACGACGCGCTCCGCATCTTCCGGGCGGCCGACGTGCCCCTGCTCGACATGCGCATTCGGTCCGATTTCGCGCGCCGTTTCCTCGCAGCTCTCGCGATTGCGCGACGTGATCATCACCTGGGCGCCTTCGCGTGCGAGCGCCATGGCGATTCCCTTGCCGATTCCACGCGAGCCGCCGGTGACGACCGCAACCTTGCCTTCCAGCGAATTTCCCATGCCCGCGTTCAAGCATCGCTAGCGAGCGGAGTCGAGCGTGCAGATAGCCAGCGGAGTCGAGCGTGCAATAGCCAGCGGAGTCGAGCGTTGAGATCGCGAGCGGAGTCGAGCGTTCAATGCCGAGCGGAGTCGAGCGTCTCGCTCGTCTCTCGAAACCTATCCCGCTATGGTCGCGCGCATGACCGAACAGATTAGCAACCTCGCGCCGCGCGCCGGCCGCTTCGAAGCCCTCCCGCCTGAAACCGCCGAACGCTTTGCAGGCTTTGCTCCGGGACGACCCGAGTATTTTCCGGGACTCGTCGGCATCACGCTCGAGGAAGTTCGCAAGGACTACGCGCGCATGCGGCTGCCGTTCCGTCCGGTCCTCAACCAGCCGGCCGGCGTCGTGCACGGCGGCGCGCTCGCAACGCTCATCGATACAGTCGTCGTTCCTGCAATCGCGAGCGGCTACGACGTCCCGCACCGCTACCTGACGATCGACATGCAGATCCAGTACATGTCGGCCGTCATAGGCGAGGACGCCGTGGCCGAGGGGTGGATCACCAAGCGCGGACGTTCGACCGTGTTCTGCCGGGCGGAAATCCTGACGGCGAAAGCCGGGCTCGTCGCGACGGGAACGCTCGTCTACAAGGTATCGAAGGTCTGACGCACACTCGTATCGTCAGGCCGGTGTCGAGTGTCTGCGTTTTCTGTGCGGACAGATCGCCAGTGACGTTTCCCGCAGCGCCGCCTCGCGCGACTGCTGCCACGGTTCGACGAAAGCGGAGTCCAGCGTGCCGAGGCGGGCGTGGTAGCACGCCCAGGAAGTCTGGCGCGTGATCAGCGCGCGTGCTTCGCTGTCGCGGCCGGCCCTGCGAAGCGCATACGCCATGTCGAGCGGTTTGATCAGGTAAGGCTCGCGGACCTGACAGCCATTTGCCTGCTGCGCAGTCGTCGGGTTGAAGCCGCCGCCGTAGGCCGCTCTGCGCATCCGATCGACGCCTTCGTCCACGCGGCCCGCCGCCAGCAGCGCCCACGCGTAGACTAATGACGGCTGCCGGGTGCGCCTGGTGCTCCTGGCCAGCGGTGAGGCCTGCAGCAGCTCGAGCGCTTCCGGAACACGACCCTTGCTGAGAAAGAACCACGCCCGCGCGCTGACCACGTCGGCAAGGGCTTTGACGGCATGACCCTCGAGCGCGAGGACCTGCGCATGCAACTCGCGGAGACGCGTCTCCGCCTCGGCGCTCTTTCCCTGCTGATCGATGGCTTCGAGCACGCGAAGGCGTGTATCGACAGTCGCGGCATAGCCTGCGGGGAAGAGCGCTTCCGCACGACCGACCGCCTCCGTCAGCGCCGTGATGCGAACATCCGGGGCAGCGCCGGCAGTCTCGACGACGACGGATCGCAGGAACTCCCGTTCGATGTACTCGAGATCGAACCGGTAGCCGGCATGGCCCTCGGCGAGAACGTCCGCGAGCTTCTCGCGATGCTCGGAAGAAGGAGAGGCCCATATCTCGCGTACGCGCAGATCCACGAGCCGGGGATCGTCCTCTGCCAGATTGTTCGCTTCCTTCTTCAGCTCGTCGATCCCGTCGGAGTCGGGGTCTTCGTCGAAAACACGATCGAATTCCCGCTGCGCGGCCGTCCGATCGTCATTCCACTCCGAGGAGGACGGCCAGTGCCGGTAGGCCGTAACTCCGGCGCTGCTCCACAACGCGACGAGAAGTCCGAGCGTCATCGCGCTTTCCCACGGACGTGCCGCGCCGATCGCCCGCTGCGAGAATACGGATCGGACCAGCAGGTACTGTCGCGCCGACGACAACTTCGCGAAGCGCCGCCCGATCACGGCGAACAGATGCTCGAGCTGATCGCGCTCTGCGGCGCCTTCACGCCATTCGCGCTGGAGCTGCGCCATCCGCCACTGGGAACGGATGCTGAAAGCCATCACGATCGCGACGAGCGTCAGCGCAGGAGTCTGCAGCCAGTACGCCAGCGCACCGATCGTGAGTGCACTGAGCGTTCCGAACAACGCACGCGACCGCGGCCAGCGGCCGAAGACCGCCAGCTCGACGAGCCTGCCGCCGTCGAGCGGAGCCAGTGGAAGAAGATTGAAAAGATTCACGACGACCGCGACCCACGCGATGTTGTGCCAGATCGGCGGTGCGGCCGGATGCGAAGCCAGGAACGCGATGAGACCGAACCCGGCCACGATTCCCGGCAACGGTCCGGCGAAAAGAATGACCGCCTGCTTCCATGCTGCGATGTTCGCCGGCGTTCCGCTTACGACCGCGCCGATGAACGGAATGAAGAACATGCTCATGTCGCGATAACCGAACGCACGCATCGCGACCGCATGCCCGCCTTCGTGCAACACGATGATCGCGACGATCGCCAGCCCATAGCTCCACGAAAGTGCCCAGCCCCAGAGCACGATCGATGCCAGCAACGAGGCGACGAGCACGAACGCCTTGACGTTGTGGCGAGGCGGCAAAGTCTTGCGAATGACCTCCTGATGCTCATAGCAGTGCACGTGGTATGCGGTTCGCACCGGTCCTTCCGTGACCGTCGAGTGATAGGGACGTGCGAGCTTGTGGCGTGCGCGCATCCAGCGCATCGCCGCGACCGCCGCAGCTCTCAGCGTCGGGTGCCAGGCGCCTCGACTCTGGATGCAGAGCTTCTGCTCGCGAAGCATCGGAAGGTAGCCTTCCACTCCTTCAGCGACGCGTCGCACGACCTCCTCGTCACCGGGGACGACGGTGTCCGCGTCCTCGATTCGCGCGCGATGCGCCTGCCAGTGCCCGTGCAGCGAATCCGAGCAGGGATCCTCCACCAGCACGCCCGGCCTTTCGCCCATCAGGGCCCACGCCAGGCGATTGACCGTCTCTCGCAGCTGCCCGTTTGCCAGGAACGTGAAGAACGAGACGGGATACGCGGCCCGGGCCATCGGCTGGAGCGTCAGGCTCGCAAAGATCGGAAGAGTTCCATGGCGCAGCAGAATGGAGACGTACCGGTACGGGCCGGTCTCGATCATGCTGCGCGACATCTGCTGGAAACCGAGCGCCTCGACCTCGTCGATGGCGGCCTGCTCGTCCGGACGGACCGACGGAAGCGCAACCATCGGGCGGCTGGTCGCCGGCCAGAGCCGCATCCGCATGAGCTGCACCAGAACGAGGATCAGCTGCAGCAGCTGCATGACGAAAAAGCTGCCGATTGCGATCAGTCCGAACCGTAGCTGGCTGTTCATTCTGCAGACTCCGAGCCGATTCTCCGCTCTCGACTGAAGTTCGGCTCGCGCACGGGCCAACGTTGCTCAGCAGGCGGACGTACGTCAATCGGAAGGACGACAAGGGGAGGCGACGATGGCGGGTTGCCCGCTCTGCCGCCCAGCGCTAACTCGTCTGCAAGGTAGCGAAGCTCTGACGTCTCCGGAGACGAACGAAGAGGACCGGCCTGCGCGGCTGGAATCCGACATCTGCATCCACATCTTCACGGTGTCGGCGGGAATGGTCGGCGTCTGCCTGACCGTTATCGGAATCATACGCGTCGTGATCACGGCCCGGAAGGTCGACACGGTCACGGACGATCTTCTGGCCGGCGATGCCGCGCTGTTTCTCGTGTCGTGCTTCCTGTCGTACTTCGCACTGCGGACTCGCAGTGCCCGGCGCATGCATCGCGTGGAGCGCTGGGCCGACGGCATTTTCCTCGTCGCCCTGTGCCTGATGGCGGGAATCTGCGCGTTCATTACCTACGCGCTCGCGGCTTTCTGATCCCAGCCCGCCCGTCGGCCTCCCGCAAATACCCGGCGGGTGGTTTGCCCGCCCTTCCGCACAGCGCTAAACAGGCCAATTCCGCTGCCGCCAGACGGCGGGGAAAGCCGGCAGCCTGCGGGCTGCGAGTGCTCGCTGTGAAGGGGAAAGGCCCGTGCCCGAATCCGTCGTGACCATGGAAAAGATCGTGAACCTCTGCAAGCGGCGGGGGTTCGTCTTCCAGTCTTCCGAAATCTACGGCGGGCTCGGCAGCTGCTACGACTACGGGCCGCTCGGCGTCGAGCTCAAGCGCAACGTCAAGGAAGCCTGGTGGCGCGATACCGTGACCACCCGTCCCGACGTGGTCGGCCTCGACTGCTCGATCCTGATGCATCCGCGGACCTGGGAAGCGTCAGGTCACATCGCGAATTTTTCGGACCCGATGGTCGACTGCAAGCTCTGCAAGGGCCGCTTCCGCGCCGACCACATCGACCAGATCCGCTGCCCGAAGCAGCCGAGCAAGAAGCCCGGCCAATGCGACGGCGAGCTCACCGAGCCGCGCAGCTTCAACCTGATGTTCAAGACGCACATGGGCCCGGTCGAAGACTCCGGTGCCGTCGTCTACCTGCGGCCGGAGACCGCGCAGGGGATCTTCGTCAACTTCGTCAACGTCGTGAACTCGACTCGCCAGCGCCCGCCGTTCGGCATCGGGCAGATGGGCAAGAGCTTCCGCAACGAGATCACGCCCGGCAACTTCCTGTTCCGCACGCGCGAGTTCGAGCAGATGGAGCTCGAGTTCTTCGTGCCGCCCGGCAGCGACGACGGCTGGTACGACTTCTGGAAGAAGCGCCGCCTGCAGTGGTACATCGACTACGGCATCCGTCCCGATCGGCTTCGCCTTCGCGATCACGCGAGCGACGAGCTCGCGCACTATGCGAAAGGCTGCGCCGACGTCGAGTACGAATTCCCGATCGGCTGGCAGGAGCTCGAAGGCATCGCCAACCGCACCGACTTCGACCTGAAGCAGCACATCGAATTCTCCGGCAAGGACCTTTCGTTCTTCGACGACCAGACGAAGGAGAGGTACGTGCCGTACGTGATCGAGCCGTCGGCCGGCGCCGATCGCGGCACGCTCGCGTTCCTCGTCGACTCGTACGACGAGGACGGGCCCGAAAACGATCGCCGCACGGTGCTGCGCCTTCACCCGTCGCTCGCGCCCGTCAAGGTTGCGGTGATGCCGCTCATGAAAAAGGACGGCATGGATGCGAAGGCGCACGAGATCGTCGAGATGCTGCGCCCGTATTTTGCCGTCGCGTACGACCAGGCCGGATCGATCGGCCGCCGCTACCGGCGTCAGGACGAGGTCGGCACGCCGCTCGGCGTGACCGTCGACTACGACACGATGAAGGACGGCACGGTCACTCTTCGCGATCGCGACACGATGGAGCAGGAGCGCGTCAGGATCGACGACCTCTTCGACATCGTACGCAGGAAAGTCGCACCGCCCGTATTTCGCGGATCACTGACGCCCGGCGCGTGATCGCCGCGGCAGTCGCCGCATTTCTAAAGCCCGAGACCGATTCAGCAGCAAGGAAGCGTTTCGCCATGAGCACCAAGAACAGCACCGCAACAAAGATTTCCACCAAGGCAGCAAAGCCTGCAACGAAGAGCGCGACGCCTTCCAGGCCGGCGGCCGCAAAGCCGAAGGCCGTGGCAAAGTCGGCCACGCCTGGAAAGCTCGTCTATTTCTTCGGCGACAAGGGCTCCGAAGGCGACGCGTCGATGAAGAACCTTCTCGGCGGCAAGGGTGCGAACCTCGCCGAGATGGCCGGCATCGGTCTTCCGGTGCCGCCGGGCTTCACGATCACGACCGAAGTCTGCGCAGCCTACGATGCGAAGACCGGCAAGTATCCGAAGGAGCTCTCGGCTCAGGTCGACGCCGCGCTCGCGCGCCTCGAGAAGGCGATGGGCAAGAAGTTCGGCGACGCGGCGAACCCGCTGCTCGTCTCGGTGCGCTCCGGCGCGCGCGCGTCGATGCCCGGCATGATGGACACGGTGCTCAACCTCGGCCTCAACGACCAGACGGTCGAAGGCCTCGTGAAAAAGTCCGGCAACGAGCGCTTCGCGTGGGACAGCTACCGCCGATTCGTGCAGATGTACGGCGACGTCGTGATGGGTCTCAAGCCCGAGTCCGCGAAGGAAGCCGATCCGTTCGAGGCCATCATCGAGAAGAAGAAGCACAAGCTCGGCGTCAAGCTCGACACCGAGCTGACCGCCGGGCACCTGAAGGAGCTCGTCGCCGAGTTCAAGGCCGCCGTGAAGAAGTTCGCGGGCCGGCCGTTCCCGACCGATCCGAAGGAGCAGCTCTGGGGCGCGATCGGCGCGGTGTTCCGCTCGTGGACGAACGAGCGCGCGACGGTGTACCGGCGGCTCAACAACATTCCGGAAGCGTGGGGCACTGCCGTCAACGTGCAGTCGATGGTGTTCGGCAACATGGGCAACTCGAGCGCAACCGGCGTCGCATTCACGCGCGATCCCGGCACCGGCGAGAAGCGCTTCTTCGGCGAGTTCCTCGTCAACGCGCAGGGCGAAGACGTGGTGGCCGGCACGCGCACGCCGCAGCAGATCACGAAGATCTCGTCGCGCGACTGGTCGAAGGACAACAGCGTCTCCGAGAAGGACCGCGCGTCGAAATTCCCGTCACTCGAGGAAGTGATGCCGGAGTGTTTCAAGCAGCTGCTCGCCGCTGCGGCGAGGCTCGAGAAGCACTACCGCGACATGCAGGACCTCGAGTTCACGATCGAGGACGGCCGGCTGTGGATGCTGCAGACGCGCAATGGAAAGCGCACCGCCGGCTCCGCCGTGCGCATCGCCGTCGAGATGGAGAAGGAAGGCCTGATCGACAGGAACACCGCGGTGCTTCGCGTCGCGCCCGAACAGATCGACCAGCTGCTGCATCCGACCATCGATGCCAAGGCCGCCAAGACGCTGCTCGCGAAGGGCCTCGGCGCTTCTCCTGGAGCAGCAGCCGGACAGGTCGTGTTCTCGGCCGAAGACGCGGTGGCCGCGAAGGCGAAGGGAACGAAGACGATTCTCGTGCGCACCGAAACGTCGCCCGAAGACATTGCCGGCATGGACGCGGCCGAAGGAATCCTGACGGCGCGCGGCGGCCGCACGTCGCACGCGGCGGTGGTCGCGCGCGGCATGGGCAAGTGCTGCGTGGTCGGCTGCGAAGCGCTGCGCATCGACTACAAGACCGGGCGCATGACCGCCGGCGACAAGACCGTCAAGGAAGGCGACTGGATCACGCTCGACGGTGCGACCGGCTCGGTCTACCTCGGACAGGTTCCGACCACGCAGGCCAAGGTTTCCGGCGACTTCAGCAAGCTCATGGGCTGGGCCGACAAGGCGCGACGCCTGAAGGTGCGCACCAACGCCGATACGCCGCACGACGCCGAGGTTGCGCGCGAGTTCGGCGCCGAAGGCATCGGCCTGTGCCGCACCGAGCACATGTTCTTCCAGGGCGACCGCATCGATGCTGTGCGCGAGATGATTCTGGCGACCACGCTCGAAGCGCGCGAGAAAGCCCTTGCCAAGCTGCTGCCGTACCAGCGCAAGGATTTCGCCGGCATCTTCAAGGCGATGAACGGCCTGCCGGTCACGATCCGCCTGCTCGATCCGCCGCTGCACGAGTTCCTGCCGCACAGCGACGAGGAGTATGCCGAGCTCGCGAAGAAGACCGGCCTCAAGAAGGCCGCGCTCGAGCAGACCGGCCAGGCGCTGCACGAGTTCAACCCGATGCTCGGCCACCGCGGCTGCCGGCTCGCCATCACGTATCCGGAAATCTACGCGATGCAGACGCGCGCGATCATCGAAGCCGCGGTCGAAGTCGCGGCCAAGGGCACCAAGGTGCTGCCGGAGATCATGATCCCGCTGGTCGCGACCGAGAGCGAGCTCAAGCGCCTGCGCGCGCTCGTCATCGAGACCGCCGAAGCCGTGCTCGTGAAAAAGAAGAAGAAGCTCGCGTACACGGTCGGCACGATGATCGAAGTGCCGCGCGCCGCGCTGGTCGCCGACGCGATCGCGCGCCACGCAGACTTCTTCTCGTTCGGGACCAACGACCTTACGCAGATGGGCTTCGGCCTGTCGCGCGACGATGCGGGCAGGTTCCTGCCCGAGTACGTCGACAGCGGCGTGCTCGACGACGATCCGTTCGTGACCATCGACCAGTCCGGCATCGGAGCGCTGATGCAGATCGCGGCCGACAAGGGCCGAAGCGTCAAGGCCGGCCTCAAGCTCGGCATCTGCGGCGAGCACGGCGGCGACCCGCGCTCGGTCATCTTCTGCGACCGCATCGGCCTCGACTACGTCTCGTGCTCCCCATACCGCGTCCCCGTCGCAAGGCTCGCCGCCGCCCACGCCGCGCTGACGAAATAAAAAGGGGACAGGTACAATTAAAAAAAGCCTGACAATCCGCGGGTCGTGTGCGAGGACAGCGGCCTCCCCGGGATCGCAATGGCGACGCGCACGAAGAGCGTAGCGACCACGGCGGTCGAGGGGACGACCCGCGTCGTCGGCATCCTCGGCAACCCGGTCGACCACTCGCTGTCGCCGCGCATGCACAACGCCGCCTACGCGGCGCTCGGGCTCGACTACGTCTACGTTCCGTTCCGCACGGCGCCGGACGGAATCCGCGGGGCCGTACGCGCCATGCGCACGCTCGGCATCGTCGGCTTCAACGTCACCGTTCCGTACAAGCAGGACGTCGTCCGCCTCGTCGATCGCGTGACCGCAACCGCGTCCGCCATCGGCGCGGTCAACACGATCTACCGCGGCGGCGAGGACGGCAATGAGATCATCGGCGAGAACACCGACGCCGAAGGCTTCGCCGCGGCGCTGCGTTCCCACGGAGAGAAGACAAAGGGCGCGCGCGCCCTCGTGATCGGCGCCGGTGGCAGTGCACGCGCCGTGCTGCACGCGCTGAAGGCCGGCGGCGCAAAGGAAGTCCTCCTCGCCAACCGCACCGTTTCGAAGGCCGCCCGCCTCGCAAAGGAATTTGGCGCGGCCGCCGTCCCGCTCGCGGCGCTCGAGGACAAGGCGATGCTCGCCACGCGCACCCTCGTCGTCAACTGCACACCCGTCGGACTGAAAGGCGGCGCGTACCTCCGCTACGACGCGGCGGCGACGCCGAGGGACTGCGTCCATTTCGACCTCGCCTACGGACGCGGCCTGACTCCGTTCCTCGATCTCGCCCGCATTGCCCGCAGGCCGCTCGTCGACGGCCGCCACATGCTCGTGCACCAGGGCGCAGCGGCGTTTCGCCTGTTCACCGGCAGGAAAGCTCCGATCGAAGTCATGCTCGACGCGGTCGGTCTCGTCTAAGGCCTTCTCGACTCAACCCCGCCGCAGCGGTACAAGGCCGGCGCCCGAGGGGAGGAAAAACCCGATGCTGTCTATTCGTACCGTCCGAGCTGGAGTCGCACTCGTCTGTCTGGCCGCCCTGCTGCCAAGCTGCAGCGGCGACGGGAACTTCGAAGAGCGAGTCAACTTCGGAATCAACGGCGCGGGCCAGTGCGACAACATGGTCGTCGACGTGGACATCGCCGGCGCCTTCGCCGTGCTTGCGCACACCTCCGACGGATCGATCGACTGCCGGGCCCATGCCCTTCTCGACAGCGCCTGCAACATTTCGTTCGCGGAGCTCGATTCGGGCAGGACGCTGCGTGTCACGATCGACGATTGCGCGATCCCTCCGACCACCGGGCTCTTCGATTGCGGCTTTTCCAAGATCGACGTCGGGCTGATGCAGACGCAGATGGACGCCGAATGCTCGTGCACGACCAACCGCTGCGACGACACGCCGCCGATGTGCGCGAGCCGCGACGACGACCCGTACTTCTGCGAGAACTGCTCGGACGGCAAAGACAACGACGACGACCGCCTCGTCGACTGCAGCGACCCGAACTGCGACCATTCGTATGAGTGCGCGGCAAGCACCACGACGACGTCGACCACCTTTGAAACCACGCTGCCGTCGACCACATCCACCAGCTCGACGACCTCGACGACGTCGAGCACGCTGCCGGGGGACACCACGACCACAACCACCGTCACGACGACGACCATCGCAGGCAGCCAGAACGTCATCGTGGTCTTCCACGTCGATTCTGCGACCGGTGTCCTCGGCTCGATGCAGCTGCGTACCGACTACACGAACGCGCCGGGCGAATTCGTCGGCAGCGGTGCAGCGGTCGAATGCACCAACAAGGTCGACGGCGCCCTGTTCGCGCCGAACGACTTCGACGACACTCACGATCTCCGACTCGGAATCGTCGCGCTGACCGGATTCAGCGCACCGAAGGACATCGTCGAGTGCCTCTTCCACAACACTCCGCCGGATTCTGCCGTGGCCAGCGACTTTTCGGTCGTGGTCGAAGATGCGACCGATGCGGACGGCAATCCGCTCACGGCGACGGTCAGCGTCAACATCAAAGCGGCGCCGTAGCATCGCGAACGGACGCAGCGCCGCGACGGGCTTGACTGCCGGCCGGACGGCATAGTAACGACGCCGGCTCGATGGGCTTCATCTGTTCCTTCATTCTGGCCGGCTTCGCGCTGCAGCTTGCGGCGGCGTGGTGGCCGATCCGGGTCTTCGACGACGACAAGGAAGTCGTGCTCGACGTCGTCGCGCTGGTCGTTGCGCTCGTAACGCAGATCGCCATCGCGGCAGTCGCGTTCCCGGCGATCTCGAGCATCCAGTGGGTGCCGTTCGTCTCCGGCGGCTATCACTACCTGCTCACGCTGACTCCGCTCGAAGCGGGACTGTTTTACTTCCTGGTCGTCGATTTCATCGCGTACTGGATGCACCGGCTGAATCACGCCCGATGGCTGTGGTCGACGCACGCGTTCCATCACAGCTCGCGCAATCTCTACTGGGCTTCGGGGATGCGCGGCAGCCCCGTGCATTTCCTGCTGCTCGGGATCCCGAGCCTCATCGTGCAGGTGTTCTTCTCGCCGGAAGGCTACGTCCTGTGGCTCGTGCTCGCGTACGGCGTCGTCCACAACAGCCTGATCCATTCGAACGTCAGGCTTCCGCGGGCGATCAACTGGGTCTTCGTGACCGGCGAATCCCATCTCGTGCATCACGCGCGCGACACGAAGCTCGGCAACACCAACTTTGGTTTCCTGTTCACGTTCTGGGATCGCATGTTCGGGACCTGGACGGACCCGGCATCGGTGGCGCCCGACTATCCGCTCGGTCTCGGCTACGAAGTTTCGCCGATGCGTCTGGTCGCAGGCCTGCCGCCGCGATCCGCATCATCGAGCAGGCTTGCCGCGGCTCGGCTTCAGAACGTCGCAGCCGGCGACTGAGCGCTCGCGCTTTTGCGCGCATACTGCGCGAGCAGTCTCAGGCTTTCCGGAGTCTTGCCGGCGGTGACGAAGCTGTACGGTGCCTGGTACGTCAGGAACAGATCGCGATCGGTCGAGGCGAGGGCCTCGGGCGTAACGCCGAGGCGCCCGGCCATCGCGGACAGCAATCGATCGATATCGGCGGGTTCGAGCCGGCCGCCCTCGTCCATGGACGGCGCATCTTGCGTCATGCGGTCGGCGACGCCCGCGAGAACGTCATCGTTGTCCGCCGAATCCGGCGGCGCTGCGCAGTCGCCGCGGCACGCAACGAGCGTTGCATGCGTCCCGAGGAAGTAAAGGTGTACGCCACCGAACGCCTGGCGCGCGGATGCGAGCACCGACGTCAGCCCGACGGCCGAAAGCCTTTCGAGCGCAAGATCCTGCTGCATCACTCCAGCGGCTGTGAGATGGGCGGCGACGATCCGGTAGAAATCGCGCGTGCACAGCGAGGCCGTCTCCGGCACCGAGATCTGCGGCTTGTCGATCGCGACCAGGTCGAACGGTGTATCGCTCGCCTGAAGCACGCTTCGCCCGTCGGTCGTGAGAATTGAAATCCTGGCCGCATCGCCGATGCCGGTGAGATGCGTTGCAGCCATCACGACGATTGCAGCATTCGGCTCGGCCACGATCACGTGCGCGAAGCCGGCATCTTCGAGAATGCGAATGGAACGGCCGCTGCCGAGTCCGATCACGAGCGCCCGCTCGCGACCCGCGGTCCGCAGCAGGCCGGCCATCTCGCGCGGCGAAGGCACGATTCCGTCGCGCCTTTCCGCTTCGACGAGACCATTGACGCGGAGGATTTTTCCGTCGCCGCCGGCCGGCCGGTGAACCGTGACCAGCCCGCTGCTGCCGTATGCACGATCGACGACCTCGCCGGGCAGCTCCGCGCGGAACGTGAGCCCACTCGTCGAAGCAAGGCGATCGGCATCGAAACGGCTCGCGACAAACGAGAGAAGAATTGCCGTCAGTGCGAGCGCTGCAACGCACGAGCGGCGCGCCCCGCCGTCGAGCAGTCGCAGCGGGATCAGCGCGAGCGCGAGGCCGGTGCCGATCAGAGCCGCAAGCACCGCGCGCGGGCCGAATGCGGAAAGCAGCATGAACCGGGCTGCAAGTGCGCCGAGAATGCCGCCGGTCAACGCGATCGTCGCGATCAGGGAGAACCCGTCGGGCGCACGCCTTCGATCCCCGGCAGCAACGGCAGCGGCAGACGTCAGCAGCGTCCCTGCACACAGCATCGCCGGAAGCGCGAAGAACAGCGCAGCGAAAAGCCGCACGAACTCACGCTGCCGGAATACCGTCATCATCTGGTAACGGTCGATGTAGCCTTCGAACGAAGCGAAGTAGCCAGGCAGGTCGTTCCACAACGGAAGCTGCAGTGTCGTCACGGCAAGCAGCGTCGCGGCCGAGCATGCGAGAAGCCTGCGGGCATCGCGTTCGACGAGAAGCTGCCATGCGAGGAGCGCGCCGCCACCGACGCCGGCAAGGACTGCGGCCGCAACCTGATCCCGGGAATACACGGTGTCGCCGAGCGCCGCGGTGAGCAGGTGCGCAAACGTCGCGATCAGACCTCCGATCCAGATCGCGGCGATCGCGGCGCCGCCGTGCGCCGCCGCCGGTACATGCCGTTCGCACTGTAGCGGCGCTGCCTTTCTCGCAACCGCAACAGCAGCGGCAACCGCAACAGCAGCCGCGTAAAAACAGAGCGCAATGTGGTGGAAGACCAGCGTCGGGCGCACCAGATACGCCGTCGCCATTGCACCGATCCCCGCTCCGAGCAGCGGAAGTGCGATCGCCAGCCCCGTTGCACGGCCCGGCCGTTCGTCCTCGATCCAGAGCTGCCGCGCGACCGCTGCGATGACCACACCGCTGGCAATCGCACCCGGCAGGATCAGAAGCGCAGCGGAGAGAAACCGGAACGCATCACCCGCGCCCGGCTGGCTCTCGATCCAAGGCAGTACCTGGACCGAAACGACGCCGAACGCGGCCGCACTCGCCGCCCCTGCCGCAGCAACGCGAAGCGGATCCGTGAACGCCGCGAGCAGCCGGCCGCTCGCACCGGCGCCGATGGCGATACCAGCCAGAACGAGGACCGACAGCCAGGCTCGCATCGCGGGCACGTCGCCGACGACGAGCACGAGGGCATTCGAAAGCATCCGGTGATGCAGCAGGTCCGCGACGCCGAGCAGCACCAGTGCCAGTGCCGCGCCGCGCGCGGGCCACGAAAGCGCCGGCGGCTGCGCGCGTTCCGCAACGTCCTCCTCGAGTCGGACCGCGTGGATCCTGCGCTGGAGGACCGACGAGATCGCGACGACGGCCCCCGCGACCAGCCACAGTGCCGGCGCCGGCAACGCCAGAAAGACGTCGCTCCAGGTAACCATCGCGATCCACGCCAGCGTCATCGCAAGGCCCGCAGCGATCGCCATGCGCCGCAGGCGCTCGCTCGTCACGCGCGTAGCCCAGGCCTGCGCTGCCAGTGTCAGCGGGAACGCCGCGACGACGTCGACCACGTAATGAAATCCGAGCCCGACGGTGGCGAGCAGCGTGATCGCGAGGAACGCCGCCGCCAGCGCACGCATCCAGCCGGCGAGCGGCCGCGCGTTCCACCACACCAGCAGCGCCCATGCGCTGTGAAGCGACGGCATGCAGTTGCGCGGCATCGCCGCGGCCAGCGTACGGCTGGCGTCGAGCGTCGCCGGATCCGGCGGTGCGTGAGGAAAGCTGTCCGGGAACGCGTAGATCGGGCCGGTCACGGGCACGAGGTGATATCCGGCGTAACCGACGATCGTCACCGCCACGAACGCGACCAGCGCGTCGCTCGACCGCACGCCCGCACGGCGCCGCAACGCATGCACCAGCATCAGCGCGAGCGGCAGGCACACGTAGACGCCGAGGCACACATCGTTGAGCAGCGGAACAGACGCGGTGAAGCGGCCGACGACGAAGCTGAGCGGCGCGCCGAACGCTGCGTCGGCGAGATACATGCGATGGTCGTACGTGGTCGGCCACAGTGCCGCGGTCAGATAGATCATCGGATGCGCGAGGATCACGAAGCCCGGCAGGATCAGTGCCGGCAGCAGCACCTCGAGCACGTCCTGACGTTCGGAGCCGCGCGCCCGGACGGCAGCTGCGACGAGCGATGCGATCGAACCCAGGCCGAGCGCGCACGCCGCCGAGCTCACAGCCGGATGCGGACCGGCATCGTAGAGATAGATCGGCGCGGCCAGAAGGATCGCCGCGACCGCCGTCGCAATCAGCTCGCTGCGCCGCGGCCTGAGCAGCAGCTGCGACGCGAACGACCCGACCAGGCTCGGAGCAAAGAACGGAAGCGCGAGCAGCGGAGCGATTCCGCCGCGGAGAAGACCGGGAGTGATCGATGCGCGGCTGGCCAGCTCGCAGACGCCGAGCAGCACCGCGATGCCGCGAAGAATGGCGGCGTGGCTGCGAACCTGCCTCGCCGACATCGCGCTGCTGTATGGAGGCGCATGGGTCGTGTCAATGAAACCGGCGGGCGCATGGTGTGACGGCGAGCCATCTGGTATCGGTCCCGCGCCCGAATGCCATGGCCGACGATTCCCATCTTTCCGCGGTGCCCACGCAGCCAATGCTCAACCTTGCCGGCGCCGCGCTGGCCCATGCGCAATCGCAACCTGCGGCTCCTGCGCTGATCGTCGGCGATCGCACGTGGACGTATGCCGGGCTCGGTGAGGTCACGACGCGGGTTGGCGGATGGCTTCGCGCTTCGGCCGGCAACGCTCCGCGTGTCGGCATCCTCGCGAGTCGAAGCCTCGAGACCTACGCAGGCATCCTCGGCGCGGCGTGCGCCGGCGGAACGTACGTGCCGATCAATCCCAGGCAGCCCGCAGCACGCATTGCGTCGATTCTCGAGCGTGCGCGGCTTTCTGCGCTGATCGTCGACGCTGCTGCCGCCGCGCACCTGGCCGATTCGCGGATCCGCGGGAGCCTGCCGCCGCACGTGCTCACGTCCGTATCACCCGACGCGACCGGCGATGCGTCGAGCGCGGGGTTTCCGGTGCCGGTCGCATCGGACCACGCGGCCTACATCATGTTCACGTCGGGGACCACGGGCGTGCCGAAGGGTGTCGTGGTTACCGCCGGCAACGTGGCGTGTTTCCTGTCGGCGGTGCGCGAGCAGTACGGCATTCATCCGGGCGACCGCGCCGGGCAGTTCTGCGAAACATCCTTCGACGTGTCGGTGTTCGAGATGTTCGCCGCGTGGGCCGGCGGTGCCTGCGTCGTCGTCGTTCCCGAGTCGCAGCTGATGGCGCCGGCCGGCTTCATCCGAAGGGAAAAGCTCACCGTCTGGACATCGGTCCCGTCGGTCATCGCGATGCTGTCGCGCATGAAGATGCTCGACGCGGGCATGTTTCCGTCGCTGCGCGTGTCGTTCTTCATCGGCGAAGCGCTGCCCGCCAAGGCTGCGCGCGATTGGCAGGCCGCTGCGCCGGCAAGCGTCGTCGACAATCAGTACGGACCGACCGAAGCGACCGTTGCGTGCACCGTGCAGCGCGTCGCAGATCCGCTCCTTGAGACGCCGGGACGCGGAACCGTCGCGATCGGCAGGCCGTATCCGGAGATGGAAGCCGAAGTGGTCGGCGAAGGCGGCCGCTTCCTTTCCGACGGCGAGATCGGCGAGCTCGCACTGTCGGGACCGCAGCTCGCCGCCGGATATCTCGACGATGACGAGCAGACCGCCCGCCGCTTTCCGGAGCTCGACCATCCGCGCCTCGGGCGCCGCCGCTGGTACCGGACAGGCGATCTCGCTTACCGGGACGAAGCTGGAGTCCTGCATTGCCTCGGGCGCACCGATCACCAGGTGAAGATCATGGGTCACCGCGTCGAGCTCGAGGATCTCGAGGCGCATCTTCGCGCGGCGAGTGGAACCGATGCGGTCACGGCGATCGCGTGGCCCGTCGTCAGCGGCAATGCCGCCGGCGTCGCGGCGTTCGTCTGCGGGGCGAACGTGCCCGTTGCCGCGATCCGCGACAGGCTGCGTGAGCTGGTTCCGCCGTACATGGTTCCGCGCCGCATCGTCGAGGTCGACGAGCTGCCGCGCTCGGCAAACGGCAAGATCGACCGCGCCGCGCTCGGCGCGATGCTCGACGAGACGCGATGAGCGCGTCGAACAAAGAGCGCGATGAGCGCTCGCCGGAAGTCCGCGACCAGCGCTCGTCCGAAGTCCGCGACCAGCGCTCGCCCAAAGAGCGCGACCAGCGCTCGCCGGCGGCGCGCTGGAAATTTCTCGCGACACCGGCGGGCCGCCTCGCGATGGTTGCGGCTTACACGGCGCTGCTGGCGGTGAGCAACGCGGCCGCGTGGCCGGCCGTGGCGCTCGGGCTCGTCGTCACATCGCTTCTTCCGCAGCACCGGCGCGTAATCCTGGCGATCGCGACGATCGGTGTCATCGCATTTTCGCCGCCGCTCGACATCGACCGGCTCGGCGCGCTCGCATCGTGGCATTTTGCTTCATCCTGGATGCCTCTGTGGCCGTTCGCGGTCATCGCAACGCTCGCGTTCGGCTGCGGTTACGTCGAGCTCATTCGCCGAAAGCCGAAATCGCTCTTCGCGCGGCGGCCGGTTCTGATCCTCGTGCTCCTGCTGACGGCGCTTCTCGTCGTGGCCGGCGATCTTCCGATCAACGGCGGCGCGTGGTTCGTCGTAACGTCGCTTTCGATGTGCCTCGCGAGCTATCTCTGGTTTTTCGCGTACGCGGCTTCGGAGACGAAGCTTCGCGGCGCGCCGCCGGCCACCCGTCAGCTCGGTTACTGGCGGCCGTTCTGGGGATTCAGCAACGTTCCGATCGGCAAAGGCGCAGCCTATCTGGAGCGCGTCGAAGCACGCGACGCCGAAACGCTCGCACGCGTGCAATTGCGCGGGCTGCAGCTGATGGCGTGGTGCACGCTGCTGTTCTTCGTGATGAACGCGTTCCGTTTCGCGGTCTACGCGCCGCACGGGCCGATTGGAGGCGTCGCCGGTCGCCTGCTCTGGTGGCTTCCGCCCGAAGGCCTGCCGCCGATTCCTGCGCTTCTCGAGTATCAGGCGCGCGGCGAGCCGCTGCCGTTTGCGACGCGCTGGGCTTCGATGCTCGCCGAATTCGTCATGACCGTGCTGCACATGACGACGTGGGGCAACTCGATCGTGGCCACGTGCCGGATGGCCGGCTACGACGCGGCGCCGAACACCGACCGGCCGCTGCTGTCGACGTCGATCGCCGAGTTCTACAACCGCTTCTATTTTTACTTCAAGGAGCTGCTCGCGACGTTCTTCTTCTATCCGACCTACCTCGGGTTCTTCCGTTCGCAGCCGAAAGTGCGGCTGTTCGTCGCTACGGTGATGGCCGCGGGTTTCGGCAACTTCCTGTTCCATTTCTTTCGCGACAGCGACCGGATCTACAGTCTCGGGTTTTTTCCTGCGCTGTTCGCGTACCGCACGTACGCACTGTACGCGCTGATCCTCGGCGTCGGCATCGCGATCTCGCAGGTTCGCCTGCTCGCGCGTCACCGCCGCCATCCACAAGGCCTGCGCAGAGCGGGCGCCACCGTCGGTGTGCTTTTCTTCTACTGCCTGCTCGGGCTTCTCGACGTGCAGACGCCGTACGACCTGTCCGACTATGCGGCGGTCTACCTCAGCCTGTTCGTGCCGTGACGACGACGCCGTGGTTTTGTGCCGGGCGATGAGATAGCTGCCGAAGCTTCGCCGATGAGCTCACGAAAGGAACAGATCCGCCGCATCGTGGCGCGCGCTCTTGCCGAGGCCGGCGACGAGCTTCCGCTCACGGACACCGATTCCCTGGTGGTCTCCGGACGGATCAGCTCGCTCGACGTCGTCGCCATCCTCGTCGCGCTCGAGGAGAGTTTCGGCATCGAGATCCATGCCGACGAGTTCGACCCTCTGCGCTTCGACAGCGTCGACAGCATCGATGAGCTTCTCGAGGCTGCGTCCGGCAATTGACCGGACGCGCGAGAAGCCGACAGGCTCGGACTTTTGACCGAATCCGCACCTGCGGCGGTTTTTCGCAGGAAATCGGCGGACTGCCAGGGCGGACCGCCGGCGGCTGCATCTCCATGCCAGCCACGTATACTCCCGGCCCTCGCTGCGAGGAGCCATGTCCGGACAACTGGAAACGTTACTGATCGTACTCGGGCTGCTGGCCGCCAACGGATTTTTCGTCGCGGCCGAGTTCGCCCTGGTCAAAGCCAAGCCCGCGCGGCTCGACGCGCTCGCCGAAGACGGCTCGTCGCGCGCCCAGCTCAACGGGTACATCCGCGATAACCTCGAGGCCTACCTCGCCGCGTGCCAGCTCGGAATCACGATGGCTTCCCTCGGGCTCGGCTGGGTCGGCGAGCCGGCCGTCAGCGCACTGCTCGAGCCGGTCTTCCATGCGACCTCGCTGTCGCCGGAGAGCATTCGCACCACCAGCTTCCTGATCGGGTTCGTCGTGTTCTCGTCGCTGCACATCGTGATCGGCGAGCAGGTGCCGAAAACGTTCGCGATCCGGAAGCCGGAGCCGGTTGCGCTGTGGATCGCGTATCCGCTCCATCTGTTCTACCGGTTCACGTATCCGCTCAACTGGACTCTGAATGCCGCGACCGGCGCCGTTCTGTCGCGATTCGGCGTGCAGCAGGCAACGCACGCCGACGTGCTGACCGACGACGAGATCCGCGACGTGATCCAGACCTCGGAGGAGCACGGCGAGCTCGACACCGGCAAAGCCGAGATGCTCCAGAACATGTTCGAGTTCGGCAACCGCACCGCCGCCGAAGTCATGCTGCCGCGCGGCCAGGTCGACCTGCTCGACGCGTCGGCCGATGCCGACACCAACGCGCGCGTGATGCGCGAGAAAGGGCATTCCCGGTTTCCGCTGATCGACGGCAGCATCGACAAGCTGGTCGGAATCGTTCTTGCCAAGGACCTGTTCAATGCCGCGCTCGCCGGCGAAGAGGAACCCTGGCAGGACCTGCGCCGCTTCGTCCGCCAGCCGCTGTTCGTACCGGAGACCATCCCCGTCCAGAAGCTCTTCGAGATGATGCGCGCGAGCCGCAACCACATGGCCTGCGTGGTCGACGAGTACGGCGAGTTCGCCGGCCTCGTCACGCTCGAAGACCTGCTCGAGGAAATCGTCGGCGACATTGCCGACGAGCTCGACGAGAAAGTCTCGGAATACGCCGTCCGCATGATCGGCGATCACTGGGAAGCCCACGGCCTGACGTCGCTGTCGGACATCGAGAAGGCCACGGCCCTCGAGGTTCCCGCCGATACGCAGACCAACACGGTCTCCGGTCTTTTCGCCGAGATTCTCGATCGCCTGCCGGAGTACGGCGATACGATCGAGATCGGCGAGCGCAGGCTCACCGTGCTTTCGATGAAAGACCGGCACGTCGAGCAGGTGCGGATCGAGAACGTGCTGCCGACCGAGCACGAGTCCGACGACGAGCAGCGCGAAAGGATGACCGGCGAGCGGCGCCCGCAGCAGGGCTGACCGCTTTTCGCCGGAGTCGATGAGCGGTCGCTGCGACCGTCAGTGCGGGACCACGCCCCTCAGCACTCCAATCCTGCCCGGGTTCTGACACGAGAAGACGACGCTGTCGTTCTCGTCGAGGAAATCGATGAACGCCGGGAACGCGCATCCGTTCGGTGTCGGCATCGTTACTTTGGACTCGACGATATCGTCGGCTTCGGTATCGATCACCGTCAGCGTGACCGAGCTGTCGAGGCGCCCCGTCGTCAGCACGAGATGACGGCTCCCGCCGAGCCATCGCACCTCGGAGCCGTTCGGAAGGTCGCCGATCGCAACGGTTCCGAGAATGCTCGCCGGCCCCGGGCCTCCCCACTTCACGATCGTCATCGAATCGTCGAGGCCGTTGGTCACCGCGCAGAGTCCGGCGTCGCAGTGAATGCATTCCGGGCCCTTTCCGGTGGGCCCGACGATCGTGACCGCGGCGGTCGGATTCACGAGATCGTGGACGAAGATCGAGCCCGGGCTCTGTCCGATCGCGCCGGTGATGCCGATGACGGGTCCGGTCGGCGTCATCAGTTTTCCGGAAATGAGCTCGCCGAGGCCCATCTTGGTCAGCGCCTGATGATCGAGGATCTTCAGCGGCGTGACCGTATTGGCCGAGCCGTCGTATTCGGCGCGATAGAACGAATCCTCGGTCGAGTTGGTCATCAGCACCGAAGGATGTACGCCCGGCACGATCGTCGGAGCGATGTCGTACCATGCGCGCTTGAGCGGATCGGTGCCGATCACGTCGACGCCCTTCTGCGAGAAGCGCAGGAACTGGTAGCCTTCGCCGGCCGTGAAGAACGCATCTTCCTCGCCGCCGCCGGGATCCTTCATGATCGCGAGTTTGTACTGCGCACCGCTGTCGAGGACGAAGCCGCCGATCTGGATCGCGAACGGCTCGTCGTCTTCGTCGATTTCCGGCTGATAGATCGCGTAACCGCTCTGCGTCGGCCCGCTGACCGGACATACGATCTTCGCTCCGGCAACAAGATCGGTCAGCGCGTCGGTCGTGCCGAGGCACGCCCACGGGAACAGGTGGCTGCCGAGCACGAGGGGCTCGGTACACTCGACTTCGCCTTCGACGTCGGCCGTGTCTTCTTGCGTCGTCTCTTCGAGCTGGACCTGGATGCGGAACTGGCCATCGAACGAAAACGTTCCCGGCGAGTCGCACGTGTACGGCATCCGAAGCAGCGCAGAGCTGAACGAGTCGTACACGATCGGGTCCGTCATCAGCGGCGTACCGGTAAACGGCAGGAACCCGTTCGCCGTCTGGTCGGTAAAGAGCGCCGAGTAGCTCCCGAGGGTCGGATAAGCGGTAAAATTGCCGGTCACGAAAGTCTTCGCGCCGACGGAAAGCACCTCGGGAACGTATGCGTCGAAGCGGGCCTGCGGTGAAAAGTCATACTCGCCGAGATGCCCGAGTCCGATTCTCAAAGCGACGTCGGAGCCGGGAACATAGAAGAACCCACCGCCATAGGCCGATGCCACGCGAACGTACTCGACCGATTCCACTCCGCGCGTGTCTCGCAGCGGCGAAGCTCCGGCGCCCGGGTAGGTCGCCAGCACGTTGAAAAGATCGTACGAGTGCGTTCCGTCCGGCAGCGTCGTCAGACCGACGTTGAAGCGGCCTTCGGCCGGAACGTTGAGCTCGAGCCCCTGCGGCTCGACGACATACACGTCGGTGACACCGAAATCGCCGGTTGCCGGATCGCGAAGCGAAGGTGCAAGGCCCGAGACGGTGATCTCCGTGCTGGTCGAGAGTGCGCCCGGCGGAAACTCGACTTCGAACCGCCCGTCGGAGGCCGTCACGGTTCCACCTGCCGCTCCGATCGTTGCGTGAACCGGACAAGCTACGCATTTGAGCTCGACGGGTTGGCCGACTGCGAAGCGCAGCGTCAGCAGCGCATCGGTAGCGGTAGTTCTTCCGGAGCGATCGACGTCGCACGTGCACAGCGGACACGTGCGGCTGCCGACCGCGCTCTTGAGAACTCCGAGCGCATCGCCGGCCTTGGGCGGACCCTGCGAGGACACTGCGAGGGCACAAGTGTCTGCGGCTGCTTGGCTTTCGGTGGCGTGCGCGACGAGCAGCGACAGCGAGGCGACGACAAGAGCAACGGTTCCGACCCGCGATGTAGCCATGAGGCGCGTCTCTACCTCTTTGAACCATCAGCCTGCAAGCCTTTTGCCTCGGCCGTCCGGCTGCATCGCTGGAGCCTGAAACCGGACCGCCATAGGGATCTGCCGCTCGCGGCTTCCGGAAAGCGCGCGAGCCGGGGAGCGAGCCGCGATGTCCGATGCATGGCGCATAGAGAACGAAGAGCAGATCGAAGAGCTTCTCGGCAGTCCGTCACAGATGGTGCAGCAGAAGATCTTCGATCACGTCGACGAATACGCCGCGGCGTTCATCGCAAAGTCGCCGCTTCTGCTGGTCGCCACGTCCGATCGCGACGGCAGGCTCGACGTATCACCGAAAGGTGACGCACCCGGATTCGTCTCGATCGAAGACTCGAAGACGCTGCTGCTTCCCGAGCGCATCGGCAACCGGCTCGCGTTCGGGTTTCGCAACATTCTTTCGAATCCGCGCATTGCACTGATCTTCGTGGTGCCGGGCACGACCGAAACGCTGCGGCTTTCCGGGACGGCCGAGCTCACCCGTGACCCCGCGCTGCTCGAACGCCTTTCGGCAAAGGGCAAGCCGGCGCTGCTCGTCACGCGGGTTGCCGTCGAAGAGTGCTTCTTCCACTGCGGCAAGGCGTTCATCCGCTCGGCGCTGTGGCAACCCGGCACCTGGCCCGAAGGCTATCGCGTAAATTTCGGCCGCCAGCTTGCAAAGCGCATGGGCGGCGGCGATGACGTCGTCGAGAAGGTCGAGGAAGCCCTCGTCGACAGCTATACGAACCGCCTGTACTGAAATCGCGAAATCGGGGTCAGACACTGATTTTAACAGACCGGCGCCCGTTCGCTTCATCAAACGCCTGCCGGCTCCACTGGAGATACTGCAATGACGACAAAGAACCACGAAGTGCATCTGAAGCGCCGCCCCGTCGGCATGCCCGTTGAAGAAGATTTCGACGTCGTCGAGGCCAAAATGCCGGAGCCCGGCGACGGCGAGTTCGTCGTGCGCAACATCTGGATGACGGTCGATCCGTACATGCGCGGGCGCATGACCGAGCGCAAGAGCTACGTGCCGCCGTTCCAGATCGGCGAGGTACTCGACGGCGGATCGGTCGGTCAGGTCGTCAAGTCGCGCAATCCTGCATACGCCGAAGGCGACTACGTTTGCGGTTTCGCGAGCGGCGGATGGCGCGAATACAACGTGACCGCCGGCGGAATGATGTTCAACAAGGTCGATCCCGCGCTTGCGCCGCTCGAATGCTATCTCGGCGTGCTCGGCATGCCGGGCCTCACCGCATACACGAGCCTGCTGAAAATCGGCGAGCCGAAGGAAGGCGAAACGATTTTCGTCTCCGCCGCCGCAGGTGCGGTGGGGTCGGTGGTTTCGCAGATCGCGAAGATCAAAGGCCTTCGCGTCGTCGGCTCGGCGGGCTCCGCCGAGAAGTGCAAATGGGTCAAGGAAGTGGCCGGCGCCGACGAATGCGTGAACTACAAATCGGGTTCGCTGTTCGACTCGGTCTCGAAGGCCTGTCCGAAAGGCATCGACATTTATTACGAGAACGTCGGCGGCGAGCACCTCGAGACTGCGCTCGAGCTGATGAACAGCAAGGGACGCCTCGTCATGTGCGGCATGATCAGCATGTACAATGCGACCGAGGCGCCGCCGGGCCCGCGCAACCTCGTCAACGTGATCGGGCGCAGCCTGAAGATGCAGGGCTTCATCGTCTCGGACTACATCGACATGGTTCCGCAGTTCTACATGGAGATGGGCCCGTGGATCGGCGCCGGAAAGATCCGCTGGCAGCAGACGGTGATGGAAGGCATCGGCGCGGCTCCGAAGGCTTTCATCGGACTTTTCCGCGGCGACAACAGCGGCAAGATGCTGGTGAGGCTCGGGCCGGACAAGATCTGAAATCCGCCTTGCGACAGGCCAGCTGCTGGAGATAGGGTCGGGACTTCGGGTTCGCCGGACGCGGACCGGATCCGGGGGATTCTCATCGTGACGCATTCTCAACGTGCACGCGCGTTCCTGGTCGCGGCTGCGATGGCTTTCGGGCTGATATGCGGCGCCGGTGCTGCGCGCGCGGAATCTGTCACGGGTCCCAGCCCCCGGATCATCAATGGCCTTCCGACGCAGAGCTTCCCGACCACGGGCGCGCTGCTCCACAGCGGTGCCGGCGCGATCACGAGCTCGAACGCATCGATGATCTGCAGCGGTACGCTCATCGGCTGCAGGACGTTTCTCGTCGCCGCCCACTGCGTGGTCGACGATACGACGGCGTCGCATTACTGGGTCTACCTCCAGCACAGCGGCCTCGAGACCGTTTCCTCGGTCACGTACAATCCTTCGTACAATCCGGATTTCTCCGGCCGCGACGTGGCGGTCCTCAAGCTCATCGATCCCGTGACCGGCATCGATCCGACGACGATCAATACTACGCACGACCTCGACGCGCTCGGCACCGGACTCGACGGCACGATTGCCGGTTTCGGCAACACCGGCGGCGGCCACTACGGCGTCAAGTATTACGGCGACATGGTCACCGCCGATTGCGTCACCTCGCAGACCGGCGGCGAGAGCAACGACAAGCTCGTCTGCTGGGACTACGCGTCGCCCATCGGTCCGGCCGGCACCGACGCGGACACGTGCGACGGCGATTCGGGCGGGCCGTTGTTCATGGACTTCTCGGGGGCGACCGAGCTCGTCGGAGTTACGTCGGCGGGCAGCTCGGCGACGTGCATGCCGACCGACCACAGCTGGGACGCGAGCGTTTACTACAACCGGACGTGGATCGATACGCAGATCGGCGCGGATTCGACCGACACCTGCGGAGGACTTCCTCCGGTCGGCGACGCAGCGGTCACCGTCAATGAATTCAGCGGCACGCTCAGCTCGGGCAACCTCGACGACAGCTACACGTTTGCAGTGACCGGCGCTCCGTCCGTGCTGCGTGTTACGCTCAACTCCGACGACGGGCGCGTGAATCCGGATCTCTTCGTCCGCAACGGGACTGGTGCCACTGCTACGCTGTTCGACTGCAAGTCGGACGGGGCCATGGCGTACGGTGCGTGCGAGTTTGCGAATCCCGGCGCAGGCACATGGTCGATTTTCGTGCGTCGGACCTCGGGCAGCGGCGTCTACCAGGTGACGGCTACGGCATTCGGCGACCCGGCGATCTGCGGAAACAACATCGCCGAGTCCGGCGAAGAGTGCGACGGCAGCGATCTCGGCTCGTGCGTGACCGGTCCGTGCAGCGCGTGCTCGTGCCCGGCGCCCGTGTGCGGCAACAACCTCGTCGAAAGCGGCGAAGAGTGCGACGGCAGCAACCTCGGCAGCTGCGTGACCGGTCCATGCACCGCGTGCGCGTGCCCGGCTCCGGTCTGCGGCAACGACCTCGTCGAGTCCGGCGAAGACTGTGACGGCACCAGCGATGCGGCCTGCCCGGGCGACTGCTCAGGCTGCTCGTGTCCGAACACGTGCGTGACCGGCGATCTTTATGGTTTGTCGATCGCCTCCGATGATCGCCGCTTCCTGTACAAGGCCGACCTGTTCGATCCGGCCGGTAACTATGCGGATCTCGATCCGCGCGACGACGTATTCTCGCTGAGCGTGACCGACGGCGTCGGCACGGTCGTCGTGTCGATTCCAGCGAACGATCCGGGCTGGATCAAAGCCGATCCTGTCAGCGGACGATATGGATGGAAGGGTGACGGCTCGCTCGGCGGCTTGCGACGCGTGAAGCTCTCGTACAAGCAGCCGCCGTCGGGTGCGTACTGGCTGATCTCGGTGCGCGGGAAGGAAGTTCCGAACGGATCGAGCATCGACGTGTTCAGCGTGCTCGATTTCGATCTGGAGTTCGACGGGAGTTGCCAGCTCCAGCAGTGGTAGGGCCGAGGGAACGCTTGGCGCGAGAAAAATTGAACTCGCCCAGGCGTCGCCGCCAACTCGCACGTCCTTACTCTTTCACCGCTTGTGCCGGTGCTCTGGCATCCCGCGTGAAGCAGAAGACCGACACGACCGGCCAGCTGACCGGGTGAATCAGACAAATGATCGGTAGCGTCAGCAATCCACTTCTCCTCGACCAGGACCTCGCGGAGCGTTGCAACGGCAGCCCGCGCTGGACCATCGCACGGACCGCAATCTATTCGGGCGTCATCGTGACCGTCTCCATCGCAACCCAGCTCTTTGCGATCGTGCTCACGCTCGGCGTGGCGCTGGCCGGCGACCCGGAACTCGACATGGACGCCTGGTTCGCGCGTCCACTCGATACCGACGGCCTCTATCTATCGATCGCCGCCGTTACATCCACGCTGGTCGGTATACCGCTGATCGGACTTCTCGCGGCGCGCCGCGAGAGCAACCCATGGAGTTTTCTCGGCGTAACGCCCGCGTCATTCCGCGCGACAATGGCGTGGTGCATCGCGATCGTGGCCCTTCAGTTCGCGGCTCGATGGCTCGCCGCTGTGCTCGGACAGCCTCCGTCCGAATACATGACCACCGTCTACCAGTCGTCCTCCGACGGCGCGCTGCTGGCCTTGGCTCTCGTGGCAGCAGCGCCACTGCTGGAGGAGATCTTCTTTCGCGGGTTTCTGTTGAGTGCCCTCGAATCAACCGGCATTCCGGCGACGGCCGCCGCGCTGGCCTCGGCGCTCGCCTGGTCACTGATGCACGTGCAGTACAGCCCTTATGACGTTGCGACGATCTTCCTCATGGGGCTCATGCTCGGCGCGGCGCGAAGCCGCACGCGGTCGGTCGTGCCATGCATCGCGATGCACTCGTTGAACAATGCGCTCGCACTCGCCGCGCTTGCGGCCCAGCACGCGCCGGCCTGAGTTGCCGACACGCGACACGTCAAACTATCGGAGGTTGCCATGCTCGAGCTCGCAGGATCATGGGGTAAGTCCGCAACGCTGCTGACGTCATTCTGCCTCTGCGTCATCCTTCGAAGCGAGGGAGCGGCAGCCGAAAAAGAGGTCGCGGTCGTCACGGAATCCACGATGAGCCTCACCATGGGCCACGACACGCTCTACGTGAACACCGTGGGCCGGATCCGCAATAATTCGGATGAGCTGCTGGATGACGTCGTCGTCGAAGTCGAATATTTCGACAAGGACGGCAAGCTGATCGATGCGTCCATCGAACAGCTGTACGGCGTGAAGGTTCCCGTACACGACACGGTCGCCTTTCGCGTAAGCGTCTCAGCCGCTGCGTCCAGGGAACGCTACGCTTCGCATACTGCCAGAGTGATCTCCGCGCCGGAAAACCATTTCGCCAAGAGTGCGCCGGCGGCCGGCACCAGGTCTGAGAGATCTTTGACGAAGAAATCCCTGATGGTCTGGATTCCGCTGGCATTTCTCGCTGCGATTTCGCTCTACATCATACGGCGCTCGAAGAAGAGAAGCGCAGCTCAGGGCCGCAGCGTGGACCTGATCGAAAAACAGATCGATCTGTTCGATTCGCAGAACCGGATTCTCGAGCGAATCGCCGTCGCCGCGGAGGACCCTCGATCGCATGGATGATGCTAAGGCCCGGCTCGATCCGGCGCCGTTGCTCGAGCAGCGGCTGGCGTGACTCCCGCGGTCACCCGGCCCGGCCCGCGCGCAGACCGCGTGCGCGCGCGATCATCGACATACCGAAGCGCAAGCAGGTAGTCGCCGAACGACCGGAACAGGGATGCTTCATTGCTCAGCCGCAACTGCTTCCAGTTGCTGGGCAGCGGTACCGAGACCGCACGGCCGCACGTCGGATTGAAAAACCCGGATTGCTCGCGGGCCACCGCGGCAAATGACGGGGCATGCCAGAGTCCGATTGCGACAAGAAGGGAAGCGATCGCGATCCGCGAGCCGGTTTCGGATCCGAGCCGCGCGAGCAGCGGAACCTGGGCGCCGAGCCAGCCGACCAGACGTCGCGCTGCAACGACTACGACGAGCACGCACAGGGAATACTCGCTTCCGAGCAGACGCATCCGGACGTGCTGATCTTCGTGCAGATTCGTCAGCGACTGAATCGACGCGTCGACGGCGGGAATGCTCGTCAGCCTGGATACTGCCAGTGCCAGCGCCAGAACCACCAGGCTCGCGACGAGCGCGCGATCGTGAAAGTCCGTGATACGACGCGCCGGTAGCGAAGCGAGCGCGAGGCCGAGCGGTACGACGATGGCCAGAATGAGCCCGAGGCCGAGGTGCCAGAGAAAAACGCAGAGCACGCACGCCGCGCATAGCCACCACCGGCGCGCGGCAAAGCAGAGAACGATGGGAATGACGAGCAGACTTCCGGCGCCTCGCGGTACATACGACAGGAACGGCATCATGTTCACCGCGACCTTGCCGAGTACCGGCCCTGTCGGAATCACCTGCCACGCAATGAGGTTGACCGTCAGAAGCGCCGGCCAGAATCCGAACGGCGTTGCGGAGGCCGTCAATGCGACGAAGACAATCGCAAGGAGCGTGACGAGCAGAAGGCTCCACTTTACGCTGTCGGAATAGGGCATCGTCGGGCGGTGCACGACAGAGATGATCGCGTTGGCCATCGGATACGAATTCACCGACAGCAGCCGGAAGCTCGTGCGCGGCCACCGCGCGTCGTGTTCGGACGTTCGCACGAAGTCTGCGATTCCCTCTTGGAATGCGTCGCGCTCAGCGTGACTCGCCCTCGTGTACATCGCCGAGAAATAGTGGACGGCTTTGTCGTCGCAGTCGCGCGGATCATAGGACGCGACCCAGGAGACGAGCGGCTGCAGCAGGAATATGACGGCCAGCGGGGCCAGCAGGACGGAGATGTATTTCGAGCGATTCAGATCAAAGCCCGCGCGCGCATTTTTCTACGATGATGGCGCAGTATGGACAAGAGACTTGTTGCGACGTCTGGCTCAGGGCGTCGGTGCCACATGCGCGACATACGCTCCGACGGCTTGATTCCAGGTCTCGGGCGCGCCGCGCTCCAGAGATTGGTGCTTCAGGCCGGGAAATACGACGAGCTGCGACGACCTCGGGAGCTTCGCTAAAACCGCCTGCGCCTGTTCCAGCGTCGCTCGCGGGTCGGCCTCGCCGTGAAGCATGAGGACCGGCACACGAACCGCCGCTGCGTAGTCCGCGGGATTGTGCTGCCAGCACGGGAAACCCATCTGTACCCCGCCCCAGAACCCCAACGCTTCCGAGAACGGAAACGCCGGCAGTCCCATCGAATGGAAGCGGTTTCGCACGGCGTTGAGCATCGTGTCGTAGACGGATTCGATAACGACGCCCGACACCGGCAACTCGTGAGTCGCCAGCGACCGGAGAACGGATACTGCTCCCATCGACGCGCCGAAAAGAATGACTGGAGAATGCGGTGCCAGGTTCGACCGTAGATAAGCCACAGCGGCCGCGACATCCTCCGCTTCAAGGAAACCGATCGATGTGTAGGTACCCGCGGAGCCGCCATGGCCGCGGTGGTCGACGAGGAACGTGTCGCACCCGAGCCGGCGAAATGCTTCCGCCTCGTCGAGAAGCTCGGACTTCGAGCCGCCGTAGCCATGGAATAGAACGACTGCCGCCCGAGCGTTCGCAGCAGGAACCCACCAAGCCTCGATGTTCAATCCGTCCGTTGTCTGTAAGTGGTGAGTCGTAAACGCGTCGGCCGGCGTTCGGGTGTTCACGGGTCGTGGCAGATTGATTCCTGTTACGAGCAGAGCGCCCTTCTCGGACCACGACAGCTCCTCTGGTGGCTTCGTGCGCACCCCGGCGCTGGCGAAGTGCAGCATCGACCATGCATGAATGAACGCGAGAATGTTGAAGCCAATCAATGCCACGAGGCCGGCGGCAAGAAGGATCGTGAGGTGGGCTCGATAGGCTGGCAAGCTCGTTACTTCTACCTGGCGATCTGCATGCAGCGCAGCGCAAGTCGCACCGTGTGAAAGGGACCCTTCGGCTCCGTCGCCATCGCCGACATTCCCCGCGGAATGTTCGTGCTACGCCGACACATCGACGTCGAAGCTCGCACGAACAGGAACATGGTCGGACGGCCGCTGCCAGTCGCGCGTCTCACGATCGTGCACGACGTCGGCCAGCCGCGCGGCCAGCGCTTCGGTCGCGAAAAGGTAATCGAGACGCATGCCGTAGTTGCGACGCGGCGCCCACGGCGCCATCGGGAACCAGCTGAAGTGTCCGCCATCCGCCGTCTTGCGGCGAAAGCAGTCGACGAGCCGGCCGCTGACGAGAGCTCGGAATGCGAGATCCTCCGGACGGTTCGGATGCACGTCAGGCGCGGTGATCATCGACGGTGACGCGTAGTCGCGCGCGTCGAAGCAGATGTTGAAATCGCCGGCGAGAACATCCGGCGCTGCGCCGTCGAAGCGGGCGATGTGATCCCGGCGCAGACCCTCGAGAAATCCACTCTTGCCGATCGCCATTCGCGTCGGCACGTACACGGTATCGATCCACAACGATCCGATGCGGCACAGCAGCCTGCGACCGGGCGCGCGCTTTTCGACGAACGAGTCGATCCCGGACACGGTCTCGTCGATTGGATACGTGCTGGCGACGGCTACGCCCGCGTAGCCGCCGGCGCCGGTCGACGCGACGTGATAGCCGGCGGCCTCGAATGCACTCTGAGGAAACGCCGCGGCGCCGATTCGCGTTTCCTGAAGGCACAGAACGTGCGGCCGGTACGTCTCGAGATAGTGCAGCACGAGCGGCAGGCGTGCGCGAAGGGAGTTGACGTTCCAGGTGGATATCGTGATCACGGTACCATGCGTCAGATGCGCGTCGCCTCCGTAGAGGCTTCGACGGGCGCGAGCAAAAGGAGAAGCTCATGCGAACAGGACGGGACGTCTTACTCCAGGCGGCGCTGCTTTTCTCGCTGGGCGCCGTGCCGGCGCGCGCGGCGGACAGCGTCGTCCTGTATGCGAATGACTTCGAGTCGCCGAACAAGACGCCGGCCATCAACTGCGGGAATTCTCTCGATACCCGCCCGATCAACGAGATCTACGGCACGTCGTCGTTCGTATTTCACCAGGTCTTTACCGTCGAGACCGTCTTTCATCACGACTCGATCCCCATCTACAGCAATCCGGAGGAAACCGGCGGCGACTATTCGATCGGGATGCTTTCGACTGCACAGAACGATCGTCTCGGGCTGACGTTCGACCGGAATGGACACAAGTTTCTCAATGTCGCGATGAACATTTCGTCGATCGACGTCAGCGGCTGCGGCGGGCCGTTCGGCGTGGCGGCGCCGATCCTTTCGATCTTGCTTCTCGACAGTCCGGGCGGTGCGTTCGATTTCGGCCAGACCGTGCTCGACACCGACACGATCACCGGTGAAGCGGCCCCGGATCAGTGGACGTTCCACTGGGTGTTCCGGACGGCATCGCTCGACGCAACCAACGCGACCGACAATCACGTATCGCTGGTTTTCGATCTGACCCAGAGCGGATATGCGACGTTCGACGATCTTTCGATCGTCGCATCCGACGATCCGGATGTCGTCGATGAGGATCTCGACGGCGTGCCGGACGACATCGACAACTGCACGTCGGCCGTCAACCCCGGCCAAGAGGATTTTGACGGGGATGCAACCGGCGAGGCGTGCCAGTGCGACGGCCGGTGCGGCGATCCGGTGCCTGCCGTGGGCAAAGTCAGCGCGTCCGATGCTCTTCTGATCCTGCGAGCCGCGGTCGCACTGGTCGGCTGCCCGCTCTGCATCTGCGACGTCAATCACTCGAAGACCATTCTTGCGTCCGATGCGCTCGCCGATCTGCGCTCGGCAGTCGGCCTGCCGATCGCGCTCGACTGCAGCGGACTTGGAGCGCCGTGAGCGTATGCTCGCGTGGGTTTGCGACGCCGGCCGAGTGACAAGCCGCGCGTTTGAGCCGCCTAGCGCCCCTTCCAGTTCGGCTTGCGCTTCTCGGCAAACGCGCGAGGCCCTTCGACGAAGTCCTCCGACTTGAACAGCTTGCGGATCGCCGGATATTCGCGGCGCGACGCTTCTTCGAGCGGATGGCCGAGGCTTTCGAGCGCAACTTCTTTGGTCGTGCGCACCGACAGCGGCGCGCAGGCCGCGATCTCGTTCGCCCACGCCAGAGCGCGCTCCATCAGCTGTGCCGGCTCGACGATCTCCTGCGCGATGCCGAGACGGAACGCTTCCTGCGCGTCCACGTGGCGCCCGGTCAGCATCATTCCCATCGCATTCTTGAGGCCGATCTGGCGCGGAAGACGGTGGATGCCGCCGGCGAGCGCGGCAAGGCCGACACGCGGCTCGGGCAGTCCGAAGCGCGCGTTCGACGACGCAAGGATGATGTCGCACGCGAGAGCGATCTCGAACCCGCCGCCGAGCGCGACGCCGTTGACGGCCGCGATCACCGGCTTGAACATGTCGAAGCGATTGGTCAGGCCGCCGAAGCCCCGCGGAGGAATCTCGAGCTTGCCCTGGTTCTCGGCCGTCCACTTGAGATCGTTGCCGGCGGAAAACGCCTTCTCTCCGGCGCCCGTCACGATCGCGACCCACTGGTCGTCGTTCTCGGCGAAATCGTCGAACGCATCGCCCATCTCGCGGTTGGCCGCCGGATGCAGCGAGTTGAACGACTCGGGACGGTTGATCGTCACGATCAGCACGCGGTCCTTCGTCTCGGTCTTGATGAATTCGTAGTTCCTGGTGGTCACGGCGTCTCCCTTTCCACGATCGATGCGCTTGCCTTGCGGATGACCGCTGCGCGCTGTTCCTCAGCGCTCGCTGCGCGAGTCATCAGCGCACGCGTGCGGTCGTCCGTGGCTGTAGCCGCCGAAACCGTCCGGGGCAAATGCCCTTGTGGAGGATCAGAACAGCGGCGGGCGGTCGAGCCACAGCTCGATCAGATGCGGACCGGCGAACATGTAGACGAGCGATCCGAACGCGAGGAACGGCCCGAACGGAAGCTCGAGGTCGAACTTGCGCCCGCCGACGAGCATCGTCGCAAGCCCGTAGAACGAACCGACGATCGCGCCGGCGAACAGGCTGAACAGCGTCGCTTCCCAGCCTAAAAGCCCGCCGATCATCGCGAGCAGCTTGACGTCGCCGAAGCCCATACCTTCGCGGTGGCGGACTTTCTCGTAGGTCCAGGCGAATGCCCACAGCCCGCCGCCGCCTGCGAGGATTCCGATCAGCGAATCGGCAACGGTGATGTGCCCGACAGCGAGCGCAAGAAAAGGAGACGCTGCAATCGACGGATATGTGATTCTGTCGAGGATCAGGAAGTGGTCTATGTCGATGAACGTGATGACGATCATCGCGGACGCAATCGCCATCTCGAGCGCAAGGTGCGCCGGCGGCAGGTCCTGAGCCGCGATGAGCCCGAACAGAACGCCGGTCAGCAGCTCGACCAGAGGATAGCGCTTCGAAATCGGAGCGGTGCAGATCCGGCAGCGGCCGCCGAGCATGACGAAGCTCACGACCGGGATGTTGTCGCGCCACGTGATGCGCGAGTCGCACTGCCGGCAGTGCGACCGCGGCGTGACGATCGACTCCTCCAGCGGCAGCCGCACGATCACGACGTTGAGGAAGCTGCCGATGACGAGGCCGAGCAGCGCAGCAACAAGTATCGTCATGACATCATCGAAGGAGTTCGCGGCGGCCCCACGGCCCCGGCGCAGCCGTCATCCTAACCGGAACCATCTCTCAATTCTCGAAAAGCGCTGCGGAATTCCGGAACAGGCACGGTTTTCTCGCCGAAAGCCATGCCTGTCCCATCGCGATTCGGTGGTCCGATCCCTGACGCATCCGTCGCCGATCCGTTGGCTCTTTCCCGGATTCGTCAGTGCGGCGTCGACGTCAGCGGCGGGTCGGCGCTGCTGTCCCAGCGGAAATCGCGCGAACCGGCGGGATGCGTGGCGGTTGCGACGAATCCCGTCTCGTTCGCGGACTCGAGCGCGACCTCGACGCCTTCGGAGGCCACGAAGCCTTTGAGCGACGCGGTATCGTCCGCGTACGCCGGCGACGTCGCGCGATACAGCTCCTCGGCGGCCGCGAGGTTTCTCAGATCCTGCTGCGAGCGCGAGTCATACGCCGCGGCGCGGAACTCGGCGAAACGCGGCAGCGCGGCCGCGATCAGGATGCCGAGGATCGCGACCACGACGAGCAGCTCGAGAAGACTGAAGCCGCGCGCGTCGCCCGGCGGCTTGACGGCCTGCGGGCGGACCGTGAGCCGCAGACGCGGCCGCTTCGAGCCGCCGGTTCTCGACGGCTTCGGCGCAGAAGCCGACGAGGCGGCATCGGCGCCGGCAATCGAATTGTCGCGGCGACGCAGAAAAACTCTTTCCCTTTCGTTCATGGCGTTCCTCCAAGCAGAAGCGATGCCGATCCCAGCATCGGTTGATAGACGGCAAGCACACCGCCGCCGACGGCGATCGCCATCGCAATGACGGCGACCGGCTCGGCGAGCCGGCAGATCCTTGCGAGCGCGCGCTCGGCGGCCGTGCCTTCGAGCGTAGCGAGCCGGCGAAAAGCTTCGGCATAGCTGCCGGTCGCTTCGGCGATCTCGAGCAGAGGAGCCGCATCGCCGCTCCCGTCGAGCGATGCTCCGGTCCATGCGACGCTGAGCGGGACGCCGTGGCGAAGAGCCCGCAGCGCATCGCCGATGCGTGCGGCAACGACGCGATTCGGTGCGGCCCGTGACGCGAGGATCAGCGCCTCCTCGGCCTCGCATCCGGAGTCCAGCAGCACGGCGAGCAGCGCGCAGGTCTCGTGCGCCGCACGCGGCAGTGCGAGCGTCCGAAAAAACGGCGCATCGACGGCGATGCGATCGCAGACGCGCGCAAACGCGGCGCTTTTCCGGCGGGTGGCAACCAGGGCTGCGACTGACCCGAATACGACGAGCATCACGGGTGCGCCCCACGCGCGCACTGCGCTGCCGAATTCGAGCAGCGTGCGCGTGGCGAACGGCAGCTCGTGCCCGCTGTAGAGCGTCGTGAACGACGGCAGCACGACGAGCGACAGGAAGCAGAGTGCGCCGAGAGCTCCCGCGAACAGGATGCACGGATATGCGAGTGCGGATGCTATGCGGCGCCGGCCGCCGGCTTCGCGCTCCATGCGTTCACCGAGCAGCGCGAGCGCATGCGGTGTCGATCCGCCGCGCTCGCCGGCGCGCACCACGGCAATCTCGGCTTCGGTAAACGGCATTCCTTGTGCGCCCATCGCGGCCGAGAGCGACGTGCCGCGATGAACCGCCCTGTAGAGATCGCCGAGCAGCCGGCTTCCGGCTGTTCCTGAAGCTCTCGCCGCGGACTTCGCCGAGGATGCGATGGCGTCACCCGTGGACACTCCGGCGGCGGTCAGCGCGGCGAGGCGCGAGATCGCGGCGCAGGCATCGCGCCGGGTGATCGCGCCCGACGCCGACAGCCATCGAAGCCGTCGCCGGACAGCACGCCGCCGCGCGCCGTGCCGGCGCCGCGACGTTGCGAGCGGCACCGCCGGCCGGCCGCTCATCGCAAATCTCCACTGTCGCCGGCCACGCCGCCTTCGATCGGATGCGGGCAGTGCGTCAGCACTTCTTCGAGCGTCGTGCTGCCGTCGATGACATGCGCGAGGCCGGCGGCACCGAGGCTTCCGGCGGCGAACGGTGCCGGCGCGTCGTCGATGGTCGATGCCGTCTCGAAAAGCGCGACGCGGCCGCGGTATCCGCTGCCGTGGCACGTGGCGCAGCCTAGCGCCGCCGGCAGCGCGCGCGGTGCGCGAAGACCGGCGCGGGCAAACCACAGCGCTGCATCCTCCGTTGCCGGTGATGCTCCGGCGCACTCCGCGCAGAGCCTCCGCACCAGACGCTGCGCGACGACGAGCGCAACCGTCGCGCGCACGAGATAGTCGGCCACTCCGATCTCCGGCAGCCGCACCAGTGCTTCGCGCGCATGCGAAGCGTGCAGGCTCGACAGCACCAGGTGCCCGGTCAGCGCCGCGCGGCACGCGATGCGTGCGCTGTCGTCGTCGCGGATCTCGCCGACCATCAGCACGTCGGGGTCCTGGCGCAGCAGCGCGCGCAGCACCACGGCGAACGTGCGGCCGACTTCTTCGTCGACGGCAACCTGCGAGACGCCCGGGATGTCGAACTCGACCGGATCCTCGACGCTCGCGAGCGAACGCGAGCTGCTGCGAAGATGGACCAGCGCTGCATGAAGCGTCGTCGATTTTCCGCTGCCGGTCGGACCGACGACGAGGACGAGCCCGTTCGGTCTCGCCAGAGCCTGCGATACGCGCGCAAGCTCGACGTCGTTCATGCCGAGGGTATCGAGCGCGGGAGCCGCACCAGGATGGCGCAGCAGCCGCAGCGCGATCTTTTCGCCGCGAGCGACGGGAAGGAATGCGGCACGGATGTCGATGCGTTCCTTCGCGGCCTGCCACGTGAACCGCCCGTCCTGCGGCAGCCGCCGCTCGGCGAGATCGACGCGTGCCAGCAGACGGATCCGCGTCAGCACGGCCGGCACGAGCGCGGCGGGCGGAGGATCGAGATCGCGCAGGTGACCGTCGACGCGCACGCGAACGCGAAGCCCGTCGCGATCGGGCTCCAGATGAAGGTCCGAAGCGCCTGCGTCGATGGCTGCGGTGATCAGCGCGGCGAGCCGCCGCACGGCCGGGGAGCCGCCTTCATCGGCGGTCCGCCCGGTGCGGATGTCTGTCCATTTCGTCGAAGGCACGCAGGAACGCTACGAAAAGAATCCGCGTCACCGCAACGACGCGGATGTGATGTTCGGCGGGCATCCGCAGGGAAGCGGCTATCGGCGCGTCGCCGGCTTCGGGCGGTCGCTTCGATACGCTGCCCCCTTACTGGCATCGGGGCGGTCGGACGGTCACACTGGCCGGGCGCAGGGGGACCATTGGCGGGAGTCAGGAAAGCAGTCGTGCCGGGTGGAAACGGGACGGGGCCGAAGCAGCGAGCTTCGGCCGCCGATTCGCGTCGCGTGGAAGACGAGCTGCGCAGGTCGCAGCAGCGCTACGAGCACCTCGTTTCTTCGATCGACGGCATCGTGTGGGAAGCCGATGCGACGACCTTCGAGTTCTCGTACGTCAGCCCGCAGGCCGAACGGCTGCTCGGCTATCCGTGCACCCGATGGACCGGGGAGCCGCAATTCTGGGCGGAGCACATCCATCCCGACGATCGTTCCTGGGCGGTGCACCTTTGCCGCCGCGCCACGCTCGACCGGCAGAATCACGACTTCGAGTACCGCATGCTCGCCGCCGACGGTCGCACCGTCTGGCTGCACGACATCGTCACCGTGGTCGCGCTCGAAGACGGCTCCTACCTGCTGCGCGGCATCATGGTCGACATCACCAGCCGCAAGGAAAAGGAAAGCGAGCTGCAGAGCGCCGAAGAGCGCTATCGAACGCTCGTCGAGAACCTGAACGACATCGTATTCTCGACCAATACCGACGGCATCCTCACGTACATCAGCCCCCAGATCACGCGGATCAGCACGTACACGCTCGACGAGCTGACGGGTCGCCCCTTCATCGATTTCATTCATCCGGCCGACGTCGACAACGTGCTCGAAGGCCTGCCGGCCGTGTTCGGCGGCACGCCCGACCCGCGCGAGTTTCGCGTCGTGGACAAGAGCGGAGCCATCGTATGGATGCGCGCGTCGAGCCGGCCGCGCTTTGAGAACGGCGAGCTCGCGGGCCTTACCGGGATCCTGACCGACGTCACCGGTCGCAAGCTCGCAGAAGAACAGCTCGGGAAGTCCGAAGAGCGTTTCCGGCACTTCGTCGAGAACCTGCACGACGTCGTCTACGCGCTCGACCGAATGGGCAACTTCCTTTACGTGAGCCCGGCCATCGTGCAGATCTCCATGTATACGCCGGAGGAGCTGATCGGCCGGTCGTTTACCGAGTTCGTCCATCCCGACGACCTGCCGCAGATCGCCGAGAAGTTCGGCCTGATCCTGACCGGCTCCAACGCGCAGCTCGAGTATCGCGTGTTCGACAAGGACGGAGTCGAGCGCTGGGTTCACGCATCGGTGGCGCCGACGATCGAAGAAGGCGAAATCATCGGCGTGACCGGCGTCTTCAGCGAAATCACCGCGAGGAAACGCACGCTCGAGGCGCTCTACGAAAGCGAAGCGCGCTACCGCGAGCTGGTCGAGATGTCGCCCGACTCGATCGTCGTGCACCAGGACGGCCGGATCGTGTTCGCCAACGAAGCGTCGCTGCGGCTGGCCGGTGCGAGAGCTGCGGCCGACCTGCTCGGGCGCGGCGCCCTCGAGCTCGTGCATCCGTCGAGCCGCAAGCTCGCGATCGAGCGCATCCGCGGGATGATCGAGGAAGGCAAGCCCGCCGCGCGCGTCGAGGAGACGTTCCTGCGGCTCGACGGCACCACGATCGACGTCGAAGTCATGGCGAGCCCGGTCCTGTTTCACGGACGGCAGTCGATCCAGGTGATCATCCACGACGTGACCGAGCGCAGGCGCGTGCAGGAAGAGATCAAGCGCATGAACGAGGCGCTCGAGCAGCGCGTGCGCGACCGCACCGCCGAGCTCGTCATCGCCAATCGTGAGCTCGAAGCGTTCAGCTACTCGGTCTCGCACGATCTGCGCGCGCCGCTTCGGGTCATCGAAGGCTTCGCGCGGATGTTCCTCGAGGAGTACGACCATTCGCTCGACGACCAGGGGCGCGCTTACCTCGAGAAGATCCATTCGACGAGTGCGCGCATGGATCGGCTGATCCACGACCTGCTCGCGTTCTCGCGCATGTCGCGTGCATCGATGACCGTCGAGCGAGTCGACCTGAGCGAGATCGCGCGCGGCATCGCCGGTGACCTCGCCCAGGAACGGCCCCGGCGCGACGCGACGTTCACGATCGCCGACGGGCTCGTCGTCGACGGCGACCGCGCGCTGCTGACGATCGTCATGGAAAACCTGCTCGGCAATGCGTGGAAATACAGTGGGCGCCGCGCCACGGCCCACATCGAGTTCGGAATCGAGAAGAACGGAAGCGAAACCGTCTACTTCGTGCGCGACGACGGCGTCGGCTTCGACATGCGGTTCGTCGGCAAGCTGTTCCGTCCGTTCCAGCGCCTGCATGCGATCGGCGACTTCGAGGGCACCGGCATCGGTCTCGCGACCGTCCAGCGCATCGTCGAGCGCCACGGCGGACGCGTGTGGGCCGAGAGCGAGATGGAAAAGAGCGCGACGTTCCGGTTCACGCTTGCCGAGTCCGCTGCATCCGTCTGACCGACTGGTCGACTTCGATTGACGTTAACCCCGATCACCGGAACGTCCGTTCCGATGCGGAAACATCAATGCACCCGCATGTACGCGAGCCGCACCTCTTCCGGCCCGTACGCCCTTTCCAGCCGCCGCACGATGAAATGCCCGCGCGCCATGTCCTGGAAATGGTCGATGAACAGCGTGTTGAACAGCGCGCCGCCGGCCGCGCCGACGACCGGAATCGACTGCGCGAGGATCTTCTCCGACACTGGAACGCCGAAGCGAGTGGCCACCTGCGACAGGAACCGTACGACCGACGGCGCGGCGGCCCCGGTGATGCCGCGGCCCGCAAGATGCTCGGCCGCATCGGTCAGCGCCTTGGTCAGCGCAAGCCGGACCGCGAAATATGCCGATTCGCTGGCATCGTCGCCCGCCAGCTTGCCGCCGAGCGCAAACACCTCGATGCAGGAAAGCTTGGACTCCGACGTCTTGATCGGCTCGCCTTCGCTGCGCGCGATGTCGGCGATCGAGCGCAGCATGATCGTCGTCGACAGCGGCAGCTCGACGGCAAGCGCGGGCAGGCCGAACATCCCGCCTGCCGCTCCTGTGAGCGCGACCGCGAGCTTGTGACCCCAGTCGATGGAGTCGCGGCGCCGGTCATCCATCGACGACACGGCGAACGACAGCGCCGCATCCAGCGATTTTCGCGCAGCCGTCGAGATCACCGCGCTCGCGCCCGCAGGCAGCGCGCCGATGCCCATCTCGATCGGACGTCCGAGCGCTCCGGCAAGCCTTGCCGCAAGGCTCGGATGCTCGAGCAGGTTCTTCGCGTAACGAAGATCGTCGAGGTCGCCGCTCGCGAGCGTCATGCGTCGATGAGCTCCTGGCGGCACGTTGCGAGGAATTGCGCCCACGTATCGTTGAGCGGCCAGAGCTTGCGTGCGTGCTCGTCTCCGCGCTCGCGCGACCAGCCGAGCTTCATCTCGCCGTAGATCGCCATGAAGCTGGTGACGCGATAGTTCGCGGCGCAGTGCACGAGGATCTTCGCGTCGCCGCATTCTTCCATCGCGGCGAGAAACTGGCGGAAATCGTCCACGGTCGGATTGTCGAACTGGACGGGAATGTGGTGATAGCGAAGGCCGAGAGAGCGGGCGAGGCCCGCTTCGTCGGCAAGGCAGTAGCGCGGATCGAGGAGGCCGAGATTGACGACGGCGGTGTAGCCGCTCGCCGCCAGGTCGCGCAGCTCGCCCTCGTTCGGCTGGCCGGCGGTTCCGATGCGATCGTCAATCGGGAGAAAGTTGGCAATGGTTTCGACGGGCATGACGTTCCTTCCTTAGCACCTGCTCGGACCGTACGACCAGTGGTTCACCGGACGGGCACGAACTCGGCTACCCGTTCGAGGTCGCCGAGCTCGCCGCGCGTCTCAGTTGCGGAACAACTGTTCGATCCTCGGGCGTCGTTCTCCAGTGAAATGTCGAGCGACGATAACTCCGCGAAGCGAGCCGTTCCAGCCGCCTGCGGTTACCGGAAGCATTATGGCAGCGATTGCCTGTTCGATGGCGGAATCATCCCGCGCGGCACGTCTCAAGTTCTGGCATTGGCGGTTACGCGCCAGACCGTGTTGCCGACATCGTCCGCAACCAGCAATCCGCCATGACGATCGATGGCTACGCCGACGGGCCGGCCGAACGCCTTGCCGTCCGCGCTGACGAATCCGGTGAGCACGTCGACGGGCATGCCCGACGGTTTTCCATGCGAGAATGGAACGAAGATCACCTTGTATCCGGCACGCGGCTCGCGGTTCCACGATCCGTGCTGGCCGATGAAGACGCCGCTTCCGAAGCGCGCGGCGAGCGGACCGGGCTGCATGAACGCGAGGCCGAGTGACGCCGTATGGTTGCCGAGCGCGTAGTCCGGCACGACGGCCGTCGCGACCAGATCCGGACGCATCGGCTTCACACGGGCATCGACGTGCGCGCCGTAGTAACTGTACGGCCATCCGTAGAATGCACCGTCGCGGACCGCGGTCATGTAGTCCGGAACGAGGTCGCTGCCGAGCTCGTCACGCTCGTTGACGGCGGCCCAGAGCGCTCCCGTCTCCGGCTCCCACCCGAGACCGTTCGCGTTGCGCAGGCCGGAGGCGAAGATGCGATGCGCGCCGGTCGCAAGATCGATTTCCCAGATCGCCGCACGCTCGGCTTCCTTGTCGATTCCGTTCTCCGCTGCGTTGCTGTTGGACCCGACTGTCACGTACAGCTTCTTGTGGTCGGGGCTCGCGATCACGTTCTTGGTCCAGTGATGATTGAGCGGCCCGCCCGGGAGATTTGCGATCCGGACGCCAGGCCCCTGGATCGACATGTCACCCGGCGAATAGTGATAACGCATCAGTGCGTCGGTGTTCGCGACGTAGAAGTCGTTCCCGATGAGCTCCATGCCGAATGGAGAGTTCAGACCCTTCAGAAACAACGATCGCGTCTCGACGGCGCCGTCGCCGCCGGCATCGCGGAGCAGCGTGATCCGGTTCGCGCTCGGCTGATCCGATCCGGCCTGCTTCATCATCGTATGCATCAGCGATTTCTTGACGCCCTTCTCGTCGTCCGGGCGCGGCGGGCCGTCGGTTTCCGCGACCAGCACGTCGCCGTTCGGAAGCACGTACAGCCAGCGCGGATGCTGAAGATCCTTTGCGAACGGACTCACGGTGGTTTCGGGAGCCGCCGTCGGCCGCGCGCCAACGGACCATCCGACCGCGGTTACGACATTCGTGGTCGGAAACAGCGACTTGTGCGGCGGCGGCAGCGTCGGCGTCGGCCCGAAGCCCGCCGACTCCGGAAGTCTTGCGTGGTCACCGCATCCCGCGGCTGTGAGCACGCACAGGGCCACAGCGATCAGGCTGGTCGTGGAGAAGCGCATGCGGGCGACCTCCTTTGTCCGGGTTCACGTTGGAATCTTGCGGTTCCGACGTCTCGCGAGCCACGGGTTTTCGAATGTCGCTCGAATCGATCCCCAGACAGGCAATTTTGACCGCGGATGGGTTGGCCTCGACTCGGTAGCGCCCGCGTGTAGTCTCGCCCGCCGCCGCAGTTTTCGGCCGGGTGATTGCGAATCGGAAAATCGGGGTCAGACACCGATTTCCGGAAATCGGTGTCTGACCCCGATTTTTCCGAAGGAGGACCAGCAGGTGATCCAGTGGAGTGAGCAGCATCAGATGATGCGCGATGCGATCCGTCGCTTCATCGAGGCCGAGATCGTCCCGCACATCGAGGAGTTCGAGCACGGCGACACGCCTCCGTACGACGTGCTGCGCAAGATGTTCCGCTCGTTCGGCATCGACCAGGTGGCGCGCGAACGCTTCCGCAGCCAGATCCTGCGCGAAAAGCGCGTGGCGAACGGCGAGCTTCCGGCAGTAGCCGCCGAGCCGAAAGAACCTCAAACCGGCGCCGAAGCGGCCGATCGCGTGGCGATGCAGATCATCCCGACGATGGAGCTGTGCCGTTACTGCCCGGGAATGGTCACGGCGATGGGAGTGAGCGTAGGTCTCACTTCGGCGGCGATCATGTCGAAGGGCACCATCGCGCAGAAGGAACGCTGGGCGCTCGACCTGCTGACGCTCGACAAGATCGGCTCGTGGGCAATCACCGAGCCCGGCTCCGGCTCGGACGCATTCGGCGGAATGAAGTCGACGGCCCGGCGCGACGGCGACGGATACATCCTCAACGGCAGCAAGACGTTCATCACCAACGGACCTTACGCGGATACGATCGTGTTCATCTGCCGTCTCGACGAAGGCAATCCGCCGGCCGAACGCAAGGTACTGACGTTCGTGCTCGAACGCGGCACGCCCGGCCTCGACCAGTCGAAACCGGTCCGGAAGATGGGCATGCATTCGTCACCGACCGGAGACCTTTTCCTGTCGGACGTTCGCGTCGGGCGTGACCAGCTTCTCGGCGAGACCGAAAACGTCACGTCGCGAGCCGGCGCGAAGGATACGTTTTCGACCGAGCGTACGGGCGTCGCCGCGATGGCGCTGGGAATGGTCGAGGAGTGCCTGCGGCTGTCGATCGAATACGCACGCACGCGCGTCGCATTCGGCCGCCCGATCGGAGAGTTCCAGCTCATTCAGCTCAAGCTCGCCAAAATGGAAGTCGCGCGCATGAACATCCAGAACATGGTGTTCCGGCAGATCGAGCTTGCCGCCGCGGGCGTCCGCCCGACTTTCGCCGAAGCGTCCGCGATGAAGCTCTATTCGGCACAGTCGGCGATGGAGGTCTGTCTGGAAGCCGTGCAGCTTCACGGCGGCAACGGGTACATGTCGGAGTATCGCGTGGAGCAGCTCTGCCGCGACGCGAAGGTGCTCCAGATCTACGCGGGCACCGACGAGATCCAGGTCTCGCAGATCGCGCGCAGCCTGCTCGCCGTATAGCTGGTGGGCACGCGCACATCGGACATCTCGAGCGCGGTCGGCAACCTGCTGCTCGGAAAGCTCGAGCTTGCCGGCAGCGAGGTTCCGCCGCTCGCCAGCGTGACCGGCGATCATGCGCGCCGATTCTGGCAGGCGCTCGGGCTTCCATCGGTGCCGCCGTCGGAGAAGGTCTACACGCGGCGCGACGTCGAAGCGCTTCGCTTCACGGCCAGCCTCATCAATGGAGAGCCGTCGGGCGGCGTCGGTCCGGATCGCGAGATGCTGCTGCAGATGACGCGCGCCACCGGCCAGGCGCTGTCGCGTGTCGCGCACATGCACGTGCTGTCGATTTCCGACGAGATCGCCGCGATCACGCGCGATGCGGCGCTCTCGAACAACGAGGCGGCCGACCGGATCGCTGCGCTCGCCGAAGCTCTCGTGCGCGGATACGAGCCGTTTCTCGGCTACATCTGGCGCCGGCATCTGTTCGCGTCGATCTCGCAGATCGTGGCGGGCGCTTCCGGCCAGATGGGCCGGGCAGAATCGACGACCGTCGGTTTCGCGGATCTCGTCGGTTACACGGCGATCACGCTCAAGCTTTCCGATCACGAGATCGTCGACATCGTCGACCGCTTCGAGAAGATCGCGTACCAGGAAATTCCCGAGCGTGGCGGGCGCGTGATCAAGACGCTCGGCGACGAAGTCATGTTCAGCAACTCGAATCCGCATGCTGCCGCCGCGACGGCGCTCGCGCTTGCTGCCGCGTGCAGCGCCGACCCGGTGCTGCCCGATGTGCGCGTCGGCCTCGCGGCTGGTCCAATGCTGGCATGGGAAGGCGACTTCTACGGACCCACCGTCAACCTTGCGAGTCGTCTCGGCGGCATCGCGACGCCGGGTACCGTGATCGTCTCGGATGATTTCGCGGACAAGCTCGCCGATGACGAGGCATTCACGCTGATCGAGATCCGCGGCGTCAAGCTCAAGGGCATCGGCAAGACCAAGCCGTGGGTACTCAGGCCGCGGACGCCTGCGAAGCCGGGCCGGCGCTGAACGGCATCGCGAGCAGCTGCGTCGCCGACGCATTCGCCGCGTCTTCGGCATCGTCCAGGCCGTACGCGAGGCCGAACGCGCGATCGGTCGGCGTGAACGTGCCGAGCAGGCGATCGTGGATCGAAAGAATGTTGCCGTAGTTGGAGTCGGTCTCCGCCTGGATGCGCGAGTGATGCACCTTGTGCATGTTCGGAGTGACCCACAGGCGCGAGATCCACATGTCGGCGGCCGGGCGCACGCGGATGTTCGCATGCTCCAGCGCCGCGTTGGCGACCGACAGCGCGCGGTAGACCACGATCGCAGCCGCCGGGATTCCGAGCAGGCGGATCGGCACCAGCAGGAACGCGTAACGCCAGAGGCCTTCGACCGGGTGCGTGCGGTATGTCGTGGTCACATCCACGAACGCATCGGCGTGATGGACGCGATGAAATTTCCACAGGAACGGCGATGCATGCATCAGCCGGTGCGCGAGATAGCCGTACGCGAAATCGAGCACGACGATGCCGAGGACAGTTTGCGCTGCGAGCGGAAGTCCGGAAGCGGACAGCAGGCCGGTATTCTGCGGACTGGCGGCGCTCGAGGCTGCGGCGGAGATCAGACCCCAATTAAAGACGAGCGTTACCACTGTCATTCCGAGGTTGGCGCGTCGGCGCCTTGCTCCGTGGTTCGGCGCCATCGCCAGTGGAATCGCGAGCTCTGCGGCCGTCAGAATGCCGAGCAGGACGACGATGAAAGCAGAATTGGTCACGAACTCTCGGAGACTCATGACCGCATAACGACGGCCGGAAGCGGATTGTTACACGGGCTGCTTCGTTTCGCGGCGCCGGCATCGGGCCGGGCGCGTCAGGTCCGCTCGCGTTCAGTCGGCGACGGCATCCCCAGCACCCGACTGGCGAAACCGCATCGCAGTCAGTTTCGCCGGCGCCAGAACCGTGTGCAGCTCCGAGATGCGGCCGCTCGCGTCGACCTCGCAGCGCAGCACCAGGCGCGGAGCCATCTGCGGGCGTAGCGGTCTCGTCTCGACCACGAGCGCGAGCGCACCGTTGACGAAGCGGAGCTCGCTGGTCGAAATCGGTGCGCGACGCCGCGCGGTCTCGAGATGGAAGCGCACGACGCGCTCGCGACCGATCAGTGGTTCGCGGAGCGCGGTATAGCGCCCGCCTCCATCGGTCAGCGAGCGAACGTCGTCGGCGAGCAGCGCAGCAAGTCCGTCGGCGTCCTGCTGCATCATGCAGAAGACGAACCTGCCGAGCGCGTCGCGCTGGCGGCCGAGGGCGTCCGCGGAAGGAAACGGGTCGGCGTGGTGCTCGTCGAGCACGCGGCGCGCTCGATGATGAAGCACGCGCACGTTGCCTTCGCTGGTCTCGAGGATGGCGGCAATTTCGGTCGCCGGATAGTCGAGTACGTCGGCGAGCAGCAGCACGGCGCGCGCCCTGGGACTGAGCGCTTCGAGAGCGATCAGAAACGCGAACGAAACCTCTTCGGCCTGCTCGTATCGTTCGGCCGCATCGCGTGTGTCCGCGTGCTCGGCGTCTGGCTCGGGAGTTTCTATCGGCGACGGCAGCCATGGACCGACGTAGCGGCGCCTCTTGCGGCGCCGCAGCCGGTCCAGGCTGAGATTGGTCGCGACGCGCACCAGCCAGCGCTCGAGATCGGCTCCGGCGAGCGGGGCCGGGGCTTCGAGCGCGCGCACGAACGCATCCTGCACGAGCTCGTCGGCGTCGGCCGCTACGCCGGTCATCCGGTAGCAGAGCTGCCAGAGCCTGCGCTCGCTCGAACGGAAGGCGCCTTCGATGGCGGACGGTTCGGGCACGTCGGCAGTATAACGCCCGCGCTGCGCGGATCGTTACAGTGGGACGTGCGGCCCGGCTTTCCACCCCTGTCAAGGTGTTCGAGTGGCGACCGTCTTCGGACTCGGCCTCCATCGCGGAGGTCGTTGGCCGGCAATGCGTCGCATCTTGCGCCGTACTCTGACAACACCACCGCCGGAGGACTTCACCCATGCCCCAAGGAAGCTGCCTTTGCGGCGACGTCGCCTATCGCATCAACGGGCCACTGGCCGAAGCCCATCACTGCCACTGCGGCTTCTGCCGTAAGGAACATGGAACGCCGTATGCGACGTACGCAATGGCGCAGGCCGCCGATCTCGAGTGGCTGCGGGGGAAGGACAAACTCTTGCGCTACGAGTCGTCGCCCGGCTTTCATCGCTGCTTCTGCGGACGCTGTGGATCAACGATGCCGGGAGATGAATTCCAGGGCCTCGTGTTCATTCCACTCGGAAATATCGATGGCGACCCCGGTGTTGTTCCGTCATCGCACATCTTCGCCGGGTCCAAGGCGCCCTGGTGGAACATCAACGACGGCCTGTTGCAGTACGATGCGTTTCCCGACGGCGTCGATGCGCCGGTTCATCCCGCAAGAGTGCCCGTCGATGCGCCGGGCCGTCCGCGCGGGAGCTGCCTGTGCGGCCGGGTCGCGTTCGTGATCAACGGCGAACCGGTGCGCGCCGCCAACTGTTACTGCGGCCGCTGCCGGAAGGCGCGCTCGGCAGGCCACGCGAGCAACATGTTCGTGCGCCTCGGCGATCTTCGATTCACACGGGGGCAAGGGGAGCTGCGGCAATACAAGGTTCCCGACGCCAGATACTTCGCGCAGGTGTTCTGCGGACACTGCGGATCGGCGATGCCGCGCAGCGACGAGGGCCGCGATCTCGCGGTCATTCCGCTCGGGAGCATGGATGACGATCCGCCGATGCTTCCGCAGATGCACATCTTTGTGAGCGACAAGGCTGCGTGGATCGGCATCTTCGATGAGCTGCCGCAGTTTGCCGAGGGGCCTCCTGCCTGAGCAGATAACGCGTCGTCGCGCTGCGCACCGACAAGCGATCCATGGTGCAGGACGGCTCGAGAGCTTACGCGAGCACCGCGCGCAACCGGTTGCCGGTAGTCGTCGTGGAGACCGACATCGCGTCGAGACCGCAATACCTTCTCGAACCAGCGAATAAGAAGCTAAGTCCGTTCGAACGTCGCTGGTGAAGCTCGCGGAGCAGGGCGAAGCACACGGTCGCCCTGCTCCGCCTTCCGCATCACTTCTCGTCATTCAGGAGTGAATCGCCGCATGGACCGGCTTCGAGAGCCGGCGCGATGCGAAGGACCGCCCGCAATGACGCTTCCTTCCTTGTGAGGAGCCGCGCCGACAGCTAGTTTCCACGAATGCGCACGACGCAAGTGGACCGTCTCCTGCAAACAATCGTTTCGATCGCCTCCCTGGCCGTCACGACGCTCGTCGCCTCGCCATTCATCGCGAGCGCCGAGCTTCCCGTGCTGACTCGAGCTCTCGGAAGCTGGGACACGCGCCTTGCGGGTAGCGGAATCGAAAATGACCCGTACTCGATCGCCGTGACCGCGGACACGATCTACATTTCCGGCAATCTCACCGTTGCCGGCGGTGCGGCCATCGATGGAATCGCCGCGTTCGACCGCCAGACCAACACCTGGTCGGCCGTCCCCAATCCCGACCACGCCTCGGTCGATCGCATCGAAGTCTTCCAGAACAAGCTCTACATCGTCGTCTGGGTCCGCGACGGCGAGTATACGGGCCACCTCGAGCTGCGCCGCTGGAACGGCACGGAGCTCGAGACCCTGGTCGTCGCGCCCTGGCACGCCTACGTCTCCTTGATGCTGCGCGCGACCGAGGACTCGCTCTACGTAATGGGCGACTTCTCCGTCGGCGACCTGCACTTCGACGACATCGGCCGCTTTGACGGTGAGAGCTGGCACACCGTGCCCTTCGACGAAGACGGCGCCATCGACGTGACCTTCGACGGCGACGAAGTCTACGTAACGCGCTACCGCTATCCGGACATCGACGGTGTCACGCTCTTCTACGAAGGAATCGAGACGACGCTCGACTACTTCCCGAACGATTACTTCGGCCGCATCGTGTTCTTCCACGGCGAGCTCTACATCGTCGGTGAGTTCCGATACCTCGGACCGGATTCGGCGGAGGGTGTCGCGCGCTGGGAGGACAATCAGTGGCGCGAGGTCGGCGGCGGCGTAGGCGACGAGGCCAGCAACCCCGTCGTGATCGGCGATGCGCTCTACGTGGTCGTCGGCGACTCGTTCCAGTCGCAGAAAGTGATGCGCTGGGACGGCGAGGTGTGGACGACCATCGGAGTGTTCGGCGAGGGGAGCTTCGGGCCGGCGATCCGGCAGATGGTCGGCGAGGGCGGCAAACTTTTCGTCGCCGGCTATGTCACCTCGGTCGACGGGATGCCGATTCCGAAAGTCGCATGGTTCGATCCCGAGGACAGCGCCTGGCACGGCGCGCTCGAAGCCGGCAGCCTGGGACTCAACCTGCCGAGCACTTCGGTCGCAGCCGGTCCGAGCGGCCTCTTCATCGCCGGCGGCTTCACCCGGGCCGGCGCCACGGAAGCCCGTCACCTCGCGCGCTGGAACGGCAACGGCTGGGACGCCGTCGGCGAGCTCGATGACGATGGAATCTACATCCTGGAGGACTCTCCCGAAGGACTTTTCGCAGAAGCTCTCTTCAGCAACGACGTCGAAGCTCCGGTCAAGGTCATGCGCTGGGATGGCGACCAGTGGTCGGGCACCCCAACGCCGGGAAACGCCGGGTTGCTGGCGATGCGCTACGCTGCCGGCAAACTGTACGTCCTCACCGCGTTTTCTTCGGAAGATGCGCACGCCGATCGCATCTTCGTGCTCGAAGACGGGCACTGGACGCCGATCCCGTCAGAGATCTCTGGCGAAGCGAACGCGCTGGCCGTCACGGAAAGCGGGGAAATCTTCGTCGGCGGCTACCTCAACAAGATCGAGGACGTTCCCGTCGGTCGCATCGCGAGATGGGACGGCGAGCACTGGTCCTCGATGGGCCTCGTCAACGGCTGGATCGTTACGCTCGCAGTGAGCGACGATGCCGTATTCGTCGGCGGTTATTTCGACAAGGTGGACGACGTGACCTACGGCGGTCTCGCGCGCTGGGAGAACGGGCAGTGGTCGGCGGTCGGTGCGCTTCCACTCCCCGGCACGACCTTCCGCCTCGACGTCGACGGCAACTCGCTTTACGCCCTGCGCGGCTTCTACGGCGAGGACACGCTCAATCACACGGTCTACGTGCTTCGCTGGGACGGCCGCGAGTGGAAGGAGGTCAGCTCCGGACGGCTACCCTATTACTTCGGCGACATTGCGGTCCGCGACGGCCAGCTTCTGGCCTCAACGGACCTCGTCATCGTCGAAGGCGTGCCGTCCAACTACGTCGGCCACTGGAGCGCCTGCGACATCACGGCGCAGTCCTGTTTCGCGCTCTACGACGGACCCTGCGGCGACGCGGACGATGACGACGACATCGACACGACCGACGCGATGATCACGCTCGGCACGGCGGTGGGACGCGACGACTGCGATGCTTTGTTCTGTGACGTCAACGGTTCCGGCGCGGTGACTGCACTCGATGCGCTCGCGGTGCTGAAGACCGCCGTGCGGCTGCCGGTCGCGCTCGCCTGCGAGAATCCGCTTTGAGCGCGACCACGCGAACCCGCCTGTTCGGCGCAGCCGTGCTCCTGCTATTGCCGGAGCTCGCATCTGCCGCCACCTGCACCTACCGCTCGCTGGCTTCCTCGTATCGCCAGACCTGCGGCATCCGGCGCGACGGCACCGTCGACTGCTGGCAGCTTCCCTTCGGCTCCTTCGGCTCGCCGCAGCCGCCGGCCGGAGAGCGCTTCCGCCAGATCGCCTTCGGCACCGACTTCTGCGGAATCCGTTTTGACAACAGCATCGACTGCTTCGGCGAGCACCCGCAGCATCGCGCGGGCACCTTCCGCAAGCTGAGCGGCCTCGGCGGGCACCAGTGCGCGCTGAGGACCGGCGGCGGCGTGGAATGCTGGGGGACCAATACGTTCGGACAGGCGACAGCGCCCGACGGAGAGTTTACCGACATCGGGGCCGGCGGTGAGTACTCGTGCGGGATCCGCTCGAACGGCTCGATCGCATGCTGGGGTCGCAACATCGACGGCGTTACCGTGCCGCCCGCGGGCGAGTTCGTCACGCTCGCCACCGGTGCCTTCCACGCGTGCGCGCTCAGAAGCGACGGCGTGACCGTTTGCTGGGGCGACGATTACAAGGGGCAGTCGACGCCGCCGCCGGGCGACGCGTTCGTCGGGCTCTCGCTCGGCACCTTTCATAGCTGCGGCGTGCACGCCGACGGCAGCGTTCGCTGCTGGGGAGGCTGGGATCCCGTCGGCAACCCCGAGACGACCGACGCGCTGCACGGCCTTGCGGGCGCTTCCGACTTCCACTGCGGACTGCGCGACGACGGCACCGCCCTGTGCTGGCCGCAGATCCGCGCCGGCGCCGTCGTGCCCGGCCTTCCGTTCGAAAAGATTTCCGTCGGCGACGGACAGTTCTGCGGCATTCGGGAAGACGGTCACGCCGACTGCGCCAGCCTCAATGTCTTCCCCGAGCCGGAAGATGCGCTTTTCGTGATGCCGCCGGACAAGCTCACCGACATCGCGACGGGCCACGGGCACGCCTGCGGCATCCGCGAAGACGGAAACCTCGTCTGCTGGGGCGACTTCACCCACGGCCAGCGCATCGCGCCTTCGGGAAGCTACACACAAATCTCCGCCTTCGGTTCGACGACCTGCGCGCTCGCGACCGACAGAAGCATCCAGTGCTGGGGCGGCAACGACCAGGCCCTCAAGACGCCGCCGGACGGCACCTTCACGCTGGTGACAGTCGGCGGCTATCACGGCTGCGCGCTGCGCGAGGACGGCACGGCCGAGTGTTGGGGCCGAGACGAGGAGGGCCAGGCTTCGCCGTTCGACGGCACCTACACCGACATCGACGCGGGCTTCGACCAGACCTGCGGCGTTCATCAGGATGGCTCGGCTATCTGCTGGGGAAACAACTCGTCGTTCCAATCGGTTCCGTATGCCGGCAGTTACCAGAAGGTCGCGGCCGGCTCCGAGGAAAGTTGCGGCGTCCGTCCGGACGGCGAAGCGGTGTGCTGGGGATGGCAGCTCGCGCTCGCGCCCGAAGACGGCCCGTTTGTCGACATCGACGTCGGCAAGGCGGCGTGTGCGCTGCGCGAGAACGGCAGCGTCGCCTGCGCCGGTTCGGCGCGCGCGGACTTCAACATCTGCGAGCCCATCGCCTGCGGCAACGGCGTGCGCGACGAGGGAGAATTCTGCGACGAAGGCGATCCGGGGACCGAGCCCGGGCGCTACTGCTCGCAGCAGTGCACGGTCACGCCGTGCGGGCAGCCGATCAATCCATATTCGATGCTGCCGAAGACTTCGGATGCGCTGTTCGTTCTGAGCGCCGCGGTCGCGTCGGCAACCTGCGACCTCCGGGTCTGCGATGTGACGAACGATGGCGTCGTCGCGGCGGCGGATGCGCTGGCGGTACTGAAGGCGGCGGTCGGGCTGCCGGCTATCCTTCTCTGCTCCGAATGAGCGGCCGACTACATTGACATTGTCCGTAGCGTTGCACCGTCCAGGCTGCCTTGCTCACGAGCGGTCGCCGGCGCGCCGAGCTATTCGATGACGGAGTTCTCAAGCGGGTACCTTCTCGGCCCCGGACGCTCTCCCCGACTTCGCCACGCTCTGAACCCGATCGTTCGAGGCGTTCATCGCCGGCGGATACAACGCTGCTGCGATGCGATGTCGTCCAATTCGAGCGGCATTGGTCTCCACCGTGGTGGTGGCGCTGCTGTCCACGTCGTGTCGCGACCGTCCTGCGGCCGTGCATGAACAAGTCGGCCACAACCTTCTTCTCGTCACGCTCGATACGACTCGCGCCGACCATCTGGGTGTCTACGGAGACACCGGCGCTCTTACGCCCGCGATCGACGCTCTCGCCGCTCGCGGAACTTTATTCGAGCACGCCTATACGAGCTGCCCGCAAACACTCCCCGCACATGCGACGCTGATGACCGGACTCGATCCGCCCGAGCACGGCCTTCACGTCAACGGCAAGGATGCGCTGGCGCCGGACGTTCCGACCCTGGCAACCTCGCTGTCCGCGCGGGGATACAACACCGCAGCATTCATCGCGGCGTTCGTCCTTCATCACCGCCACGGTCTGGGCCGCGGTTTCGATGTTTACGACGACGACCTCCGTCATGCACCGCAGAGCGCAGAGCCGCTTTCCATTTACCGTCCCGGCAACATGGTCGTCGATGCTGCGCTCGCATGGCTCGCCACGGTCGCAGGCCAGCCGAAGCCATTTTTTGCGTGGGTCCATCTCTACGATGCGCACTTTCCGTACCGCGCGCATGACGAGCTCGACGGCACCATATTCGCGAAAGCCGAGACGTACGACGCGGGAGTTGCGTTCGAGGACAGGCAGCTCGGTCGGCTCCTTGCTTACCTCGAAGCGGAGCATCTTTCCGATCGGACGAACGTCATCGTGATTGCGGATCACGGCGAAGGACTTCAGGACCACGGCGAGCTCGAGCATGGTTACCTGCTGAACGAGGAAGTTCTGCGTGTGCCGCTGGTCGTCGCCGGCCCCGACGTACGTGCGAACCAGCGTATCGCCGCGCTGGTCTCGATGATCGACATACTGCCGACCGCGCTCGATCTGTCCGGCGTGCCGGCGCAGCGAGGACTGCGCGGGCGAAGTCTCGTTCCGGCGTTCCATGGAGACTCGATCGACTCGCGGCCGAGTTATGCCGAAACCGACCTCCCTTACCGCATCTTCGGCTGGAACCCGCTGCGAAGCGTGACGACCCCTGACTGGAAGTACGTACGCACGACCCGGCCCGAGCTGTACGAACGCCCACAGGACATGCGCGAGCTTTCCAATCTTGCCAGCACTCGTCCCGAGCAAGTCAGGAGGCTCGACGATCTGCTGACCGGAATCGAACGCGAGATGAAGCGCGCTGCCACATCCCGGTCGGTAACGCTTAGCGCAGCCGACAAGGATCGCCTGCGTGTCCTCGGTTACTCGCCCGACGAACAACGCACGAGCACGGAGGACGGAGTCACCGGGAAAAAGGACATCAAAGACATGCTCGCGGTCAAGCATCTCGCGACAGGTCTGACGCGCGGCCTTGCCTTCGGCACTCTGAAACTCGGCGAGCGTCTCGCCATCGCGCGCGAGCTCGTCGAGAAGAGCCCCGAGACGGCATCGTTCCACGATGATTTCGGTACGGCGCTCCTTGACGCAGGAAAGATCGAGGACGCTGCCCGTCGCTTCAAAGAAGCGATCGACATCCAGCCCGACCTCGCCAGCGCCCGGTATCACATGGGACAGGCACAGCTCCGTCTCGGAAAACCGGACGTCGCCGCGACGTTCTTCGCGGAAGCACTTCGCATCGATCCCGAGTTCGCCGCCGCCGATCTCGAAATGGGAAACGCGCTGGCAGCGCAGAACAAGTTCGACGAGGCGCTCGGCTTCTATGCGGAAACCGTGCGCCTTCAGCCCGAGATGATCCAGGCCTACCAGCAGATGGGCTCCGTGCTCGTGCGTCTCGGCAGATCCGACGCGGCGATCGAACAGTACCGGCACGCGCTTCGGATTCGTCCCGGCGTTGCGGCGATTCAGTTCGAGCTTGCCAATGTGCTTGCGAGCCAGGGCAAACTCGCGGAGGCCGTGGATCACTACACGATGGCCATCGAGCTCGCGCCAACGTGGGCCGACGCAGAGAACAACCTCGCCGTCGCGCTCGCCGCTCTTGGAAAGACGACAGAAGCACGGGAGCACTACCGGCGCGCGGTCGAGCTCGGCGAACGTGCGTGCAAGCTCACCAATCAAAAGGATGCGCAGGCGCTCGGTACACTCGCGGCCGCGTATGTCGCTGCCGGTCGCCGCAACGACGGTATCGCGACGGCCGAGCACGCGCTGCAAGTGGCAATTGCAAGCGGACAGTCTGAATTGGCGTCGACGCTGCGCGAGCGTCTCGAGCGGTATCGAGAGCTTCCCGAAACCCGCGGCGCGGACGAGCTCCACATTCCGGCGGCGCCGGCGGCGACTCCGCCCGACTCCGCGGGCGCGCATTCGCACGAGCCGTAAAACCGCAATCCGCTGGGGCATGGCGTTTACTGGAGGCGACATCGCGACGACCATCGGACACGCCGATGCCAGTTTCGCCGACGTGGGTATCTTCGATACCGACGGCGACAGTCACGACTTCAGATCGTCGGCCGGACGAAGGACGCCGGCGGCTGAGTGACGAATCTCTTCATATATTCGATCAGCCGGGCGCGATGAGTGTTCCGGAATTCGGCGTAGTCGGGCGCCAGTTCCTTGTCGATCAGCCGGACGAAAATCGCTTCGTCGAGGAAGCCGGCAGCGTTCGCGGACTTCAGCTCGTCCCATAGCGGGCTCGCTTTCTTGCCCTTGTCGAGGCCAATCTCCTGGTAGGCATCGAGCGCACGCAGGACGAGACGGCGTTCGCGGTCCAGTCTCGACTCCACCGCCACGACCGGAAGATTCAGCAGCACGCCGTACGAGATCCACGCGAGGCGCCCGGCCTCGGCGTCGGGATAGGTCGGATCGACCGAAGGAATGTTGATCGTGATCTTGCCGTCGTTCGTTCTCGCAAGGCGCGGTTTGACGACATAGATACGCTCGATCGGTTTGGCGCTGCAGTAGTCGAGAGTGACCCAACCCATCTGGTAATCCGGGTCGCTGAGTACGGCGAACAGCGCGGCCTCCCAGGCTGCCGTACGGTTGCCGAGCCGGTTCTCCGCGTCGGAAAGATAGCGCCAGGCCGCGCGATTCCACGGGTCGATTGCGATCGCTTCACGAAACATTCCGCGCGCCTTGTCGTGATCGCCTCTCGCAAAGTACGCATCGGCGAGCGACACCCGCATCGGCGCCGATGCCGGGCAATCAGCCACAGCACTTTGATAGAGCGGAATCGCAGCATCGAAATTGCCTTTACCGAACTGTTCTTCGGCATTCGCGAACGCCTGTTGGGCGCTGCGGGGACAGCTGGTCACCATATCCGGGTAGAGCCGCGCACCGTACATCTCGGCGAGAGTATCGCGTGCGAACGCGGCGCCCTCGCTGCGCGGCTCAGTTTCGATCGCCTGCTGGAGATATTTCACGGACGCTTCGTCGTCGCCGCGGCGGGCAGCGTCCATCGCCGCGCCGACCAGGCCCCGCGGAGACGGTGGGATCCGTGTCGGCTGGCAGCCGCAGGAGACGAGGGCAGCGAGAAGAAATGTCGAGGTCCACGGTCGCATGGATGGAATCTGCAACAACGGCGGAGGCGACGGAAGGGGACTCGCGGCAATGAAGCCGTCGGCAATCACCACTCGGATGCCAACGCTAAGATGCCGTTGGCGATCTACTGCTCTCCAGCGACCTTCGGCCCTCGCGCGTAGTGAGCGTCACGCTTACGTGCCCTACCGATCCCCATCCTTTGATGACACCGGTGGAATGAATCGTGGTACGAGGTCTCTACGCGGCAGTCATCAGATCCGCCGCGATCTCTCTCAGCCGCGTCGGCGATCCGAACATCTGTCGGTCATATCCCGCGCGCTTGAACCACAGCTGCATGTCGCACTCGTACGTAAAGCCCATGCCGCCGTAGACCTGCACGCACGTCGTCGTGGCTTCGGTTGCGACTTCGGTCGCGTGGCTCTTGAGGAGCGCGGCAAACGCTCGTGCGTCTTCCTTCTGTTCGTCCCATGCGAACGCGGCATACCACAGCAGCGAGCGCACAGGCTCGACCTCGGCAAAGACTTCGGCGCACATGTGCTTGACGGCCTGGAACGATCCGATCACGCGGCCGAACTGCTCGCGCGTCAGTGCATACTTGACGGCCTCTTCGAGCGACCGCTCGGCGGCGCCGAGTGCGTCGGCGGCAAGCGCGACGCGCGCTGCATCGATCGCACGGGCAAGCATGGCCGCTCCGTCCGTGATCTCGAGACGCGTGCTCGCATCGACCGCAACATCTTCGAAGAACACTTCGCCGACACGCCGGGTGTCGTCGACCGTTGCCAGCGGTTCCACGCGAAGCCCCGTCGCGCCGCGCGCAATCAGATGAAACTCCGGCGACGATTCGTCTCCGCACACGACGACGAAAGCGTCCGCGACGTTCGCGTCCGCCACGAACATCGAGCTTCCGCGCAGACGGCCTCCATTGACGCGCGGCGCACCGAGGATCACCGAAACGAGCGACTTGCCTTCGGCGATGCGCGGCAGCCACTCGGACTTCGCCTTGTCGCTTGCGGATGCCGCCAGCAGCAGCGGCGCGAGAACCGCGGCGGTGTGAAACGAAAAAGGCGCCGCAGCGCGACCGAGCTCTTCGGCCGCGAGCGCCGCATCGAGAAGCCCGAGCCCGGTGCCGCCGTACTCCTCCGGAATGAGAATGCCGGTCACGCCTTGGTCGGCGAGCTGGCGGATGAGTGCGGCGTCGTGTCCGCTCGCGCTCTCCATCACGGCGCGCACACGCTCCGTCGGAACGCGCTCCGCAAGAAAGCCGCGCAGGGATTGCTGGAACATTGACTGGTCGTCGGAGAGGCCGAAATCCATTTTCTTATTTACCTGTTGAGGTCGGGCGAATACGGGGACAGGTACACTTTCGCACTATTGTTTGCGGTCGTTCGAAATATTACCGACGCGAAAGCGTACCAGTCCCTGCTTTCGGCTCGCGCGGCATGCCGAGGCCGATTTCGCTGATGATGTTTTTCTGGATCTGCGCGGTGCCGCCGCCGATGATCAGGCCGAGCTGGAACATGTAGCCGATCTGCCATGCGCCGTCGGCGCGGGCATGCCGCGAGCCGCGCTTGAGCGTCCCGACTTCTTCCATCGCGTCGATCGCGAGCTTGGCGATGTCGTGGTTCAGCTGGCAGCCGTTGAGCTTCATGATCAGTGCGGCGGCATTCGGCGGGCGCTTCTTCAGCCGGTCGGTCAGCATCCGCATCGAGTGGTACTTCATCGCCTGCGTGCGCGCGGCGAGCTTCATGAGTCGGTCGCGGTAGACGCCGTGGTCGAGCACGCCGAACTCGCGCAGCACGTCGACGCATCCGAGATAGGTCGATTCGGTCAGATCGGCGGCGCCGAGCATGTTGCGCTCGTGGATGAGCGTGGCCTTTCCGACTTCCCAGCCCTGCCCGCGACGGCCGATCAGGTTCTCGCGCGGCACCCGCACGTTGTCGAAGAAGACTTCGTTGAAGCCGGCCTGGCCCGTCATCATGACGAGCGGACGGATCGTGATGCCCGGCGACTTCATGTCGACGAGCAGGTAGCTGATGCCTTCGTGCTTGGGCGCGTCGGGCTCGGTGCGCACGAGCGCGAACATCATCTGGGCTTCTCGCGCGGTGCTCGTCCAGATCTTCTGGCCGTTGATCACGAACTCGTCGCCGTCGAGCACGGCCGAGGTCTTCAAACTGGCCAGGTCGGAGCCGCTTCCAGGCTCGCTGTAGCCCTGGCACCAGATCATCTCGCCGCGGATCGTCGGGCCGATGTAGCGCCGCTTCTGCTCTTCGCTGCCGTACTGGAGCAGCGTCGGTACGAACATGCTGATGCCCTGGTTGGCCATCCCGCGCGACGCGCCGGCCCGCCGGAACTCCTCGTCGATGATGATGTTTTCGAGAAGATCGGGGGCCGCGCCAAAGCCGCCGTAGTCGCGCGGCACGGTGCGGCTCGCGTAGCCGTGCTCGACCAGCTTCTTCTGCCAGTCGCGGACCTGCCCGGATCCCTCCGACAGGCCGATCGATGCGCTCGGCGCATTGTGCTTCTCGCCCTCGAGGAAAGCGCGCACTTCCTCTCGAAAGGCTTCGTATTTGGGGCCGTAGCTCAGATCCATCGGTTTTTCCTCGGCGCCCTCGTAGCCGGAAAACCCGTGCAGGTACAGGTTGCGCCGCGGAACCGTCGGAAACGCCCCGCGAAGACGGATTTGCCCGAAGGATGTGCACGCGTCTGCCGGATCGTTGGGCACTAGCGGCGCCAACGAACGTCTGGCCGCGTCAAAACACGTGCAAAACTGCCAGAGCCCCTTGGCCTGCTGATTGCTACCCGTCTGCCGCAAACGAAAAGTCCGCGTATGTGGCCGCGGGGCGTACGTAGCGGACCAAACACAGAACCTGGAGGGATCATGGATTATCGTTATTTGAGAGATCGTATGCTGGTTGGATTTGGTGTTGGCGCGCTCATGCTTGCGGCAGGCAGCGGGATCGCGGCTGCAGAGGACGAGCCGGCGCCCAACACCGGGAACTTCTCGGTGACCTTCCAGAACGACTTTACAACCGCGTACTATTTCCGCGGCATCCTGCAGGAGAACGATGGCGGGATCTGGGAACCGTCGCTCGGTCTCGCATGGAAGCTCTACAGCTCCGAGGATGGACCGCTCAGAAGTGCCAGCATCGGTCTCGGGACGTGGGAAAGCGTGCACAGCACACACACGCTCGCCAGCGGCAACGGACCGAAGGCGTGGTACGAGGCGGACGTTTACCCGAGCGTATCGATGTCATGGGCGGGAGGCGTGTCGACCGGCCTCACGTACTACTTCTACACCAGCCCGAACGGCGGGTTCTCGACCACGGAAGAGGTCGATGTCTCCCTCGGCTTCGACGACAGTCCGTATCTCGACAAGTTCGCGCTGCATCCGAGTCTCACGCTCGCATGGGAGGTCAAGGGAACTTCGTTCTCCGATTTCCACGGGAACACGTGTGACGGCTCCGGGAATGCCTGTGGTCACGGAACCGGCAGTCTCGCGATCCTGGCGATTGCACCGAGCTACGCGCTCTTCTCGGACAGCAGCTACCCGCTCACGCTTACGCTGCCGGTCTCTGTCGCGCTCTCGATGGACGATTACTACAAGACCGACGAGCACAACGAGACGTTCGGCTACGCAGCGTTGGGGCTCACCGCGAACATCCCGCTCGCTTTCATTCCGAAAAGATACGGGACGTGGAGCGTAACGAACGGCTTGAACGTGCTCTTCCTCAACGATGCGCTCGAAGACGTCAATTCGACTTCGCTGACCGGAGGGCCCGACGTGCAGCCCGTCTGGACCAGCAGCATCATCATGACGTACTGATTTTCTTTCGCAGGGCGGGCGCTGGGGGGCGACCGTCTTGCGGAAGGAAACTGGTTGGAACCGGGACAGGCCCGCTCTTCGGAAACGAAGAGCGGGCCTGCCCTGCATTCGGGGCCCGCGAATCCGAGCTGGAGTCAGAGCAGGTCTTCTTCGACCAGCGCCTTGTTGATGCCGACGGCCGCTTCGGAGCCCTCGCCTGCCGCGACGATCACCTGCAGCGCGTCGCGCGATGCGTCGCCGGCAACGTAGACGCCGGGAACGCACGTGCTCTGGAACTTGACGCAGCGGACGCCGCCGCGTTCGTCGAACTCGCATCCGAGCCTGCGCGCAAGGTCGGAGCGCTGGCGTGAGCCGGTGTTGAAGAACAGCGCGCGCCGCTCGAGCACCTCGCCGCTTTCGAAGATGATCCGGATACGCGATTCGTCGCCTTCGAAGCGGCGCACGCGCTCCTCGCGCAGTCCGATGCGGAACCGCTCGAGCTTTGCGCGGTATTCGTCGGTGAGCCCGCAGGGACCGTTGGTGCACAGCACGACGTCCCTGCTCCACAGCAGCAGCTCGACAGCAATTCCGCCGCCCGCGCCGTCGCCGCAGCCGTAGGCCGCGAGCGGCTGATCGCGCACTTCCCAGCCTTCGCAGTACGGGCAGTGGTGGATGGATTTGCCGTACAGCTCTTCGGTTCCGGCAACATCCGGCAGGTCGTCGACGAGACCGGTCGCGATCAGGAGCTTGCGGCAGCGCAGGGCCCTGCCGCTTTGCGTGGTCAGCTCGAAACCTTTGCCTGTTGCCACCGCGTTTTCGACGCGCTCGCTGCGAAACTCGACGGTTTCGTAGCGGGCGATTTCCTCGCGGGCGATCCGCCGCAGCTCGGACGGAGCGAGCCCGTCGCGGCTCAGGAAACCATGCATCGCGTGCGACGCGGCATTGCGGTACTCGCCGGAGTCGAAAAGCACGACGCGCCGGCGGCAGCGGCCAAGCACCAGGGCCGCCGAAAGTCCGGCCGGGCCTCCACCGACGATCGCCACTTCACACGTCTCGATGTTCGTGGTCACCAGCTTTCTCTCTTCACCGTAGTCGCCGGCGCTCGCGGCCGGTCAAGCCGCGAAAATCCAAGTCAGTCCCGCTATGTTCAGCGACGATACTTTTCTGCGAGCGCGTATTTTTCTTCGAGGCCCACGAGGCGGCCGAACTCGTCGAAGCCCATCATCCGCTCACCGAGCAGGGCCGTATCACCGTGCGTCGCCAGATGCGTGTATGCGTTCTCGAGCGCACGCGCAGCCGACAGGATGCCCGTGACCGGGTAGACGGCCACTTCGTACCCGATCGCTTCAAGCTCGCGGAGCGGCAGAAGCGGCGTGCGACCGCCTTCGACCATGTTGACGAGTAGAGGAGGCGGAATCTCGGCGGTAATGCGGCGCATCTCATCGACGCTTTCGGGCGCTTCGACGAACACGAGGTCGGCGCCGGCTTCCTTCATCGCGAGGCCGCGACGGATCGCTTCGTCGAGGCCGGCGACCGCGCGCGCGTCGGTCCGGCCTACGATCAGGAAATCGCTGTCGCCTTTGGCGTCGCGCGCCGCGGAGATCTTCTCGAGATGCTCCTCGAGCGCGACGAGGCTCTTGCCGCGCATGTGGCCGCAGCGCTTCGGCCACTGCTGGTCTTCGAGAAAGACTCCGCGCGCGCCGATCGTGACGAGCTCACGCACGAGCCGCTGCACGTTGGCAACGCCGCCTCCGCCGGTGTCGCCGTCGACGAGGATCGGCATGTCGACCGCCGCAACCACGCGGCGCGCGGTCTCGATCATCTCGGTTTGCGTAAGGATGCCGAAGTCGGGCTCGGCAAGAGCCGCGCCCGCCACCGAGTAGCCGCTCAGCATCGCCGCAGCGAAGCCGGCTTTCTCGGCAAGCTTTGCCGACAGCGCATCGAAGACGCCGGTCGTCAGGCTGATCGAGCGGTCGCTCAGAAGATCGAGAAGTCGTGGATCGCGCATCGGCGCCGAACCTACCAACTGCATGACATCGATGGAATTGCAGAGCCTGCAGCAATCGGGCGATACGAATGCCATGAGATCGATCACGGCAGGCCGCGGAGCGCAGCAGTCCGCTCGTCGTCCGGATCCGGCAGCACATCCTCCGGAATCGTCACGCCAGCGGCCGGCGCTGCAGCGGCGCAATCGGCCGCTCGTATCCGCTGCACGCGGCGCAACGCTGCTCGAAACCTGTGCCGCGCTCGCGCTGGTGGCGGCCGGTGCGACGTCCGTCCTCGGCGGGCTCCGGCCGCTTGCGTGCGCGTTCGAGGTCGAAGCCGCGCGCTCGATGCTCATCGACGCGATGCTCGAAGCCAGGCGGCTCGCCTACGAGAGCGAATCGAACGTCGCCGTCGCGACAACCGTCGGGGCGAGCTCGGTTCGGGTGCAGCCGTCGGGAAAACAGCGCGCGCTCGGAGAGCGCGTACGAGTGACCGCCGCTCCATCGGACGGCAACGTGACGTTTCGCAGCACGGGCCTCGCCGACAATGCAACGGTCTCGATCGCCTGCGACAGCTCGACAGCGTCCGTGATCGTCAACCAGCGAGGTGTCATACGATGAATCGGCAGAAAGGATTGACTCTTCTCGAGTGCGCCGCGGCCCTCGCCGTGGCGGCCATCGTGCTGGTCACCAGCGCGCGCATCAGCCAGGCGTCGGCGAGCCTCGTGCGCCATGCGCGCCTCGAAGCCGACGCCGCGGGTCTTGCGCGCAATCTCCTCGAGCACGAGCTCGGTGCGCCGTGCAGCGCATCGTTCGAGTGTCCGCCCGCGTATCGCTGCTCGGTCACGCGCGCCGCAGTCGCGCAGACGGCCGATCACGTCACCGCGCGCGTCGAGCGCATCGACGGCGAAGCGAGCGAGGAGCTGAGCACGCTCGCGCCGGTGCCGTCGTGCGGAGGATGACGCCATGGCAACGCTTCTCGAAGCCGCGGCCTCCGTCGGAATTTCCGGCACGGTCATGGTGCTGGTCACGACAGCGCTCGCGGGCGCGGCGCGCATCCAGTCGCTCGGCGCCACGGTCGCGAACGAGCTGTTCGCCGAGCGGCAGCTCGAACAGCTCGCCGATCGGGCGAGCCTTCAATCCGGCTACGGCCCGGCGCATCCTGCCGCGGTGTCGTCGGTGTCGGCCGATACGGTGGTGTTCGGCTCGGACTCGAACGGCGACAGCCTCGTCGACCCGACCAGCTCGGAGACGACGGCGCTCGAAGTCCGCCGCACCAGCGGCCGCACCAGCGTGCGCGTGCGGCTCGGACGGCAGACGATGAGCGTGCTCGACGCCGCAGACAGCACCGCAACGCTCAGCGCATTCGATCAATCGGGCCATGCGGCCGCGGCAGCCACGGCGAGCCTGATCGACCTCGCAATGACATCGCCGCAATCCCCGCTGGACGACGACGTGAAGCACATGCTCTTCTCCGTGCCGGCGCGCACGATGCGATGAGCGCGAAGCGCGCCGCACGAAGTTCCCGAAGAGGTGCACACGGCTCCTCCGAACGCGGCAGCGTGCTGCTCGCGGTGACGCTGCTCGCAGCGGTCAGCGTTGCGATGTCTGCGTCGATGATCCTGCGTGCCACTGCGCTCGCCTCCGAGCTTCGCGCACATCGAAACGTGCTGTGCGCCCGCTACGCGGCGCTCGGCGGGCTTGCGCTCGGCTCGGCGAGAATCGATCCGGTGGCCACCGCGGCGCTCGTCGGACCGGAAGTGAGCCGCCTCGCGGTGTTCTGGGTGCGGCCCGGGCCGACGTGGTGCGTGCTGCGCGCGTCGGCGTCGTGCCAGAGCGCGACGCGAACGCTCGATCGCACGATGTCCGACGTCGCCGCATGCAGCACGCCGCCGATTTAACGGCGGTTGCGCTGACCTCGCGGCGCAGCAACACTCCGCGCCCCGATGGGATTCTTCGCGACATTCGAAGGCATCGAAGGCTCGGGCAAGTCGACGCAGTCGCGGCGAATCCTCGAGCACCTTCGCGCCGGCGGCCACGACGTCGTGCTGACGCGCGAGCCCGGCGGCACCGAGATCACCGCACAGATCCGCGCGCTGCTCGCCAATCCCGAGAGCCGGCTCGACCCGACGGCCGAGCTGATGCTGTTCCTCGCCGACCGCGCGCAGCACGTCTCGAGCGTGATCCGCCCGGCGCTCGACGCGGGAAAAATCGTGCTCTGCGACCGTTACTGCGACTCGACCCTTGCCTACCAGGGCTACGGCCGCGGCCACGATCTCGGCTGGCTCGAAGAGCTCAACTGGCGCGCATCGCACGGCGTGGTGCCGGACCTGACGCTGTGGATCGATTGTCCGGTCGAAACCGGTCTGGGCCGCGTCGAGCGGCGCGCGGGCGGGCCGGGCGACCGCTTCGAAGCCGAGCCGCTCGAGTTCCACACGCGCATCCAGAACGGATTTGCGGTGCTCGCCGCGCGCTTCCCCGAGCGCATCGTGCGCATCTCGAGCGATCGCGATCCGGAAGCGGTCGCTGCCGACTGCATCGAAATATTCGACCGCCGGCTCGCGGCCAAAGCTGCCGCGCCGCGCACGTCGATTCCCGTTCAGGCGCCGTGATGAAGGAGCCCGTCGGCCACGACCAGATCCGCGCGATGCTGCGCTCGCTGGCCGAGCGAGCGGCGGCCGACAGCACGGTCGCGCTGCACCACGCGTGGCTGTTCGCCGGTCCGCCCGGCGTCGGAAAATTCCGCGTCGCGCGCTGGTGGGCGTCCTTGCTGAAATGCCCGCAGGCCGGCCGATGCGATCCGCCGTGCGAGAGCTGCCGCCTGGTCGCTTCCGCGGTTCATCCCGACGTGTTCGAAACCGGGCCCGCACCGAAGGACAAGAACGCAACCGTCACGGCCGACCAGGAGATCGAGCGTGCGAGCTCGGTCAAGATCGCGCAGAGCCGCGAGCTGCTGCAGCGCATATCGCTGCGTCCCGCACGGCCCGGGCCCCGCATCGCAATCGTTCGCGAGGCGGCGGCGATGACCGTCGAGGCCCAGAACGCGCTGCTGAAGATCCTCGAGGAGCCGCCCGGCTCGGCGGTGCTGATCCTGGTGACCGACAACATCGGCTCGATGCTGACGACGGTTCGCTCGCGCTGCCGTCATCTCGCATTCGGAAGCCTTTCGACCGAAGAAGTACGCCTCGTGCTGACCGGTCTCGGCAAGGAGCCGGCCGAAGCCGAAGCGGCCGCCGCCGCTGCCCGCGGCAGCGTCTCTCGTGCGCTCCTTCTCGACGCCGACGGCCTGGCCGAACGCGAAACCATTCTTGCCGGCTATGAGGACGCGCGTCGGAGCGCGCTCGCGATCGAGCCGTTCGTGCAGCTGGTCGCGCAGAAGAAGGATCGCGGCTTCGCGCTCGCCGACATCCTCGAATGGCAGCTTGCCAAGGTCGAGGCTTCGCTCGGCCGGCGCGGGCCCGAGCCGTCCGAAAAGCTTTCGCGCATCCTCGACGAGCATGCACCCGCCGCGGGCAACTGCGATCCGCGCGAGCTCATTGCGGAGGCCGAGCGCATCCAGCGGACCATCGACGCAATCGAGCGCAACGCCAATGCGAAGCTCGTCATTCGCGACCTTCTGATGAATGTGCGAATGGACCGGGTTGCATCGTGAGAACTTCGGCATGAGCTCCCGCATCCACCTGACGACGCCGCTGTATTACGTCAACGCCGAGCCGCATCTCGGACATACGTACACTACCTTCGTCGTCGACACCGCCGCGCGCTTCCATCGGTCGATGGGCCGCGAGGTGTTCTTCCTGACCGGAACCGACGAGCACGGCGACAAGATCGCGCAGGCTGCGGCGGCGAAGGGCAGCGAGCCGCGCGAATACGCCGACCGCGTGTCCGGTCTTTTCCGTTCGACGTGGGATGCGTGCGGGATCTCGTACGATCACTTCGTGCGCACGACCGACGATTACCACGTGCGCTTCGTGCAGCAGATGCTGCAGAAGATCCACGACGCCGGCGACATCTACTTCGGCGAATACGGTGGCAAGTACTGCTACGGCTGCGAGCGGTTCTACGCGGACCGCGAGCTCGTCGGCGGCAAATGCCCCGATCACCAGACCGAGCCGACGTTCATCAGCGAGAAGAACTACTTCTTCCGCATGGGCAAATACCAGCAGCAGCTCCTCGACCATCTGGCCGCGCATCCGGAGACGATCTCACCTGCCGGGTATCGCAACGAAGTGATGGGCCTTCTTCGCGAGCCGCTCGAGGACCTCTGCATCTCGCGGCCCAAAGCGCGCCTGACGTGGGGAATCGAGCTGCCGTTCGATCGCGAGTACGTGACGTACGTGTGGTTCGATGCGCTCGTCAACTACGTGAGCGCGCTCGCGCATGCCAAAGGCGGCGACTGGCCGGCGTGGTGGAACGGCGCGCACCACTTCGTTGCCAAAGATATCCTCAAGCCGCATTCGGTGTTCTGGCCGACGATGCTGATGGCTGCCGGCATCACGGTCTACCAGGGCCTGCACGTGCACGGGTACTGGAACATGGGCGAATCGAAGATGTCGAAGTCGCTCGGCAACGTGATCCGACCGCTCGCGATGAAAGAGCGCTTCGGCATGGACGGCTTCCGATACTTCCTGCTGCGCGAGATGGCATTCGGAAACGATGCGGCCTTTACCGAGGACGCGTTCATCACGCGCTTCAACGCCGACCTGTCCAACGGCATCGGCAACCTCGTGAGCCGCGTGCTCGCGATGCAGCAGAAGTATTTCGACGGCATCGTGCAGCCGATCGCAAGCGGCGATGCGACTGCGCTCGAAACCGCGCTAGAGGCGGCTTTCACCGAAGCCGAGCGGCGCGCGATCGATGCGTACGAGAACAGCCAGTTCCACATCGCGCTGGAAGAGATCTGGAAGGCCGTCGCGGCGTGCGACAAGTACATCGTCGAAACCGCGCCGTTCAAGCTGTGGAAGGAGGAAGCCGCGCGGCCGCGCGTCGGCGTGATCCTTCACGTGCTCTGCGACGGGCTGCGCCACCTCGCGCGCCTGATCGCGCCGGCGATGCCAGAGACGGCTGCGAAGATTGCGGCGCTCGTCGATGCGGACCCGGGGCGCCTCGCCGATCCGGCCGGGCCGTGGCGCACGAGCTTTGCGCCGGGCCATCGCGTGAATGCGCCCGAGCCGCTGTTCCCGCGCGTCGAGATCAAGCCTGTCGAAGGCGCGGACCGCGCAAAGGCCTAGGGCCTCGACGTGAGCATGGCCGGCCTCGTCGATACGCACTGCCATCTGACCGATCCGAAGTTCGCCGACGATCAGGGCGCCGTGATCGCGCGCGCGCTCGAAGCCGGGCTCACGCACATCGTTGCCGTCGGCGGCGGCGGCCCGGTCGAAGCCAGCGAACAGGCGCTCGAGCTCGCACGGAAGCATCCGTTCGTGCGCTCGACCGCCGGAATGCATCCGCACGACGCGAAAGACTTCGACGCGGTGACCGAAGCGCGCGTCGCTGCGCTGCTCGAAGCGCCGGAATGCGTTGCCGTCGGCGAGACCGGGCTCGACTACTACTACAACCACAGTCCGGCCGACGTGCAGAAGGATTCGCTAGCGCGCCACATCGCGCTCGCGCGCCGCACCGGAAAGCCGATCGTGCTGCATTGCCGCGACGCGGAAGCCGATCTTCGGAGCGTGCTCTCGAGCGAAGCTCCCGGAGGCATTCGCGGCGTCGTGCACTGCTTTACCGGAAGCTACGACGATGCGGTCTGGTATCTCGACTTCGGCCTCGTCATCTCGTTTTCCGGAATCCTCACGTTTCCGAAATCCGACGCGATGCGCGAGACCGCATCGCGCCTTCCGCTCAACAGGCTGATGGTCGAAACGGACTCGCCGTACCTCGCGCCGGCGCCGCACCGCGGCAAGCGCAACGAGCCGGCATTCGTTGCGCGAGTCGCCGAGCGGCTGGCCGAAATTCATCGCGTGAGCATCGAGCACGTGCACGACGCGACCGGACGCAACGCGACAGCACTGTTCGATCTGAAATGATCAAGCGAAAAGTGGATTTCCTGATGACGTCCGTGAAAAGAATCTTCACGGCGAGTGCCGGAAAGTGATGGCAAATCTTTCGTTCGTCCCCCATGTTCGTCGGGCGGGTTCTGGGGGTTCCACAGTTGAGAGTATTTGCCTGTTCGGCGCTGGTCGCCGGCCTTATGGCCGCGTCCGCGACATCCTACGCTCGTACGTGTGAAGTCGCGCTCCGGCTCGACGATTCCGTCACGCTCGGTGCTCTTCAGCTGCATCTGGCGTACGGGAATGCGCCCGGAAGCTGGCTCCCGACCGAACACGGCGTCGCGTGCTACGGCGATGCGCCGAACACGCTCGTCCCGTTCGTCGACGATCCTGTCGCAAACGTCATCACCGCGAGCTTCGTGACGCTGACCGGCATCGTCGGCCCGCGCAAGATCGCACACTGCTGGTTCTCGGACCCCACGGCATCGGCCGTTCCAGGCGATTTCGTCGTGTTCGTCGAAGAAGCGTCGAAGATCGACGGCTCGCTGACCAAGCCTCCGCACATCAGCGTTTCGTTGCCCGACTGCGGCCCCGACCAGACCACCACCACGACGACCACGCTCGAAACATCGACGACACTCGAGACCACGACGACCCTGGAGCCGACCACGACGCTCGAGCCCACGACGACGACGTCCAGCACGACGAGCACCACGTCGACGTCGACGACACTCGAGGAAGCGACGTCCACGACCAGCACCACGATGCCGTACTGCGGCAACGGCGTCGTTGACGACCTCGAGGAGTGCGACGACGGCAACACCGTCGACGACGACGGATGCGACAGCGAATGCTCGTCGGTCATCCTGTGCGGTGACGCCAACGGAAACGACGAGATCACCACGAGCGACGCGCTCAAGATTCTGCGCGGCGCGATCCAGCACATCGCCTGCCCGATCAACCGCTGCGACGCCGACGGCGACGACGTCGTGCGAGCCAGCGATTCGCTGCGGGTGCTGAAGCGGTCCGTCGGTCAGAGCGTAGTCATGAACTGCCCGTACGAGCAGTAACCGGCGCGGCGTTTCGAGAGCAGGGCTTGAAGACCGACGCGAACTGGCTGTGAGCTACGCGTTCCGCGACCGGCAGCTCGAGCAGAGCCCATACAGCTCCATCTTGTGACTGGTCAGCAGGAATCCCTGCCGGTCGGCGACCGAGCGCTGCAGCTGCTCGATGGTGTCGTCCTCGAACTCGGTGATCTTCCCGCACTGCGTGCAGATCAGATGATCGTGGTGCCCGGAGACGTTCTCGTACAGCGCCTCACCGTCGCCGAAGTGCCGTTCGGAGACGAGGCCCGCCTCGACCATCAGCTTCATCGTGCGGTAGACCGTCGAGAAGCCGATGCCGGGAAACGATTCCTTGACCTTGCGGTAAATCTGATCGGCCGACAGATGGCCCTTGTGATGGAAGAACCAGTTCGCGATCTCGTCGCGCTGGCGGGTCGACTTGAGGCCGCTGGTCTTGATGAAGTCGCGAAACTTCTCGGCCTTTTCGTGAATGGGAGCCACGGCGGCCGCCGTCAGGCGGATTCGGACGTCGATCCTTCGTCCTGGGGTAGTGCGCGGCCACCGATCTGCCGGCGCAGCTCCGGTTCGATGAACACCGAATCGAGATCGCGGTCGGCAAGGAGCGCGAGCAGGGCTTCGATCCTTTCGGCCGGCGGCACGTTGCGATCGAGCAGCAGGACCTCGTCGCCGGAGACCCGGCAGACGCCGCTTCTTACGCTGTAGCCTACCTCGCGGTGGAGTCTTTCTTCGCGGACTTCGAGCCCGCTCGCGGCTGCGATCTCCTTGAGACGTTCAAGGAGGGGGCTCGCTTCCTCGACGGTACGAGCGGTCTTGCGAGAGCGCCTTGCCATCGGTCAGTCGGTTCTACAGACGCTCGAGGCGCAGCGCAAGATTGGCCAGAGGACTTGCCGCGAAACTTGCGCGCAACTTGCGCAAACTCGACCGCAAGCTCGAGAAGGATCAGCCGCGCGATCCGCTGCTCGCACGAGGCTTGTGGTGGTGGACTTCCTCGGGCTCGCCTTCGATCTCGACCGGTTCCGCGCTGATCTCGGTGATTACCACGTCTCCGGCAACCATCGTCTTTTCGGTCACGATGATCGCTTCGGTCTTCTTCTCGGGCGTATGGGCGGGCCCGCGGCCCTCGGCGGCGGCGGCGGCTTCGTGCTCTTCGGTCTCGCGCAGCTTGGTCAGCATCTGCTCGATGCTGTGAATGCTCTTTTCGAGCCGCTCGATCTCGCGCTGCAGGGACGGCGACTGGCGGATGCGGTCGACCTGCTTGAAGGCCACGTCGCGCAGGCTTTCGAGCCGGCGCTGCGGAAGGTTGATCAGCTCGTCGATGAAACTGCGGCCTTCGTCGATGGCTTCGTCGATCGCCTTGCCGCCCTCTTCGACGACCTCGCGGACGCGGCCGCCGGCGCGGCCCGTCAGGTCACCGAGCTGGTCGAGCGCACGCTTGGCGGAATCGCTCAGGTCCTGCACGGCGGCTTCGCCGGAGTGGATGAGCTTTCGCAGGAACGGCACCGAAACGAGGTTGGTCTTGCGCTTCTCCTCCTCGAGGATGATCTGCGCGAAGGTCACCGATGTGAGATCGTCCTGAGTCTCGTTGTCGATGACCCTGACCTCTTCGTTATCGCGTATGAGCTTGGCGATATCGTCGAGCGTGACGTACCGCGACTGGTCGGTGTCGTACAGTTTGCGATTGGTGTACCGCTTGATGACCCGTTCCGTCCCCATGCTCGGTGTTCTCCTCTCGATGACTCTTTGTCCCACTTAAGAATTGATGACTCGTTGCGCTATCAAAGGTAGCCGGCACCCGCAAATTGCCGCAGCGTGACAAAAAGGGTGGGCGGCGTCACATATCCCGACCGGTCGGGACTCGCCAGCCCCGGACGACGTGTCCGGACCTGTAGCAGCTGATTGACCACCATTGTCTCTGCGCATAGCGTCACCGACCTTAACCATGAAGACGTTCCCTGTCGCCGTCGTGCAGATGAACTCCGGACCCGATAAGGGAACGAATCTCGCGAAAGCCGCACACGCGATCGAGGAAGCCGCCCACGCAGGCGCGCAACTGGTTGCCCTGCCTGAAGTTTTTTCGTGGCGGGGAAAGCCGGAGCAGTCACGCCACGAGGCCGAATCGATCCCCGGACAGACCACCGATGCGATGTCGGCGCTGGCCCGGCGTCTTCGAATCCATCTCATCGCGGGGTCGATTCTCGAGTCAATCGCGTTTCCGGCCGGCGCCGGCGGGTTGCCGTTCAATACAGCCACGCTCTTCGGCCCGGACGGCTCGCTCGTGGCCGCCTACCGCAAGATCCATCTTTTCGACGTCGACCTTCCGGGGCGGGTCACCGTAAAGGAATCGGAACTTCGCCGGGCCGGTGACGAAGTCGTCTGCGTCCAGACCGAGCTCGGGCGCATAGGGCTCGCGGTCTGCTACGACCTGCGCTTTCCCGAGCTGTTCCGAAAGCTCGCGGACGCCGGCGCCGAGGTCATCGCGATGCCGTCCGCTTTTACGAAACCGACCGGACAGGCGCACTGGGAGCCGTTGCTGCGCGCGCGGGCGATCGAGAACCAGTGCTTCGTGGTTGCGCCGAATCAGTACGGCGTGAGCACGCACGGGTTCGAAGATTATGGCAACTCCCTGATCGTCGATCCGTGGGGACAGGTCGTCGCGCGCGGGCCCGACAACGAAGCCGCGGTCGTGACGGCGACGCTGGACGCTGCCGTTCTCGAGCGCGTCCGTCGCGAGCTTCCAAGCCTCGAGCACCGGAGACTCGCGTGAAACCGTTCCTGCGGCTGCGCACGACCGAAGAGGCCTGGGACGAGCTGGCCTCCAGCCGGCCGCTGGGAACCGAGGTCGTTCCCGCTCGCTCGGCGCTCGGCCGCGTGCTGGCCAAGCCGGTTACTGCGCGCGAAGACGTCCCGCACTTTTTCCGTTCGAACATGGATGGCTTCGCGGTGCGCGCGGCCGATACGACCGGCGCGAGCGACGAGTCGTCGATTGCGCTCGTTCTCGCCGGAGAAGTCGCGATGGGCGAGCACGCAACCGCCACGCTCGCCGGAGGCCAGGCCATCCGCGTGTCGACCGGCGCGATGATGCCGGCCGGCGCGGACGCCGTTGTGATCGTCGAGCACACCGAGGAGCGCGGCGGCCGCATCTTCGTGCGGCGCGCGGTCGCGCCGGGCGCGAGCACGATCGCAATCGCCGAGGATCTCCACGCGGGCGAAGTCGTGCTCGAGGCCGGCCATCGCCTGCGCGGCAGCGACGTCGGCGTCGTCACCGGCGTCGGCCGCGCCGAAATCACGGTCTACCGCACGCCGCGCGTCGGCATTGCCGCAACCGGCGACGAGATCGTCGAGCCGGAAGAAGCCCTTCCTCCCGGACGCGTCCGCAACGTCAACCAGTACCTGCTCGGCTCGATGGCGAAATCGCTCGGTGCATACGTCGTCGATTACGGCGTGATCCGCGACGACGAGCGCGCGCTCGACGAGCTGCTCCGGCGTGCGGGCAGCGAATGCGACGTGCTGCTGCTGTCGGGCGGCAGCTCCAAAGGCTCCAAAGACTTCGTCATGGGATCGATCCTGCGCGTGCCGGGCGCGGACGTGAAGTTCCACGGCATCGCGATCGCTCCCGGCAAACCGACCATGTTCGCCGAAGCCGGCGCGTTGTCGATCCTCGGCGTGCCTGGAAATCCGGCTGCGGCGGCCGTCGTGTTCGCGCTGTTCGCGAGCGTGCTGATCCGCGTTCGCGAGGGCGAATCGCTGCGCCGGATCCTGGCAACCCGGCCGCGCGTGCGTGCGCGGCTCGAGCGCGACGTGACGTCCACTCCGGGCCGCGAGGACTACGTGCGCGTGCGGCTCGGGGACGATTCCGCCGGCACGGAAGCATTCGCGAACGGCTCGCTGATGGTTGCGACTCCGCTTCGCGGGAAATCGGTCGCGATCTCGACGATCGCAAGGGCCGACGGGCTGCTGCGCATTCCCAGATCCAGCGAAGGCCTCGCCGCCGGCACCGAGGTCGAAGTGCTGCTTTTCCAATGACCGGCCCCTTCCTGCAGCGGAAGCCGTTGCCCGAGGCGCGCGCGCTGCTGATTGCCGGTGTGCGGCCCGTCGACGCGGAATCCGTCTCGGCAAGCGACGCGAGCGGCCGCATCGCCGCCGAAGACGTCGTCGCGCGGCATCCGTCGCCGCACTACCGCGCGTCGGCGATGGACGGGATCGCGGTGCGCTCGGCCGATACCACCGCCGCGGCGGCCTCCCCGGTCGTGCTGCATGTCGTGCAGGCAGGCGCCGGCCCGGGTTGCCTGCCGGTCGATACCGGTTCGGCTCTTCCGGATTGGGCCGACGCCGTGGTGCGGATCGAAGACGCGGCAGTCGTTGCGTCCGATGCGGAGCCGCCAGAGCGCGGCGGTTATCGCATTTCAGCGCCGGTCGCTCCGGGACGCGACGTGCGACGGATCGGCGAGGACATCGCCGGGGGCGTCATCGTGGTGCGCGCCGGCCAGCGCATTCGTGCATGGGACCTTGGCGCGATGCTGGCTACCGGAACGACCGACGTTTCGGTTCGAAGAAGGCCGCGCATTGCCATCGTCTCCACCGGCAGCGAAGTCGTCGAGCCCGACGGCCACGCGACCGTCGGCCAGATCATCGACTACAATTCGCGGATGATCGCTGCGCTCGCCGACGAGTGGGGCGCAAGCGCGCATCGCCTCGGCATCGTCGCCGACGACGAAAAGCGCCTGTCGGAAGTCGTCGCCGACGCGGCGAATCGATTCGATGCGGTCTGCGTGATCGCCGGCAGCTCGGCCGGACGCAAGGACCTGACCACGTCGGTGCTCGCATCGCTCGGCGAGATGCTGGTGCACGGAGTCGACATTGCGCCCGGGCGCCCGGTTGCGATCGCGCGCGTTGCCGGCGGCGCCGCACGCGCGACCCCCGTGCTTGCCATCCCCGGATATCCCGTCGCGGCAATCGTAGTCTGCGAGCGGCTGCTGCGGCCTCTCGTCGCTGCGCTTCTCGGTACCGCCGAACCGGTGCGTCCGGTGATGCAGGCGCGCGTCGTCCGCAACATTCCTTCCCGGCTCGGCGTGGACGAGTTTCGCCGCGTCGTCATCACGCGCCAGGCGGGCGGTCTCGACGTCGTCGCGGCTCTTCCGTCGGGCGCGGGCTCGATCAGCACGGTCAGCACGGCACACGGCTGGCTGGCGATCGCTGCGACGGTCGAAGGAATCGACGCCGGCAGCAACGTCGAGGTCGAGCTGCTCGCAGCACCGGGCGAGATCGATGCCGCATTCGTGCTTGCCGGGCAGCCGAGCGCAGCATCGGCAGCGCTGGAAGCGGCACTGCGGCGGCAGGATCTGCGCGCGCGCGTGCACCATCTTCGCCTGAGCGCGCACGACGGCCTCGATGCCGTTCTCCGCGGCGAGGCTCACGCGGCCATCGTCGCGCAGGATACGAGCGCCGGCGGCGACGCCGGGCTGCCGCCCGGCCTGCGGCTGCGCAATGACGACCGGATCGGAGCAGCCGTCGCCGTCGCTACGGGATCGGCGGGCGACGAGCGGCTCGAGCGGCTGCTTCGCGCGCACAGATGACCGGCTCGCGAGTCGCGCTCCTGTGGTGGGTTGCCGCGTTCGTCGTGCACCGCGCGCTCCTGATCGCGCTCGGCTTCGACGGCGTGTACTTCTGGGAGGAGACCTACCGGCTGCTCATCGCCGAAGCGCTGCGAAGCGGCTGGGCAATTCCTTTCCACGATCTGCAGGCCGATCCGTACGCCGGCGGAAGCCTCGTTTTCGCCGGGCTCACAGCGCTAGTGACCGCGGTGACCGGCCCGTCGATCGTCGTGCTCAAGGCGGTCGCGCTCGCGTGGAGCGCGCTCGGCCTGTGGCTCTGGCTGCTCGTCGCCGACAACGTGTTCGGCAGACGCACCGCGAATGCGCTCGGCCTGGCGTGGCTCGCGGCACCGCCGGTCTTTGCCGTGTTCAACGTCGTCGGCCAGGGCTTTCACAGCGACACGGTCACGCTGAGCGGCCTGCAGTGGCTGCTCATGTATCGATACGTCGCTCGCTCGACGGATCGCTCCATTGCTCGCGCCCGACTGTTCGCATGGATGGCGGCGGCCGGGCTTTCGATCTGGTTCAGCTACACATCGGCGCTGACGTTCGCAGCCGGATTGGCGTACGCGTTTGCGGCCGGAGCGCTTCCGCTCCGATCGTGGCCGCTTGCCGCCGCAGGCTTTGCTGCAGGCTTTTCGCCGTGGATCGTTCGCTACGCGATTGCCGGAGGTGCGCTCGACATCGTCGGCGAAACCTTCGCGCGCGGCGGCGCGGGGCGAGCCGGCTACGTGGCAAGACTCTTCGACGTCACGGTCCACGGCGTTCCGGTCGCGCTTTATTTCCGCAACATCGGAGTTCCGGGCGACGTCAAGGTCTCGAGGGATCTCCTGTCCTATCCGTATCTCGCGGTCTGCGCGGCCGCATGGATCGCTGCGACGTCTGCAGGGCTGCTGCGGATCGTGTCGGGCATCGCGCGCTCGACGTCGACGCTCGGCGCACACGTGCGCCAGAGCCCGGAGCTCGCGATCCTCGTGGTCTTCCCGCTTTTCCTCGCGACGATTGCCGCCAGCAACCAGGAGTTCAACGACTACGGAATGGTCCGCTGGTTCACGTTCCGGATCATCGTGCCGGCTCTCCCGTCGCTGTTCTTTGCGGTTGCACTGGCGGTCGCGCGTGCGCCGCGGCTGATCAGCGTTGCCGCGCTGTCGGTATGCGTGGCCGCCGGAGCAATCGGCACGCTGCAGATCGTGAACGACGGGAGCGGCCATCGCGCGCTCGCCGAATCGGAGGCTCGCGAGACCGGCGCCGAAGCGTATGGGCACCTCGTCGTCTTCAAGCACGGAACCGATCCGATCTTCGGCCCGCGCATCGATGCGC
>Ga0134124_10000038_pt1 | contig 170381 bp, 82 predicted proteins | sample KB304_FD_96880 | JGI IMG/M metagenome (GOLD analysis project Ga0134124, IMG submission 96880) | Terrestrial soil microbial communities without Nitrogen fertilizer from Kellogg Biological Station, Michigan, USA - KB3-0-4 | ecosystem: Environmental > Terrestrial > Soil > Unclassified ...
CCATCGTCTGCGACTCGCTCCCTGTCGTCTGCGTCTCGCTCCCCATCGTCTGCGCCTCGCTCCCCGTCGTCTACGCCTCGCTCCCCGTCGTCTGCGACTCGCTCCCCGTCGTCTGCGACTCGCTCCCCGCCGTCTGCGCCTCGCTCCCCATCGTCTGCGACTCGCTCCCCGTCGTCTGCGACTCGCTCCCCGTCGTCTGCGACTCGCTCCCCGTCGTCTGCGACTCGATTGCCTCCTCCGCCCGCACGGGAGGGGGCAAGCCCTCCCCTACTTTAAGTTTGCGTTCGGCAGAGTGGGCTTCCCCCGCTCTCCGGGGGAAGCCCAGGGGAAATCGAGGATCCCCCAGGGCAGATTGACGATTCCCCAGACCGAGGTCGATCGCGTCAATTGTGCGCGCTGTGCACGTTGAAGCTCGCTTGGCAGACGCCGATCTGGGCGTGGTTGCAGGTGGCCTTGGCGTTTCCGGTGAGCCCGCTGCACCGTTGCTGCTTGAGGGTGGAGATGCACGCGCCCTCGGACTCGAAGGGAGCGTTGACATTGATGTTGACCGTCACAGTCCCGCAGAGAACTGAGACGGGGCCGGTGGATCCGTTCGTGCGAAAGGCGATTTCGTCCGGGTCTGCTTGGCAGAGGGCGGCCACGTTTTCAGCCGAGACGTTCGGGTCGCAGCTCGTCGTGGTGCCATCGGTGCAGACGTAGCCGGCTCCGAAGTCCGGCCAGTGCGGGTCCAGGACGAGACCTGAGAAGTCGTCGACAAACTCCGTGGGAAAGCCCAAGGCCAGGCTATTGAGGGTTGGCCCCTGAATCAGTCCATCCGAAAAACCCGCGCCGATGTTGAGGGTCGTCCGGCCGTCGACGGTCAAGGAAATGGCTCCCAGGGTCCCCGCGGTCTCGCTCTGGATCTGCACGCCGCCGGCGGTGAAGGCTGGGCGATTGAGCGTCACTCCAACGTCGTAGCCGGTAAAGATCTGACCGGCAGTGCCCACGTTGGTGGCGCCGGAAGGCGCCTGGGCGGCGCACTCGGCCGCCGGGCCGGGGGGGATGCAGTCGACGTGCTGTCGACAAAGGGCGTAGAACCCGCCCTGGTCCGAGGTGCACACTGTGAAAGTCTCGCCGGGGGTCGAGAGCGTCGCCGAGATGTTGCTCCCCACGGTCACCACGGTGAGGTCGGTGTGGCTGCTCGCCACGACGGTGTCGAAAGTATTCCAGGGGGAAGCGGCCGGGAGGCCGACGTAGGTGGTGGCACCGCTACACGCGCCCAACACGAGAACGGCGGCCAGGGTGGCGAATGTCAACGCGATACGTTTCATGGCTTTGTCTCCTTTTGATGATGGTTTTATGGGCGTGGGGACGCCGCGGGGATCGGCGTGCTGCAGTTGCCGTGGTACATCCTCACCGGGCCGGCGCACTGGTGGTAGGCGGCGAAGACGTCTTCGTATTTGTCTTGCCACCAGGTGCAGAGCTGGCGGTTCCAGGCACAGTCGAGCGAGTAGAACAGCTCTTCGTGATCCAGGGCGAGGAGCGTGTAGAAGTCCTGGTCTCCCAGGTGGCCTTTGAAATGGTATTTCTCGACGAGGGCGGCGACGGCTTGGGGCTCCAACGCGCGGTTGTATGCCTCGGATTTCCGGAGCCCTCCCAGGTCGAGCAGCGTGGCTCCGGCGTTGAATCCCTGGAAACCCTCGGGCCGCGGCGAGCCGAACCGGGTTTCGGGATGCTCGTGGCGCCAGGACGCCAGCACGTTCCGGTAGACCGGCTGCAGCTCCGGCCCCAGGCCGATCAGGTTCTGCGGCCGGAAACGGTCGAATTCCTGGAAGAGCAGGTAGGGGTTGGTCTCGAAGCGGACGTCGAAGTCGAGCTTGACGATCCTTTCGATCTCCGGCGGCAGGAGGCGGTGCATGCCGAGCGAGAGGAAGAAGATCGAATCGTTGTAGTAGGAGCCCTTGCCGGAGCTGAAATGGCTCTGCATGTCTTCCACGATGGGGAAGATCTTCGCAGTCCATTCGTCCTTGTCGTGGAACACGAAATGGACGCCCGGGCGCTGGTAGGCCTGCAGGAGCTTCTCCCCGTAGGCCTTGCTCCCCGGGTCGGCGACGAAGTGCAGGGTGAGCTGCGCGCCCGGCGGCAGCTCCAGGTGGCGGAAGAACGACTCGATGCAGATCGAGAACTTGGCCTGGAGGTCGGGTTTGCGGTCGACGTTGGTGAAGAGGAAGAGGGCGTGGAGGTCTTGCGCCGCGGGTGGCGAGGGCCCGAGCGCGACGAGGCTCGGATCCCGCCGGGGCTCGAACCGCTGGAGGGAGGCGTAGTCCCGGAGCAGGTCCAGCCAGTAGCGGCGGACGTGCGCGAGGGTGAGGTGCTTTTCGATGAAGTCCCGGCCGTTCCGGGCGATCCTCCGGGCCCGCGCATCGTCGGCGCGCAACGCATCCACGGTGCGCGCGGCCTCTTCGACGTCGAGGCTCAAGGGGACGTAGTGCTCGCCGGGGACGAGCTTGGCGTAGAAGAACTCCACCCATTTGGGCTCGACGTAGAAGACCAGCCCGCCGCAGGCCAGGACGTTCTTCAGACGGAAGCTCGCGGCCACGCCGTCGAAGTTCAAGAGGTAGCGGTATGCGCAGTGGTCACGGGGGGAGACGGTCTCGGCCGGCGCGAGCTTCAAGACCTCTGTGACGTAGCCGGTCTGTTTTTGTGACTGGTTCAGTGTGTAGCGGACGTCCCAGAGGTCCGGGCGCTTTTGTGATTGAAGGACGTAGGGATCGCGCGTCTCGTTAGTGCGCGAGCCGCGGAAGAAGACGGCAGGTTTCTTCTCGTCCCAGGTGAGCGCGTCCCCGGCGTCCAGCAGGTCGCGGCGGGTGAGGTCCCAGCGCCAGCTCGGGATCACCTGGAGGGCCGGCCCGCCCTCCCAGAACGCCCAGGCGGGATAGAGGATGTCGGCGTGCTCGGCCGGGATCTTGGAAAAGGAGAAGATCGGCAACGGGCTGTCGAGGCGGGTGACCGGGTGGTCCTGGACGTTGACGAGGAATTCGACGTCCGGCAGCTCGGGAGCGATCTCCAGGAGGAAGTGCTCGATGCCCGCGCAGCGCGGCGCAATGTAACACGTCCCGTCGCGGTAGAGGCGGCCGCCGAGAATCTGATACTTCACCAGCGGCCGGGGGAGCGCGCGCGCCTGGTCGAGGTCCTCGCGGCGGATGCCCGGCTGGCGCCAGGGCGCGAGCTGCGCCGCGGCCACGTCGCGATAGAAATCAGGATCTTCCCCGATCTCCCCGGCGGCTTCCTTTTCCAGGGGCGCCGTGAACAGCTTGCTCACCTTGCCGCAGGCGCTCTGCCCGGCCACGGCCGCGAGCTGGCTCTGCACGGATTTCAGCAGGGCGGAGCCCGGTTCGAAAGCGTGGGCGGCGAAGGCGTCGTAGACCGCCCGGAAGGTCGACTGCTTGTCGCCATGGAACGACTGGCGGCTGCCGTGGACGATCGAGACGCCGTTCTGCTCCGCGGCCTTGCAGTTGCTGCCATACATGCAGTGGTCGGGCCGGAAGTTCCAGTCGCAGGAGAAGACGTACAGCATCTCGGGCGACTCGGCGAAGAAAATATTGATCAGATCCTGGTCGCCCCAGGGGATCGCGTTGTATTGCCGGCGGTAGGCGAGCATCCGCTCGCGCCAGCGGGCCTCGCGCATCTTCCGGAGGTCCATCAGCATGACGCCGGAGTTGACGCCGAGCGGCTTCACGTAGGGGTGCTCCGCGAAGCGTTTGTACCAGTTGAGCTCCGCGACCTCGCCCTCGGGCGCCAGGGCTGCGAGCTGCGCGGGCTCGAAACGGTCGAAAAGGCGCCAGAGATCGTCGAGCGGACGGAGGAACAGGATGTCGGTGTCCACGTAGAGCACGCGGTCGGTGCCGGTGATCAGATAGGGATAGAACAGGCGCTGGCTGGCGCAGGGTTTGAAAAGGCCGCGCCATTTTTCAGCGTCTTCGACGCCCGGATAGCTGATCGGATAGAGGCGCCAGGAGATCTTCCCGCGGACCTCCGCGGGCCAAGCCTGGAGGCGTTCCTCGAACCGGGGGCGCAGCTCGTCGTCGGCGAAAATGTGAAAGGTGAGAGGGCCGCGGGCCGACCGCGCGGCCGACTGGAGCATGACCAGGGCTTCTTCCAGACGGTCGCCGCAGGCGGTGACCGCGAGGTGGATCTCCTCCGGCTTCCCCGGAGCCTGGGCCGCCGCGGGCAGGGCCTGGAGCGCGAACGGCAGGAACAGGAGCAGGACGGCAAAACGCTTCATGACAGGGCTCCTTTCAAGGGCGGCCCACCCGCGCCGCCGGAGGGGAGCCTCCGGCGGCGGGAGAGGCGGTTTCAGCTACGGACCGATGGAGCCGGCCCTCACGGTACGCAGAGATACCCGTTGACGAAGTCGAAACAAGTGAGGCCCGCCTCGCACGGGCTGGATTCGCACTCGTCGATGTCGATCTCGCAGAAGGTTCCGGTATACCCGGGCGAGCATTGGCAGACGAAGCCGTTGTTCTGGTCCACGCACAGCCCGTGGAGGCACGGGTCGGATGCGCACTCGTCGACGCCGTTCGCCTCGCAGTTGCCGTTCGCCGGGTTGCAGGTCTCGCCGGGATCGCAGGCGACCGCCGGGAAGATGCAGTTGCCGGTGAGCGGATCGCAGGAGTTGATGGTGCACAGGTTGGCGTCGGTGCAGACGCGCGGAGTGCCGGAGCAGCCGGTCGCGGGGTTGCAGGTGTCGGTGGTGCACAGGTTGCCGTCGTCGCAGTTGACCGGCGGGTGGCTGGCGGCGCAGTGCCCGGAGGCGTCGCAGGCGTCGACGGTGCAGGCGTTGCCGTCGTCGCAGAGCTGGGAGCAGTGCGCGGAGCACTCGCCGGCGAGGTCGCCGTGGCTCAGGTGGGCCTGCAGCGCGCTCTCGCTGATGGTGATGGTCTGGAAGTTGGAGGGGTTGCCCGGCGGGACGTGGCACACTTTCACCTTGTTGTCCGCCGCGGCCGCCCCGGCGAGCAGCAAGACCAGGGCGCAGGTGAGAAGGCCTGTCAGGGTCGTTCTACATTTCACGATCAAATCTCCTTTCGGTCGGTTGCCGGTTGAGAAAAGAGGCCCGGGCCCCGGCGAGGCGCGTCAAGAGAGGGCTCCTTTGAAGGGCGGCAGCGTGAGGGCCGGCGGCGCGGCCTTCTCTTCCAGGGGCAGAGGGTGGCGCGCCATGGCGGCGAAACCGAGCGCTCCCCACACCGCGAGGCCCAGGGGGACGAGCAGGGCGAGCGGACCCTGGCCGGGCAGCAGGTGCTCGGCGAGGCGGTAGAGGCTGACGCCGGCCGCGGGCGCGAGGAGGCCGCGCAGTCCGCTCAGGGTGCAGTTCAGGGCCATGTAGTGGGCGGCCCGGGCCGGCGGGGCGAAATCGTGATGGCCCACCTGCCAGGTGAGCGAGCCGCCGGCGTAGGCGATGCCGAGCAGCGCCGCTCCCAGCCACAGGCAGGGCTCGGCGCGCAGGGCCAGGCCGGCCACCGAGAAAGAGAGGGCGGCGGCGTAGGTCCAACTGTGGAAGGCGCGGAAGTGGACCACGTGGACGCGGGCGAGCCGGCGGGCGAAGAACGGCATGGCCAGCGGCACCACGGCCATGGGCAGGGCGGTGATGAGCAGCACCTGCTCGATGCGCGTCAGCGCGAAGCGGTCCGCGAGGCAGATGAGCAGCGGCGCCGGAACCATCTGGACTCCGGCGTCGAGCACGAACAGACAGGAGAGATAGCGGCGGTAGGGACGATCCTCGCGCAGGATGGCGACGGCCGTGCGCAGCCCGCTCCGGCGGCTCCCCGGCTCGTCTTCCTCCATCTCCGGAACGGCGTCCGGGCCGGCGGCGCGGCCCAGCGCGCGATAGAGCAGAGCGCCGGCCAGGCCGAGCCCGGCGATCAGCAGGTAGAGGACGCGGAGGGCGGCCGGATGCCGGTCGACCAGGGCGCCCATCACGGCGCCTGTCGTGGCGACCGCCAGGTAGTGGACCGCGACCACCCGGCCCGCCAGGGCGGCGCGCTGCTCGCGGCCGTAGCAGAGGCGCCACACCGAGGTGCGCAGAGTGAGGACGCCCGCCCACAGCAGGCGCCCCGAGACCGCGCCGGTGACCACCATGGCGAGCCCGGCGGCGTTGCGCGGCGCCGCGGCCAGCAGCAGCAGGCAGACCGCGCACAGCATCTGGATTCCCACCAGCAGCCGCGAGGGCCGCCGCCCGCCCACCGCCGCCCAGGCGAGGCTGGCGATGTTGCCGAACACCGGCGCCCCCACCAGCACCGCCACCGAATAGTCGAGGGTGAGCGCACCGACGGCATGGCGGTAGAAGGTCTTGACCATGACGCTGACGACGCCGCCTTCCATGGCGCCGAGCGAGACGGCGAACAGCAGCCAGGCCGCCACTTCGAGACGCTCGCGGCGGTCAGTCACCGGCAGTCTCCACCGCGACGAAACCGTCGGCCCGCCGCGGTTTGAAGCGCTGCAGGGCCGCGTACTCGCGGAGCAGGTCCAGCCAGTAGCGGTCGACCTCGTCGAGGGTCAGCACCTTCTCGACGAAGTCCCTGCCGTTGCCGGCGATGCGCCGGGCGAGGTCGTCGTGGGCGATGAGGTAGTCCAGCACCCGCTGGCCCTCGGCCGGGTCGAGCGGCAGCGGCACGAAGTGTTTCCAGGGGACGAGCTTGGAGTAATAGAACTCCATCCACTCCGGCTGCACGTAGAGGAGCAGCCCGCCGCAGGCCATCATCATGCGCAGGCGGTGGGTGGAGCTGACGCCGTCGACGCTCAGCAGGTAGCGGTAGCCGCAGTGATCGCGCGGCGCCACGGGCTCGGCGGTGTCGAGCCCGAGCTCGGCGATCCGGGCCATGAACTTCGGCGACGGGTGCGGCGTGAAGCGCACGTCCCACTGCTCGGGCCGGGTCTTCGCGTAGAGGGTATAGGGCTCGCGCTTCGGCGACGTGAGGCCGCCGCGGAAGAACACCACCGGCTTCTTCCGCTCCCACGGCACCGCGTCCCCCGCCGCCAGGAGCTCACGGCTCATCTCGTCCCAGCGCCAATGGGGGACCACGCCCAGCCAGGGATCGTCGTGCCAGAACGCCCAGACCGGATAGAGGATGTCGCCGTGGATCTGCGGCTCCTTGGAGAAGGAGAAGAGGGGCAGCGGGTCCTTGAACCGGGAATTCGGCAGGTCGTTCGGGTTGAGGTAGAAATCGACGTCGGGCAGGAGGGGCGCGAGCTTGACCAGGAAGTGCTCGAAGCCCGGACAGCGCTGCGGCGGCGCGCAGGTGGGAGCCCGATAGAGCTTGCCGCCCAGGATCTGGTAGTGGATGGTCGGGATTCCGACCTTGGCGGTGCGTTCGAGGTCTTCCCGCAGGATCCCCCGTTGGCGCCAGGGAGCGAGCTCGGCGACCGCCGCGTCGTAGAACAGCCCCGTGCCCGCCGGCCGCCCGGCGAGCGGCGGCCAGCGTTCGATCTGGGCGGCCAGGGCCGCGGCGAGCGGCTCGCGGAGAGGAGCGCACGCCTCCGCCGGGGCGGCCACGGCGAAGCGGGCGCGCAGCGGCGCGAGCAGGTCGGTCCGCGGGTCTTCGCCGAAGGGATAGGACTGGAAGGCTTCGAAGAGCGCCTGGAAGGTGGGCTGGCCGCTCCGGCCGCCGTAGACCAGGCCCGCGGCCGGCGCGCCGCCCTGGCCCGGCCGGCAGGAGTCGAGCCGCCAGCCCCAGGCGCTGGAGAGGGGGTGGAGATTTTCCGGCGCGTTGCGGAAGAAGCGCTCGATCAGCTCCTGGTCTCCCAGAGGCCAGTACGCAGCAGTCTCCGCCAGGGCGGTCATGCGCTGCCGCCATCCGGTCCGCCGCATCCGGGCGAGGTCCATCAACAGCACTCCGGGGGCGGCGCCGCCCGGCCCGTCCGGCAGGGCGGCGACCTGGTCCCGGGCGAGCTCCAGGCGCCACAGCTCGTCGACCGGCCGCAGGAAAAGGGCGCCCGGGGCGACCGCCAGCACGCGGTCGACGCCGGGGAGAAGGTCGGGGAAGAACAGCCGCTGGCTGCCGCAGCGCGGAAAGCGGCCGTCCCAGGCCTTCGGGTCGGCCACTCCGGGCGTGCCGAGGGGATGAAAGGCGGGATCGATCCTCTGCCGCACCCTCTCCGGCCAGGCCCACAGGCTCCGCTCCAGCCGGGCGCGGCTGGTGTCGTCGGCGAAGACGTCCACGGCGAGGGGGGACCGCGCCGAGAGGACCGCGGACTTGAGCATCACCGCGGCCTGCTCCACGTCGCGGAAATCGCACGCCACGACCGCGAGGTGAATCGGCGCCGGAGCCCCGGCGGCCAGGGCCGGGATCTCCAACAGCAGAGCGGCAAGGATTGCAGGGAGCCATCTCATGAGCGACAGGTCTCCTTTCGCACACGACTCCCCGCGGCAGGCAGGGCGAGCCAACCGGGAGCCATCTGGATTTGGTTTACTTGCTCAGGCCAGCGTCAAAGCGGTTGTGTGAAGGTGAGGATCGTGGTCCCCTTCGCCTGCGACAGGCCGGTCAGCGCGCAGCGGATCAAGGCGAGGGGATCGCGCACGTTGTTGATCTGAAGCTGTTCACCGGCGAAACGTCCACTGGTGACGGTGGCGGTGAGCCCGGCGGCACCGCCGACGCTGCCGAGATTGACCACAAAGGTCGTCACCTCGGTGTAGCTCACGGTGTTGTCTGCCCACACGATGTCCAGCGTGCCGGTGATGTTCTCCGTGGACGTGCACGTCATGTCCCCCTCGAGCGAGAAGGTGAACGTTCCGGTGGTGGAGCCGCCGTCGAAAACCGTGCAATTGGTGATCGTGCCGCCGCCGGTGGCGGTGGCGTGCGGCGCCGGTGCCGGCGGCAGCACGATCCGCGCGGGTGGGTCGAAGTTGAGCGTGATCGATGCGGTGCATAAAGCGTCGATCTGCGCGGAGGCGGGGCTCGCACAGCAGAACAGGGACATGGCCAGCAAGGCGAAAGCACAGCTCGCGAATCTGATTTTCATGACACATCTCCCTTCGAGGATTGCCCAGGAGGCTCGCGCTCGATGCGAGACCATCCCGCGGCCGGTGGCGTTACCGCGTTTTGATGAGGGACAGGTTAAGCCCGGCGCCGCGGCGTGTCCATCCTCCCTAGCGATGATTTTTGAGGTCTCCGCCTCCTCCCTGGAGAGGAGGCGGCATGAGGGAAACACCCTACCCTTCTTAACGCCTATGATCTCAGCTTCCTCCCCAGGGAGGAGGCAGCCTCCTCTCTGGAGAGGAGGCGCGCCCGGGTCCTGCTGTCCATGGTGGGCGCCTGAAGGTGACAACTCTGTGTCCTTCGCCCATCCACCGAGCCCTTAATGTTTTTCGTAATCTTCGGCTTTTATAGTCCCCCCGACATCTGGTTTCTTTGATGTTCACCAATATTGAAAGAGAGGGGAGCCATGGGCAAACGACGTCTTCGCTTGCTGCTCGCCGATGACCATCCTTTGATGCTCGAAGGTCTCCGGAAGCTGCTCGAGCCAGAATTCGAGGTGACGGGAACCGTGGCGGACGGCCACCAGCTCGTGGAAGCCGCGGAGATCCAGCGGCCCGACCTCGTGGTGACAGACATTTCGATGCCCGGGATCGACGGCATCGAGGCTACGCGCCGGCTCGGCACGCTCGTGCCCGCGGTGCGGGTCCTGATCTTGAGCATCCACGCCGAGCCGTCCTGGGTGCGCGCGGCCTTCGACGCCGGAGCCCGCGGTTACCTGACCAAGATCTCCGCTCCCGAGGAGATCGAGAACGCCGTCCGGGCGGTGCTCGAAGGCAACTTCTACGTGAGCCCGACGGTGACCGGCTCCCTCCTCGGGCCGATGAAAGAAGACCTCTGCGAGACCAGGCCGGCGCGGCCGATGGCCAACCGCGAGCCGCTCACTCCGCGTGAGCGCGACATCGTCCGGCTGGTCGGCCAAGGCCTGCGCAACAAGGACATCGCCCGCCGCCTCGGCGTGTCGGTGACGACCGTCCGCACCCATCTGAGCAGCGTCTACGACAAGCTGGACTCGGGGAGCCGGGTGGAGCTCGCGCTCTACGCCGCGCACGCCTGATCTCGACTGCCGAGAATCGGTGCGCGGCCAGAGCCTCGCGGAAGCCTGAACATTCAAAGAAAGAGCCGGGCTCCCGCCGGAGCCCGGCCCGGTGCAACTTGTCAGGCGGATCGCTTCCCTACTGCCAGGTCACCACGAGTTGCGGCCGGTTGGCCGCGGTCGAGTTGTCGCCGGAGTAGTAGCCGATGTAGTCGGCGTTCCGATCGTTGTTGTCGTCGAGATTGAAATAGACGCGAAGCTGCGTCGTCCCCGTCTTGTTGATGGCCGCGAGACCCGCGGCGTTGAGGTTGCCGGTCGACCAGTCCAGGTTGTTGGCGGCGTTGGTGAGGCTCGCCGCCTGGACCGCCGTCGCCGCGGCCTGGAAGTCGCCGGCCTGGAGCGCCGTCGAGCCCGAGAAGCTGCCGGTCTGGACATCGGCCCAACAGGTGCCGTGGGTGGTGAATGGGTTGGTGCCGGAGACCGTGCCGCGGCGCAGCCGGAGAGTCGCCGAGAGGATGATGGCGCCGTCGGGGATCTCCGAGGTGTCGAAGGAGACGACCGCTTTGTATTGCTTGTCCTTGTTGTCGTCGCCCACCCGCAAGGCGCTGGTGGTGCTGGCGGTCGCGTCGATCGAGCCGCCGGCGTTGGAGGTCTCGCTCGACTCCAGCACCCAGCCGTCCTGGGCGGCGGCGGAGACAAACGTGACCGTCGCCACCGGCGTCGCCGCCGCCTCGTTCGAATCAGGCCCCTCGCCCGCTCCGTTCGTCGCGGTCACCACGTAGTAGTACGCCGTCCCGTTCGTCAGGCCGGTGTCGGTGAAGCTGGTGCCGGTGAGATTGCTCCGGACGGTCGTGTACGGCCCGCCGCTCGCTGTGCCGCGGTGAACGCGATAGGCGGTGGCGCCGCTCGCGGCGGTCCAAGCGAGGCTGACCTGCGCGTTGCCCGGCGTGGCCGAGAGCGCACCGGGCGCGCCCGGCACCGTCTCGCAGTACTGGACCTGCTTGCCGATCACCGTATACAGGCAGCCGGACTGCTCGAGCAGGTAGAGGATCGCCTCCCGGTTGCGGGCGGTCTGCGCCGGGATCACTTCGTCCGGCGGATAGAAGCCCGCCTGATCGGTCGAGATCGGGTACATCTCGAAGGTGTAGGAAAAGATCCGGTGGACGCCGTACAACCAGTCGTTGATGCTGCCGTCAAAAATGTAGAGATCGCTCGCCTGCTCGGCGGTATAGCCGTTGGACGCGGCCATCGCCTGGCCCAGGGCCGCCAGCGCGTCGTGATCGTCCTGGGTCATGTCCGCCGGAACGTCGGTCAAGGTGTAGCTGTAAGGCCACATCACGAGCTCGTCGAAGGTGTGGAAGTCGATATTGGCTTTGATCTGTTGCACTCCGCCCACCACGCGGCTCTCGACGAAGTCGCGCACCACCTGGGTCTCGGGAGCCGAGAAGGCGGCGGGACCGCGGTAGGTCGTGCTGCTCGGGTCGTTGCTGCCGCCGCCGCAGCAGTTCCATTGGTAACTCCAGTTGCGGTTCAAGTCGGTGCCGACGTAGCTCGAGCCGGCGTTCGGCTGGCGGTTCTTCCGCCAGTTGGCGTACGTCCCCGTCGCGACGTCGTACTCGCCGCCGTCCGGGTTCATGTCGAAGATCATCCAGATCTCGCGGCTGTTCATGATGTTGGTGATTCGCGGATCGACGCCGTACCCGTCGAGCAGCATGTGGAGCGTGTAGAGGCCCTGCTCCACCGTCAGGTGCTCGCGCGCGTGCTGGTGATGAGTGAAAAGCACCTCGGGCTCGTCTTTGTCGACGGCCACGTTGTCGGAGATCTTGCCGGCCCAGATGGTGCGCCCCTCGTACGAGAGACCGAGGCTGAACAGCGAGAAGGTCGCCGGATGGTCGAACGCGGCCTGCTGCAGCTCGGCCACCATCTCGCCGTAGTCGTGGTAGGCCGAGTCGGCCGGTGGAAAGGCTTTGAGGAATTCCTGATGCGTTCTGAACCGTTCGAGCTTCAGGCCCAGACGCTGCAAGGCCCTGGCCTCGGCAGGCGTGGCCTCGACGAGAACGTAGTCGTGGCCGACCTCGATGATGCCCGCACCGGTGGCGGCGATGGCGGAACGGGTCTCCACCTTGAAGACCTGGGAAATTTTGTAGAGCTCGACGTTCCCTGTGCTCTGCGCCGCGGCAGGAGCCGCGAGGCCGAGCTCGAGCAGCAGCAGGAGCGCCAGCCCCAGCAGGGAAGGCCCGCGGCGCGATGATTGGTTTGTCAACATGGTTTATCCTTTCTGAAACCGCTCACTGCCAGGCCGCCCCGCTCTCGTCAGACGCTTAGTGGGCAACGGTCAGCCGGCGTCCCGTGAAGGTGTCGGTGATGGGGGTTCCGGTATCGGTGGCGGGATTGAGCGGATCCTCACCGGCCTCGAAGAAGCGCAGCGAGAAGGTGCCCGCGATGTTGCCGCACCCTTGCCCGACCGTGTGCAGGCTGATGTCAATCCGGCCGACGTTGATCAGGGCGCCGCTGCCGTCGAACGAGAAGTCGAGTTGTACGGCCTTGGCGCCATCATTGCCGTCCTTCTCCCACACGCCCTGCTGATTGGTGAAGTGGAAAGCCTCCTGGGACGAGCTGGTGCCGAGGAAGATGCCATCAGCTTCCAGGGTCCACAGACTCTGGGCACCGCCGCCTTCCTGGATCAGATAGGTGCCGGCGCAGTTGCTTGGGAAGCTCCCGGCGAGGAGGCTCGATGAAAAGGCGAGAAGCAGAGTGGTGGCCAGAGCGCAGGAAAGTTTCATCTCTTTCTCCTTGTGGTTGGTGTACAAACAACCCCGCCCGAGAGCGGCTCGATCGGCGGTCGCGCCGCTCGCGGGGGGCCAGCCGAACGAATCTAGTTGCAGGTTTCGGTGAAGACGCCCTTATCCATGGTCAGCACGCCGTTGGCGTTATAGGTGACCTGCATGCGGAAGGTCCCGTGGAAGTTGGGAGCATCGCCCATGCCGATGGCGTCGACGTTGAAGTTGAAAGCGCCGTTCATGGAGCCGCCGGCGTTGTCGTTGATGCGGTCGCCGAAGAAGAATTCCGGAACATCGGCGTGCAACTGGTAGGAATCACCCGACACACTGCCGATACCGACACCCTGGAGCTTGACCTGGGCATGAAGGTGAGAGCCGCCGGCGCCATCGTCGGTGACTCCGAACACGGCGTGGACCTTGACGATTCCGTCGACCGATTCTCCGCTCCCGCCATTGGCGCAAGAGACAAAGACCGAGTAGCTGTCCTGGCTGCGGAACGTCTGCGTTGCCGCGGCGGCCGGGGCGGCGGCCACGAGGATGAGGAGAGCTGCGGCGGCGAAGGTCAACCCACATCGTGTGAAATTGGTTTTCATCATCGTTTTCCTTTACTTTGTTTCCAAGAGACCCCGTGAGTTGGCTGGGCAAGCCACCAGGGAGTCGCTTGGCGTTGTCAATTATATTGCTCAGAATAGTGCCTGCGCCGCAGAGCGTCTATCCTCCCAAGCGATGATTTTTGAACCGATTTTCCTCCTCCCTAGAGAGGAGGCGTCGAATCATCGGCGTCATCTCGCGTTCAACCGCCGCCGCCGAGGGGGATCGTCAATCTCCACATGTCGTTGAGCAGCACCGGCGCAAACTCCGCGGTCGCTCCCCCGAAGATGTAGAGCTCGTAGGCCGTGGCGGTCTTGCGGGTGAAATAGAACTGGCCGAACCGCGGGGCCGGCGACGGTCCCGTCATCGCGGTGTCGACGCGCGTCCAGGTCCCGGTGTGGAGATCGAAGGACCAGACGTCGGACAGGGTGGTGCCGTCGAACCGGCTGCCGCCGAAGAGCCAGATGCGATCGTGCTGCTCATCGGCGATCAGCTTCGCGTTGTCGCGGTGGCCCGGTCCGCCGGCCTCGTTGAAGACGAGCTGAGTCCACGTCTCCGTGTGGAGGTCGAGCCTCCAGAGGTCACCGAGGTAGTTCTCGGGTGTGAACAGACCGGTCCCGTTCACGGCGTCGTTGGTGTATCCGCCGTAGACGAACAGGGCGTTCCAGCCCTCGGCGTAGGCAAGCGGATGATGGGCGCGAGCGCGTGGGACGGGCGAGCCGGTCGCGACCTGTTTCCAGCCGTTCTTGTCGCTGACCAGGTCGTGCTGGAGGCCGTCCGGACGGTTGATGAAGGCCGGTAGCGTCGACGACGAGCCCGAGAAGGCGTACGCGACGGTCTTGTGCTTCCCCTTCTCGCGCACGGCGACCGCCTCCGTGGAGCGGTTGGCGCGCCCGATCTCGGCCGCGCTCTGCGCGATCTGCGTCCACCCGTGGACATGATCGAACCGGAACGTGTCCTGGTGCGTGAGATCGAGCCCGCGCCGGAAAGGACCTCTCCCGCCGGAAACGATCAATGCGTCGTCCTCGGCGATGCACCACATCATCGGCTCGGCCCGAGCGGACGGCCCACCCGGGTATTGGCCCGGGGAGGGGCCGAGGTCGTACCAGGTCAGCGTGTCGACGTCGAAGACGCTGAAATCGGCCACGGGCTCGTCGTTCGGAAACGTCCCGTTCAGCCCGCCGAATATGTAGAAGAGGCCGTCGTGATAGGCGCTCGCACCGTCCCAGAGGGGAGCGGGGACGGCGCCGCCCTGCTGGATCTCGGTCCAATAGGGCAGGCCCGGCTGGGCGGCGCTCGGGCGGATCCCGGCGACCGAGAGCAAGAGAGAGAGCAAAACGATGAGAACGATTCGATGCTGTATCCTGTGCGTCATCCAGGCGACCTCCTTGGTGGCTTCGAAATGGTTTTCGCGGAGCACATTGAGCGTCCCCGAAACGTCCGCGGGCCGGCGCGACGGCGTGGGCGATCTGCGCAGACGGTTCTCGGGTCCCAGGATAGGGCTTGGCTTGAGCCGTGCCTATCCTCTCTTGGGAGGATCTTGGGAGGAGCCGCATCCTCCCCAGAGAGGATGTGGCATCCTCTCTGGAGAGGATGCCGTGGCGCGTGCGGCCCGCTCCTCAGAGCGGCATTTTCTTATACAGATATCCGCTCAGGTAGCTGCAATCGAACGTGGTGACCGGGGTCGAGCTGGGGCTGAACGGATCCTGCCCGGGCGGAAAGATCTTGCCCTGGCAGCTCGCCGACATCGTCTTGAGATCCGCCGCGAACTGCCACACATAATCGACGACGGCCGTGCCCGAGAACGCCGGCGGTCCCGTCACGTCGAAATTGAGATTGAGGAACCGCGCCGCCAGCTTCCGCGGTCCGACGACTTTCCAGGAGCCGAAGCTGTCGCTGAAGGTGAACCCCCCGGCGCCCGAGGTGACCTCGTCCGACAACGTGATCTCCGCGGTGCCGTCGCTGTGGAGTTGGAGGATCTCCGCCCGCTCGGGCAGCGACGCGATATAGGTGCCTGCGAGATCACCACCGCCCGGTCCCGCCGCGGCGAGGCTCGCCGCAAAGGTGAAAAGGCCCACGACTGAAAGCAGGTGCGCAAGTTTCATCGTTCCCTCTCCTTCTTGTCTCTGTCGAGAGCGTGCGTGCCTCGACCCGCGCGCGAGGGTACCGCCTGCGCTGGCTGGTGTCGATCCTCTCCAGGGAGGAGGAACGCCGGCTCACCGCTCCGCGACGACCTTCGACCGCTCCTCCAGATAGGCGATCGCCCGCTCCAAGACCTCGTCTTTCCCCGCCCGCAGGCCCGCGCGGGTGGGAGCGGCTTCGAGGTCCGGGGTCAATCCGATCCGTTGCAGTTGCCGGCCGTCGGCGTGGCGGACGTCGTGGCCGGTGAAGATGACACGAATGCCGCCAGGCAGGGAGAAGTTGGTGATGTCACCGTTCGCGCCCGCGGTCGCGGCGCCGATGAATTTCGTTCCATTCGCCGCCTCATAAAAGAGGCCGGAGTGCTCGGACTGGCTGATCGCGCGGTCGTCGATGATCATCACCACCGGAGCGGTGTAGAGCTCCTTGCCGGGAGCCAGGGGCGGCAACGGCTGGGAGAAGAAGAAACCGCTCTCCCCCTCCTCGTCCGACAGGGCCGCCACCTGCGAGCGCCGGAACTGTGCTCCCACCTTCGCCTTTCTGGTGTTGATGTATGGCGCGATGGACCACGCTGTGCCTTGCGGATAGCCGCGCATGTCGAGAATCAATCCGCGGGTCCCCTTCAGGCGCTCGAACAGGCCGTCCACCTCGGAAACCTTGAGGCGCGTCAGGTCTGCGTAGCCAAAGTTTCCAGACAGGTTGCGCACGACCTCACCGGCCGGCGGTGGCTGGACGGTGACCTTGGGATCTCGTGTCAACCGAACCTCCCGGACAGCGCCTCCGGGGCTCTGGACGGAGAGGACGGCCGGTCCCGCGGGACCGAGCAGGAGATACCGGCCGCAGATCTTGTTGATCAGGGCCGCCTTGGTGGAAGCGGTCACATAGCGGGTCAACCGTTCGATACGCGCCGGCACGGGCTCGCCGTCCACGGCGGTGATCGCATCGCCGGGCAGGATCCCCGCCGCTTTGGCCTCGTCGCTCCCCACCGCCGTCACCACCGCGGCCCCTTCGACCCAGCGTACGGCAAGCGGCAGCCGCACCTCGCCGAAATATTTGAAAATTTCGGGATGCCCGTAGACGCCCGTGTGCCCATCGGCCACATGCGCCATCATCGCGAGCACAGCCAAGGCGTAGTCACGACCGGACTCCGCCTTCTCCATCGCTGCCAGAGATTCCGGCAGAACCGCGTCCCAGTCTCCGATCAGGTGAAGGTAGGGATAGAAAAAATGGATGACATTCCAGGCTCGAATCACCGCGAGGCGCCGGTGCGAGAGATCCGGGGCCAGCATGCCGGGATAGCTCCTGTCTGGACGGAAGACCGGCCCGGGCAGAGGCACGACGGCGGCGGAGTGAGGCGCCTCCCCCCATCCATCTTTCTTGAGCTCCGCGGCGGCTACCGCGAGGTCTCCCACAGCATCGGCGTGCAGCCCCGGCCAGCCTTCCATCGGAACGATCTCGCTGACGCGCACCAGCGCGGTCAGACCCTCTCCGAGCGAGACCGGCCGGGTGGTCACCACCGAGCTTTCCGGAAGCGCGCCGCCCTCGGACACGATGCGCGCATCGCCGATCGATTGCAGCGCGAGCGCCACGGCCGGAATCCGCGCCCAGCGGTCGACCAGGAAGACGATCCGCCGGGAGCCGGTTTTGATCTCTGGCTTGGTGCTGGTTGGAAGGTCCGGCGACAGCTCGAAGGATTGCGCAGAGAGGGTGACGAAGCTTTCATAATAACCACCCGAGGCGTTTCCCTCCTGCGGCTGGTATCCCGAACGCTGGACGAAGCGCTGGCTCGGCGCCCGGCACGGCCGGCTGATTAGCGCGCTGGCGATCTCCGCCATGCTGTACGAGAAGAGGTCACCGCCCGAGCCGCCCTCCTCATCGTCCGGACCACTGCGCAGATCGACGATCATCTCCCGCGTCTGACTGACCTCCTTGGACGCAGCATCGACGGCTTTCGTCAAATCGCGGAAGCCCATGGACTGCGCTCCGCGGCCGAGATCCAGGACCATGGTGCCATCGTCCAGGTGGCGGATGAGCGATGCCGGAGCCGGGGCCTTGTCCACCTTCCTGATCGTCTCCGGAACAGGAGACAGAACCCGCGTCACCGGATCGCCGAGCGCATCGAGCATGCCCTGCACCGCCGCCGCATACTCCTCCCGGCTCTTCGCCGCCTCGACCCGCGGCAGCGCCGCGACCAGCGCGGCGTCCCAATCGATGTCCCGATACAGCAGATAGGGATGGAGATAGCGCACCGTGCCCCACAGGCGGCCCACCTGGACCAACCGGTCGAGCGCCGGGCCCGGCTGAACCGCCGGGATCGCGGGAACGGGATCCGCGGCGAACGCCGGCAGGGAGAGACAGCAGAAGAGGGCGAGGATCAGACAGCGGAGCGCAGAGGGCTTCAGTCGCATAGGCGAATCCTATCGGAGTTTGTCGAGGGGCCTCGTCGGCGTCGACGAGTCATGCAATCAGGGAGCTATTCTTCGAGCTTCCCCTCGGCCGGGCGAGACCCAGAGACGTCGAGCGTGACGCTCGTGCTGTCGAGGGAAACCAGGTACAAGCCGGAGGCAAGGCCGGCGACGAGCAAGGGCCGTTCGGGGGACAACTCCGGCGGAGTGCCGAGTTGGCGCAGCAGCCAGGAGAGATCCCAGCCGCTCTGGGTCATGATGCGCGGCGAGCCATGGCTCTTGGCGCTGCGGACAAGCAGGGTTCCCGCACCGCCGATCTCGACAGAGAGTCCCTGGCGGGCCGTCTCCCGGGTCTCCCAGCGCCCAAACCCCCAGGTTCCGGAAAAGAATGCCGCGGCACGAATCCGGGCCGCCAGCGGCGCCGAGAGGGTCGCCGTCGCACGCCCATCCGGGCCGGTCGTGATCAAGCGTTGTCCCTTCCCTTCTTCTTCGAGAAAGACAAACGCTCCTGACCGCGGTGCTCCCGCCGTATCCGTGACCGTAACTGTAACCGTGGGTGTGTCTTGTGTGCTCAAGACCAGTTGGACGGGGCTCGGCGCCTCCCCTTCCTGCAGGCTCAGCTCACGGACAGGGCTGGTCTCCTCCTCGCGGCTTGCCTGAAGCAGGGCTTTACCGGTCTTCAGGCCGGTCAGCGAGAAACCTCCGCCGGCTGATGTGATCGCCAGGGCACTGCTCGCGAGATCGCGGACCCGCGCCCCTTCGACCGGCTGGCCCTCTCGGTCTGTCACGGTTCCGGTGACCGCCATGCCTGGAAACGGAAGAACCGCTTCGAAATGCTCCGCCTCCGGGATGTCGACGATAATCTCGCTCGACGCCGAGCCCTGTACGAGCCAGGTGACGCGCCAGCGACCAGGGGTCAGCTCATCGGTCTCGAACCGGCCATCGGCTCCCACCGCCACGTTGACTTGGGGCCGGCCGGCTCCGGTCACCTGATACTGCCGCAATCCGGCCGGCGAAACGGCCGTGTCGATGCGGCTCGGGACTTCGTTGGCGGGGGCATGCCAGGCGATCGTGCCGGGACCGGCCGAAGCTCCGCCGATCTGTACCAGGCCGGAGACATGCACAGCCGCACGCCGGCAGTCGACGTCCTGCTCTCCCCCATCCTGCACGAGCACCACCTGCTCGCAGAGCAGCCGCCGCCCGGAGAGGACCGAAACTGTCACTTTACCCGCGGGCACGTTCATCAAAGCTGCCTCTCCGTCCCAGAGCTGGGCCGTGAGCATGTCTGGCTCCAGCCAGCGGTTTCCAAGGTCAGCCCGCGCCACGGCCCCTGCGGCCTCCTTGTCCTCGACCCGGACATGCAGAGTTGCTCCGGTTGCAAGCGCAATCGAGCCGAGATCGATCAGGCTACCGGGATCATCGCCTTCCGCTCCTGTCAGCGGCAGATTCAGTTGAGTGCGAGAGAAGCCCGCCGCCTCGACGCGGAGCACAGCCGGGGCCGGCAAGAGGCCGGAGAGCTGAAAGCGACCGTCTTCCTGCGTCACCGCTTCGAGAAGGTCGCGCGAAGCCCAGGCAACGGCAGGGCCGTCCGCGCCCTGCCGCGTCGTCCAGACACGGGCTCCCGGGAGCGGGGCGCCATCGGCGGCGCGTACCACGCGGCCGATGACCGCGAGGCCCGTCTGAGCGTGCAGGTCGCCAAGGTCGCGCACCTCTCCGGACTTGCCTGCAGCGATGCGCACCCGCAACTCCTGGATCGCGGGCGCCAGGAGCACCAATTCCGCGCCCCCTCTCTCCGGCGGCAGGTCGAGGCGAAACCGCCCACCGTCGCCGAGAGGCGTTTCGTCCCGGCTGGAGCGTGCGTCGACGCGAGCCGTACCGCGGAGAATGGGAGCCCCTGTGGCATCCACGAGTCGCCCCGTAATCGTGAAGCAGCGCGGGAGAACGAGCTGTGGGGCCGCCGGGAACGGTGCGTTGAAACGGGCACCGGCAGGCAGGTGCCCGGGAGCGGTCCCTTTGATCTCCAGGGGTGCTTCGGGCAGCCCGGCCAGGAGAGCGACGCCGCCGGCGTCCGCAACCGCGGAGAACCGTCCGGCGCTACCCTGAACGGCCGCTCCGGGAACCGGCGCGCCGGTCTCATCAATCACTGAGACAGCAAGGGTCCTTCCTGCGTCGAGCGTCCGGGTTCCTAAATCCTGACTGGCTCCGGCTTGGATCTCCAGCGTTTCGGCCAGCGGCACGAATCCATGCGGGCGCGCACTCCAGGCGATCTTCCCCGGGGGAAGACCACGCAGATGCCACACGCCGTCAGGAGCACTCTGACTCCTCACGACGAAAACCTGGGGCAGATCGCTCGAGGCCCAGGACTCCGCCGCGACCGGCACTCCGCCAACCGGCGCTCCCCGGCGGTCGATCAGCCGGCCGCTGAGCTCAGCTCCGGCGGCAAGCTCAACACGGTGCGGGAGGGCGCTCGGCCTGCCACGAAGCACCAATGGTGCAGCACCGGCGGCCATGACGGTCAGCGAAACCTCTCCCTCATCAGGAAGCCCAGGCGCGGTGAGATTGCCGGACTCTGCACGAAGGAGTGCCCAACCCCGGGCCTGCCCGCCACGGCCGGCGGCCTCCTGGAACGAGCCGGTGACACCGATCACTGGCTTGCCGCGCGCCTCCACCACGGAGATCTCGACGCCGGAGGCAGGAGCGGAGGTCACCGCGACCGATTTCTGCCCCGGCCGGACGTCAATCCACCAGCTCCCCTCTCCGCGGCCGGCCACCCGCAAACGCCAGGGTTGCCCTGGATCGAGAGGGATGGAAAGCTTTCCGTCCTTCGGCACCGGCCAGGCCGGCAACGCCGCCTCCGGAACCTCACTCCACATCGCCCGCGGAGCGGCGAACAGCCGCAAATCCTCCGGAGCCTTACCGCCTGCCCGCCGAGCGATCCGCACGGCGAGCCGGCCGGCATCCTGATCACCAGAACGCTGCCGGCCGACGTCCGCCGGAGATACGCGGCGGGGCACCTGAACGCCGCTCCACATCCAGGCGGTGACCAGATCGCTCCTCCTCTCCTGCGCAAGCTGCGGCGTCCCCCAGGCGGCCTCGACCGATCCGTCGCGATGCACGAGGCGCCACTGCTCCTGGAAAAGCACCAGCTTGAGCCAGACGAGGAGAAGCGGAAAAAGGGTCATACGTTCTGATTTTCCGGCCCGAAGTACACGCAGTAGAGGTCCCAGGGCGTGCTCCAAATGCAGACGCTGCCGCCGCCTGTGCCAGGATTGTAGTCGACGCACTCGGTGCACCCTGAGCCACCACCAAGGCAGGCAGGGCCGTCAGGAAGATCGAAATCTTCCACATGCGAGCCTGGATATGTCGTGCATGATGCATGAGCCGGATAAGCGGACCCGAGCAGCAACGTGAGCATCAACAACAGGAGCCAGATTTTGTGACGCATTCCATTCTCCCTTGTCCGGCTTCGGACCTCAAATGAGTTGGGCCACGATCAGCCGTGGCTGTGTCGGGTGTTCCCGGGCGCCGCCTCTGAACACAGTCTCATACAGCAGGAAAACGATCTTCCCGTCACGTACATCCCCGTGGAGATTGAAAAACTCGCTCCCTCCCTCAATTGGTATCGGATAGCTCTGCGACGGACCGTCGCGCCGCAAGACCTTGAGATCCCAGTGGGTGTGGCCCTTCTCCGCTCTCCGTATGATTAAGGCCGGGCCTTGGGGGAGAGGCAGCACGGAATCCACAGTTCGCCGCTGGTTCAGCCAGGCATGACGCTCCGGCGCGTGAGCCGAAAGGCGCTGTGCCTGCTCGTCGGTCAGGCTCGGACAATCTGTATCAATCCCAAGAGCTCCGGTGTCCCAGGTTCGAATCAACTTTCCGTGGTCGTCGTACAGACTCACACCCGGCTGGACTCCGGGCAGGACGAGCAGAGAGGCATCCGGGAGGAACCGAACCGCGCCAAGGGGCATTGCAGGACAGCGGGTCATCGTGGCGGCACCTGGCCCCGCGATGTCGTAGAGCAAGGGTCGTAAGTCCGCGAGCTTCTTGTCGAGGGAGCCCATCCAGGCGATCGCACCGTCCTTGCCAAGAACGTTGGAGTCGTCACGCCGCAGGCCGAGGATCGCCAACTGATTCTCCCTGGCGTCGATGGCCTGGATTCCTTCGAAAGATTCTTCCGTCCGGGCCGGATCGTCGAGACGGCGCCACGTCAGCGAATGAGCCGGCGCCGCCACGACCAGAAACCGGGATGAAACGGCCAACCGGCGCGACGACCAGAATCCCCCCGGCTTTGAAGTACCGGAGATCAACTCCTTCGGCGGCGGGCCCTTCGGATCGAGGCTGACTTCGACGGCGCCGTCTTTGGCGAGCGCCAGGTAGACGGACTGGTCGCTCGCCCAGCGAACGTCGGACGCCCACTCGAAGGTCTGGGGCAGGACAGTGTCAGAGAGGATGTGGATGCCTGCCGCGGCAGGAGGAACCGGTGTCGAGACGGTGGCTCCAGACACGATGAGCCCGGCCAGGACACTCCCGAGAACCAGAATCGTTCTACGCATGCTCTCCACCTCCGCGCAACCGGTGAAGCTCGCCATCTCCGAGAGAACGCACGCTTACGACGACTCTTAAAATACAATTACGCCTGAGGGCATGTCAACGGCTCCGATAAGCCGTTCAGGTGCTGCCGGATTTGATTCACCGATCTTCGAAACGCGCCAACAGCTCCGCGTTCCAGTGGATCCACGGCGGCTCTGCCGGACCGCTGCGGGCCGACGCACGGCTGAACTCCGCGATCCTCCGCCCGATGTCTTTCTTGTGCGCTGGATCGGTGCTCTGTTCTTCTTCGATCTGCAAGCGGCGGATGTAGGCGAGCCGGCTGCCCGCGATGCGCTTGTCGACGCCCTCCGTCATGCGTGCGACTCTCGCTTCGCGGACCCGGTCGCGGACCCAGGTCATCTCTTTGGGATTGAGACCCAGCTCCTGCGCCGCCCGCAGATCGGCGGTCGCTCCCAGCTCGGGCGCGGCGCCCTGGGTGGCCACGGTGCGGATGCGGTGCGACCTCTCCTCCATCTGCATGTAGCTGCGGATCTCGGGCTCGGTGAGACGGCCGTCGGCAGGCGGCTTGAAATCCGCCTTCGCCACTTCCTGCATGAGGACCGCGGTGCTCTTTTGGCTGAGCCGCTTGCGGATCGCGGCGTCGTCCGTGGCCTCAGGGGCCGGAGCGCGATGGCAGGCGGCGAGGACGACAGCCAGGAGGAGAACTCTGCCGCCGCGCTGCTCCATGCCGATCACTCTGTCCGCTTGCGCACCACGAGGCGGACCGGCACGCCGGGGAGGTCCAGCTCCTCGCGCATGCGGTTCTCCAGGTACCGCCGGTAGTGGTGGTTCCGCGGCAGCATGCGGTTGCAGAAGAGCATGAAGGTCGGCGGCGCCGCGGCCACCTGGGTGGTGTAGTAGAGCTTCCAGGGAGCGCCGCTCAGCGACGGCGGGCTGACCTTCTTGATGGCTGCCTCGAAGATGCGGTTGAGCTGACCGGTGGTCAGGCGCAGGTTGTATCCGACGAGGGCTTTGTCGATCGGGCTCCAGAGCTTTTCGATGCCGCGCCCGGAGAGGGCCGAGACGTTGACGCGGCCGGGATCGGCGAGCAGCTCGTTGAGCTTCTCGACGGAGCGCTCCAGCTTCTCCCGCGACTCCTCGTCGAGGAGGTCCCACTTGTTCATCGCGACGACGGCGGCGCGGCCGAGCTCCCAGATGGTGCCGGCGATCGCTAGGTCGCCGCTGGTCACGCCTTGCGCGGCGTCGATCACCAGCACCGCCACCTGCGCGCGCTCGATCTGCCGCCGCGCCATCATCACCGCCAGCTCTTCCGGCTGGCCCGAGGTCTGGCTGCGCCGCCTTATGCCCGCGGTGTCCACCAGGAGATAGGACTTGCCGTCGCGTTCGACCAGGGTGTCGACCGGATCGCGCGTCGTGCCGGCGACCGGCGAGACAAGCGCCCGCGGCAGGCCGGAGATCTTGTTGAGCAGAGACGACTTGCCGACGTTCGGCCGGCCGACGATGGCGACCGTCGGCGCATCCGAGACCGGTCCTTCCGGCTGCTCGGGAATGGCGAGGGCGAGCGCCTCGCGGAGGTCTTCGACACCGCTGCCATGCTCGGCCGAAAGGAGGAGCTGCTGGCCGATGCCCAGACGGTAGAACTCGCCAAAGCGCTCCCGCGCCTCGCGCGTGTCCGCCTTGTTGACCACCAGGATGACCGGCTTGTTGACCCGCCGCAGCCGGTCCCACACTTCTTCGTCGGCGGACACCAGGCCCACCTTGCCGTCGACCACGAAGAGCAGCAGGTCGCTCTCCTCGACGGCGAGGAACACCTGCTGGCTCAATCCCAGCGAATCGTCCGACTCCTTCATCAGGCCGCCGGTGTCGATCAACTGGATGTGACGCTCGCCGACCAGGTCGGCGAGCCCGGTGATGCGATCGCGGGTCACCCCGGGCATGTCGTGGACGATGGCCTGCCGTTTCCCCACCAGACGATTGAAGAGAGTGGACTTGCCCACGTTGGGCCGGCCGACGATGGCGACGGTAGGGGTCAGTGACATAGGAGGGGGATTGTATCCGAGGGAACTGCTACGGCCGGCACGCGCCACCTTTTTCGCTTTTTTCGCCTTTTTCGTACGCCGCCAGTCGTGTCTTCATGATGTCGATCTGCACCGGCGGCAGCCCATTCGCGGTATTCGCCGCCTCCAGAGCGATGCGCTGCCAGCGGGCGGCTTCGGCACAGTCGCCGGCTTCGGCGTTGGCCATGGCCACGGTCTCGGCGTGGCCGGAGGTGGGCTGGGCCTGCCACACGGCGAAGGCGAGCGTACGGGCGCGGGATCCGTCGCGGAGGGCACGGTCCGGGCAGGCGGCGAGGAGGTGCGCCAGGGCGTAGGTGAGAAGGCCGCTCTGCGGCAGGGTGCGCAGTCCGTCTTCAAGCTTGTCCTTCGCCGGTCCGTAGCGCTCCAGGCGGACCAGGGTCTCGGCTTCTCCAACGCGGGCTCGTTCGTCGGCCGGCGCGAGCGCCACGGCGCGGGCGTACTCAGGGAGCGCTTCTTCCGGATGACCGCCATCGCGCAGGATCTGGGCGAGCGCGCGGTGGGCCTCGGCGTCCTGCGGCAGAGCGGCGGCCGCGGCCGCGAGGTGATCGCGGGCTTCGGCGGAGGGGCCGTCGAGCGCCAGCAGGCTTCCCAGGTTGAAATGGGCGGTCGTGTTCGCCGGATCGCGGCGGAGGGCCTGCCGCAGCTCCTCGACCGCCGCGGCACGGTCGCCGAGCGCCACCAGGGAAGCCGCGAGATTGACGTGCGCCTCGACGCTGTCCGGCCTGTCCGTCAGGACGGCCCGGTAGAGGTCGGACGCCTCCGCATAGCGCTTGTTCTGATAGGCGGTCTTGGCTCTGGCGAGGCGGACTCGTTCGCCGCTGCGGAGCGCGTCGAGCGCGTCGAGCAGCGGATCGGGCGGGCGGGCTCCGACCTGCCCGGCCTTGGCCAGGTGCTCCCCCGCCTTCGCGGCATTCGCGGCATTGCCGAGGCCGCGGTAAGCCTGGGCGAGGAGATAGTGCAGACGGTTTGCTCCGGGTAGCGCGGCGAGGGCCGCTTCCAGAGGGCCGACCGCCGCGGCAAAGTCCCGCCGGTCGAGCGCCGCCTGCCCGAGGAGCGCTTGCGCCGCGGCGCAGGATGGATCGGCGGCGAGCGCCTGGCGGGCGAAGGACTCCGCATCGTCCGGCTTGCCCTGCAGACGCGCGATCTCGCCGAGATGGACAAGGGCCGCGACGTTCTTCGGGGCCAGCTCCACAGATCGCCGATACGCGGCGGACGCTTCGTCCAGGCGGCCGGCATCCTGGAGCAGGACTCCGAGCGCATGCGGCCAGCGGGGATCGGCCGGCGCGCTCCGCGCGGCGTTGCGGTAACAGGCCTCCGCCGGCTCGTGCAGACCGTAGGCGTGGTAGAGCATCCCGAGGTCGCCATAGGCGGGCGCGAGCTGCGTTGGATCGGTCAATGTCTTCAACGTCTCCTGCGCTTTGGCGATCTGCTCCCCCACCGTTTTTTCGAGCGGCGCGAGATCCGGAAAGAGGATGGGGGGATCAGACGGCATAACGGCGAGGACCGCAGCCAGGACAAGACCGATCACGACCGGAGGCCTCTACCTGAAGTAGGGGAGGGGCTTGCCCCCTCCTGGATGGTCGGCGGAAAGGTTCTGTCTTCTCCTCCGGCTCCTCCGCCCGCCCGGGAGGGGGCAAGCCCCTCCCCTACTTTGGGTTTAGCGCCTTCGGGGGTCGGAGGTGAGGATTTCCCCCTCCCCTCCACCAACGTCGTATAGGTGCGCAACGGGGGCGGGGGGAAGACCTCGACCTTTCCATCCGGCCAGGTGACCCGCACTTCCGTCACCGCCGTCGAATCTCCGAGACCGACCAGAACGCGAGGATCGCTCGCCGAGGCGTAGCTGCCGTCGGTCGCCGCGCGACGCCAGAGGGTGGGAGCGCCCTTGCGGACGACCGCGACCAGGGCGCCCAGCATGTCGCGCTCCGCCTTGGCTCCGGCGGGCCTGCCGACCAGGCGCAGGCCGAGCCACGGATTGCGGTTGCCCGTCTCATTCACCAGCAGGCGCGCCGGACCGTTGGCGTTGACGATCAGGATGTCCGTATCGCCATCATTGTCGATGTCACCGAACGCGGCTCCCCGCCCGACTTCGGCGCGCTGGAAGGGCTCCCCCATCGTACGGCTGACGTCCGCAAACCGTCCGTTCACCATCTGGCGGAGCATCTGGTGTGTCTGCGCGTACGGGAACGGATCACCGCGCCGCGCCTGCTCGTCGATCAGCCGCACCGCGCCGTTGACCGCCAGGAGGTCGAGGCGGCCGTCGTTGTCGTAATCGATCCAGACGGTGCCGAAGCCGGTAAAGGGGAGGTTCGCCGCGGCGATGCCGGACGGGACGGTGCGGTCCTCGAACAGGCCAGGGCTGCCGTTGCGGCTGAGATTGACCCACAGCGTGCTCGATTCGCCGGAGATATGGGTCACGAACAGGTCGAGATCGCCGTCGCCGTCGAAATCCCCGGCGGCGATCCCCATGTTGGCCTGCACCTTGCCGTCGGCGTTGACGGCGACGCCCGCGGGCAGCGCGACTTCTTCGAAGGACAGACCTCCCCGGTTCCTCCAGAGGAAGTTCTCCGTTCCGTCGTTGGCCACGAAAACGTCGGGCAGGCCATCGCCGTCGAAATCGGCGACCACGACGCCCATCCCCCGCCCCGCCTTGCCGGCGATGCCGGCGCGCGCAGAGGCGTCTTCGAAGGTGCCGTTGCCGCGATTGCGCAGCAGGCGGTCGGGGGTGGGCGGAAAGGAGGACGGTCCGCAGTAGTCGCGCCGGCTGCTCGCGGCATAGCAGACGACGTTGCGGTCGACCGCGAAGTCGACATAGTCGGCGATGTAGAGATCGAGCCAGCCGTCGCGATCCAAATCGGCGGCCGACGCCGAGAGGCTCATCCGCGGATCGTCCGCGCCGGCGGCCTTGGTCACGTCCGAAAACGTCCCGTCCCCGTTGTTGTGCCAGAGCTGATTGGAGCCGAAGTTGAGGACGTAGAGATCCACCCAGCCGTCGTTGTCGAAGTCGCCGGCCGCGACGCCCAAGCCGTAGCCGAGCGCCTTGATACCGCTCGCCGCGGTCACGTCGACGAACCGCGGCTTGTCGTGACGGACGCCGTTGGCGATGAGGTCATTGCGGAACAGGCGCCCGCCGGCGGGGACGATCGGATGCGTACCGGCCTTGCCTGGCTCCAGCACGGCGCCTTGGACGATGAACACGTCGAGGTCGCCGTCGTTGTCGTAGTCGAACAGCGCGGCGCCGCCGCCCACGATCTCCGGGTAGTAGAGCTGCCCGGTGGACCCGGTGTCGTAGCGGAAGCCGAGCCCCCATTCGGCGGCACGGTCGACGAACGGGGGCGCGGCGGGCGGAAGCGGTGCCGCAGACCACGCCGGGACCGCGGCGAGCCATCCTGCCAGGACGGCGCAGGTGCGGAACAGGGCGCGGCGGGTCATAAGGCTGGATGATAGCAAGCGGGCGGAGGACTCCGGCAGAGCCGCCCGTCCGCCCGAGCACCTCACCCCCGGCCCCTCTCCCATCTCCCACCCAGGCCCCCGCCGGGAGAGGGGAGAAATTCAGGATGAAGCAGAAGAAGAAAGGGGACTTGTTGTTGCCCGATGTTCTCCCCTCTCCCGGGGAAGGGCGGGTGGGAGATGGGAGAGGGGCCGGGGGTGAGGTGCTTTTCGCGGTGCGCCCCGCCTTGCCCCTGGACCGGGCGGGTGCTATAACTCAGAGACTTCAGGAACGAGCAACGGAGGACGCAGTGAGCCGGTCGATCGAGAGTTCCCCCCCCGCGGCGCGATGGTGTTTCGCCGCCTTGATCCTCGCCCTCGCGTTCGCCGTCGCGTGCAACTCGAAGAATCCCGTGGCTCCCGAGACGCCGCAGCCGCCCGGCGGAGGGGGCCCGGGGACCGGCAGCTATGTCATCGGACTCTCGGCGTCCCCGGTGCAGCTCGTGGCGGGCTCGGCCGATCCGGCCACACTGACCGTCACCGCGACCCGCACCGACAACTCGCAGCCGGCGGCCGACGGCACGACCGCCGCCGTGAGCACCAGCCTGGGGAGCTTCGACCCCGCGAAGTCGACGACGCTCACCACCGTCACCCTCTCCGGCGGCAAGGCCACGGTCCTCCTCTATCCGAGCACTACCACCGGCACCGCCACCGTGCTCGCCCAGGTCGACACCAGCTCGCGCCAGCTCAGCATTCCGATCCGCCAGGCCGATCAGACCTTCTTCATCGCCTCGGTCTCGCCGGGCTCCGGACGGCCGGACGGCGGCACGACGGTGTCCATCGCCGGCGCCGGCTTCGTGCAGACGATGCGGGTGACCTTCGGCGGCATCGCCTCGACCTCGGTCACCTACGTCTCGCCCAGTCTGCTCACCGTCAAGACACCGCCGCCGCCCTCCGTGGTCACGGCGGGCAACGCGCTCGCGGTGGACGTCACCATCTCCAAGGCGAACGGCTCGTCCAACGCCACCGACACCCTGCCGGGCGGCTTCATCTACGCCAACAACGGCAACGGCGAGACGCCGGTGATCTTCTCGGTCACCCCCGGCTCGGGCACCAACGACGGCGGCACGGCGGTGTCGATCTCCGGCTCAGGCTTCGTGCCCCCGGTGAAGGTGACCTTCGGCGGCGTCAACGCGCCGGTGACCAACGCCTCCAATGAGTCGATCTCCGTCACCAGCCCGGCCGCCGGAGCGAACCAGGGCAGCGCCGTGGACGTCAAGGTGACCAACTCCGCCTCCGGCGCCTCCGGGACGCTCAGGAACGGCTTCCAGTACGAGAACACCCAGTTCTTCATCTCGTCCATCACGCCGACCAGCGGTCCGTACAGCGGCGGCACGGCGGTCGTCATCACCGGCCAGGGCTTCGTGAGCCCGGTCGAGGTGCGCTTCGGGGGCGTCACGCAGCCGAACCCGGTGGTCAAGTCGTCCACCGAGATCGACGTCACCACGGCCGCGGCCACGGTGACCTCCTGCAATCCGCCGAGCGGCACCGTGTCGGTGACCAACCTGTCGACCGGCAAGACGGCCACCAGCACGCTCAACTTCTCCTATACGGTGACGTCGCCGCAGCTCACCTCGCTGTCCCCCGCGTCGGGGAAGCAGGTCGGCGGCGAGACGATCACCGTCAACGGCAGCGGCTTCGGCAGCTCGGTCACGGTGACCTTCGGCAGCGTGCCCAGCCAGTCCGTCGGCACCCCTTCCGCGACGTCCGTGACCGCCAAGGCTCCCGCCTACACCGGTACCCTGCTGACCGAGGACTGCGACGACAACCACGACGGCACGGTCGGCAAACGCAACCTCCCCACCGCGGTCGACCTGACGCTCACCAACACCGCCACCGGTTGCAGCGCGACGCTGACCAAGGGCTACACGTACAACCCGACCGACACCAGTTGCGTCGGCGACGTGGGCAGCGGCGGCGGCTCGCCGCCGGTCGCCGACTTCACCTTCCGGAATTCGACCGTGGTCAGCCCGCCGAGCGCCAACGCGATCGACTTCTTCGACCTGTCGAGCAACAACCCGACGAGCTGGGTGTGGGACTTCGGCGATCCGGCGAGCGGCTCGACGAACAACGTCAGCCAGGACCAGAACCCGACCCACACCTTCATGGGCGGCAACCGGAACTATACGGTCAAGCTGACGGCGAAGAACGCGGCGGGGACCGGCAGCATCACGAAGAGCGTGACGATCCCCCTGCCTTAGACCGCCGTACCGGCGGGCGCCGCGGCCGTGCTCATGAAGGCGGCCGCCGCCGGCGTGTCGGATTCGATCTTGCCGTAGTCCAGCTTGAGGATGCGATCCGCGACGTGGAAGTAGTGGTCGTCGTGGCTGATCACGAACACCGTCTTGCCACGCTCCTTGAGCTCGGGGAGGAGGGCGAGGTAGAAGACCTCCTTGAACACCGGGTCCTGGTCCGCCGCCCATTCGTCGAACAGGTAGATCGGCCGGTCTTCGAGGTAGGCGGTCATCAGCGCCAGGCGTTTGCGCTGTCCTGTCGACAGGTCGATCGTGGAGAGGACGCCGTCGCGCACCTGCACCTTCTGCTCCAGGAGGAGGCGCCGCAGGTAGCCGCGCGCCACGTCGTCGAGGGCCTCGGCATCGAGGCCGAGAAGCTTCTCGAAGACGAAGAAGTCCGAGAAGACCGCCGAGAAGTGCTCGCGGTACTGCTCCCGGTTGTCGTCGCCGATCGCCTCCCCCGCGAGGCGAACCTCTCCCGCCTCCGGCGCGTAGAGGCCGAGGATGAGCTTGGCGAGAGTGGTCTTGCCGCTGCCGTTGCCGCCCACCAGGAAGACCAGCTCACCCGGCTCGAACGCGAGATCGATCGGCCCGAGCAGGAAGCTCTCTTCCTCGTTCTCCCGCCGGTAGCTGTGGGTGACGCCGCGGAGCTCCAGCCGCTCCCAGGCAGGGCTCACGGCGCGCTCCAGATTCAGCTCCCGCTCGTGGCTCTGGGATTCCAACTCAAAGCCGAGCTCCTCGATGGTGCGCATCGAGGCCGAAGCGCGACCGAGGTTGGGCAGCATGTTCATCAGGACCTCGAGAGGCACCATGAGCTGGAAGAGGATCACCGTGAAGCTGAGGAGGGTCCGCTGGTCCGTCGCCTGGATGCGCGGCAGGCCGAACACCAGGAGGCCGAGGACCACGTAGACCAGCGCCTGCCCCCAGCTCGCCGCGGCGGCGAAAATGATCGTGCCGGCCCGGTTTTCCTCCTGGAACGTCAGCGTCGCATTCTCCACCTCCCCGACGAACCCCCGGCGCCGCCGCCGGTGCATCTTGAGCTCCTTCGTCCCCTCGGTGAGCGCACGCATCTGTCTCACCAGCTCGTCATAGAGACCTCGCGCCTTGTGGATGCGGGCGAAGCCCCGGATCACCGGGATCTGGTAGGTGACGACGCCCAGCGCGATGAAGCCGAGGACCTCCAGCAGCACCTTCGGCGACAGCCAGCCGAGGTAGATCAGGCAGCTCGCCACGATCGCGAAGTGCATCAGCAGGAGAGGGATGCTGGTGAGCGACTCGACGATGACGTTGATGTCGGTGGTGAGCGTCGCCAACAGCCGGTGGGGACCGACCTTCTCCAGTTGGCGCAACGGCGCGGCGAGGATCGCCCGGGTCAGGCGCAGGCGCAGATTGACCAGGCTCTTCAGGGTGAGCTCGATGAGCAGCTTCTGGGACAGGAAGCGGAACCCCGGCAGCATCACACAGCAGGCCAGGAACAGCCAGGGCAGGAGCGTGGAATTGATGCTCTTGCGGGTGAGCTCCTGGGTGATCAGGGCCATCATCGCGGTGCTCGAAACTCCGCTCACCGCTCCGGCGATGGCGATGATGACGACCGTGACGCGCGCGAATCGGATGTCTTTCGACAGCCGCAGGAGGTATGAAAAAAGCCGGAAAACGTCTCTCATATTGTCTTTGCACCGCCGCCACGGCGCAACTCCAGATGCGGAGCCGGTCCTGGCGATTCGGGAGATTGTAGCCGGGATCAGGTCAGCAGGACGAGCGCGACCCCGGCAACCATCAGCGCCACCGCGCCCACCTTGCGCACCGTCACCGGCTCGGCGAAGAGCAGCCGGCCGAGCAGAACGGCGAGGAGATTGCCGATCCCCCGCTTCAAGGTCTCCACAAGGCCGACCAGAAGATACTGGATGGCGATCAGTTGCAGCCCCAGGGCGGCGGCGCCCACCGCCAGCGAAGCGGCGAACGGACCGCGGACCGTGCGCACCTGCGCCAGCTCACGCAACCGCCCCCGGGCGGCCAGGCCGATGAGCGTGCCGAGGGCGACCCCCGCGTTGAGCACCAGGCCGTGGAACGGCCCGCTCGATCGCTCCACCGAGAGCTTGTCGAGCGGGATGCACAACGCCCAGAGGAACGCCACGGCCACCATCCACAGAGCGCCCGTGTCCCGCCGCCGCCAGAAGCGCAGCTCGCCCGGCTGCAGATTGAGCGCGATCGCGCCGGCGACCACCAACAGGATGCCGGCTCCCTGCACCAGCGAAGGATGCTCACCGAGAAGCGGAATGGCGAGGAGGGCGGTGAACGCGGGAGTCAGCGAGAGCAGCGGGATCGCGACGCTCAAGGCCGACTTGCGCAACGCCGCGATGTAGCCCAGGTTGGCCGCGATGTTGAGGGCGACCGAGGCGAGCGCCGGCAGGGCGTACCCCGCCCGCACGGCCGGCATCCCGTCGAACGCCACCCACACCGCAAACAGCGGCACCGAGGCCAGGGTGAGCAGGCAGATCAGAGTGAGCGGCGGGATGCGATCGACCAGCAGCTTGCGGAGCGCGTCGAAGCCGCCCCAGGCAACGCTGGAGGCGAGGACGAGCAGCAGGGCGCCCAGGGAGACCGACATGAAGTGCCGGAATCATAGCAGGGCCGGGCTAGGACTTGACCGCCTTTTTTCCCAGACGCCAACCTGGCTGCTGCTGCTCGAGATCGAGCTGGCGGTGGCGGGCGCGCAGCACGTCGGTGCGGGTGCAGATGCCGGCCAGGCGGCCGTCCGGACCGGCCACCGGCACGTGGTCGATCCTTTCGTCCACGATGCGTTGCAGCGCCGTGAGCACCGAATCGTCCGGGCGGACGGTCACCACGTCGCGGCTCGCCAGGTCACGCACCGGGGAGGTGTCGTCGGCCATGACCGCGGGCCGCAGCAGGTCTCCCCGGGTGACGATCCCCAGACAGCGCCCCGCGTCATCGACCAGCGGATAGGCGCTGTGCGGTCCGGCGGCGAGCCGCCGCCGGGCCTCCCCCACCGTGGCGGCGGCCGGCAGCGTCTCCACGACCGGAGTCATCACGTCGCGCACCAGGGTCGTGCGCAGGACGTCCACCTCGAACTCCGTCTGCACCCGCAGACCGCGGCGCGCCAGCTTCTCGGTCATCAGGCTCTCGCGCATCAGCGCCGCCATCACCAGGTCCGCCACCACCGCCGCCAGCATCAGCGGCAGGATAATGTGGTAGTCCCGCGTCAGCTCGAAGAGAAAGACGATCGAGGTGAACGTGGCGCGGGTCGAGGCGCCGAACACCGCCGCCATCGCCACCATGGCGAACGCGCCGGGAGACAGCTCGACCCCGGGGACCACCGCCCGGAGCGCGAAGCCGAACAGACTGCCGAACGAGCCGCCGATCAGCAGCAGCGGCGCCAGCGTGCCGCCCGAGGTGCCCGACCCCAGGGCGATCCACCAGGCCACCAGCTTGGCGAGCGCCAGAACGGCGATGACGCCGACGGTCAGGCGGTCGTTCAGCACGTCTCCGATCGCATCGTAGCCGACCCCCAGCGCACGCGGCACCAGCAGGCCGACCGCCGAAAAGCCGACCGCGCCGATCACCGGATGCCAGAACTCGCTGACCGGCAGGCGGCGGAACCCGGCCTCGACCGCGAACAGCCCCTGGCTCACCACCACCGCCACCAGCCCGCAGGCGAGACCGAGAACGATGAACCAGGGGAGCGACGCCAGGCCGGCGTACACGTGGTCCGGCACGGCGAACAGAGGCCCCGAGCCAAACAGCGCCGAGTGGATGCCCGCCGCGACGCTCGCCGCGACCACCAGCGGCACGAACGCACGGGTGGAGAACTCGAACAGGAGCAGCTCGATCGCCAGGATCACCGAGGCCAGGGGCGCGCCGAACGTCGCCGACATGCCGGCCGCGGCACCGCAGGCAAGGAGGATCTTGCGCTCCGCGGGAGAAACATGGAGCACCTGGCCGAGAAGGGAGCCCAACGCGCCGCCGGTGACGATGATCGGACCCTCGGCGCCAAACGGACCGCCGGTGCCAATCGCGATCGCCGCCGACAGCGGCTTCGCCACCGCCGCCCGCGGCGCGATCCGCGCCTGGCGCAGGAGCACCGCCTCCATCGCTTCGGGGATGCCGTGCCCGCGGATCACCGGCGCCCAGCGGGCCAGGCACGACACCAGGAACGCGCCGGCCATAGCCGCCAGGGGGATCCAGGGGCTCGGCTGAAGAGTCTTGAACGAAGGCAGCTCCCAGGCAAAGCGTTGAAACAACGCCAGATTGGTGATCAAGCCGATCAGGTGAAGAAGAATCCACGCGGCGCCGCCACCGGCAAACCCCAGCAGCGCGGCAAGACAGGACAGGTAGAGCAATCGGGACGGCGGAGTCTGGGCATGCAGGGACAAGGAATCTCCTCCAAGCACTGCGGCGGTCACCCCAGTGCATCGCAATACGATAGATCGTAGCACGACTCAAGTTGAGCTACACTTTGGGGAGAATGTCCCGCGAGCTGACCGACGCTGACTATCAGCACCTCCTGGATCTGCGGACCGGGCTGCGCCGCTTTCTACGCTGGAGCGAAGAGCAGGCGGCCGAAGCCGGTCTGACCCCGGCGCAGCACCAGCTCCTGCTGGCCATCCGCGGGCTGAAATCAACCGGCGCGCCGGGGGCCAGCCCCACCCTGGGTCCGACGATCGGAGACGTCGCCGAAGCTCTGCTGCTGCGCCATCACAGCGCCGTCGGCCTGGTCGACCGCGCGGTCAAGGCCGGCCTGGTGACGCGTCAGGAAGACGCCCACGACAGGCGGGTGGTGCGCCTGCGCCTCACCGCGCTCGGCAACGACCTCCTCACCCTCCTTTCCGCGGCCCACCTCGAAGAGCTGGAGCGGCTCGCCCCCCGCATGCTGGAGCTCTGGCCATGAGACGCCCCCTCACGTTCGCCCTTTTCCTCGGTCTCTGCCTCTCCGGCGCCGGCTTCGCCGCGCCCGCTGCGCCTGCCGCCGATGGCTCCACCGACTCGGCCGGCCTCGAAGGCGCCGTCGTCGGTGAGATCCGGGTGGTCAACACGAGCATCTTCGATCCCGCGAAACCGGGCGAGGACAACCGCCTCTTCCGCCTCGCCGACCGGCTGCACCGCACCACCCGGCCTGAGGTCATCTCGCGCCAGCTCACCCTGCGCCCGGGCGACCGCTTCACCCGCGCGGCGCTCGAGGAGTCCGAGCGCATCCTGCGCGCCAACGACTACCTCTACGACGCCCACATCCGGGTGATCCCGAGCGGCGACGGCATCGTCGACCTCGAAGTCGAGACCCGCGACGTCTGGACGCTTCAGGGAGGTATCTCCTTCAACCGCGCCGGCGAGGCGAACACCGGCAGCGTCCACCTCGAAGACAACAACTTCCTGGGGACCGGCAAAGAGCTCACCCTGCTGCGCGTCAACGACATCGACCGCACCTCGAACGTCGTCCGCTTCCGCGACCCGAACCTGCTCGGCAGCCGCACCCGGCTGATGCTCTCCTACGCCGACAACAGCGACGGCGGGCGCCGGCGCTTCGAGGTCGACCGCCCGTTCTACTCGCTCGACGCGCGCTGGGCGACCGGCGTGCAGGCGATGCTCGACAACCGCGTCGAGCCGTTCTACGAGCTGGGGCGGATCACCCAGCGCTTCCGCCACGAGCAGGACTTCGCCGAGGTCTACACCGGCCTCTCCCCGGGGCTCTCCGACGGCAGCACCCGGCGCTGGCGCCTCGGCTACACCTACGACCGGGAGCGCTTCTCGCCCTATGGCAGCCTCGACTCGACCGACGTCATCCCGGCCGACCGCAAGCTCTCCTATCCCTGGATCGGCTTCGAGTACGTGCAGGACGGCTTCGTCACCGAGCACGGCCTCGACCGGCTGCAACGGCCCGAGGACCTGAACCTGGGCAAGCAGCTCCACGCCCGCCTCGGCTGGTCGACGCCGACCCTGGGCGGCGACGTCACCCGTCTGATCTTCGAAACCGGCGCGACCGCCGGCTGGCGACCCGGTCCACGCCAGCTCTTCCTGGTCTCGGTGGAGGGCTCCACCCGCTGGCGCAATCATTCCAGCGAGTCGAACGATTCGACCACGGAAAACCTGCGCGCCGGCGGCAGCCTGCGCTACTACGTGCGGGACTTCGGGAACAACGTCTTCTACGTCGCGGCCGAAGGAGAGGTCGGACGCCACCTCGACGCGGAGAACCAGATCCTCCTCGGCGGTGACAATGGCCTGCGCGGCTATCCGCTGCGCTACCAATCCGGCGACCGCCGCATCCTTTTCACCGTCGAGCAGCGCTTCTTCAGCAACCGGGAGTACTTCCACCTGCTGCACGTGGGAGCCGCAGTCTTCTTCGACGCCGGGCGCGCCTGGTACGAGACCTTTCCCGAGCCCTACTTCTTCCCCACCGAGCGGCCCCTGCTCAAGGACGTGGGAGTCGGTCTCCGCCTCGGCTCCAGCCGCTCCTCCAAGGCCGCCATGGTGCACCTCGATCTCGCCTTCCCGCTGGATGGCGATCAGTCGCTGAAGCGGGTGCAGTGGCTGGTGACGACGAACGAGACGTTCTGAAACGGCTCAGAGCTCCCTGCCGGGAAAACTGACGGCGAGCTCCTCCGCCGTGTGCTCCTCGATGAAGCACTCGCCTTGCGGCCCCCCGAAGTAGACTTCGACGCCCGCCTCCTTGAGCGCCGTCATCATGGGGCGGTGGCGCTCGGTGCCGTAGGGCACCACCGCGGAGTGCTTCACCAGGTCGCCGGATGTCTGGATCAGCGAATCGAGCGCGGCGATCACGGAGCTGAGCTCGGCGGGGTTCTCCAGCACGACCGACTCCACAATCCACACCACCTGCATCGGCTGGCCCTTCGCTGCTTCCTCACGCACGTGCGAGATGATCTTCGCGGTCTCGCCGCCTCTCCCCAGATCGGCGATCCAGACGCCGGATTCCTTCTGCGCGAAGTAGGCGACCGAGCTGGCGCGGACCACGGCGACCCGGTGATCCGGAGGTACGACCACCGTGTGGGGGTAGCGGCCGCCCAGGATGCCGGTCACGTCTTCCTTGGGGACCGCGATCCACGCCTTCCGGCCGCCGGCGCTGTTCTGGCAGATCACACCCAGCCCATGGCTCTGCGCCATCTCCAGCACGACGCGGGCGTCGAGCTCCAGAAACACCTGGCCGGGAGATTCGGCCCACATGGCCGGAATGTCGCAGTAGACTTCCAGGTAACTCTTGCCGTGAGACCCCCTCCGGGTCGGGATGGTAATCTTGTCATCCTCTCCGAGAACGCGCCCGCCGGCCCGCAGGATGCCCGGAGACTCGGGTGCCCGGATGCCGACCTTGGAAAAGGGCAGCCGTCCATAGAGAGCCTCCAGCACGTCCGGCACCGGACTGGCGGCAGCGGCCACGACAAGCTGGCCGAGGGTCATCTCCTCGTGCCGCAGCTCGTCCAGGCGCACTGCGCCAAAGTAGTCTTTGACTTTTCGAAAGAGACCCAACGCCATCGCCCCCAATTCTTAGATTTTGCTGAAGTATAGCGCAAAGATGCGTTGGGTGGCGCGGGTGTGGCCGCATCCCTCACCGCTTCCCGAGCAACCGCAGCAGTCCGAGACTCATCTCCGGAATGTAGGTGATCAACAGAACACCGACACCCAGGATCGCGAGGAACGGGAGGACGTGCCGGTAGAGCTCCGGCAGCCGCTTGTTGAACCGCGAGGAGGAGAGGAAGAGGTTGAGGCCGACCGGCGGGAGGAGGAAACCCACTTCCAGATTGGCGAGGAAGATGACGCCGAGGTGGATCGGGTCGATGCCGAAGGCGACTCCCAGCGGCACGATGAGCGGTGCCAGGATGATGATCGCCGAGTAGATCTCCAGCACGCTCCCCAGGACGAGCAGGATCACGTTGAGCGCGAGCAGGAAGACGAGCCGCGACCCGACGTGCGTCTGCACCCAGGCGAGGAGGGCGTCCGGAATCTGCTGATCGACGAGATAGCTGGTCAACCCCAGGGCCGAGGCGAGGAGGATGAGCACCGCTCCGGTGAGCACGCAGGACTTGACCAACGCCTGGGGAAGGCTGCGCCGGGGGTGGAGGTCGCCGGTCAGCAGCCACTCGACGAGGATGGCGTAGAGCAGCGCGGCGGCGGCGGTCTCGACCAGGCTGGTGAGGCCGGAGACGAAGAGTCCTACGACGCCGACCGGCAGGATCAGCTCCCATTTCGCGGCCCAGGCCGAGCGCCACAGCTCCGGCCAGGTGAAGGGATGGCGCGGCGCTCCCCCGCGGACGCCGACCCAGACGCCGTAGAGGCCGACCAGGGCGACGAGGAGGGCGCCGGGGACCAGGCCGGCCAGGTAGAGCTGGTCGGCGGGCGCGCTCATCTCGCGGGTGCCGGCGACGACGCTGTAGAGGATCACCGGCAGGCTGGGCGGAAACAATAGGCCCAGGCTCCCCGCGGCGGTGACCAGGCCGAGCGAGAAGCCTTCGCTGTACCCCTCTTCGCGCAGCATCGGATAGACCAGACCACCGAGAGCGATGATCGTCACTCCCGAGCCGCCGGTGAAAGTGGTGAACAGGGCGCAGACGGCGGCGACCATCACCGCCACGCCGCCCGGCATCCAGCCGAACAGGGCGCGGAAGAAGCGCACCAGGCGCGACGAGGCGCGGCTCTCCGCGAGCACGTAGCCGCAGGCGGTCAGCAGCGGGATCGCGGGCAGGGTGGGAGATTCGATGAGGCGGAAGATCTCGGCGGGGACGGCGGACACCGGGACGCCGGCCGCGAAGAAAAACGCCAGCGCGAGGCCGCCCATGGCGGTGAACACCGGCGCTCCCAGGAGCGCCGCGGCCAGGACGATGAACGCCAGGGGCCAGGTGAGCGACGCGGCGTGGCCGGTGAATGCGCCCAGCGCGAAGACGCCACCGGCCACGGCCAAGGCGGCCAGGCGGCCCGGCCAGCGCGCGGCGGCCCGCCAGGCGAAACGGAGCGCGATGAGCACCAGCGCGAGCGGCATCACGCACTCGGCGAGCCACACCGGAACCCCGCCCGGAAGGATCTTCGCCTCGACGCGGTCGGCGAGGATGACCTGCCACGCTCCCCACGCGAGCACCGCCGAAACCGCCGCGGCGATGCTGCTGCCGAGGAGCAGCGCCGCCCGCCGCCGCAGCCCCTCCCCCATCAGCTCCGCCGTCGACAGGGTCAGGTGGGCGCCTTCCCGGGTGGCGAGAAGACCGCCCAGGAAGGCCAGCGCGAGGGTGATCTTCTGGAGCCAGGCGGCGCCCCCGGGAACATGGAAACCGCCGAACGGCCGCCCGACCGCGTCGATCAGCGGCAGCAGCATCGCCGCGAGCAACACCGCGACCAGGAGGCCGTCTTCGGCGCGGTGCCAGAAGCGCGGCGGCGTGGCCGGAGCGGCGGAGGTCACTTCGGCCCGGCCTTGTGCGCGGAGCGCCAGGCTTCCCGTGCGCGCATCGCCTCGTCGAAGGCGTCGGCCGGCACGACGGTGCCCCGGATTTTCGGGTAGAGCCCGTCGGCGAGCTGTTGCCACTCGCGGCGCGCCGCGGCGTCGACCGGCACCACGGTCAGCCCTCTCTTCTTCATCGCCTCGACGTCGCGCGCCGCCCCGGCCCTGATCTCCTCCCGCAGGCGCCGGCATGCCTTTTCCGCCGAGGCGCGCAATTTGGCCTGGACGTCAGCGGGGATCTGGTCCCAAGCCGCCTTGTTCACCACGATCGCACCCAGCAGAAGCTGCCAGTCGAGGTCCGTCATGTTCTTCGCGTGGTTGTAGTACTGCGCGATCAGCGCCACCCCGGGCGGCGCGCCGAACGCCTGGACGAGGCCGGTCTGGAGCGCCGTCGCCAGCTCGGTCGATGGCAGTGCCACCGGGTTGAAACGCACCGATTTGAGCAGCTCGAACTGGTGCGTGTCGACGGACCAACTGAACAGCTTGAGAGCGCGCATGTCGTCGGGCTTCGCCACCGGCTTCTGGGAGAAGAAATGCACCCAGCCGCCGTCCGCCCAGGCGAGGACGACAAAGCCCTTGGCGGCGAACTTCGCTTCGAAGCCGGGGCGCATCTTGTCCAGCACGCCGTAGACTTCGTCATAGGAGCTGTACATCATGGGCACGCCGAAGGCGTTCGGCGCCTTGTCGATCTCGGCCAGGCCTGGAGCGGCCAGCAGGCCGGCGTTGAGCGTGCCGAGCCGCATCTTGCGCACCACGTCCGGATCGTCTCCGGCGACTCCACCGGGATAGAGGCGGACAACCACCTTGCCGCCGGAAACCGTCTTCCACTCCTCCGCCATCTCCTGGAGGATGCGGTGCCAGGACGAACCTTGAGGAACCAACGTCGCCATCTTCACGGTCACGGTCTGGGCCGCGGCCACAGAAGCCCACAGAGCGGTCAACGCGACGAGCGCGATTGCTTTCATCAGTGAATCACCTCTCGACATGCATTATTGGATAAACAGCTCATCAGCGCGCGCCAGGAGCCAGCGGGCCCTTCGCTGGGAGATCAGATTGGCCAGCCGCTGCGCCGGCACCGCATCGGCGTCGAGCGCCAGCGCCTGATGCAACAGCCGCTCGAACTCGGCCCGGTCCTGGGCGGCCACAGCCACCGTCTCCGCCAGGCTGACGAGCGGCGCCGCCCGGCGGTTGCTGGCGATCGCCATGGCGCGGGCGAAGTGCTCCCGAGCCCGCTCCACCGAGCCGCCGACGGACGTCCGCGAGCCCTCATAGACCAGGAAGAAGTCGTGGATCGCTCCCATCCCATAGGAGTCGTCCAGCGCCAGGGCGCGGCGCATCATCGCCTCGACGCTCGCCAGGTCCGCCGACAGCTCCGCGTCATCCTTGGCCAGCGCGATGGCGGCCGCCGAAGCGCTGGCCGTCCAGAAGAGCAGCGGCACATGCTCCTTCCGGAGACCGGCCAGCGCCTGCTCCGCCGCGCCCGGATCGTGCTGGAGCCGGGCACGCAGCCCGGGGAAGTCGACCTCCAGCCCCCGCCAGCCGTAGCCGGCGGCGCGCAGATAGAGACGCCGCGCCCGGCCGCGCAGCTCGGTCGCCCGTGCGAGGTCGCTCCCCTCGATGAAGTCGGCATCCTGCTGTACGAAGGCATAGGAGTACTGCGTGAACCCGCTGGCCGCGGCGAGCAGCAGCTTCGGATTCTGCGGATCCCGGGCGAGCAGCGCCTCGATCGTCTTGAGGCCGAACGGCAGCGCCGCGCGCACCAGCTCGGGGTCGTCGTCCGAAGCATAGATGTCGGAGCCGCCGGCCAGCGCATTGGCGAATCCGCGGACCGCGAGCCGCTTCACCGAGCAGCCAGGCATCAACAGAGCGACGGCGAGCAGCACCGCGCCGCGGAGACAAAGGGCCCGAGGCCCAGGATCAGAGGTCATGGACGGCATTATCTCATCCGCCGCCCTGACTGACCCTGGGGCGAAGTGATCCCGGCTACATCTCCAACCGCAGATCCACGTACGGCGGCGGCGGCTGGATCGCCGAGTAGTCGTTCTCCATCAGCGCCACGTCGCCGTTCCTGCCGACTTCCTTGAAGCCGGCGAAGCGGTAGGTGATGAGCATCTGGCGGTTGCGGTCGGTGGAGAGGAACTCGGCGCGGAGCTTGACCCCGGCTTCCTTGGCCATGCGCAGGATGTGGTGGATCATGATCATCCCCACGCCCTTGGACATGACGCGGCAGGACATGAGGAGGAGCTTCACAGTCCAGGCGTCGGGGCCTTTTTCGATCAGGGTGAGGCCGATCTTGCCGTAGGTGCCGTGCCGGTCTTCCAGGCTGGAAACCAGGAGAATGTGGTCCGGCGAGGCGCTGAAGGCGTCCAGCTCTTCGTAGGAGTAGGTGTAGCCGGTGGTGTTGAGCTGATGGGTGCGGACGGTCAGCTCTTCGGCGCGCTTGAGGTCCTCTTCTTTCGCCTTGGCGATGGTGAAGACCATGTTCAGGGTGGAGAGGAACTCATCGGTCGGCCCGACGAACTCCGCCTCTTCGCGGTTGCGCCGGATGTCCGCCATGTACATGTGGCGGCGCAGGCGCGAATCTTCGGTGATGAAGCGCGGATTGAATTCCGGACGGTCGAGGAGATCGTCGAGCTCGGCCGAGTCGATGCAGAGCACCTTGTCGTGGGTGAAGGCCACCTCTTCGCGCTCGAACGGCTGGTCGTCGATAAAGGCGATGGTGTCGAGGCCGATGTTGATGTCCTGCGCGATCTGGCCCACCGAGGCGCCCTTCGAGTTCCAGTTGATCTGCGGATAGAGGAAAAACTCGCCGATGCCGAGCTCCTGCAGCTTCGCCATCGCGGTCGCGTGGTCGTTGCGGCTCGCGATGGAGTGCAGGATGCCGCGCGCGTCGAGGGTCTTCAGGATCTCGACCACGTGCGGACGCAGGGTGACTGTGCTGTCTTCCAGAAGGATGCCGTCCCAGACCGTGTTGTCGAGGTCCCAGACGACACACTTGATCGATTGCTTGCCCATTCAAAACTCCGGGAACACGAAACGCGGGATGTTGATCTGCTGGATCTGGGTGCTCCCCTCGATGATCTCCAGCACTTTGGCATCGCGCAGATAGCGGCCGACCGGGAACTCCTCGGTGCAGCCGTTGGCGCCGTGGATCTGCACGGCGTCGTTCGCCGCCTTGGTCGCGGCGACGGAGGCGAAGTATTTGGCGGCCATGGTCTCGGCGGCGGCGGCCGGGTCGCGGGTTTCGCGCAGCCAGCCGGAGCGCAGGCAGAGGAGGCGCGCCGCGCGCACGTTGACGATCATGTCGGTGAGCAGGGCCTGGATGAGCTGGTGCTCGGCGAGAGGCTTGCCGTATTGCACGCGCGTGGCGGTGTACTCCCGGCAGGCGTCGAGACAGGCTTGCAGCAGGCCGACGGCTCCCCAGGCCACGCTGTAGCGCCCCTGCTCCAGGGTGTAGTTGCCGACGAAGGAGATGCCGAGGCCGACCTTGCCGGCCAGATGGCTCGCCGGCACGCGGCAGCCGTCGATCGCCAGCTCGGCGAGCAGGGAGGCGCGGGTGCCGGTGATGCCGCGGAGTGGCGTGACGGTGAGGCCAGGCGTGTCACGCTCCAGCAGGAAGGCGGTCGGCTTGCCGTCGACTTTGGCGAACACCAGATAGAGGCCGGCGATCTGGCCGAAGGTGGTCCACTTCTTTCGCCCGGTGAGGATCCAGCCGTCTCCTTCTTGCACCGCCGTGGTTTCGACTCCCGCGGCGTCGCTGCCGGCGTTGGGCTCGGAGAGGGCGAGAGCGCCGAGGATCTCACCGCGGGCCATCGCGGGCAGGAAGCGCTCCTTGGCTTCCCTGGTGCCGAAGCGCTGCACCGCGTGCGCCGCCATGTCGTGGACGGTCAGCAGCGAGCGCACCGACGAGCAGCCACGGCCGATCTCCTCGGTCATCAGGCCGTAGCTGATCATCTCCTGGCCGCGGCCTCCCCACTCGGCAGCGATCAGCGAGCCGAGCCAGCCGCGCTCGCGGAGCTTGGTGATCAGATCGCCGGGGATCGCCTCTTCGCGGTCCCAGCGGCCGGCGTGCGGCGCGATCTCGGCGGCCACGAAGGCGCGGACCTCCTCGCGCACCGCGCGCTGCGCGCCGGTGAGCTCGAGGTTCATGCCTCTGCCGGCGCGGCGCTCTTGCGCGCGACCAGGCTGGAGATCGCCTGGATGGAGCGGAAGTTGTCGAGGTCGAGGTCGGCGTCTTCGACCTTGATGCCGAACTCCTTCTCGACGAAGGCCACGAGCTGCATGGCGAGGAGCGAGTTCACGAAGCCGAGCGCGAAGATGTCCTCCTCGGGCTTGAGGTCGTGGCTCTTGAAGAAGCGGGAGAGGAACTCTTTGATCTTGATCTGATTCGGGTCCATGGGTGTCGTCCTCAGAGCGAAACGCTGTAGTCGTAAAAGCCTTTGCCGTTCTTGCGCCCGTGGAGGCCGGCGTCGACCATCTTCTTGAGCAGCGGGCAGGGTCGGTACTTGCTGTCGGCGTAGGACTCGTGCAGCACCTCGATCGAGAAGAGGATGGTGTCGAGGCCGATCAGGTCCGCCGTTTCGAGCGGGCCCATCTTGTGGCCGAAGCAGGTTTTGAAGAGCTGGTCCACCTGCTCGGCGGTGGCGACGCCGTCGTGGATCAGGAAGATCGCTTCGTTGACGGTCAGCATGAGCACCCGGTTGGAGACGAAGCCGGGGTAGTCGTTGACCACGATGCAATCTTTGCCCATCTGGCGCAAGAACTGCCGCGCGGTGTCGAGGGTCTCTTCGGTGGTGTGATGGCCGCGGATGACCTCGACCATCGGCTTCATCGGCACCGGATTCATGAAGTGCATGCCGACGATGCGGTCCGGCCGCTGGGTCACCGAGCCGATGCGGGTGATCGAGATGCACGAGGTGTTGGCGGCGAAGACGGCGCGGTCGGGGCAGATGGCGTCGATCTTCGGGTAGACCTCTTTCTTGATGTCCCACTTCTCCGTGGTGTTCTCGACCACGAAGTCGGCCGCGGCGAGAGCGCCGAAGTCGGTGGTGAAGGTGATGCGGCCGAGGATGGTGTCCGCGCTCTCTTTCCCCGCGGCGGCGCCTTTCTGGAACATGCCCTGGAAACGGACCGCCTTGCGGATCTCGTCCCGCGCATGGTCGAGGACCGAGTCCGCGACGTCCACCAGGACGACCTGATGGCCGGTCTGGGCCAGGTTCTGTCCGACACCGACACCCATCACGCCGGCGCCGACGACGCCGACAACTTTGATCTCCATGTCTGCTCCCCTCTTGCTGTTTGCGTTGCCGTGCTGACGGTCAGCAACGTGCCGCGGCGGGATTCTAGTCGAATCCGGGTGACCGCCGCCGTCCGAGCCCGCCGCCGAGCTTGGACACCGGCAGTCACAAGCCAAGGTGCCTGCCGGCCGCCAAGATGGGACAGCGGCGGCGAGAAGCTGGCTCGATGTCTGCAAGGTAACCCGGGACAGCGGCGTGGCCGGCAAATCCGGCCGAGAGCCCAGGAGGTTCCCTTGAAAACTTCTCCCAGCATTACAGCGACGGGCAGTCTCCTTCTCGCCGGTCTCGCCGCCCTACTGATCAGTCCGAGCGCGGGTGCACAGGTCACCCGCCCTCTCACCCCACGCCAGGTGACGTGCAGCGCCGACCAGCTCCGCGCCATGCTGGCCCGGTCGGCCGTGATGTTCGAGCCGTGGTTCGATGACCGGACCGGCATGTTCCTCTTCACCTACGGATCGTCGTGGCAGGACTTGAGCGGGGTCGTGGTCCTCGACCAGTCCGACCGCTTTGGAGAGACCGTCGGACCCGAACGGCAGCTTTCCTTCGTGCTGACGCCGAGCCACGGCTCGCTGCAGCGCAACCCGCAGAGCCAGCAGCTCAACGCCATCTACCTGTTGCGCGATCCGTTGAGCACCGACGTGGTGCGGGACCAGGATCCCAGCGCCACCATCGTCGTCGTCGACACCACGGCCGATCCGGCCCACAACGAGGACCCCGCTGCGTTGCTGGCGATCGACAACCTCTCGGCCGATGACTCCGGAGTTTCCAGCAGCGTCGGCTCGGGCAAGGCGCTGATGCACCTGATGGCGTCGTGCCCCAGCCCGCTCACCGCGGCCGACCTCCACGCCTTCAACGTGCTCTCCCGCGTCGTGCGGGCGACCGCATTCAGCTCGAAAGGCGGCCCCAAGGCGGAGCGGGTGCACAAGCTGGCGACGATCTACCGCGGCGCGTCCGCGGTGCCGATCTCCGGCGGAGTGCGCACCACCTATCGCATGGACCTCTACCCCACCGTCCAGAAGAAACCGCTGCCCCGCGTCGCTCTGGCGATCACCATCGACATCGCAACCGACGGCAGCCTGGGGGAATCGACCCTGCGCGTCCTGCCGGCGTGCGCCGCAGCCACCGATCACGACTGCTCCAGCGCCACCTCCGAGGTGGACGTGACGGTGATCAAGCCCGCTTCGGCGCAGCGGATGTGGTCCGGCCCGGCGCCCTCGGTCTGCTGGCACGGCGGCGCCTCGTGTCCCGATACGGTCAGCTTCTCGTTCGCCGAGCGGCTGGAAGGGACGACCTGGTTGCGCCCCTGATCCCTGCGAGGTTCTACTTCGGCAATTTGTAGATGACCCAGAGAACCACTTCACGCAGTAGGTGCCGAAAGGGGCAGCTTCTAGCCTGAATAAGTGGTAAGGTGCGGCTTCTTCGAAGCTGGCGGAATGTCGGAACGTTGGACCGCGCCACTTTCAGGGCATCAGCCCATCGGTGCCCGCGCCGCACACCAGAGCGCACGCCCGCAGCGCCCCGTCTCCGGCCCGTCCGGAGAGGAGAGCGGCTACGGCCGCAGCGCCGGACAGCTCGGCCGCGATCCCCATTTCGAACCACAGCCAGCGTGCCGCTTCGCGCATCTCCTCGTCGGAGACGAGCACGATCTCGTCCACCGTGGCGCGGATGATCTCGAAGTTGAGCTCGGCGCTCCGGCGCGGAGCCAGCGTGTTGGCCGCGGTGGTGATGCGGTCGAGCTCGATGACCGCTCCGACACGCAGGCTCTCGGACAGGGTCGGTGCGCCGGTGGGCTCGATGCCGACGACGCGGATCGAGGGGCGCAGGGCCTTGGCGGCGGTGGCGACGCCAGAGATCAGACCGCCGCCGCCGATGGCGACGAGGAGCAGGTCGGTGTCCGGAGCGTCTTCGAGGATTTCGAGGGCGACCGTGCCCTGGCCGGCGATAACGGCGGGATCGGCGAAGGCATGGAGGTAGGTGAGGCCGTCTTCAACGGCGGCGCGGCGGGCTTCGCGGTCCGCCTCGTCCCAGACGGTGCCGAAACGGATGACGCGCGCGCCCCAGCGTTCCAGGCGCTCGGCCTTGCTGGCCGGAGCGTTGGCGGGCAGGTAGATGGTCACCGGCACGCCGAGGAGGCGGCCGGCGTAGGCGACACCGAGGCCGTGATTGCCGCCGGAGGCGGTGACCAGGCCGCGGCCGGCGGCCTCCGGCGAAAGGGTGAGCGCCTTGTGGGTCGCGCCGCGCGCCTTGAACGAGCCGGTGACCTGCAAGGACTCAAGCTTCAGGGTCACGGCACCGCCGGCAGGCAACGGGCGGGAGAGCGCCGCGGCAGGAATCAAGGGGGTCCGGCGGACGTGTCCGGCGAGGCGCCGGCGGGCCAGCTCAATGTCATGGAGGGTGATCATGGACGAGATGCTAGCAGACGAATCCTCGCCCGACCTCCTCTTGATTTACGCTTCCTTTACGCCTATACTGCCGTCCATGAGGAATGAGACCTCCGCACGAGATCAGGTCCGGGAGCATGGCGCTCCCGGCGCACATACCAGGAGAGACGAGCCGTGGGTACTCAAGTTCTGAACGGCCTCGGACAGGCGCTCCGCTGGCTGCGTGAGCGGCATTCGAAAAAGCAGTATCACGTGGCGGACGACGCCGGGATCACCAAGGGCATGCTGTCCGCGTATGAGACAGGCCGCCAGCGGCCGTCGCTCGATACGTTGGAAAAGGTGCTCAACACTCTCGGCTGCGACCTCCACGATCTACACAACGCCTTGCAGATCGTCAACGGCCGGCCGCAGATCATGCGCCAGCGGATCGTTGGCGTGGCGGATGTGCCGGAGCCCGGCCGGGCGGACGTGCGGAAGGTGCTGGGGCTGAGCGCGCCGCTGCCGGCCGAGGAGGAGAGAGCCATCTCGCAGATCCTCGACGGCTTCCACCGCCTGATCCGCCATCTGCATGAGACGGGCAGGAAGCGCGCCGGAGGGCTGTATCAGCCGCCGCCGCCCGCTGAAGCGCCGGACGACGGCGGCGGGAACGATCCAGACGAGGGCGAATCTTAGGTTCGTTCAGTCGACTCGTCAGGCGAGCAACTTGCCAAACAGCACCGTCACCGCCCGGCCTCCCAATTTCACCCGTTCGCCCACCACCTCGACGCGCAGCGTTCCGCCGCGCGCCGAGGCCTGATAGGCCAGAAACCGGTTCTTCCCCAGCCGTTTCGCCCAGTAGGGGCCGAGCGAGCAGTGGGCTGAGCCGGTGACCGGGTCTTCCGCGACCCCGACGCCGGGCGCGAAAAAACGGGAGACGAAATCGTAGGGTCCCCGAGTGGAATCCCCGGAAACGCCGCGGGCCGTGATGATGACGCCGCGCACCGGCAGCGTCTTGAGAGCCGCCATATCCGGTACCGCCGTGACGACCAGCTCTTCCGACTCCAGCTCCAACAGGTAGTCGAAGCGGCTCTTGCCGACGAAGCGCGGCACGACCCCGCCGAAGGCTTCGAGGAGACCGGCCGGCGGCGCCACCCCCTCCACCCCCTTGGCCGGGAAGTCCATTTCGATGTCGGCGCCCTTGTGCTCCGCCGTGAGCAGGCCGCTCAGGGTGTGAAAGAGCGCGGTTTCGTCGGGCGCCAGCCGGCTGGACTCCCAGAGCACGTGCGCGCTCGCCAGGGTGGCGTGGCCGCACAGCTCCACCTCGATAGCGGGGGTGAACCAGCGCAGGCTGTAGCCCGGTTTGTCCGGGTCCTGCGACGGATGGAGAAAGGCGGTTTCGGAGAGGTTCATTTCGCGCGCCACACTCTGCATCCACTCGTCCGGGCGCGGTCCCGGGAGGAGGCAGACCGCTGCCGGATTGCCGCCGAACGGGCGCTCGGTGAATGCGTCGACTTGGTAGAGATCGAAGGACATGCGCGAAAGCGTACCGCACCTCGAAAGGCGCGCGCGCACTTTGCATTGCAAAGTGCTCTTCCGCTAGAATGCGGTCTCGGTCGGTGAGCGCTCTCACGAATCGTTTCGGGATAGACTCTCGCACTGCGAAATAGCGGAACAGGAAGGGCAAATCAGGAAGGACATGGGACGATCCATGGCGGCGACTTCGGCGGCCCGCAGCGAGGCGGCGCCCACCAGCTTTTCACAGATGCTCGACAGCTTCCGCGAGAAGCTCGAGCGCGAGCTCCATCTCTGGCTGTCCCGGAAACGGGATGCGGCCGGGAGCTTCCGCGAGGCGGTCGAGCTGATCGATGGGGTCGGGCAGCTCGTGCTGCAGGGCGGCAAGCGCCTGCGTCCGGCCCTGGTCTATGCGACCTACCAGGCCTGCGGCGGACGGTCGGACGCCCAGGTGCTCCCCCTGGCTTTGGCGACCGAGCTGCTCCACACCTATCTGCTGATCCACGACGACATCATGGACCACGCCGAGACCCGGCGCGGCCAACCGGCGGCGCACGTGCGCTTCCAGCGCGCCCATCAGGCGAGCGGATTCCACGGCGACGCGCAGGACTTCGGCCGCTCGGTGGCGATCCTGCTGGGCGACCTCGCCCACTCCTGGGCGGTCGAGCTGGTCACCGGCGTGGCCCAGGAAAGCGGGCTCGATGCCCTGCCGTCCCGCGAGCTGACGCGCTGTTTCGCCACCATGAGCGAAGAGGTGATCGGCGGCCAGTATCTGGAGCTGCTGGTGGCCCAGCGGCGCGGTGAGGCCGGCCGGCGCTCCCCCGCCGAACGGGAGCAGGAGCTGCTGCGCGTGCTGCGCCTCAAGTCGGGCCGCTACACCGCGGAGCGGCCGATCCAGCTCGGCGGCCTTTTGGCCAGCGCGCCGGCGGCGGCGCTCGCCGGCCTGTCGCGCTACGGCACCGCGGTGGGCGAAGCCTTCCAACTCCAGGACGACCTGCTCGGCATGTTCGGCGACGCGGGCACGGTGGGCAAGCCGGTGGGCGAGGACCTGCGCGAAGGGAAGTTCACCTTTCTCATCCATCACGCCCTCGCGACCGCCACGCCGGAACAGCGGCGGACGCTGGAGGTCGCCCTCGGGAATCCCGACCTGACCGCCGCCGAGGTGGCGCGGGCGCAGGCGATCCTGGAAGAGACCGGCGCGCGCGCCAGGGTGAACGCGATGGTGGCCGAGCGCCTGGAAGAGGCCCGTGCCGCACTCGACGGCATCTCCGGCCTCGCTGCCGAGGGCCGCCTGTTCTTCGAAGGATTGCTCGACTACCTGTGGGAGCGCGAGAGTTGAAGCCCGAACGCGACCGCAAAGCCGAGCACATCCGCCTGGCGCTCGATCCGCGCATGCAGCTCGGCGGCAGCGTGTTCGACGACTACCACTTCGGACACGCCGCCCTGCCCGAGATCGACATGGCGGCGATCGACGTCAGCGTCGAATTCCTCGGGCGCCGCCTCGCCGCGCCGCTGCTGATCTCTTGCATGACCGGCGGCACCGAGTCGGCCGGCCTGATCAACCGCAACCTCGCGGCCGGCGCCGAGCAGACCCGGGTGGCGGTCGGCGTGGGCTCGCAGCGCAAGGCGCTCGAAGACCCCCTGCAAGCCGCGTCGTTCCACATGCGCGACGTGGCGCCGACCGTTCCCCTGCTCGCCAACCTGGGCGCCGTCCAGCTCAACTATGGAATGGGCCTCTCCGAGTGCCGGAAGGCGATCGACATGATCGGCGCCGACGCCCTGGTGCTGCATCTGAACCCGCTCCAGGAAGCCATCCAGCCCGAGGGGCAGACCAACTTCGCCGCCCTGCTGCCGAAGATCGGCGCCGTGGTCCGCGACCTCCATGACCAGGACATTCCGGTGGTGGTCAAGGAGATCGGTTGCGGCATCTCGGGCGCGACCGCCAGGAGTCTCGCTGCGCAGGGTGTGCGCATCATCGACACCGCCGGCGTCGGCGGCACGAGCTGGGCGCGCATCGAGGCGGAGCGTGCCGGCGACCTCGACCTGGGCGAGATCTTCGCCGGCTGGGGCCTGCCCACTCCGCTGTCGATCCGAGAGGTCCGCGCGGTGCCGGAGATCACCACCGTCATCGCGAGCGGCGGCCTGCGCAACGGGCTTGACGCCGCCAAGGCGCTGGCCCTGGGCGCCGACCTCGCCGGCATGGCCTGGCCGTTCCTGCAACCCGCCACGGAATCCCCGGACAGCGTCGCCACCAAGGTGCGACGCATCGTTCAGGAGCTCAAGATCTGCATGTTCTGCCTCGGCGTCACAACGATCGCGGAGCTGCGTACCGTCCCGCTCCGCAAAGGGTCCTGAGAGATGAGCAAGTCGAACGTCAATCCCATCGCTCCCATCGCTTCCGAGCCCGATCTCGACGAGAGCACCGAGCTCGTCGATTCCATCGCGCGCGGCGAGCGCCGGTTCCATGAGCTGCCCAAGGACCTGCCGCCGGAAGAGGCGGCGGACATCCGCCGCCGCGCCCTGGAGCAGATGACCAGTACGTCGATGCCCAACATCGGCCACCACTCGCTGGACGTCCGCCGCGCCTCGCAGCGCCACTGCGAAAACTTCTTCGGCGTCGCCCAGATCCCGATGGGCATCGTCGGCCCCCTGCGCGTGCGAGGCAAGCACATCGACGGCGACGTCTACGTGCCGCTCGCCACCACCGAGGCGGCGCTGGTGGCGAGCACCAATCGCGGCTGCGCCGCGCTGCGCGAAGCCGGCGGTGTGGTCGCCCGCGTCGAGGACGTGGGGATGACCCGGGCGCCGGTCTTCCGCACCTCGGGCATCGTGCAGACGCAGCAGTTTTTGCAATGGATTCAAGATCACTTTGAAGACCTGCGCAAATTTACCGAGTCGACCAGCCACCACCTCCGTCTGCTCGAAGTGCGCCCCTATGCCTTCGGCTCGACCGTCTTCCTCCGCTTCCGCTTCGACTCCGGCGACGCGATGGGAATGAATATGGTGACCATCGCCTGCGACCGGGTGGTCAACGACCTCATCGAGCCGGCGACCGGCGTCCCCTGCGTGGCGCTGTCGGGCAACTACTGCGTGGACAAGAAGCCGGCCGCCATCAACTGGCAGGAAGGGCGCGGCAAACGGATCTATGCCGAGATTCTCCTCGACGCGCAGACCCTCCACCACTATCTGAAGACGAACGCCCGCGATCTCGTCGAGGCGCAGTACCGCAAGAACCTCCTCGGCTCGATCGCCGCCGGCTCGATGGGCTACAACGCCCACTACGCGAACGTGCTCGCTGCCTTCTTCATCGCGACCGGGCAGGATCCGGCCCACGTCGTCGAAGGCTCGCTCGGCATCACCTGCATCGAGTCGCGCGGTCCGGATTCGGTCTTCGCTTCGGTCTTCATGCCCGACGTTCCGCTCGGCGCCATCGGCGGCGGCACCCAGCTCGACACGCAGCGCGAGGCCCTCGCTCTTCTGGGCATCGCGCCCGATCCGGAGCGCCCGGGCGACGCGGTGCTCCGCCTCGCCGAGATCCTCGGCGCGGTCGTGCTCGCCGGCGAGCTGTCGCTGATGGCCGCCTTCACCTCCCAGGACCTCGCCCGGGCGCACGAGAAGCTGGCTCGCGGCGAGGGCCAGAACCGTCCGCACTCCACCTGAGCGTCCACGGGGAGGAGGGAGTGAGGTCGCCCGTCGCGGTTTCCACTCCAGGCAAGCTGATCCTGATGGGCGAGCACGCGGTCGTCTACGGACGGCCCGCGCTCGTCGCCGCGATCGACTTGCGCCTCACAGCCCGCCTCGCACCGATGCCCGGCGAGGCGGTCCATCTCGACCTGCCCGGCCTGCGCCATCACGAGGATCTCTCCTGGAACGATCTGCGCTCCTACGCCCGCGCCGTCCGCGAGCGCTGGGAGGGATATGCGGAGCGACCCGCCGCGCAGGGCTTCCGCGAGTTGCGGGGCGACGATCCGGCGCACGTGGTGAAGGTGGCGCTCGGCGAAGCCGGTGAATGGCTGGCGGCCGAGACGGACACCCGCCTGGCCGGGCTGCACGTGCGGATCGACTCGGACCTTCCCATCGGCTCCGGTTTCGGCAGCTCGGCCGCGACCGCCACGGCGGTGATCGCCGGCTGCCTCGCTGTGCACGGCCGCGCAAATTCTACAGCCCCCGCGGACCTCTCCTGCATCGAGCGCCTGGCCCTCGACGTGGAGCGCCGCCAGCACGGCTTCCCCTCCGGAGTCGACGGCGCGACCGTCCTCTATGGAGGCGTGCTGTGGGCGCGCAAAGTGTCCGGCGGCGTGGAAGGCGGTCTGGAACGCGAACGGATCACGGCGCGCGCTCCCCTTCTCGACCGATTGCGCGTCTATGATACGGGGACGCCGGCCGATCCCACCGGTGCCGTGGTGGCGGCGGTGCGCGAGCGGCGCGACCGCGATCCGGTCCTGGTCGGGGAAATTCTCGACCGGATGGAGACGGCCACCCGATCCTTCCGCGCGCTGCTCGAACAGCCGGGCGAAGACGATCCGGCCCAGACTTTGCACTTGGTCCGCGAGCATGAGGCTTGCCTTGAGGCCCTGGGTGTCGTCCCGGACGAAGTCCGCGCCGTCGTGCGTCAGGTCGAAAACGCGGGAGGCGCGGCCAAGATCTCCGGCGCCGGCTCGCTCCGCGGCCCCGGTGGAGGGTCATTGCTGGTTTATCATCCCGAGCCGGAGCGTATTTCCGGCTGGAGCTTTCTGCGGCCATTTCTTTTTTACCCTGTCCACCTCGGAGCCCCGGGCTTCCGGGAGGAGGTTTCTGGATGAGCAAGACCACCGTCTCCGCGCCGGCCAACATCGCCTTCATCAAATATTGGGGGGCACGCGATCTCGACGCGGCTCTGCCGATGAACCCCTCGATCTCCATGACTCTGGAGCATTGCGTCACCCAGTGCACCGTGGAGCCTCTCGACGGGGAGAAGGATGAGGTCTGGATCAGCGAGCCCGACGGTGGCTTCGGTTCCCCCGAACCGGAGTTCGCGCGCCGCATGGTGGACCACCTCGACCGCATCCGCCAGTGGGCGAAGCGCGAGGAGCGTTTCCGGGTGGCGACCCGCAACAACTTCCCGGGCGCCGCCGGCCTCGCCTCCTCGGCGTCCGGTTTCGCCGCCCTCACCCTCGCCACCGTCGGAGCGCTCGGCAAGCGCGACACGCCGGCCGACGAGCTGTCGCGCCTCGCCCGCCGCAGCGGCTCCGGCTCGGCGGCCCGCTCGGTGCTCGGCGGCTACGTGCAGTGGCCCGCCAAGCTGGTGGTGGACGGCCCGGACGTGGACGCTCAGAGCTACGCCGTCCAGCTCGCCGAGGCCAGCCACTGGGAGTTGCGCGACGTCATCGCGGTGGTGGAGATCGGTCCCAAGATCGTCTCCTCGCGCGAAGGCCATCAGCGCTCCCACACCAGCCCGTACTACAACATGCGCCAGGAGCTGGTGCCGGCGCGCCTCGAAAAGGTCCGCGCCGCCGTCGAGGCGGCCGACCTGTCGATGCTCGGCCCGGTACTCGAAGAAGAGGCGATCGACCTCCACCTCATCGCCATGTCCTCGCATCCGCCGATCTTCTACTGGAGCCCCGGGACGGTCGCGGTGCTCCGCGCCGTCCGCGAGCTGCGCCAGGAGGGCCTGCAGGCCTGGGCGACCATGGACGCCGGCGCCAACGTCCACGTCATCTGCGACCCCGAGTCCGAGGACGACGTGGCCGAGCGTCTGGAGGACCTGCCGGCGGTCGGCTTCGTGATCCGCGACGGCGTCGGCGATGGGCCGGAATACGAAAACGCGCATCTGTTCTGATCCCCCGATTTCTGATCTCCGATGCCAGACGCCATCCTGATCAAGCTCGGCGGCAGCCTGATCACCGAGAAGAGCCGCGAGGAGACGCCGCGCACCGAGGTGATCGGGCGCCTCGCCGGCGAGATCGCGGACCTCGCGGCGGCGCGCCCGGAGCTGCTCATCGTGGGCCACGGCAGCGGCTCCTTCGGTCACGTCGCCGCGAAGCGCTTCGGCATCGCGCAGGGCATCCACGACACCGGCCAACTCCCCGGCGTCCCGCTGACGCAGCAGAAGGCGGCGGCGCTCCACCGCATCGTCACCGCCGCGCTCTCCGCGGCCGGCGCCCTCCCCTTCTCCATCGCGCCGTCGAGCTGTGTCGTCGCCGCCTCCGGGCGGCCGGTTGAGATCAACGACGAGCCGCTGGTCCTCGCGCTCGGCGCCGGTCTCCTCCCCGTCGTCTACGGCGACGTGGTCACCGACCGCGACTGGGGGGTCTCCATCTGCTCGACCGAGCGCCTCTTCGACCTCCTCGCCCGCCGCCTCCCCTCGCGCGGCATCGCCATCCGCCGCGCTCTCTGGCTGGGTGAGACCGACGGCGTCTACGACGACCAGGGGGTCACCCTCCCGCGCATCGCCGCCGACAGCTTCGAGGAGGCGCGGAAGGCGATCGGCGCGCCGGCCGGCACCGACGTCACCGGCGGCATGCTCCACCGCGTCGAGACCGCCCTCGGCCTCGCCCGTCTCGGCATCCCCTCGTCGATCCTCAACGGCCTGCGTCCAGGAGTCCTGGCGGCGGCGTTGGAAGGGAAACCTGCGCAGGGGACGGAAGTGCAGTGAGAGCGGGTCTGCTATCCTCTCCCCGTGGCCACTGAAACACAGTCCGAGGATTGGATGGACCGCGAAGGGATCCACCCGGGGATCGGCGCCGAAGGGGCCGATCTCGAACAGCTCCTCATCGCGACCAGCCGGACCTTCGCCCTCGCCATCCCCCTCCTGCCGGAGCCGACCCGCCGCGAGGTGACGATCTCCTATCTCCTCTTCCGCATCGCCGACACCTTCGAGGACGCGGCGAGCTGGCCGCGGGCGCTGCGCATCGAGGCCCTGGAGCGCTTCGCCCGGCTGCTGGAGCGCCACGATCCGGAGGAGACCGCGGCGGTGACCCGCTTCTGGGCCGCCGAGGTCCCCTGCGAGCAGGCGGCCTACCGCGATCTGCTGACCGCGACCCCCGAGGTGCTGGACGCCTTCTTCGCGCTCACCCCGGAAGCGACCGAGCTGATCCGCCGCCACACCCAGCGCACCGCCCAGGGCATGGCAGGCTTCGTCGCCCGCACCACCGACGACGGCGAGCTGCGCCTGCGCGACGTCGCCGATCTCCAGGACTATTGCTACGTCGTGGCGGGGATCGTCGGCGAGCTGCTCACCGAGCTGACCCTGCTCGCCCAGCCCGAGCTTGCCCCAGTCGCCACGTATCTCCGCCAGAGGTCGCGTACCTTCGGCGAGGGGCTCCAGCTCGTCAACATCCTCAAGGACTCGGCCTCCGACGCCACCCAGGGGCGGCGCTATCTGCCCGAAGGCCTCGAACGCGCCGCCGTCCTCTCCCTGGCGCGGAACGACCTGCACACCGCGGCCGACTACGTGCTCGCCTTGCAGAGAGCCGGCGCCGAGCGCGGCATGGTGGCCTTCAACGCGCTGCCGGTCCATCTCGCCTACGCCACCCTGGACCGCCTCGAAACCGCCGGCCCGGGCTCCAAGCTCACCCGTCCCGAGGTCTTCTCGATCGTCCAGCGCCTGCACCGCGCCCTCGACCACGACGAGCCCGCCATCCGCCTGCCGGACTGCGAGCCGCAGCCGGCGGTCTGATCTTCTTCTCCAGAGGTGATTCACCGATGCGGCAGCCCCGTCTCCTGCTCCTGTTTCTGCTTCTCCCCGCTCTCGCCGGCTGCACCGGCACGCCGCAGCCGGCGACCGTCAAAGCCAAGGGAAAGACCGGCTCCAGCGCACGGATCGTCGCCGAGACCGCCGCGGCTCCGGCCACTCCGGCAACGCAGCAGCCGGTGGCGCGCGATCCGCACTCGTTCTCGCACCCCGACGAGGTCGTGGTCGAGCACCTGAAACTCGACCTGACCGTCGACTTCACCAAGAAGATCCTCACCGGCCGTGCCAGCCTGCGCCTCCACAACAAGACCGGCGCCGGCGTCCTGTTCCTGGACACCCACGGCCTCGACATCCGCAAGGTCCTCCTCGACGGCGCGGCCGAGGCGAAATTCACCCTGCACGACGAGCAGCCGATCTTCGGCAGCGCCCTGGAGATCCAGATCACGCCGGCCACGCAGTGGGTGAGCATCGACTACTCCACCCGCCCGGACGCCGCGGCTCTCCAGTGGCTCGATCCGGAGCAGACCTCCGGCAAGAAGCTGCCGTTCCTGCTCAGCCAGTCGGAGGCGATCCTGGCGCGCACCTGGGTGCCGTGCCAGGACAGCCCCGGCGTGCGGATGACCTATGAGGCGACGCTCCGTGTGCCGCCCGGCATGCTGGCCCTGATGAGCGCCTCGAACCGGGCGCAGAAGACCGCCGACGGCGTCTACCAGTTCGAGATGCCGCAGCGCATTCCGTCCTACCTGCTGGCCATCGCGGTCGGTGACATGACGTTCCGGGCCTTCGATGCGCGCACCGGCGTCTACGCCGAAACACCGGTCACCGAGGCCGCGGCCTGGGAGCTCGCCGACACGCCCAAGATGGTCGACGCCGCCGAGAAGCTCTACGGTCCCTATCAATGGGGCCGCTACGACATCCTCGTGCTGCCGCCGAGCTTCCCTTACGGCGGCATGGAGAATCCGCGCCTGACCTTCGCGACGCCGACGATCCTGGCGCGCGACCGCTCGCTGGTCTCGCTGATCGCCCACGAGCTGGCCCACTCCTGGTCGGGCAACCTGGTGACCAACGCCACCTGGAATGACTTCTGGCTCAACGAAGGGCTCACCACCTACGCCGAACGGCGGATCATGGAGACGCTCTCCGGCAAGGACTACGCCGACATGCTGGCCGTCATCGGTCGCCAGGACCTCGACCGCGCCATCGAAGACGCCGGCGGCCTGGCGAGCAAGGACACCGCCCTGCGTCTCGACATCGGCACCCGCGACCCTGACGAGGTGACCGGCGACCTGGCCTATGAGAAAGGCGCGCTGTTCCTGCGTCTCCTGGAGCAGTCGGTCGGCCGACAGCGCTTCGACGCCTTCCTCCACTCCTACTTCAAGACCTTTGCCTTCCAGTCCATGGACAGCGACCGCTTCGTGGCCTATCTGAAGCAGAACCTGCTGGGAAATGACGAGGCTCTCGCCCGGAAGCTCCAGGTGGACGCCTGGGTCTACGCGCCGGGCCTGCCGGACAATGCGCCGGTGATCCATTCCACCCTTCTCGATCAGGTGGATCAGCAGCTCGGCGCCTTCGCAAAGGGGAGCCCGGCCGGCCAGCTCCAGACCCAGGGCTGGACCACGAACCACTGGCTGCACTTCCTGCGCAACCTGCCGGCCGCGACGGATAAAACACGCATGGCGGATCTGGACGCCGCCTTCCACTTCACCGACACCGGCAACTCCGAGATCCTCGGCGAGTGGCTCCTGCGCTCCCTGCGCACCAACTACGATGTGGCCTGGCCGGCGCTGGAGCGCTTCCTCACCAGCCAGGGCCGGCGCAAGTTCCTCAGTCCGCTCTACACCGAAATGGCGAAGACCCCGGCCGGTGCCGAGATGGGCCTGCGCATCTATGAAAAGGCGCGCCCCGGCTACCATTCCGTGGCGCGGCAGTCGATCGACAAGATCCTGAGCTGGCGGCAACCGTAAGAGAGGCATCCATGACGCGACACCGCACGATCGCTCTCGCTCTCACCGTCTGCCTCACGGCCGATCTTGCCTCCGCCGCTCCGGTCGAGCACAAGTACGTGGAGTACAAAAACCCCGGGACGCCCGCGCTCACCGTGCCGTTCCCCAAGACCGACGCGAAGGCCGCGGGGATCAACGCCGCCGCTCTCGACCGTCTGCTGAAGCGGGCCGAGGAGACGCACTCAGACGCGCTCGTCGTGCTGCGCGACGGCAAGCTGGTCGGCGACTGGCGCTTCGGCAAACCGCAGGAGCCGATCGAGATCATGTCGGTCACCAAGTCCGTGGCCAACCTCGCGATCGGCCGCCTGGTGACGACCGGCCGGCTGTTCTCGACCGACGTGCCGGTCTCCACCTGGTTCCCCGAATGGAAGCAGGGCAAGAAGGCTTCCGTCACCATCGGCCACCTGCTCAACCAGACCTCGGGCCTCAAGGCCGATCCGAGCGCCCAGGAGGTCTACAACAGCGCCAACATCCTCCGCCTCGCCCTCGACGCTCCCCTGGCGCACGATCCCGGCACCGAATTTTTCTACAACAACAAAGCGGTCAACCTCCTCGGCGGCGTGGTCCAGAAGGTCTCCGGCAAGCGCCTCGACGACTACATGCGCGACGAGGTCTTCGCCCCCCTGGGCATCGATCACTTCGCCTGGATGCGCGATCCGGCGGGCAATCCGCACGTCATGGCCGGCTTGAAGCTCGACGCCCTCGACCTCGCGAAGATCGGCCAGCTCATGCTGAACCGCGGCGTCTGGAACGGCAAGCAGATCGTCACCGGCAAGTGGGTCGACACCTCGGTTCACCCCGCGCAAGCCTTCCAGCCGAACTACGGCCTCCTCTGGTGGACGGTCAACCAGTGGTCGAAGATGACGCTCGACGACGAGACCCTCGCCGCCTGGAAAAAAGGCGGCGCCCAACCCGGTTTCCTCGACAAGATGGCGACGCTCAAAGACAAGGAGCTGACCCAGGAAGAGCTGGGCCACGCTCTCGACACCCTGTTCGGTCCGGGTCAGGGGATGATGACCTACACGCAGAACGTCCGCGCCAAAGGCCTCCCGAACCCGAAACGCTCCGTCGGTCCCCAGGTCGGTTTCAGCGGTAACGGCTTCCTCGGCCAGTACATCGTCGTCCTCCCCACCCCCAAGATCGTCGCCATCCGCCAGATCCGCAGCGAATCCTACAAGGGGGACCAGGACAGCTTCGATGATTTTCAGGCGCTGGTGCGGGGGTTGGTGCCGTAGGGAGGCCACTGATGCTCCACGAACCGTCCATCAGCGCTGACGGGTCATTCGTCAGAGTCAACCGGTCATCGGTCAGCGTTAACGGATCACCCGCCAACTCCAACTGGTCATCCGCCAGCTCTGACCGGTAACCCGTCAATCCTGACGAGTCACGCGCCAACTCTGACGGATCACTCGTCAACTCTGGCCGATGACGCGCCAACTCTGACGAGTAACCCGTCAATCCCGACGGATGACCCGTCAACACTCACCGGTCATCGGTCAACCTTGACGCGTTACCCGTCAACCCTGACGAGTGTCCCGCCAACTCTGACGAGCCGCTCGTCAGTGTTGGTGAGCCGCTCGCCGATCCTGGCGAACCGCCCGTCAGCTTTGACCGCTCATCCGTCAGCCCTGACGGATGACGCGTCAGACTCCACCGGTCATCCAATGTGCGCACGCTTCGAGGAGGCCGGACCGGGCCGCTTGTCGTAAGCTACGCCATCAGAGGAGACGGGTCTATGACGACAGATGAGCGGAAGGCCGGTGGAGTCCTGTGGATGCGCGCCTCAGCCTGTGGCGCCGCCGTTCTGATGACCCTTCTTGCCGGCTGTGGCGCCGGTACCGATCCGCGGGAGGCGAAGGCGTTCCGGGCTCCGGAGAAGGTGGAGGCCTGTACCCTGTTCCCCTATCAGGAGGCTCAGGTGATTGCCGGGGCGGGGGTCGCGTCGATCAGCAGCACGTATGACGATGCGGTGGGACGCGACCCCAAGAACTGCTCCTACAACGCCGGATCGATCGAGGTGCCGCAGATCCTCGCCCTGGAGGTGCGGCCGGCGAAGACTGTGCGCGAGGCCGAACGGAAGCAGGAGGCGGTGCGGTCGTATCTCACGACTCTCTCCAAGGGACAGGTCCAGGATGTCCCGGGCGTCGGCGACGCCGCGCTCTGGGCGGGTGGCACCGTGGAGCAACTCCATGCCCGCAAGGGTGCGGTGAATCTGGTCATCACCATCCAGGCCGGCAAGGATCCGATGGCGGCGGCCAAGCAGGTCGCTCAGCTCGCCTTCACCCGCATGGAGCAACAGGCGGCCCGCACCCCGGCGACGAAGCCCTGAGCCCTTCGACAGAGCTCTTCGACCCCACCCACGACTTGTGGAGTCGCGGCGACGAAGTATCTCCGGACACAAACGAAGTGTTTCCGGACAGCCCCGAAGTATTGCCGGACAGCCCCGAGTTGGGGAGCAGCCGCAACGAAGTATTGCCGGACACAAACGAAGTATCTCCGGACAGCCCCGAAGTATTGCCGGCCGGCCCCGAGTTGGGGGACCGTCGCGGCGAAGTATTGGCGGACCAAAACGTAGTATTACCGGACGGCCCTTTAGTATTTCCGGACAGCCGTGAGCGGAATGGCGTCCGAGGACCTCAATCCTGCCGCATCACGATCAGCGGCGGCACCGCCGTGGCGCGCCGCGCCGGCAGCCAGGTGGCGAGGAGCGAGACGAGCCCCAACAGGAGCGCGGTGCCGGCGAAGGCCAAGCCGTTGCGGGCGTCGACTCCGAACAGGAAGGCGTCGATCAGGCGCGCGGTGAGCCAGGCGGTCAGCAGTCCGAGGGCCAGGCCGGCCGTCACCATGACCATGCCGCGGGTGAGGAAGAGACGGACGATGCTCGAGCGCGCTTCTCCCAGGGCCAGCCGGATGCCGATCTCCCGGCGCCGCTGGGTGACCGAGTAGGACATCACGCCGTAGATGCCGATGCAGGCGAGGATCAGGCCCAGCAACCCGAAGACGGCGAGCAGCACCGCCGCCGCCCGCGGCGCCCAGAGCAGATCGCCGATGACCGAGGACATGGTCGCGATCTGCGTCACCGGCAGCCCGGCGTCCAGGTCGTGGATCTCGCGGCGCACCGCCGACGTCAACGCCTGCGGATCGCGCTCGGTGCGCACGTGCAGGGTGACGGAGGCGGAGTACGACTGCTGGATCGGCCGGAACAGATAGAGCTGAGAGTCTTCCCCCAGCGAGTTGTATTTGGCGTCCGCGGCGACGCCCACGACTTCCACGACCTCGTTGGTCGGCTTCATGGCGAAACGGTGGCCGAGCGCGCTCGTGCCCGGCCAGAGCTTCTGCGCCATGGTGTTGTTGATCACCACCACCAGGGGGGTGCCCATCCGGTCCTGGTCGGTGAACGTGCGGCCGCTCAGGATCGGGATGCCCATCGCCGCGAAGTAGCCCGGCGAAACGGCGTTGGTCTGCGCCACGATCAGCCCCTCCGGCGGGCGCTCCCCCTCCCCGAGCATCACGGTCCGGAACAACCCCGTGCTGGCGAGCAGGAGGTTCTCGGCCACCGCGGCCGAGCGCACCCCGGGGAGGCTCGTCACGCGGTCGACGAGCCGCTTCTGAAAGTCGAGGCCGCGCGTTTCATCGTAGCCCTGGGAGTCGAGATCGAAGGTGGCGGTCAGCAGGTGCTCGCGTTCGAAGCCGGGATCGATCTTCTGGGCGTTGCGCAGGCTGAGGAGGAACAGGGCGGCGCCGATCAGCGCCACCAGGCAGAGGGCCACCTGGAGCACCACCAGGAGGTTGCGCAGGCCGACGCGCCGACCGGGCGCCGCGGAGACTCCGGCCTCGCTCTTCAGGGCCGGGACGAGCTCAGGGCGGCTCGATTGCAGGGCCGGCACCAGGCCGAAGATGAGACCGGTCAGCAGCGACAGGCCGAGGGTGAAGAAGAGCACGCTCAGATCGAAGCTGAAGTCGAGCGACGGCGGCAGGAACGCCGCCGCCATGCGCGTCGAGAGGGCGCGCAGCAGGACCGCGACGAGCAGGCCGGAGACGCCACCGAAGAGAGCGAGAAGCAGGCTCTCGGTGAGGAGCTGGCGCACCAGCCGGCCGCGCGACGAGCCGATGGCGATCCGCACCGCGATCTCGCGGCGCCGGCCGGCGGCCTGCACCAGCAGCATGTTGGCCACGTTGGCGCAGGCGATCAGCAGCACCGCGCCGACCATGGCGGCGAGCAGCGAGCCGGCGCGGACGTAGAGGTCGCGGGAGTTGGGGTTGATGGTGGACTGCGCGAGCGGCGCCAGGGTCACGCTTCGCTTCAGGTTGGACTCCGGATACTCGGCGGCGAGATGGGCGGCGATCCCTTTCATCTCCGCCTCGGCGCCACGCACCGTGACTCCCGGCTTGAGGCGCCCGAGGACGATCAGGAAAGTGGCCCCCCGCTTGTCGTAGAACGGCCGCCGGCGGCGGTCCATGGTCTGGTCGTGCATCGCCAGCGGGAGCCACAGGTCGACGTTCGTCAGCGAGTCGGTGCCGGAGAAGCCGCGCGGGCCGACGCCGATGACGGTGAACGGCTGGCCGTTCAGCCGCAGCACCCGACCCACCACGCCGGGATCGGAACCGAAACGGCGCTGCCAGAGGCCGTGGCTCAGCACGGCGACGGGGTGCGCGCCGGGAGCGCCATCTTCCTCGGGGAGGAAGAAGCGGCCGAGCGCCGGCTTCACCCCGAGCATCGGAAAGTAATTGCCGGAGACCAGCTCGCCGGACATCTGCTCGGCCTCCCCGGTGCGGGCGAGGGACAGCGCCACCGGCGACGTCGCCGCCAGGGAGGAGAACGAGGTGGCCTGGTCGCGGAAGTCGACGTAGTTGAGATGGGAGACCGGAAAGAACGCGGGGATCCCCTGGATGGTGGTGAAGACCGAGGCCAGACCGGACGGCTCGGAGACCGGCAGAGGTTGCAGAAAGATCGCCTTGATCAACGTGAAAATGGTGGTGTTGGCGCCGATCCCCAGTGCCAGGGACAGCACCGCGACGGCGGTGAAGGCGGGCCGGCGGGCCAGGGCCCTCAAACCGTGACGCAGATCTCTCAGCAGCTCTTCCATGCTTCCTCCAGGTTTCCTCGGCTCCGTGCCGGAGCGCTTCAGCGCGACTGGTCCAGGATGTAGAGGGTCGTCTCGGAGGGCAGGCTGGCCGGCGACAGATCCACCTCCGGACCGCCAACCCGCACGACGCGGTCCTTCGGGAACATGCCGGCGATCTCGTCGACCGGCAGGATCTTGAGCCGCCCCTTCGGGCTGAAGTAGTGCATGGGGATCACCACCTTTGGCGCGACGGCGTCGATCCCCTTCTTCATGTCGGAGACCGCCAGATTGTGCACACCGCCGGTGAGCGCGAACATCACGTCGACCTTGCCGCGCAGCTCCTCGATGTACTTCTGCTGCAACGGAATGCCGATGTCACCGGTGTGGAAGATGCGCAGGCCGCCGAGGGGGAAGGCGTACATCGCCGAGCGCCGCGGGAAGAAGCCGCGGATCATCAGGCGGAATTGCGCCTTCTCGCGCGTTGGATAGGCGTGGACGTTGATCCCCTTCACATCCATCCCCTGCGGCGGGACCTCCATCGCGTTGACCACCACCGGATTGCCCTGCACATGGCTCGGATCGCAGTGGAAGCGGTCGGTGTTGGAGCTCATCAGCACGATGTCCGCGGGCTCGTCGATGGGATCGAACCACGACACCTTGGGCTCATAGGGATCGGTGACGATGGATTTACCGTCTCCCTCCAGGCGGAAGCAGGAATGGGCGTAGAACTTGACCTTCATGGCATGGTCTCCTCACTGCCCTCCCCGGGGGAGGGGAAAAATCCACTGTCGATGAAGTGGCGGAAATAGGTGCTGAGCAGCGCGCTGTCCGCCGGCGGACAGACGACACCGGAGCCGGCCAGGCCGGCCTCGGTGTTGCGCTGGTCGAAGTGCCAGTCCGGCGGCGCGCTCTCGGCGGTCTCTGGGGTCGGCACGGCCTGCTCCACGGTCGGCGCGGCCCCCGAACGGCCTCCCAGGAGAGGCCAGAAGGCCAGAAGCGCATTGTCCGCGCCGGTGCGCACCGCGTCCTCCAGGGCGCGATTCCACGCCTCCTGGGGGACGATGCGCAGAGGATAGCCGAGCGTGGCGGCGAAGGCGAACAGCTCACGCCACGAGATATACCGCGGATTGACGAAGTGGAAGGCGCGGTCCAGGTTCTCCCGGCGCAGCGACAGCTCGACGATGGCGCGGCTGACGAAGTCCACCGGGGCCGGATCGAAGCGGCCGTCCATCGCCGGCGCCTGGCCGAGTTGCAGGCACGCCTTGACGAACGCCCAGACCAGGTCGCGGGTGTTGCCCACCCCGCTTTGGCTGTCGCCGCCGATGACGCCGGGGCGGAAGATGGTCGACCGCAGCCCCCTCTCGCGGGCGAGGCCGAGGATCTTCTCGGACACCCATTTGGTCTGCGGATAGCCGCTGAACAGGCCCTCCGTCGCGGGCAGGTCCGAGTCCTCCATCCCGGCGTGATCCGGGGTGAACGAGCCGGCGGCGAAGACCGCGATGGAGGAGACGAAATGGATCGGCCGAGCCCCGCCGGCATCGCCGAGCGCCGCCAGGCGCAGCAGCTCGACGGTACCGCCGACGTTGGCGGCCCGGAGCGCGGCATAGGGGTAGGTGAAGTTGACGCGGGCGCCGGCATGGTAGATCGCCTCGACCGTGGCCGCGAGCGCCGCGAAGGCGTCCTCCGGGAGCCCCAGGAGAGGCGCCCCGAGATCACCCGGAACCGGCACGATGCGCTCCGCCGCCGCGCCCGGCGCGATGCCGTGCGCCTCCAGGTTGCGCTCGATCCGTTGCCGCGCATCCGCGACGCTGTCCCCCCGCACCAGGCAGTGGACCGCGGCCCCGGTGTGGGCGAGCAGATCGCGCAGCAGGAAGGCGCCGAGGAAGCCGGTGGCGCCGGTGAGAAGCACGGCACGCGGATCAGATGAATGCGGACGAGATTCGCTGGAGATCCGGATCGCCGGATCAAGCTCCACCTCGGCGCGCAGATCGAGCGACGGCGCGGTGGTCGCGGCGGTCGGGGCCTCCCCTCCTCCAGCGCGCCGCAGAGTCACGGCGGCGGCGAGCTCGGCGACCGTCGGCCCGGCGAGGAGATCCGGCAGCGGCACCTCGGCGCCCAGTTCGTCGCCGACCCGGAGGAGGAGGCGCGGCGCCAACAGCGAGCTGCCGCCCAGCTCGAAGAAGCTGTCGTGGACGCCCACAGTCTCCAGTGCCAGGAGATCCCGCCAGATCGCCGCCACGGCCTCTTCCACGGCGTCCCGCGGCGGCACGAACGCGGTGCGCAGGCCGGGGCGTGCGTAGGCCGTGGACGGCGCCGGCTCGGGCGCGGCTTCGGCGGTGGACGCGGCGACCGGGACGGAAGCCTGGAAGATGGACGCGCCCGGCTCCGCCCGGCTCGGCTCCACCCAATAGCGCTGCCGCTGGAACGGATAGGTGGGGAGCGCCAGCTTGCGGCGCCGCTCCCCGCCCCGCATCCCCTCCCAGTCGATCTCCACCCCGGAAAGCCAGAGCCGGCCCACGGCGCCGAGCAGGAAGGCGCTGTCGTCCTGCCCTTCCCAGGCTGGCCGCAGCGACGGCACGGCGATCCGCTCGCCCTCTCCCTGTTGCAGCGCGAGAGTCGTCAGCCCCTGTCCCGGCCCCACTTCGAGGAGAGCTTGCGCGGGCTCCTCCCGCAGAGTGGCCAGGCCGGCCGCGAAGAGCACCGGGGCGCGCAGATGGCGTGCCCAGTGGGCGGGGTCGGTGGCCTGCTCCGCGGTCACCCAGCCGCCGGTGACGTTGGTGACGTAGGGGATTTCCGGCGGCCGCAGCTCGATACCGGCCAGGAAGCGGCCGAAGTCCTCCACCACCGGGTCCATCATCGCGGAGTGGAAGGCGTGCGCCGTCGGCAGGCGCCGCGCGGTGACGTCGCGCTCCGCCAGCCGGGCAGCCAGTCCATCGATCGCCTCCGGCGGCCCCGCCGCCACGCACACCTCGGGTCCGTTGACCGCGGCCAGATCGCAATCCGCACCGAGCAGCGCCGCCAGCTCGCCCTCCGGCAGGGAGACCGCCAGCATGGCGCCGGCCGGCAGGGCGGCGATTCGCCGCGCCCGTTCGGCCACGATGCGGAGGCCATCCTCCAGCGAGAACACGCCGGCCGCGCACGCCGCCGCGTACTCGCCGAGGCTGTACCCCAGGAGCGCGCGCGGCACCACGCCCCAGGAGCGCCAGAGCGCGGCGAGGGCCATCTCGACGGCGAAGACGGCCGGCTGGAGGATGGCAGTGTCGGACAAGGCACCGTTGGGGCCCTCACCCCCTGACCCCCTCTCCCACTCTCCACCCACCGCCCGGGAGAGGGGGACATCGAGATCTTGAGAGGACGGCGGCGCCCCTCTCCCGGGTGGCGGGAGCGGGATGGGAGAGGGGTCGGGGGTGAGGAGCCGTTCGGTGCCGTCTCGCGATGACCTTCCAAGCATCCGCCGCAAATCCGGACCGGCCGCGGCGCTCCCCTGGTTCGATTCCGGAAGGGCCTCCGGAAACAGTGCCTGCCGCAGATCGATCCCCAGCGGCGCCAGCACTTCGGCGCAGTGGTCGATCGTGCGGCGGAAGACCGGCTCGGCGGCGTAGAGGCCGCGGCCCATGCCGGGATAGTGATCGCCGACCCCAGGGAACAGAAAAGCCACCTGACGGCCGTCGGTGCTGCCGTCCGCGGTGAGGAGCCGGCGGGGATCGCGCTCCACCAGCGCCGTGATCGCGCTTCGGCGATCGTCGCAGACCAGCGCGCGGCGGTGGCGTAGCGCCCGGCGGCCCACCTGGCAGGTGAACGCCACGTCTGCCAGCTCTTCCTCGGGGTGCGACTTGAGATGCGCGGCCAGGCGGTCCGTCGCCTCTTCCAGGGCGGCGGGGGCCGCGGCGGACAGGACCAGGAGCTGCCAGGGCTTTGCGGGTCCTGACGATTCGCGCTCCGGCGCCTCCTCCACGATCACGTGCGCGTTCGTCCCGCCGATCCCGAAGGCGCTCACCCCGGCCCGCCTCGGCGTTCCTCCCTCCCTCTTCCAATCGGCGAGGCGGCTGGCGACGTAGAACGGCGTCTCCGCGAACGGGATCTCCGGATTCGGCCTTTCGCTGTGCAGCGTCGGCGGGATCAGCTTGTTCTCCAGCGCGAGCACCGTCTTGATCAGGCCGGCCACACCGGCCGCGGAGTCGAGGTGTCCGACGCTGCTCTTGATCGAGCCCACGGCGCAGAAACCGGTGCGGCTCGTGCCGGCGCGGAAGGCGCGGGTCAGGGCGCGGATTTCGACCGGATCGCCGAGCGGCGTGCCGCTGCCGTGCGCCTCGACGTAGGTGATGGTGTCGGGCTCGACGCTGGCGAGCCCCAGGGCCTCGCTGATCACCGCCGCCTGCCCTTCGACGCTGGGGGCGGTGAAGCCGATCTTCCGCGAGCCGTCGTTGTTGATCGCCGAGGCCTTGATCACCGCGCGCACCGGATCGCCGTCGCGCAGCGCGTCCTCCAGGCGCTTCAACACCACCACCCCGGCGCCGTCGCCGCCGACGCTGCCGGTCGCGCCGGCGTCGAAAGTACGGCAGTGGCCGTCGATCGACATGATGCCGCCCGGCTGATACGAGTAGCCGGTCTTCTGCGGGAAGCTGACGGTGACGCCGCCGGCCAGCGCCACGTCGCATTCGCGGTTGAGCAGCCCCTGACAGGCCATGTGCACGGCCACCAGCGAGGTCGAGCAGGCGGTGGACACGCTGACGCTCGGACCGTGCAGGTTCAGGCGGTAGGAGACCATCGTCGCCAGGAAGTCCTTCTCGTTCCCCAGCTTGATCTCCAGGCCGCCCAGGGAGCGCATCACCTCGGGATTGGCCAGCAGGTTGAAGAACAGGTAGGTGCTCTGCGAGACGCCGCCGTAGACCCCGACCGCCGAGCCGGCCCGGGCGGGATCGCAGGCGGCGTTCTCCAGCGCCTCCCAGGCGCATTCGAGGAACAGCCGCTGCTGCGGATCGAGCACCCGCGCCTCGCGCGGCGAGAAGCCGAAAAAGGCGGCGTCGAAGAGGTCGGCGCCCTGCACCACGCCGCGTGCCGGCACATAGGACGGCTGCGCCGAGAGGGCCGGATCGACGCCCGACGCCGCCAGCTCCGCGGGGGAAAAGAAGGAGACCGCCTCGACGCCGCGCCGCAGGTTGTCCCACAGGCGTTCCACGTCCTCGGCTCCCGGGAAACGGCCGGCCATGCCGATGACGGCGACGTCGTACAGACTCTCTTCACTCATTCTGAATCCTTTCGGCCGCGGCGTTGGCGAAGCGAGTCACGCCGCGCCGCCGCCCGGTCCTGCCCTGCTTCGACACCCGCAGACGGAGAGGCTGTCGCGGACGGCGCGGATGTGGCCTCCAGCACCGCGGCGAGCGCGGCCACCGTCGGATGCTCGAAGAGCGCGGCGCGCGGCAGTTCCTGGCCCATCTCTTCGTTGACCCGGCTCACCACCTGTAACAGCAGCAGCGAGTGGCCGCCGAGATCGAAGAATTTGTCGTGGACGCCCACCTGCGCCACGCCGAGCACCTCGCTCCAGATTGCGGCGATCCGCCGCTCCAGCTCCGTCCGCGGCGCAACATACGACGCCTGCGCCGCGCGGCCGGCGTCTTCCGGAGCCGGCAGCGCGCGGCGGTCGACCTTGCCGTTGGAGGTCAGCGGGAGCGCCGGCAGGAACACGAACGCGGCGGGAATCATGGAGTCGGGCAGCGACCGGCGCAGGAAGGCCTGCAGATCGGACGGCGCCGCGGGTTCAGCTCCGGGTCCGGACGGCACCACATAGGCCACCAGCCGGCGGTCGCCGGGCCGATCCTCGCGCGCCATCACCACCGCTTCGGCCACCTCGGGATGGCGGCCCAGCACGGTCTCCACTTCGCCGGTCTCTATGCGGATGCCGCGAATCTTCACCTGCGTGTCGGCGCGGCCGAAGAACTCGATACTGCCGTCGGGCAGCCAACGGGCGAGGTCGCCGGTGCGGTAGAGGCGGCTCCCCGGCCGCTCGCTCCAGGGATCGGGCACGAAACGTTCGGCGGTGAGGTCGGCGAGCCCGACATAGCCGCGCGCCACGCCAAGGCCGCCGGTGCACAGCTCGCCACGCACGCCCACCGGCACCGGCCGGAACGCGGCGTCGACGATGTACGCCGTGGTGTTGCCGATCGGCACGCCGATCGGGATCGACGGCCGCAGGGCATCCGCCGCGGTGACGGTACGGCAGGTGGTGAAGGTGGTGTTCTCGGTCGGCCCGTAGCCGTTGATCATCTTCGTCTCCGGCAGCTCCTCCACCACCCGGCGCACCTGCGGCACGGGCAGGATGTCGCCGCCGGCGAGGAGCTGGCGCACCGAGCGCAGATCGCCGAGGCGGCGGTCGACCATGAGGCCGAAGAGGCCGGAGGTGAGCCAGAGGATGCTGACGCCGTGCAGCGCGATCGAGGCGCCCACCTCTTCGAGCGTCGGCGCCGGGCTGACCGGCAGCGCCAGCCGCGCACCGTTGAGGAGCGAGCCCCAGATCTCGAAGGTCGAGACGTCGAAGGAGAGCGCGGTGATCTGGAGGAACGTGTCTTCCGGGGTGACGGTGAAGAAGCCGCTGTCGCGTGCCAGGCGGACGACCCCCTCGTGCGTGACGGCGACGCCTTTCGGCCGGCCGGTCGAGCCCGAGGTGTAGAGGATGTAGGCGAGATTGCTGCCGGTGACGTTTGGCAGAGGCTGATCGTCATCGATCCCATCGTCCGATCCATCGATCGCCACCACCCGCCATCCGCCGTCCGCCGGCAGCGCCGCCTCAAAAGCGCCGCGCGTCACAACCACCGGTGCCTGCGCGTCCGCCAGCATGTAGAGCAGACGGTCGACCGGATGGGTGGTCTCCAGGGGGACGTAGGCGCCGCCCGCCTTGAGCACGGCGAGGAAGGCGACGAACAGCTCCGGCGAGCGCTCCAGGAAGACGCCGACCGGCACCTCCGGCCCGACGCCCGCCTGGCGCAGGCGGCGCGCCAGGCGGTCCGCCTGCCGGTCGAGCTCTCCGTAAGTGAGCTTGCCGTCCGCCCACACCACGGCGGGAGCATCGGGCGATGCCGCGGCGCATGTCTCGAAGACGCGGTGGATGACCGCCCCTTCCCAGGCGCCGCAGCGCGTGTCGTTCCACTCCACCGCGATCTGCTGCCGCTCCGCCGCCGAGAGCATGAGCAGATCCGCCGCCGGCAGGTCGGGAGATGCGGCCAGACCCGCGGCCAGGGCGGCGAAATGGCGGAGCAAACGGTCCACCGTGGCGGCGTCATAGAGGTCGGTGTTGTACTCCATCGAGGCCTGGATGCCCTCCGGCCCCTCGGCCAGGGACAGCGTCAGCTCCAGCTTGGCGGTGGTCGCCTCCAGGGCGAGGACCTCGACCTCTACGCCCGGCAGCGGCACGGCGGCGTTCCCGCCAGCGTTCTGCAGGATGAAGAAGACCTGGAAGAACGGCGACCGTTGCAGGCTTCGCGCCGGTTGCAGCTCCTCGACCAGCTTCTGGAACGGGATGTCCTGGTGCGCGAAGGCGCCGAGCGCGGTCTCCCGCGCCCGCCGGACGATGTCACGTCCGGAATCCGGCTCATCCAGCCTGGTCCGCAGGACGAGGGTGTTGACGAAGAACCCGATCAGCCCTTCGATCTCCACCCGGCCGCGGTTGGCGACCGGCGTGCCGATCACGATGTCGGTCTGGCCTCCGGCGTAGGTGCGCAGCAGGACGGACCACGCGGCGAGGAGCGACATGAACGGGGTCACCCCCTCGGCGCGGCAGAGGGCCGCGTGCGCCGCGCCCACCTCCGGCGGCAGGACGAACGAGCGCAACGAGCCGGCGTGGGTTTCCAGCGCGCGGCGCGGCCGGTCGGTGGGCAGCTCCAGCACCGGGACACCGGCGAGCGTCCGGCGCCACCAGGCGAGCTGGCTCTCCAGCACCTCCCCTTGCAACCATCCACGCTGCCAGGCCGAGAAGTCGGCATATTGCACCGGTAGCTCCGGCAGCGGCGACGGCAGGCCGGCACGGAAGGCGCCGTAGAGGGCCGACATCTCACGCATCAGCACGCCCATCGACCAGCCGTCGGAGATGACATGGTGCATCGTCACCAGCAGCACGTGCTCTTCCGCATCGAGATTGAGCAGGGTGAGGCGTTGCAGCGCGCCGCCGGCCAGATCGAACGGGAGCGCGGCCTCGGCGCGGGCGAGGCGCAGGGACTCGGGCCGGCGCGCCGTGGCGGGCAAGGCGGTGAGGTCGACACGCGGCAGGAGGAAGCCCGCGAACGGCCGCACCACCTGCACCGCATTGCCCCCATCATTGCCGGCCCAGGCGAAGCGGGTGCGCAGCGCCTCGTGGCGGCGCACGATCTCGCCCAGGCTGGCGACGAGGGTGGAGACGTCGAGACCGCCGCCCAGCCGCACCGCCATCGGCATGTTGTAGGCGGTGGAGCCCATGTTGAGCTGATCGAGGATCCACAGCCGCTGCTGCGCCCACGACAGCGGGACGCCGCTCGCGCGCTCGGCCGGCGTCAATGGGACCAGCGGCGGCAGCGGCGGCAGCGCACCGTCCGGGCCGGCGCGGAGCGCGCTCTCGACCTCGGCGGCCAGGCCGGCGACGGTGGGCGCCTCGAACAGAGACCGCAGCGGCAGCTCGACCCCGCAGACCGCACGCACCCGGGAGATGAGCTGCACGGCAAGCAGGGAGTGGCCGCCGAGGGCGAAGAAATCGTCGTCGACCGAGACGGCGACCCCGAGCAGATCTGCCCACAGCCCGGCGAGGATCTCCTCCACCGGCGTGCGCGGCGCGGCGCCGCCCCGGGCGCCTGCGGCGTCGTTCCGTTCCGGAGCCGGCAGGGCGGCGCAGTCGATCTTGCCGTTCGGCGTCAGCGGCAGCGCCGCGAGGTGCACGAACGCCGCCGGCACCATGTGGTCCGGCAGCCGGCGCGCCAGCCGCTCGCGCAACTCCGCGGCGCCCGGCGCCGCCGCGCCGGTCAGATAGGCCACCAGCCGGCGGTCCCCGCCGTCCTCGCGCACCACCACCACCGCCGTCGCGACGCCGGGCACGGCGGCCAGCGCCGCCTCGATCTCGCCCGGCTCGATGCGGAAGCCGCGGATCTTGACCTGCTGGTCGGCACGGCCGAGGAAGACCACCGCGTGATCAGGTCCCAAACGGGCGCGGTCGCCGGTGCGGTAGAGGCGGCCCCCAACCTCACTGCCGGGAGAGGGGACGAAGCGCTCCGCCGTCAGCGCGGGCCGGCCCAGATAGCCGCGCGCCAGCCCGTCGCCGCCCACGTACAGCTCCCCCACTGCTCCCGGCGGCACCGGCCGCAGCGCGGCGTCGAGAAGGAGCAGCGAGCCGTTGGCGAGCGCCCGACCGATCGGCACGGTGCGCGCCCCGTCGGCGACCGCCTCCACCAGATGCCATGAGGAGAACGTGGTGCCCTCCGTCGGCCCATAGACGTGCAGCAGCCGCTGCGGCGGACCGTCGCGCAACACCCGCCGCACCATCTCCGGGTCGACCAGCTCGCCGCCGAAGAGGAGGTGGTGCAGGGACGAGAAAGCGCCCGGCGCTTCGCGGGCGAGCTGGTTGAACAGCGCGGTGGTCAGGAAGAGCGCGGTGATGCCCTCGTCGCGCAGCGCGGCGGCGAAGGCGCGCGGCTCCAGCATCACCTCCCGGCTCACCCCCACCAGGCAGCCTCCGTTGAGCAGCGCTCCCCAGATCTCGAAGGTGGCGGCGTCGAAGGAGACGTTGGACGCCTGCGCCACCCGGTCCGCCGGGCCGAGCGCGACGTAGTCGGTGTCGAGCACCAGGCGGAGGATCGCGCGGTGGGTGACCGCCACGCCTTTGGGCGTGCCGGTCGAGCCCGAGGTGTAGATGACGTAGGCCAGGCTCTCGGGGTGGTTGTGATCGGACGGATCGGTCGGATCGGTCGGATCGGACCAATCAGCCAGATCTCCCAGATCCACGACCGCCGTCCCCTCCGGGAGCCGGTCGCGCAGCCCCCCGCCGGTGACCACCGCCACGGCCGACGCGTCGCTCAGCATGAAGGCGAGGCGCTCGGCCGGGTAGGAGGGGTCGAACGGCAGGTAGGCGCCGCCGGCCTTGAGGATTCCGAGCAGGGCCACGGCGAGGCCGGCCGAGCGGTCGAGGAAGACCCCCACCAGATCGCCGGGCCGCACGCCGCGGCGGCGGAGGCGGCGCGCCAGAGCCGCCGCACGCCGGTCGAGCTCGGCGTAGGTGAGGCGCTCGCCGGCGAATTCGACCGCCGGCTCGCCGCCCCGCGCGGCCGCCACCGCGGCGAAGCGGCCGGTGAGGCTCAGCTCGCGCGGGAAGGCGGTCCGCGTGCCGCTCTGCTCCACCAGCAAGTGCTCCGCCTCGGACGCGGTGACGAGCGGCAGGGCGGCGACGGGCGTTTCCGGATCGGCGGAGACACCGGCGGCGATGCCGGCGAGGAGCGCGGCGAGCTGGCTCGCCAGCCGCGCCGCCGTGGCCCGCTCGAACAGGCCGCGGCTGTATTCGAGCGTCCCGGTGAAGCCGTCTTCGTCCTCGACCAGCGACAGATCGAGGTCGAAACGCGCGGCACCGCCGCCGGTGGCGGCCGTCTGCGGCGCGACGACCGCTAGACCGTCGGGCCACTCCAGCTCCGCGGTGGGCCGGAAGAGCTGCACTGCCACCTGGAACAGCGGATTGCGCCCGAGCTCGCGCTCCGGCCGCAGCTCCTCCACCAGCTTCTCGAAGGGGAGGTCGCGGTGGGCGTAGGCGCCGAGAGCCGTCTCGCGCGCCCGTTCGAGCAGGGCGCTGAACGAGAGGCCGCCGTCGACCGTCACGCGCAGGGTGAGCATGTTGATGAAGAAACCGATCAGCCCCTCGATCTCGGCGCGGTCGCGGTTGGCGCTCGGAGTGCCCACCACGATGCCTTCCTGGCCCGTGACGCGATGGAGCAGCGCCTGGAGCGCGGCGAGGATCACCATGAAGGACGTCGCGCCGCCCTGCTGACCGATCTTGCGCAGGGCCGCGGCCACCGCGCCGTTCACCGCGACGGGCACGGCGCCGCGGAAGCTCCGGACCGGCCGCGGGTGGTCCGCCGGCAGGTCCAGCGCCGGCGGCATCCCGGCGAGCCGGTCGCGCCACCAGGCGATCTCCGCCGCCAGCCGCTCGCCCGACAGGCGCCGCCGCTGCCAGACAGCGAAGTCCGCATACTGGACCGGCAGCTCGAGCAGCGGGCTCGGCTGCCCCGTCAGAAGCGCCGAATAGAGGCCCCCGACCTCGCGCACCAGCACGCCCATGGACCAGCCGTCGCTTACGATGTGGTGCATCACCAGGAGGAGGAGATGGGCATCGTCCGCGGTGCGGAAGACACAGGCGCGGAAGAGGGGTCCCGTCTCGAGGTCGAACGACAGGCTGGACTCCGCCGCCACGCCGCGCCGGACCTCGGCCTCGCGCAACCCGTCCGGCAGCGCCGCGAGGTCGATCACCGGCAGCCGCGGCACGAAGCGGGGCGCGATCACCTGCACCGGCTCGCCGCCTTCTCCGCCCTCACCGTCCGCGGAATCTCCGGGCATCGCGAAGGTCGTGCGCAGCGCCTCATGCCGGTCGGCCACGCCGGCCAGGGCGAGGGCCAGGGACGGCAGGTGGATCGCGCCGCGGATCTCCAGGGCCGAGGGCAGGTTGTAGACCGGATCCCCCGGCAGCAGGCGGTCCAGAAACCACATCCGGAGCTGCCCGAACGACAGCCGCAGGGGATCACCGGGCTCGCGGCGCTCGATGCGCGACGTGGCTCCGTCGGCCTCCTTCCGCTTGCGCAGGAGCGCGAGCATCGCCGCCTTCTCGGCCGGCGACAGTCGGGCCAGCTTGTCCCGCATTTCCGTCATGACACCATCTCTCTTGACTCTATCGAGCGGGGTTTCCCAGCGGCGAGCCGGCGTTTCTCAGAACGGCGCATCATAGCCGATGGCCCCGGCGGTGACGGATCGATGGGACCGATTCGCGGCGCGCCGCCGCCCGATCCTGCCCCGCCTCCACTCCCGCGGACGGGGACGTCCCGGTGCTCGGCGCCTCCTCCGGCGCCGCCTCCTCGCGCAGCGTGGCCTCCAGCACCGCGGCGAGCGACGCCACCGTCGGATGCTCGAACAGCACGGCGCGCGACAGCTCCTTGCCGCCGACACCGCCGAGCTCTTCGTTGAGCCGGCTCACCACCCGCAACAGGAGCAGCGAGTGGCCGCCGAGATCGAAGAAGTTGTCGTGGACGCCCACCTGCGGCACGTCGAGCACCTCGCGCCAGATCTCCACGATCTGCCGTTCCAGCTCCGTGCGCGGCGGGGTGTAGGCCGCCTGCGCCGCGCGGGTGGCGTCCTCCGGCGCGGGCAGCGCGCGGCGGTCGATCTTGCCGTTGGCGGTGAGCGGGAACGCCGGCAGGAACACGAACACGGCGGGGATCATGTAGTCGGGCAGCGACCGGCGCAGGAAGACCTGCAGATCGGCCGGCACCGGAGCCTCTGAACCGGAGACCACCACATACGCCACCAACCGCCGGTCGCCGGGCCGGTCCTCGCGCGCCATCACCACCGCCTCGGCGACGGACGGATGGCGGCCCAGCAGGGTCTGCACCTCGTCGGGCTCGATGCGGAAGCCGCGGATCTTCACCTGCGCGTCGGCGCGGCCGAAGAACTCGATGCCGCCGTCCGGCAGCCAGCGGGCGAGGTCGCCGGTGCGATAGAGCCGGCTCCCCGGGCGGCCCCAGGGATCGGGCACAAACCGCTCGGCGGTGAGGTCCGCCAGGCCGAGATAGCCGCGCGCCACGCCGAGGCCGCCGGTGCACAGCTCGCCGCGCACGCCCACCGGCACCGGCCGGAACGCGGCGTCGACGATGTGCGCCGTGGTGTTGCCGATCGGCACGCCGATCGGGATCGACGGCCGCAGAGCATCCTCGGCGGTGACCGCGCGGCAGGTGGTGAAGGTGGTGTTCTCCGTCGGCCCGTAGCCGTTGATCATCCTGGTTTCCGGCAGCTCCTCCACTACCCGGCGCACCTGCGGCACGGGCAGGATGTCGCCGCCGGCGAGGAGTTGGCGCACGGAGCGCAGGTCCTCGATGCGGCGGTCGACCATGAGGCCGAAGAGGCCGGAGGTGAGCCAGAGGATGCTCACCCCATGGAGCGCGATCGAGGCGCCCACCTCTTCGAGCGTCGGCGCCGGGCTGACCGGCAGCGCCAGCCGCGCGCCGTTGAGCAGCGAGCCCCAGATCTCGAAGGTCGAGACGTCGAAGGAGAGCGCGGTGATCTGGAGGAAGGTGTCCTCCGGCGTGACGCTGAAGAAGCCGCTGTCGCGCGCCAGCCGAACGACGCCCTCGTGCGTGACGGCGACGCCCTTCGGCCGGCCGGTGGAGCCCGAGGTGTAGAGGATGTAGGCCAGGTTGCTTCCGGAGACAGTGGGCAGATCCTCATCTCCGACCGATTCATCCGCTCCGTCGATCGCCACCACCTGCAACCCAACTTCCGCCGGCAAGGCCGCCTCGAAAGCGCTGCGGGTGACCACCACCGGCGCCTTGGCGTCGGCCAGCATGTAGAGCAGGCGGTCGACCGGATGCGTGGCCTCCAATGGCACATAGGCGCCGCCGGCCTTGAGCACGGCGAGGAAGGCGACGAACAGCTCCGGCGAGCGCTCCAGGAAGACGCCCACCGGCACCTCCGGTCCGACGCCCACCCGGCGTAGGCGGCGGGCCAGGCGATCCGCTTGGCGGTCGAGCTCGCCGTAGGTCAGTCGCTGGATCTGTGGGCCGTCCGCCCAGGCCACCGCCGGCGCCTCCGGCGACGCCGCGGCGCAGGCCGCGAAGACGTGGTGGATGACCGCTCCTTCCCAGGCGCCGCGATGGGTGTCGTTCCACTCCACCGCCGCCTGCTGGCGCTCCGCCGCCGAGAGCATCGGCAGATCGGCGGCCGGCGCGTCGGGAGACAGCGCGATCCCCGCCGCCAGGGCTCCGAAGTGACGGAGCATGCGATCCACGGTGGCACTGTCGTAGAGGTCGGTGTTGTACTCCATCACCGCCTGGATGCCGGCCGGCCCTTCGGTCAGCGCCAGGGTCAGCTCCAGCTTGGCGGTCGTGGCTTCCTGGGAGAGCTGCTCGACCTCCACGCCGGGCAGCGGCACGGCGGCGCCGCCCCCCGCGTTCTGCAGGATGAAGAAGACCTGGAAGAACGGCGAGCGTTGCAGGCTGCGCTTCGGTTGCAGCTCCTCCACCAACTTCTGGAACGGGATGTCCTGGTGCGCGAAGGCGCCGAGCGCGGTCTCCCGCACCTTTCGAACGATCTCCCGGCCGGAATCTGGCTCCTGCAACCGGGTGCGCAGGACGAGCGTGTTGACGAAGAATCCGATCAGCCCTTCGATCTCCATCCGGCCGCGGTTTGCGACCGGCGTGCCGACCACGATGTCGGTCTGCCCGGCGGCGTAGGTGCGGAGAAGCGCGTTCCAGGCGGCGAGGAGCGACATGAACAGCGTCACTCCTTCGGCGCGGCCGAGCGCGGCGTGCGCCGCGCCGACCTCCGGCGGCAGGAGGAGCGAGCGCACCGAGCCGGCGTAGGTCTCCAGCGAGCGGCGCGGCCGGTCGGTCGGCAGCTCCAGCACCGCGGCCTCGGCGAGCGCCTCGCGCCAGTAGGCGAGTTGGCTCTCCAGCACGTCGCCCTGGAGCCACTGCCGCTGCCACGCCGAGTAGTCGGCATACTGCACCGGCAGCTCCGGCAGCGGCGACGGCCGGCCGGTGCGGAAGGCGGTATAGAGCGCCGACATCTCGCGCATCACCACGCCCATGGACCAGCCGTCGGAGATGATGTGGTGCATCGTCACCAGCAGCACGTGCTCGGCCGGATCGAGGGTGAGGAGGGTGAGGCGCAGCAGCGGATCCCACCACAGGTCGAACGGCAGGCCGGCCTCGGCGCCAGCGAGGCGCAGGGCTTCCGGCCGGCGCTCGGAGGCCGGCAGCGCGGTGAGGTCGACGCGCGGCAGGGTGAGCCCTTCGAACGGCTTGACCACCTGCGCCGGATCGCCGTCCACCCAGGCGAAGCCGGTGCGCAGCGCCTCGTGGCGGCGCACGATCTCGCCCAGGCTGGCGGCGAGGACCCGGACGTCCAGATCGCCGCTCAGCCGCACCGCCATCGGCATGTTGTAGGCGGTGGAGCCCATTTCGAGCTGATCGAGAATCCACAGCCGCTGCTGCGCCCAGGAGAGCGGCACGCCGCTTTCGCGCTCCGCCGGCTGCAGGGCGACCATTGGCGGAATCGGCACCAGCGTGCCGTCCGGACCGGCGCGCAGAGCGCTCTCCACCTCAGCCGCCAGGCCGGCGACGGTCGGCGCCTCGAACAGGGCGCGGAGCGGCAGCTCGACGCCGCAGACCGCGCGCACCCGCGAGATGAGCTGCACGGCGAGGAGGGAGTGGCCGCCGAGGGCGAAGAAGTCGTCGTCGACGGTGACGCCGTCGACTCCGAGTAGCTCCGCCCAGACCGCCGCCAGGATCTCCTCGACCGGCGTGCGCGGCGCCGCGCCGCCGCGGGCGGCAGCGGCGTCGCTCCGCTCCGGCGCCGGCAGGGCGGCGCGGTCGATCTTGCCGTTCGGCGTCAGCGGCAGCGCCGCGAGGTGGACGAACGCCGCCGGCACCATGTGGTCCGGCAGCCGGCGCGCCAGCCGCTCGCGCAGCTCCGCGGCGGCGGGCGCCGCGGCGCCGGTCAAGTAGGCCACCAATCGCCGATCACCGCCGTCCTTGCGCACTACGACCACCGCCTCGGCGATGCCCGGCACCGCGGCCAGGGCCGCCTCGACCTCGCCCGGCTCGATGCGGAAGCCGCGGATCTTGACCTGCTGGTCGCCGCGGCCGAGGAAGACCACTGCGTGATCGTCGCGCATCCGGGCGAGGTCACCGGTGCGGTAGAGCCGGCTCCCCGCCTCGGCGACAGGAGATGGCGGCGACGGGATGAAGCGCTCCGCGGTCAGCTCCGGCCGTCCCAGGTAGCCGCACGCCAGCCCTTCACCGCCGACGTACAGCTCCCCCACCACGCCCGGCGGCACCGGCCGCAAGGCGGCGTCGAGGAGAACGATCGAGGTGTTGGCGAGAGGCCGGCCGATCGGCACCGTGCGCGCTCCGTCCAGGACCGATTCCACCAGATGCCAGGAGGTGAAGGTGGTCCCTTCGGTTGGTCCATAGACGTGCAGCAGCCGCCGCGGCGGACCGTCGTGCAACACCCGGCGCACCATCGCCGGATCGACCAATTCGCCGCCGAACAGAAGGCTGTGGAGCGGCGCGAATGCTCCCGGCGCTTCGCGGGCGAGCTGGTTGAACAGCGCCGTGGTCAGGAAGAGGGTGGTGATGCCGTCGTCACGGAGCTGCGCCGCGAAGGACCGCGGTTCCAGCATCACCGCACGGGTGACTCCCACCAGGCAGCCGCCGTTGAGCAGCGCGCCCCAGATCTCGAAGGTGGCGGCGTCGAACGAGGCGTTGGACGCCTGCGCCACGCGATCGGACGGTCCGAGCGTGATGTAGTCGGTGTCGAGCACCAGGCGGAGGACCGCGCGATGTGTGACAGCGACACCTTTCGGCGTGCCGGTCGAGCCCGAGGTATAGATCACGTAGGCCAGGCTCTCGGGGTGGTTCTCATCAGAGAGATCGGACCGATCGGACTGATCGGTCAGATCCTCCAGCCCGACCGCCGCCGTGCCCTCTGGCAGCCGATCTCGAAGCGAGCCCCCGGTGACCACCACTGTCGCCGCCGCGTCACGCAGCATGAAGGCGAGGCGCTCGGTGGGATAGGAGGGATCGAGCGGCAGATAGGCGCCGCCGGCCTTGAGGGCTCCGAGAAGGGCCACGGCGAGGCCGGCGGAACGGTCGAGGAAGACGCCCACCAGATCGCCGGGTCGCACGCCGTGGCGGCGCAGTCGGTGCGCCAGGGCCGTCGCTTGCCGGTCCAGCTCGGCGTAGGTCAGCCGCTCGTCCGCGAATTCGATCGCCGGCGCGTCTCCCCGTTCGGCCGCCACAGCGGCGAAGCGGTCGGTGATGCTCAGGTCGCGCGTGCCGTTCTGCTCCGCCAGCAGGTGGTGCGCCTCGGCCCCGGTGAGGAGCGGCAGGGCGGCGACGGGGGTTTCCGGATCGGCGGCGATGCCGGCGAGGAGCGCTTCGAGGTGGCTTGCCATCCGCGCCACGGTCGCGCGCTCGAAGAGGTCGCTACTGTATTCGAGCGTTCCGGCCAGGCTGTCCTCGCCGTCCACCAGGGTCAGATCGAGATCGAAACGCGCGGCACCGGGCGCGAAGCCGCCGCCTGCCAGCGCGCGCGGCGCGACGGTCTGCAAGCCCTCCGGCCACTCCAGGCCAGCACCGGGCCGGAAGAGCTGCACGGCCACCTGGAACAGCGGGTTGCGCCCGAGATCGCGCTCCGGCCGCACCTCCTCCACCAGCTTCTCGAAGGGCAGATCGCGGTGCGTATAGGCGCCGAGCGCTGTCTCGCGCGCCCGTCCGAGGAGGTCGCTGAAGGGGAGCCCGCCGTCGACCGCAACGCGCAGGGTGAGCATGTTGACGAAGAAGCCGATCAGCCCCTCGATCTCGGCGCGGTCGCGGTTGGCGCTCGGCGTGCCGACCACTACATCCTCCTGCCCGCTGGTGCGATGGAGGAGAGCCTGGAGAGCGGCGAGGAGCACCATGAACGGGGTCGCGCCGGTCCGGGAGCCGAGATCGCGCAGGGCCGCGGCCACGGCGCCGCTCACCGCCACGGGCACACGGGCGCCGCGGAAGCTCTGCACCGCCGGCCGCGGATGGTCCACCGGCAGCTCCAGGGTCGCCGCGCCGGATAGCCGCCCACGCCACCAGGAAACGAGAGTCTCCAGCACCTCGCCGCGCAGCCACTGGCGTTGCCAGACGGCGTAGTCGGCATACTGGATCGGCAGTTCGGGCAGCGCGAGGCCAGCATAGAGGGCCGCCATCTCGCGGCCCAGGATGTCGAGCGATCCGGCGTCGGAAGCGATGTGATGGAGGGTGAGGAGGAGCGCGTGCTCGTCTGCCGGCAGGTCAATCAGGGTGGCCCGCACCAGCGGCCCGGCCTCCAGATCGAACGGCCGCGCCGCCTCAGCGACCGCCAGCCGCCGCTCCTCTTCCTCCCCGCGTTCCACGGACAGGGCACGCAGATCGATCCGCGGCATGGCGAAGCGGTCCACCGGCAGCACCACCTGCGCCGGCCCGCCGTCCGGCCCTCCCGTCGGAGCGAAGCGGGTGCGCAGCACCTCATGGCGGCGCACGACCTCGCCGAGGCTCCGCGCCAGTGCGGCGGCGTCGAGGCGGCCCGAGAAGCGCACCGGGAACGCCATGTTGTAGGCCGTCACACCCGGCTCCAGGCGGTCCACGATCCACAGGCGCTGCTGCGGGAAGGAGAGCGGCAGGCCACTGTCGCGCGCTGATTGGATGGCTGGCAGGATCGGAGGCGCCAGCCCGGCGCCGCCACCGGAGCCGGCGCCCAGGATGATCTGCTCGATCTCGACCGCGAGACCGGCGGGCGTCGGATGCTCGAACAGAGCGCGCAGGGGGATCTCGACGCCGAACGCCTCGCGCAGCCGGGAGGCAAGACGGATGGCGAGCAGCGAGTGGCCGCCGAGATCGAAGAAGCTGTCCCGCGGGCCGGCGCCCGCGGCGCGCAGCACGTGCCGGAAGAGATCGACCAGGATCTCCTCGATCGGCGTCCGCGACGCTTCGGCCGACGCGGAAACGGCGACTGCGATCGGCTCCGGCAGCGCGCGGCGATCCACCTTGCCGTTCTGGGTGAGCGGCAGCGCGTCCAGCTCGACGAAGGCGCCGGGGATCGCCGCGTCCGGCAGGCGCTCGCGCAGGAAGGCACGCAGCTCGGCGGCCGGGATCTCGCCGGCCTCCGGCACGATCCAGGCCACCAGCCGTGCCTCGTCCCCCTCCCCGCGCAGCCCGACCGCGGCGGCGCGCACACCGGGATGACGGAGCAACGCCGCCTCGACCTCTCCCGGCTCCAGGCGGACGCCGCGCACCTTGACCTGATCGTCCGTCCGGCCGAGGAACGCGAGCTCGCCGTCAGCCAGCCAGCGGACGCGGTCGCCGGTGCGGTAGACCCGCGAGCCCGCCGGACCGAACGGATCGGGACGGAAGCGGTCCGCCGTCAGCTCCGGCCGCCCCAGATAGCCGCGCGCGACGCCGGAGCCGCCGATCCACAGCTCGCCGGGAATGCCGATCCCTACCGGCCGCCCGCCGCCGTCGACGACGTACGTGTCGGCATAGGGCACCGGCCGGCCGATCGGCGGCGGCGCGCTGGTCCCCGGAAGGACCGGCGTCCAGGTGGTGAGCACGGTCCCCTCGGTCGGCCCGTAGTGGTTGACGAAAAGGAACGGCACGTCGTCGCCGGGCACGATCTGGAGACGGTCGCCGCCGGTCAGCACGGCGCGCAGCGAGCCGCCAGCCGGCACACCGGCCGCCAGCACCGCCTCGGCCACCGGCGTGGTCAGGATGCTCAAAGTGATCCGCTCGTCCACCAGCCAGCGCGCCAGGCGGAATGGGTCCTTGCGCACCTCGTCGGCGGGGATGTGCAGGCTGGCCCCGGCCGTCAGGTAGGGCCAGGTCTCCGCCACCGACGCGTCGAAGGAGGGCGCCGCAATCAGCGACGCGCGGTCGGCCGGGGTGACGGTATAGGTGTCCCAGGTCCATTCGACCAGGCGGAGGAGGCTCTCATGCTCGACCGCGACCGCCTTCGGGAGGCCGGTGGAGCCGGAGGTGTAGACGGCATAGGCCAGGTTGTCCACCCGCCCAGATCCTTCCGGCTCGCAAGGCTCGCCCTCAGGATGACTCTGTTCATCGTCCAGGAACAGGATCTCCGCTCCGGACTCCAGCGGCAGGCGCTCCAGGAAGCGCTCTTCGGTGATCAGCACCGGCGCCGCCGCGTCCTTCACCAGGTAGGCGAGGCGCTCGCGCGGCGCGTCCGGATCGAGCGGCACGTAGGCGCCTCCCGCCTGCCAGATGCCGAGGAGCGCGGTGATGAGGCCCGGCGAGCGGTCGAGGCAGACGGCGACCGTCACCTCGGGCCCGACGCCTAGTCGGCGGAGGCGCGCGGCCAGGCGGCCGGCGCGGGCGGCCAGCTCGCCGTAGGTCAGGGAGCCGCCGCCGTCCCAGCTCACCGCCAGGGCCTCGGGCTGCCGCCGCGCCCAGGCGGCGAACAGTTCGTCGACCCGCGCGGTGGCCGGCGCCGCCAGCCGTCTCAGACCAACGCCATCGTTCCACTCGTGGACCGCCTGGTGCTCCTCCGCCGTGGTGAGCCACGGCAGCGCGGCGAGAGAGCAACTCGGATCGGCCAGCGCGGCGGCGAGCAGGCGCTCGAAGTGGCCGCGGAGGCGGTCGACCGTGGCGGCGTCGAAGAGCGCCGCGTCGTAGCCGATCGTGCCGGCGATCCCCTGTTCCAGGTCGAAGAGCCCGACCTCCAGATCGAACTTCACCTGTCGCGCGAACAGCGGGAACGGCTCCAGAGCGACCCCGGGCAGATCGAGGCTCGCGGGCGGCGCCGGAAGCACCTGGAACGCGGTCTGGAAGAAGGGCGTGCGTTGCAGATCGCGCTCCGGCCGCAGCTCCTCCACCAGGCGCTCGAACGGCAGGTCCTGGTGCCCGAAGGCGCCGAGCGCGGTCTCCCGCGTCCGCTCCACCAGGGCGCGGAAGCCCGGATCGCCGCCGAGATCGGTGCGCAGCACGAGCATGTTGACGAAGAATCCGATCAGCTCTTCGGTCTCCAGCCGGTTGCGGTTGGCGATCGTCGAGCCGACGGTCACGTCGTCCTGGCCGGACCAGGCGCGCAGCACCGCCTTGAACGCCGCCAGCAGGACCATGAATGCGGTCACGCCGCGACGCCGGGCGAAGGCGTGGAGCGCCGCGGTCAGCTCCGGCCCGAGGTCGATCAGCCGCATGCCGGCGGCAGTGTTCGAGGCGTTGCGCGGCCGGTCGGTGGGCAGCTCGAGGTTGGCGGCGCCGTCCAGCCGCTCGCGCCACCAGGCGATCTGGCGCTCCAGGGCCTCGCCATGCAGCCAGCCGCGCTGCCAGCCGGCAAAGTCGGCGTATTGGACAGGCAGGCGCGGCAGCACCGCCGGATCGCCTCCCGAGGCATAGAGGGCCGACAGCTCGCGGACGAAGACGGACGTCGACCAGCCGTCGAAGACGATGTGGTGGAAGGAGAACAGGGCGGCGTGATCTTCCGCATGATCGGCCTGTCCGAAGCGCACGAGGAGCGCGCGCACCAGCGGTCCGTTCTCCAGATCGAACAGGCGCAGCGCCTGCGCGACGCCGAGCCGCCGCGCTTCCGCTTCGCCCGTCTCGGCAGAAAGCACGCTGAGATCGATCAGCGGCAATGGTAGTGCTGCCGTGGCAGCCGGTCCGATGCGCTGTTCCACCTGGCCGAAGGTTTCCGGGAAGACCGTGCGTAGCGTCTCATGGCGGCGCACGATCTCGTCCAGGCTCCAGCGCAGCGCAGCGACGTCGAGCGCGCCGCGCATGCGGAAGGACGCCGCCTCGTTGTAGGCCGCGTCCCGCCCGCCGAAGCGTTGCAGGAACCACAGGCGCTCCTGGGCGAAGGAGAGCGGCAGGGCGCTGCCGTCGCGCGGCACGGGGACGAGCGGCGGCACGTCGAGGCCGGCGCCGCCGTGCAGCAGCGCGTCGACGGTGCGCGCCAGCGCGGTCACCGTCCCCGCCTCGAAGAAGGCGCGCAGCGGCAGCTCGACGCCGAACGTTTCGCGCACCCGTGAAACGACCTGGGTGGCGAGGAGCGAGTGCCCTCCCAGCTCGAAGAAGTCGTCCTCGGCGCCGACCCGGCCGCCCAGGCGGTCGATGCCGAGCAGATCCGCCCAGATCGCCGCCAGCTTCTCCTCGGTCGGCGTGCGCGGCGCCACGAAGCGGCTGCCCGATGCGGCCGGCGGCAGCCCCGGCGCCGGCAGGCGGCGGCGGTCGACCTTGCCGTTCGGGCTGAGCGGCAGCGAATCGACCAGCACGAAAGCCGTAGGGATCATCGATTCGGGGAGCGCCGCCGCCACGAAGTCGCGCAGCTCCGGAGCCAGGCGGCGGCTGAAGCGCCCTTGCAAGGGATCGTTGGCGAAGTCGGTCCACGGCCGCGGCTCCGAATCGGTGGCCGGTGCCGGCAGCAGGCCGGCGGTGCTCTCTCCGCGGCGGACCAGGACGGCGTCGAATCGGCCGTCATCGCCCGGATCGGACCACCCCAGCTCGATGTCCCAGGGCAGCTCGCGCTCCAGGTCCCAGAAGTCCTGCGGATCGACCGCAGCGGCGGCAGCGGCGTGGGCCGCCTCGCGTAGCGCGGAGACGGAGCCGGGCTCGCCGGCAAGCAGGCGCACCGCCGCCGCGGCTACCGCGGTCCGGGCATTGGGCACCCGGCGGAGCCCCAGCGCGCGGTCCGCTCCGGCTTCGAGGCGATCGCGCAGGACGCCCAGGGTCAGACCGGCGGCGTCCCAATCCAGCCATTCGATGTCTGGTCTAGCCGCCTCGGGTGGACCGATGCGCAGCACGGCCTGATAGCGGAATGCGGTCAGCTCGTTGTGCGCCCGGCCGCGCTTGGGATGGATCTCGACTCTCGCGATCTGATGCGGCGACGGCACACGCCGCGCCAACTCGGCGAAGAACCCCGGATCGATCACCAACTCGTTCTCCTGCATCCGCCGGGCCTGCACCCGCCGGCGCAGGGAGTCGATCGAGAGATCTCCTTCCGCCTGCTCCAACTCGACCGCGGTGTGGAAGGCGTTGAGCAGTGGCAGGCTCCGCAGATCGCCGAGGAACACCGCGCCGCCGGGCCGCACGGCGCGCACGGCTCCCGCCACGACATCGGCGAGATAGCCGGCGCTCGGGAAGTACTGCGCCACGGAGTTGATGATCACGGTGTCGAAGGAGCCGTCTTCGATCCCATCAACGATTCCATCAAATCGATCGGCAGGGCGCTGCAGCAGCCGCACACGCGACGGATCGAGCGGCAGGCGGCCGAGCTGCGATCCGACGTAGGAGAGCGCCGCCGCCGAGAGATCGGTGCCGGTGTACTGCTCGCAGCCCGGCGCGATGCGGAAGAGGAGGAGGCCGGTGCCGCAGCCGATCTCCAGGACACGCCGCGGGCGCAGGGTGAGGATGCGCCCGACGGTGTCCTCCACCCAGGCCTCCATCTCACGCCGAGGCAGCGGCTGGCCGGTGTAGGAGCTCTCCCAGCCGACGATGTTGAAGGTCGGATCGGAGTCGGCCGCTTCCCGGTTGTAAAGCTCGTCGAACAGCGCTCCCCACTGCTCCACCTGTTCCGTACGCTCTCCGGAGGCTTCGCCTCCTGAGGTTCCATCCCAGGTGGAGTCCTGCACCACATAGGCGACCAGCCGGCGGTCGCCGGGCACGTCCTCGCGCACCATCACCGCCGCCCGTCGGACCGCCGGGTGCTCGGCCAGCCGCGCCTCGACTTCGCCGGGCTCGATACGGTAGCCGCGCACCTTCACCTGCTGGTCCAGACGGCCGAGGAACTCGATCCGCCCATCCGGCAGCCGGCGCGCCAGGTCGCCGGTGCGATAGAGCCGCTCGCCGGGGCCGCCCCAGGGATCGGGCACGAAGCTCTCCGCAGTCAGATCGGGCCGGCCGAGATAGCCGCGAGCGAGGCCGTCTCCGGCCGCGGTCAATTCGCCGGCCACGCCCAGCGGCACCTGCCCGCCGCGCCGGTCCAGGAGATGGACGCGGGTCGCGGCGATGGGCCGGCCGAGGGGGACCGAAGCGCCGAGGTCCGACGCATCCAACGCAGACATCGGATGGCAGCAGGTGAACGTCGTGTTCTCGGTCGGGCCGTAGCCGTTGATCAGGCGCAGATCGGGGAGAGCCGCCAGCGCCTGACGCACGTGCGGTGCCGACAACGCCTCGCCGCCGGCCAGAAGCTGGCGCAGCGAGCGCAGGCGCGCCGCGTGGCCGGTGCGCAGCGGCCCGTCGACCATCTGGTGGAAGAGTCCCGCGGTCAGCCAGAGGGTGGTGACCCGGCGCCGCTCGATCTCGGCGGCGATCTCTTCGAGCGAAAGCTGGTGCGGCGGCGCGAGCGCCAGGCGTCCGCCGTTGAGCAGAGGACCCCAGATCTCCAGGGTCGAGGCGTCGAAGGAGACCGGCGCAAGTTGGAGGAAGATTTCGTCCAGTCCGAAATGGGCGTAGTCAGCGCCCAGCACGAGCCTGGTCACCGCGCGGTGCGGCACGGCGACTCCCTTCGGCCGTCCGGTCGAGCCGGAGGTGTACATCACATAGGCCAGACTGCCACCGTCCGCCACCGGCGGCGGGGCGTCGATCGCTTCCTCCCCGATATCGAGACGGTCGAGCACCACCGAGACGCCTGCGTCCCGCAGCATGAAAGAGAGGCGGTCCTGCGGATAGGCTGGATCGAGCGGCACGTACGCGCCGCCCGCCTTGACGATCCCCAGCAAGCCGATGATCAGCTCCGGCGAGCGCTCCAGACAGAGCGCCACTCGGCTCTCCAGCCCGACCCCGCGAGCGCGCAGCCGGTGCGCCACACCGTTGGCGCGGCGGTCCAGCTCGCCGTAGGAGAGCGTTCCGCCGGCCCATTCGAGCGCGACCGCCGTGGGGCTCCGCCGCGCGCGCACCGCGAAGATCTCCCCCAAGCCGGCGTCCGGATGCGCCGAGGCGGTGTCGTTCCACTCCGCGGTGAGCTGATGGCTCTCACCGGCAGAAAGCAGCCGCAGCTCGGCGACCGGCATCTGGTGATCGTCAACGGCGGCACGGAGCAGCGTCTCGTACTGCCCGAGCAGCCGGCGGATGGTTGTGGAGTCGAAGAGATCGCTGTTATAGGAGAGGACGCCGCGGATCTCGGCGCCGGACTCGACGACGTAGAAGGTCAGGTCGAACTTCGACGTGCCGGTGTCGACCGCCTCCTCGGCCGGCGCTTCAAGCGTCAGACCACTCACTTCGGTGTCCTTCTGGTGCGTGAAGGTCTGGAAGCCGCACATGACCTGGATCAGCGGATTGCGCGCCAGATCGCGCTCGGGCGCCAGCTCCTCGACCAGCTTCTCGAACGGCAGGTCCTGGTGCATGTAGGCGTCGAGCGCCGTGTCGCGCACCCGGCCGAGCAGCGCCGCGAAGCCCGGTGAGTCGTCCATCCGGGCGCGCAACACGAGGGTGTTGACGAAGAAGCCGATCAATCCCTCGATCTCGCGCCGGTTGCGGTTGGCGACGGCGACACCGACCGCGAAGTCGTCCTGCCCGGTGAGGCGGGCGAGGAGCGCCTTGAAGCCGGCGAGCAGGGTCATCGACGGCGTCGCGCCGAGCCGCCGGGTCAGCGCGGCGAGGCCGCGTGCCAGCTCCGCCGGCAGCAGCAGCTCGGCGGCGAGGCCGCGGAAGGTCTCGAAGGCCGGCCGCGGGCGGTCGAACGGCAGCGCGAGCGCGTCGGGCACACCGGCGAGCTCGCGGCGCCAGTAGGCGAGCTGGGTCTCCAGGGCTTCGCCACTCAGCCACTCACGCTGCCAGACCGCGAAGTCGGCGTACTGGAACGGCAGCTCCGGCAAGGGGGACGGCCGGCCGTCGGCGTACGCGGCATAGAGCGCCGTCATCTCGCGGTGCAGGATGCCGGTCGACCAGCCGTCGGAGACGATGTGGTGCAGGTTGAGCAGCAGCGACTGCTCGCCCTCGCCGAGCCGGACGAGCCGCACGCGCAGCAGCGGTTCGCGGGTGATGTCGAACGGATGCCGCCCCTCGGCGAGGGAGACGCGGCCGAGCTCGCTCCGCCGCGCCGCCTCGGGCAGCGCCGCGAGGTCAATTACCGGCACCGGCACCGGCGCCGCCGGCGCGATCCGCTGCAACGGCTTGCCGCCTTCGGCCGGGAAAGTGGTGCGCAGGCTCTCGTGGCGGCGCACGATTTCGCTGAACACCCGGCGCAGCACGCCGACGTCCAGAGGACCCGAGAGGCGGAGCGCGCCATAGATGTTGTAGAACGGCAGATCGGGCGCCAGGCGGTGCAGGAACCAGAGGCGCTGCTGCGCGAACGACAGCGGCAGGCCGGCCCCCATGCGCGGCACCGGCTCGATGCGCGGCGCCGCCAGACCCGCGCCCGCCCGCCGTGCCTCTTCGACGGCCGCCGCGAACCCCGCCACGGTCGGCGCCTCGAACAGCGCGCGCAGCGGCACCTCGGCGCCGAACGCGTCGCGCACCCGCGAGATCACCTTCGTGGCGAGGAGCGAGTGGCCGCCGAGGGCGAAAAAGTCGTCGCCGGCTCCGAGGCTCTCGCGCCCCAGCACGCCGGCCCAGATCTCCGCCACCAGCTCCTCCACCGGCGAGCGCAGCGCACCCCCCGCGCTGGTCACAGCGCCGGCTCCCTCTTCGGCCGCGAGGATCTGGAGCGCCTTGCGGTCGACCTTGCCGCTGGGCAGAAGCGGCAGGGCCGGGAGAAGGATCCAGACCGATGGGATCATGGCGTCGGGGAGGCGCAGGCGGAGGGCTTCTCTCAGGTTACCGGGAGTGGCCTCCGCGCCCTTCGCGCCCGCCTCCCAACCCAGGGCGTTGCCCTGGGCTGAATCAGCCCGGGCCTTCGGCCCTGTCCCCCACCCGGATCTCGTTTGAGGCCCAACGGGCCGCCCTGGCTCAGCCCAGGGCAACGCCCTGGGTTGGGAGGCCGGAGACACCACCACGCAAGCCACCAACCGCCTCTCCGCCCCTTCCCCCACCGACACCACCGCCGCCGAATGCACGCCGGGCAGTTTCTCCAGCGCCGCCTCCACCTCTCCCGGCTCGACGCGGACGCCGCGGATCTTCACTTGATCATCGATGCGACCGAGGATCTCCAGCGCTCCGCCGGCGCGGCGCCGGGCCAGGTCGCCGGTGCGGTAGAGCCTCTCTCCCGGCTCGCCGCTGAATGGATCGGGCACGAAGCGTTCGGCGGTCAGGTCGGGCCGGCCGGCGTAACCGCGGGCGAGGGCCGGACCGGCCAGGCAGAGCTCTCCCGGCACGCCGAGCGGCACCGCGGCGAGGCCCGGATCGGCGAGATAAAGCCGCGTGTTGGCGATCGGTCCGCCCAGCGGCTCGACCGCTCCTCCCTCCCCCGGCCGGCAGATCTGATGGGTGACGTCGATCGACGCCTCGGTGGGGCCGTATTGGTTGAAGAGCTGGATTCCGGGAAGGCGCGCGAAAGCGCGATCCCGCAGGTCGCCGGTGAGCGCCTCGCCGCCGGAGAGCAAGAGCCGCAGCGAGGCGGCGTGCTTCTCCACTCCATCTTCGTTCAGGAACACCCGCAGCATCGACGGCACGAAGTGCGCGACGGTCACGCCGCGCCGCGCGATCAGCGCCGCCAGATATCCGCTGTCGCGGTGCCCGCCCGGCCGCGCCAGCACCACCCGCGCCCCGGCCAGCAGCGGCGCCACCTGCTCCCAGAGCGCGAAGTCGAAGCCGAACGCCGCGCTGTGCAGCACGCGGTCGGCGGCGCCCAGCGGATAGGTCTCCTGCGACCACAGCAGCCGGTTGACCAGGCCGCCATGGCAGGACATCACGCCCTTGGGCTCGCCCGTCGAGCCCGAGGTGTAAAGGATCGAGGCGAGGCTCCGCGGTCCGGCTCCCAGCGGCCGGACCATCAGATCCAGATCCGCCGCGCGGTCCAGCTCTTCGATCAGCAGCACCGAGGCCGCGACCGGCGGCAGCTCCGCAAGCACCGCCCGCCGCGTCACCACCACCGCCGGCCGCGCGCCGGCGAGGAGCGCCGCCAGCCGTTCGCGCGGCAGGTCCGGATCGAGCGGCACGGAGGCTCCCCCCGCCGCCAGCGTTCCCAGCACGGCCGCCAGCATCTCCGGCGAACGCTCCAGGGCGATGCCGACCGGAATCTCCGGCCCCACACCCATCGCGCGCAGCCGCGCCGCCAGGACTCCGGTCCACCGCGCCAGCTCGCGGTAGGTCAGCTCTTCGACCTCGCCGCTCTCTGGGGATTCGAATTCGACCGCCACCGCCTCCGGCGTGCGGGCCGCCTGGACCGCGAACAGCTCATGCACCAGCAGCTCCGGACGCGGCCTGTGCGAGTCATTGGCCTCGCGGAGCACCTGCGCCGCCTCGGCCCCGGTCAGCAGCGGCAGATCGCCGAGCCGGGTCTCCGGCGCGGCCACGGCGGCGCCGAGCAGCACCTCGTAGGCGGCGAGCAGGCGGCCGATCGTCGGCGCGTCGAACAGGTCGCGGCGGAAGGCGATGGAGGCGGCAAGGCCCGACGGATCTTCGGCCAGCGTGAAGGAGAGATCGAAGCGCGCCAGCTCGCCGGAAGCGGGCAGCGGCTCCAGGATCACGCCGGGCAGCTCCAACGCCCGCGCCGGAGCGTTGAGGAGGGTGAACATCACCTGGAACAGCGGCGTCCGCCCCAGGCTCCGCTCCGGCGCCAGCTCCTCCACCAGCCGCTCGAACGGCAGGTCCTGATGCGCGTAGGCCTGCAAGGTGGATTCGCGCACGCGCCCGGTCAACGCCAGGAAGGTGGCCGACGGCGCGGCGCCGGCCCGCAGGACCAGGGTGTTGACGAAGAAGCCGATCAATCCTTCGGTCTCCGCCCGGTTGCGGTTGGCGACCGGTGTGCCGAGGGTGAAATCGTCCTGGCCGGTGAGGCGCGCGACGAGCGCCTCGAAGCCGGCGAGGAGGGCCATGAACAGGGTGATGCTGTTCCGCCGGCTGAACGCCGTGAGCGCGGCGGCGAGGCCCGCCGGCAGCACCAGCAGATGGTTCCCTCCCTGCTCTCCAGGCACCGCCGGCCGCGGCCGGTCGAACGGCAGGGCCAGCTCCGCCGGCGCGCCGGCGAGCAGGCTCCGCCAGTAGGCGAGCTGCGTCTCCAGCACCTCGCCGCGGAGCCAGGCGCGCTGCCAGCGCGCGAAGCCGGCGTACTGCATGGGCAGCGGCGGCAGAGGCGAAACCTCTCCCGCAACAAACGCCCGGTAGAGCGCTCCCAACTCGCGCAGCAGGACGCCGCTCGACCAGGCGTCGCTCACGATGTGGTGCAGGGTGAAGAGCGCGGCATGCTCGGCGGCGCCGGTGCGCAACAGCACGGCGCGCAGTAGCGGCCCCGCCGCGAGGTCGAACGGTCGCGCCGCCTCCTCGCCGGCCAGACGGGCGATTTCCACGTCGCGGACGGCGTCCGGCAGCGCGGTCAGATCGGCGAGCGGCAGGATGAGCCGCTCCGCAGGAGCCACCACCTGCGCCGGCTGCCCGTTGACCGCGCGGAAGCGGGTGCGCAGCACCTCGTGCCGCCGCACGATCTCGCCGAGGCTCGCCGCCAGGGCCGCAAGGTTCAGCGAACCGATCAGGCGGACGCCGGTGGGGATGTTGTAGGCGGAGCTGCCCGGCTCGAGCTGGTCGAGGAACCACAGCCGCTGCTGCGCGAAGGAGAGCGGAGCGTCCGCGTCTCCACTGACAAAGTCAGCAAAGCTCGGCGCGGCCGGCAGCCCGCCCGTCTGGAGCGACTGGAGCGCGTCGACCGCCGCCGCCAGGCCCGCCACGGTCGGATGGTCGAACAGGGTGCGCAGCGGCAGCTCTACGCCGAGCGCGCCACGCAGCCGGGAGACAACCTGGGTGGCGAGGAGCGAATGGCCGCCCAGATCAAAGAAGTCGTCGTGCACGCCGACGGCGGAGCGGTCCAGCACGCCGGCCCAAATGCCCGCGATCAGCTCCTCGACCGGGGTCTGCGGCGGCGCGCTCTCCGCCAGGCCGGACGGCGCCGCCGGCTCCAACCGGGAGAGCGCCGTGCGGTCCACCTTGCCGCTTGGCAGGGTGGGCAGATCAGAGAGCAGCGTCCACGCCGCCGGCACCATGGGCTCCGGCAGCCTGCCGCGCAAGGCATCGCGCAGCTCCGCAACGGTCATGCCCTCGCGAGCGGCCACGAACGCGGCCAGCCGCCGGCCGCCGGCCTCGCCGTGCACGACGACCGCTGCCGCGCGCACACCGGGCAGGCTTTCGAGCGCCGTCTCGATCTCCCCGGGCTCGATGCGGAAGCCGCGGATCTTCACCTGATGATCGGCGCGGCCGAGGATCTCCAGCAGGCCGTCCGCCCGCTGCCGCACCAGGTCGCCGGTGCGGTAGAGCCGGCCGCCCGGATCGGCGCCGAACGGATCGGGGATGAACGCGGCCGCAGTCAACTCCGGCCGCCCGAGGTAGCCGCGGGCGAGGCCGGCGCCGCTGAGCAGCAGCTCGCCGGTAACGCCAGGCGGCACCGGCCGGAGCGCCCGGTCGGTCACGTACAGCCGGGTGTTGGCGATCGGATAGCCGAGCGGCGCTCCCATCTCTGCCGGGCCGGCCGGAGCGCCCGGCCGGCAGAGGTGATGGGTGACGTCGATCGACGCCTCGGTGGGGCCGTATTCGTTGTGCAGCTCGACGGTCCCGCCGAGCGTCTCGAACACCCGCTCGCGCAGATCGGCGGTCAACGCTTCTCCACCCGAGAGCACCATCCGCAGGGACGATGCGCAGCGCTCGGCTCCGTCCTCCCCCAGGAAAACCCGCAGCATCGACGGCACGAAGTGCGCGACCGTCACGCCGCGCTCGGCGATCAGCCGCGCCAGGTAGGCGCTGTCGCGGTGGCCGCCCGGCCTCGCCAGCACCACCCGCGCTCCCACCAGGAGCGGCGCCGTCAGCTCCCAAAATGCGAAGTCGAAGCCGAACGCCGCGCTCTGCAACAGCCGGTCGTCCGGCCGGAGCGGCAATCGTTCCTGCGCCCACAGCAGCCGGTTGACCAGGCCACCCTGGCTCGTCATCACACCCTTCGGAGTCCCCGTCGAACCGGACGTATAGAGGATCGACGCCAGGCTCTGGGCTCCCACGCCCGCCAACTCACCGAGAGATTGCGCTTCGCGCACGTCCTCCACAAACAGTCGCAGATCCGCTCCCGGAGGCAGCTCCGCGGCGAGCGATCGCCGTGTGATCACCACCGCCGGCCGCGCATCGGCGAGCAGCACGGCCAGCCGCTCGCGCGGCAGCTCGGTGTCGAGTGGCACGTAGGCGCCGCCGGCCGCCAACGTACCCAGCAAGGCGACCAGCATCTCCGGCGAGCGCTCCAGGGCAATCCCCACCGGCACCTCCGGCCCGACGCCGAGCGCCTGGAGGTGGGCGGCGAGACCGGCCGCCCGCCGCATCAGCTCGGCGTAGGTCAGCGAGAGAGAGCCGTCCTCCGCCTCGACCGCCACCGCAAGCGGCGTCCGCTCCGCCTGCGCCGCGACCAGCCCGGCGACGGTCACGTCGGGCACCTGCCGTGCGGTGTCGTTCCACTCCGCCAGGATCTGGGCCGTCTCGATCTCGCTGAGCAGCGGCAACCCATCCAGCCGCGCCTCGGGATCGGCGAGCGCGCCTGTGAAGAGACGCGCGAGCCGGGCGAGCAGCCGGTCGACCGTCGCGCTGTCGAACAGATCGCGGCGGAAGGTCACGGACGCCGCAAGCTCGCCGCCCACCTCCATCACCTGGACGGTCAGATCGAACTTGGCGAGCCCCGCCGGCAGCTCGAACGGCGCCAGCGTCAAACCGGGAAGATCGAGCGGCCGGAACGGAGCGTTCTGGAGGATGAACATCACCTGGAAGAGCGGCGTGTGAGCGAAGCTCCGCTCCGGCGACAGCTCTTCCACCAGGCGCTCGAACGGCAGGTCCTGGTAGGCGTACGCGGAGAGCGTCGAGTCGCGCACCTGGGCGAGCAGCGCGCGGAAGCTCGCCGGTGTCTCCAGATCAGTCCGCAGGACCAGGGTGTTGACGAAGAAGCCGATCAATCCCTCGATCTCCGCCCGGTTGCGGTTCGCGATCGGCGTGCCGACCGTGATGTCGCTCTGTCCCGAGAGACGGGCGAGGAGGGCCGTGAAACCGGCGAGGAGGCCCATGAAGAGGGTCGCCCCGTGGCGGCGGCCGAGCGCCGCGAGACCGGTCCGCACCGCGGCGGGCAGCATCGTCTCGCGCACACCGGCGCTCCCAAACGCGCCAGCCCCCGCTCCCGGGCGCGGCCGGTCGAGCGGCAGCTCGAGAACTGGCGGCGCGCCGGCCAGGCGCCGCTTCCAGTAGCCGAGCTGCTCGTCGAGCGCATCGCCGCTCAGCCGCGCCCGTTGCCAGCGGGCGAAGTCGGAGTAGCGCACCGGCAGCTCGGGCAGCGTGCCGCCGGAGTACAGCACGCCCACCTCGTGCACCAGCACGCCGGTCGACCAGCCGTCGCCGGCGATGTGGTGCATGGTGAAGAGCGCCACGTGCGCGGCGGCTTCGAGCCGCAGCAGCACGGCGCGGAGCAGCGGTCCCGCCGCGAGATCGAACGGCCGGAGCGACTCCTCGGCGGCGACGCGGTGGGCCTCGGCCTCGCGGCGAGCGATCGGCAGCGCCGCCAGGTCGACCACCGGCACGGCGACCGGAGCCGGGTCCGCGATGCGCTGCACGGGATGCCCGTCGACCAGTCCTTCCATCCGCCCGAAGCGCGCCCGCAGCGGCTCGTGCCGGTGGTAGATCTCGTCCAGCGCGGCGCGGAGGGCCCGGAGGTCGAGCGATCCGAGAAGCCGGAGCGCGAACGGGATGTTGTAGGACGAGCTGTCCGGCTCGAGCTGGTCCAAAAACCACAGACGCTGCTGCGCGAAGGAGAGCGGCGCGCCGGCCTCCGGGCCTTCCTGGGCGCGCACGATCGCCGGCACCACGGCGCGATGGCCTCCCGCCGCCCCGGACCCGCCGCGCAGGATCGCCTCGGCCGCCGCGGCCTGGCCCGCCACGGTCGGATGGTCGAACAGGGTGCGCAGCGGCAGCTCGATGCCGAGCGCGGCACGCAGCCGCGAGGCGAGCTGGGTGGCGAGCAGGGAGTGGCCGCCGAGGTCGAAAAAATGGGTGCGGATGCCGACGCCGTCACGCTCCAACAGCTCCGCCCAGACGCCCGCGATCACTTCTTCGAGCGGCGTGCGCGGCAGGGTGCTCAGCGACGTGACCGGTGTCCCCGATCCCCTAGATCCCGAATCGGCCTCGACCCGGCCGAGCGCCTTGCGGTCCACCTTGCCGCTCACCAGGAGCGGTAGCGCGTCGAGCACAGCCCATGCGGTCGGCACCATGTGCTCCGGCAACCGCTCGCGCAGCGCCTCGCGCAGCTCGTTCACCGGCCGCCCGCTTTCCGTCACCACGTAGGCGGTCAGGTGCCTCTGCGACCCGTCGCCGTGGGCCAGGACCGCCGCCGCCCGCACGCCGGGTAGCGCGGTGAGCGCCGTCTCGATCTCCCCCAGCTCGATGCGGAAGCCGCGGATCTTGACCTGGTGGTCGGTGCGGCCGAGATACTGCACCGTGCCGTCCGCCAGTTGCCGCACGAGGTCGCCGGTCCGGTAGAGCCGCTCCCCCGCCGCGCCGAACGGATCGGGCACGAACGCCGCAGCGGTCACGTCCGGCTGCCCCAGATAGCCGCGCGCCAGGCCGGGACCGGCGAGCAGCAGCTCGCCGGCCACGCCGACCGGCTGCGGCCGCAGGGTCCGGTCGACGACGTGGAGCCGGTGGTTCGCGATCGGCCGGCCGATCGGGATGATCTGGACGGCGGAAGGATTCGGCGGACACGGCCAGAAGCTCACATCGACCGACGCCTCGGTCGGTCCATAGAGGTTGTGCAGCTCGACCTGTCCGAGCCGCGCCTGGAAACGCCGCACGAGCTGCGGCGACAGCGCCTCGCCGCTCGCCATGACCTGCCGCAGTGAGATCAGCTCTTCGAGCCCGGGCGCATCGAGAAAGGCTTCCAGCATCGACGGCACGAAATGGAGCGTGGTGATCGCTTCGCGGCGGATCACGTCCACCAGGTAGAGCGGGTCCTTGTGCCCCTCGGGCCGCGCGAAGACCAGTCGCGCGCCGGTCGCGAGCGGCCAGAAGAATTCCCACAGCGAGACGTCGAAGCCGAACGGCGTCTTCTGGAGCACCCGGTCCGCCGCCGTCAGCCCGTAGGTCTCCTGCATCCACAGCAGCCGGTTGACGATGCCGCGGTGCGGGATCATCACGCCCTTGGGCACACCGGTCGAGCCGGAGGTATAGAGGACGTAGGCGAGATTGCGATCGGTGATCCGGGGCCGGAGAGCCGCACCGCTGAGGCCCTCACCCCCTAACCCCCTCTCCCATCCCGCTCCCGCCGCCCGGGAGAGGGGGAATGCCTTCTCGATGGCGGGCCAATCCGTGTCGAGCACAACGGTTCGCATAGCGCCCGCCGGCACGAGAGCTCGGCTTCGCTCCTGGGTCAGGATCACCGGCAGCCCGGCGCCTGCCACCAGCGCGGCGAGACGCTCCGGCGGCAGCGTGGGATCGAGCGGCACGTAGGCGGCGCCCGCTTCCAGCACGCCGAGAAGCCCGACGATCATCTCCGGCGAGCGCTCCAGCAACACGCCAACCTGATCATCGGGCACGACCCCCATCGCCGTCAGATGGTCCGCCAGCCGGCGCGCGCGGCGCACCAGCTCACGGTAGGTGAGATCGTCGCCGTCCTCGAATGAGACCGCCACCGCCTCCGGCGTCCGCTCGGCCTGCGCCGCGACCAGCTCGTGCAGGCAGAGTCCCCGCGCCGCGCCCGGATAAACCACCGCCGTGTCGTTCCACTCGGCCAGGATCTGGTGTTGCTCCCCATCCGCCAGCAGCGGCAGCTCCGACAGCGGCTCCGCCGTCCCGGAAGCCATCGCTTCGAGGAGGCGCGAGAAGCACGCCATCAGGCGCGCCATGGTCGTCCCGTCGAACAGGTCGACGCTGTATTCGAAGGTCCCCTCCAGCCCCTGCTTCGTCTCGGCGATCGCGCAGGTCAGCTCGAACTTCGCGGTGTCCGTCTCCGCTTCGGAGGGCGTCAGCACGAGACCGGGATGCTCCAGCGCGCTCGGCCGGGCGTTCTCCAGGGTGAACAGGACCTGCACCAGCGGCGTGCGGCTCATGTCGCGCTCCGGCGCCAGCTCGCCGACCAGGCGTTCGAACGGCAGCTCCTGGTGCGCATAGGCCGACAGCGTCGTCTCGCGCACCCGGCGCACGATCTCCGCCAGGTCCGGATCGCCCGCGAGGTCCGCGCGCAACGCCAGGGTGTTGACGAAGAAACCGATCAGCGACGTCGTCTCGGTCCGCATCCGCCCCGCGATCGGCGTCCCCACCACCAGGTCGTCGACGCCGGTGACGCGCCGCAGAAGCGCATAGAAACCGGCGAGGAGCACCATGAACAGGGTCGCCTCGGAGCGCCGGGCGCAAGCCGTCAGCTCGCCCAGAGTCTCCGTGCCGACACGGAAGTCCTGCACTGTTCCCCGCGAGCCGCGAGCCGCCGAGCGCGGATGGTCCTCCGGCAGGTCGAGCGCCGGCGGCATCCCGCCGAGCCGCTGGCGCCACCAGGAGATCTCCGCCTCCAGCAGCTCGCCCGACAGTCGCCGGCGCTGCCAGGCCGCGAAGTCGGAATACTGGATCGGCAGCTCCGGCAGCGGGCTCGGCCGGCCCGCCAGGAGCGCCGTATAGAGCGCTCCGACCTCCTGCACCAGCACGCCCATGGACCAGCCATCGCTCACGATGTGATGCATCACCAGCACGAGCAGGTGCGCGTCGTTCCCCGCGCGGAAGACGCAGGCGCGCAGCAGCGGCCCCGTCTCCAGGTCGAACGGAAGGCGGCACTCTTCCGGCACCCAGCGTTGGATCTCTCCGTCACGCCGCCCGGCCGGCAAGGCGCCGAGGTCGATCACCGGCAGCCGCGGCACGAAATGGGGCGCGATCACCTGCACCGGCTCGCCGCCCTCGCTCGCGTCAGGAGTCGTGAACGTCGTGCGCAACGCCTCGTGCCGGTCCGCCACGCCGGCCAGCGCGAGAGACAGGAAGGGCACATGCAGGACACCGTCGATCCGCACCGCCGAGGGCACGTTGTAGACCGGGTCCCCCGGCATCAGGCGGTCGAGGAACCACAGCCGGAGCTGCCCGAACGACAACCGCGCCGGCTCCTCCGGAGCGCGGCGCTCGATGCGGTCCGGCCCGCCCTCGGCCTGCCTTCGCTTGCGCAGCAGCGCGAACATCGCTGCTTTCTCGGCCGGCGAGAGGCTGGCCAGCTTGTCCTGCATTTGCGTCATGATTCCATCTCTCCTGGCGGGGATTCCCAGCGGCGAGCCGGCGGTCCACCGGAACGGCACATCATAGACCAAGCAAGGCCGCAGCACACCCTACGTATCTCTCTCGCGCAAACGCTATCCTTTCCCGCTCGGGACGGGCCGGACGCGGGCGCTCTTGAGAGATGGGTCAGGGAACGACAGCGGCTTTGAGCACCACCACCGTGCGGTCGTCCGACGGCTCGGCGCTGCCGGAGTGGCGGCGGGCGGCTTCGAGAACTCCGTTGGCGATTTCCGGCGCTGAGAGCCCGGCGAGCCTCTCCAGCGTCTCGCGCAGCCGCGCGGCGCCGAGCTCCTGGTCTCGCTTGTCGAGGCTTTCCTCAATGCCGTCGGAGCAGATCACAACCGCGTCGCCCGGCTCCAGCCGGAGGACCTCTTCTGTATACGTACGATCCGGCAAAAGGCCCAGGGGGACTCCCTGGAGCGGGATCTCCCGCGCCGTTCCGCGCGTGATGAGGAACGGATACGGCAGGCCGGAGCTCGCCAGGGTCAGCGTCCGTGCGGCGCTGTCGTAGACCGCGAAGATCATCGCCAGGAAGCGGTTCTCCACCTTGAGGTGCAACAGCTTGCGGTTCATGTCCGCGAGCACCTGCGCCGGCTCCGAAACACCGTGGGTGGCGTACTCGCGCATCAGGCCGATGGCGAACGAGCCGTAGAGCGCCGCCGGCGTTGCCTTGCCAGCCACATCCCCCACCACGATGCCCAGGCGGCCGTCGCCGTAGGGAAGGAAATCGTAGAAGTCGCCGCCCAGATGCCGTGCCGGCTCATAGGCGAAGCCCACCTGGATGCCGGCGATCCAGGGTGACGTGTTGGGCAGCAGAAGGCTCTGGATGCGCCGCGCCGTCTCCAGGTCGTCGACGATCCGCTGCTCTTCGTTGCGCAGCCGCTCATAGAGCAGCGCGTTTTCGAGCGCGATGGCGAGCGACGAGGAGAGCGTGCCCAGAAGCTGCTCATGGCGCGCGCTGAACGCGTCGTAGCGCGCGCTCTCGAAGTCGAGGAGGCCGAGCAAACGGTCCTTGAACAGCAGCGGCACGACCATCTCGGAGTTGATCTCGATGCCGCTCACGCACCGCACATAGCGCGGATCGAGGCGCACATTCGGCACCCGGATCGCCTGCCGGAGCGCCGCCGCCGTGCCGCAAAGCCCCTTCCCGAGCGGTACCGGCATGATCGAGACGATCCCATCCAGCCGCAGGCCGTCGCCCTGGAACGACACCCACGGCTCGAGAAGCCGCGTGTCCTCGTTCCACAGCATGACGCTGAACAGGTCATAGCCGATCAGTCGCTGGATGCGCTCGGCCACCTTCCGCATCAGCTCCTCGCGGTCGAGGATCGAGCTCAGCTCGCGGCTCACCTCATGCAGGATCGACAACGTCTCCGCCTGATCGCGCATGTTCCGGTAGAGCTGCGCCCCCTCGATCGCCGTGGCCAGAAAGCCGGCCAGGGAGAGCAGAAGCCGTTCATGCTCGGCGGTGAAGTAATCCGGCTCCAGGCTCCCCACGTCGAGCACGCCCACCGTGCGGTCCTTGGCCAGCAGCGGCACCGCCAGCTCCGAGCGCACCGGCACCCCGGCCAGGATGAACCGGTTGTCGGTCCGCACATCGCCCACCCGCAACGGCCGCCGCGTCTGCGCCACCGTGCCCACGATCCCCTGCCCCATCCCGAACCGCCAATGCTCCGCGATCTCCGCCGGCCCGCCGACCGCGAGCGCATACCGCAACTCGCGCCCCATCTCGTCGAGCAGCAGCACGCTCAAGTTGTCGTAGCAGATCACCTGGCGAACCATCTCGGCCACCCGCTCCAGCCCGCTCCGCAGATCCGGAGCCGCGTTGAGCTCCTGGATCACCGCCAACAGATCGAGCGTCGCCGCCTCCTGAAAGGGAGCGGCCGGCGGCAGAGGGGTGGTGACGGGAGGGAGGGTTTCGAGCTTGTCCATTGGAAGTCCCAGGCGGCCAGTTTACCAGTAGGGTGCACTCCGCGCACCTCCTGGGAGCGCTGGCGCCCTCGCCGGCCTTTTCTTTCCCTGCCTCCCGCACGGGCTCGAATCCGACGCCTCGGAGGAAGAACGGAATGACATGGCCGCCTGCTCCGACGCGGTGCGAGGGGCGTCGAAGCAGACTCGGTCACGGTTTTCTCCCGCTGGATTGCTCAGCCAGAGGCCGAGGTGCCGGCGACTGGGGCTTTCGCCGCGGCGTCCAGGATGACCGCGGCCACCGCCTTCGGCTGCGAGAGCACCTGAGCGCCGAACGCCGAGCCGGAGATCGGCCCCTGCGTGGCCGCGAGCACCCGCGCTTCAGCCGCCGGCAGATCCGAGGCGAAGTGCTTCACGACCGCCTCCGTGGACAGGCTCAGGAAACCCTCTTTGTCCACGATCGGCGCCGCGAGCGCGGGCGGAGGTGGATACGGCTTCCCCAGGTCGCCGACGGCCTCGCCTTGATCCGGCGCGAAGGCTGCGATGTAGACCAGGCCGACGACTTTGGGATCCGTCCCCGCCTCAGTGATCACGACGCCCGCCCACGAATGGCCGACTAGGATCACAGGGCCCTCCTGCTGAGCCAGCGCGCGTTTCGTGGCCGCCACGTCGTCCGCAAAGGAGGTCAAGGGATTCTGCACGGCCGTGACCCTGTAGCCTTTGGCCTGCAGGATCGGGATCACTTTGGCCCAGCTCGAGCCGTCCGCGAAGGCGCCGTGGACAAGGACGATCGACGGCTTCTTGGCTCCGTCCGCCAGCGCGGGGATCGTACCGTTTTCATGTTCGTCTCCTTTATGCATCATCGTCAGCGGAGCGATTTGAACGCCGCGCGCAGGTCCGACACCAGGAGCTCCGGCTGTTCCCACGCCGCGAAGTGGCCTCCCTTGTCGTGCCTGCTGTAATAGACGAGCTTGGGGTAGGCCTTCTCCGTCCAGCTCCGCGGGGCCTGATAGAGCTCGTCCGGAAAGGCGCTCACGGCAGCCGGGATGGGGACGTTCTTTGGGGCGAAAAACGCGAGCTTGCTCTCCCAGTACAGCCGGGCCGAGGAGACAGCGGTGTTCGTCAGCCAGTAGAGCGTCACGTTGTCGAGGACGTCGTCTCGCGTCAGGCCCTCGGGCTGCCCATCGAACACGCGCGAGATGAGCGCCAGACTGCTCGCGTCGTGGTCGAGCATCCAGGCGGCCAGGCCGACCGGTGAATCCCCGATCCCGTACAGGGTCTGCGGACGGTTCGCCATCTCGTTGGCATAGCCCAGCCCGTGCTTGTAGAAGTAGGCGAGCTGATCGTAGGCGTGCTTTTCGTCGGCGGAAAAGCTGGCTGGCGCCGGCGCGCCGGCCAAGGCCGCCTGGTTGATGTCGTCCGGCACGGTGGCAGGCATGTTGGTGTGGATGCCGATCAGCTCCGGAGCTCCCAGCAAAGACATCTGTTCCGTCACCGCATTCCCCCAGTCGCCGCCCTGCGCCACAAACCTTGTGTACCCCAGGCGCTTCATCAGCACGACCCATGCACGTGCGATGCGGATGGGATCCCAGCCGGTCACGGAGGGCTTGCCCGAAAACCCGTGGCCCGGCAGCGACGGAATCACGACGTCGAACGCGTCGGCTGCACTCCCGCCGTGTGCCGTGGGGTTCGTCAGCGGATCGATGATCTTCAACTGCTCGATGATCGAGCCCGGCCATCCGTGCGTGATGATGACCGGCAACGCGTTCGGATGCTTCGAACGCACGTGGATGAAGTGAATGTCGACCCCGTCGATCGTGGTGATGAATTGCGGCAGGGCGTTGAGCTTCGCCTCGCACTTGCGCCAGTCGTACTCGGTCGCCCAGTAGCGCGCGAGTTTCTGCACCGTCGCAAGCTGCACGCCTTGCGATTGATCGGAGACGATTTCTTTATCCGGCCACCGCGTCGCTTCGACGCGGTGTTTCAGGTCGGCGAGAGCAGCGTCCGGAAAGTGGACATGGAAGGGGCGGATCGCGTCGACGGCCTCCGGCTTTACTTGTGCTTCTGCTTGTGCTTGCGTCATGACGATGATTCCTCCCATGAGAAGAGCGACTCGGGTCCAGGCGTGCCTCATTGCTTCTCCCTTTCTGATCACGAGTGATCAAGAGCCAGCGACTGCGAGGACAGCTTCGGCAAAAGCCTGTGGGGCTTCTTGTGGCAGGTTGTGACCGATGCCACCACTGAGAGTCCGGTGCGAATATTTGCCCAAGAACTTCTTGGCATATGAGCTGGGCTCGGAATGCGGCGCACCGTTGGCATCGCCTTCGAGGGTGATGGTGGGCACCGTGATGAAAGGGCTCGCCGCGAGGCGCTTTTCGAGATCGCCGTACTTCGGCTCGCCCTCCGCCAGCCCAAGCCGCCACCGGTAGTTGTGGATCACGATGCTGTGCCCGAAGCCCGGATAATCGGGTGCGATGAGATGGTAGCGGTCCGAGAGCCGGGAGAAGAGAGGCTCGAACATCCGCGAGGAAGAGGGAAGCCCGTGCAGCAGGAGAAGGACCGGCGCGTCTTTGGGGCCGGCTTCGCGATAGAAGATGGAGAGCCCGTCGATCTGGACCGTGCGATACAAGGTCGGGTGCGTCACGGGGCGTTCCTTTCCAGGGTCTGCGGCCAGTGGTTGGAAGGATGCGAGCAGCGCAGGGACCACTGCCAACGTTTTCCAGGAGACAGGCATCAGAGCACCTCGAAGATCAGCTCCAACTCGACGGGAGTGCCGAGCGGCAGGCTTGCAACGCCATACACCAGGCGGCAAGGGTTCTTGTCTTTTCCGAAGACGTCTTCCAGTAGCTCCGACGCGCCGTCGGCGACGGCCGGCTGATTGCGGACATCTCCAGACGTGGCCACCGACACGCCGAGCCGGACGATCCGCTTCACTTTGTCGAGCGATCCCAGATGCTGCCGGGCGACAGCGAGAGCGTTGAGCGCCGCGAGGTGAGCCGCCTGACGGCCCGTTTCCACGTCGAGTTCCGCGCCGATACGCCCGATGAATTTCGCCCCATGGCTCTCCGTGGGGAGCATCCCGCTCAGAAAGAGCAGACTGCCCGCCTGCACCGCTTCCGCATAGGTACCGAACGGCTCAGGAGGTTCTGGAAGCTTGATGCTAAGCTCTTGCAAACGTTGCTCGGCGCCGGCGGCCCGAGAGCCTTCGCCTGTCGTCTCGATCATGACAACCGCTCCTTTCCGACCGTGTTGTTGCCTCGACATCATCCGAAGGTGAACGAAAAGGCTTCCACGCCAGGGTCCAGGAATTCGATCTCGAACCGGCGATCGAGGATCGGCTTCGGTTGCCGGATGAGCTGATGCAGCCGCTGTTCGGTCACGGTCCCGTTCCCTTGATCGTCGACGTCCGCACCGTGAGACGCGCCCGGCGGTTGTCCATCGATGCGCACGCGCATGCGCACAGAGCTTCCCCGGGCCGCAGGTCCCATGACGAGATGCAGGTCGCGGGCGTGGAAGCCATAGGCAATCCGCCCGCCCGCGGCGTGCAATGACACCGCCCGCTGACCGATCGTCCAATCACCCGAAAGCGCCCAATGGTTGAGCGCCAATTGAGCGGGCGCCTTGTAGACGTGGCGCTTGTCCGGTACGACTCCGCCTGGAGACGCGAAGCCCTCCGTGCGCGAAGAGCCGACATAGTTCTCCGGCGACTTCAAGCTCGCCCAATCGGCGGCCACTTCAAGACCGCGCGGATCCACCGCGACCAGCTCATCGCGGAGGCCGGTGGCTCCAGCCTCGCGCAACAAACCCTCAAGGATCATTTCCGACTGGTCGTAATTGCCCTCGCCGAATTGATGATGGCGGATGCGGCCTTGCGCGTCGGCGAAGTAGAGCGCCGGCCAATACACGTTGTTGAACGCGCGCCAGATCGCAGAGTCGCTGTCGATGGCGACCGGATAATCGACCCGCAGATCCTTCACGGCCCGTTGGACGTTGTCGACGTTTTTCTCGAACGGGAACTCGGGCGTGTGGACGCCGATCACCACCAACCCCTGGGTTTTGTACTTCTCGGCCCAAGCGCGGACGTAGGGAAGGGTCCGCAGCCAATTGATACAGGTGTAGGTCCAAAATTCGACGAGAACAACTTTTCCGCGCAGGCCGGCCGGCGTCAAGGGCGGCGAGCTCAGCCATCCCGTGGCGCCGGCGAAAGAGGGCAGCTCGCCTTCGATGGACAGTTGAAGTGTCGTACGTGCCATGAGTTTCTCCAACGAGCCGAGCACACCGAGTCGGGCGGCGGCGGCCGTCATCGCTGCAGTCTTCAGGAAGTGCCGGCGGTCATCGATGATTTCCTTGGACATTTCTCGGCCCCGAGAGGAAGCGGTCCTGCGAGGAACCTGTTGTGCGACGAGACGACGAGGACTGGCGATTTTGCGCATCTCCGAGAGTAGTTTTGTGCGGACGCACCCGCCAAAGTTCAGCTCTTGAACAGCTTCTTTGCGCCCCAGAACCAGAGCGCGCTCCGGTTCTTGCGGTCGGGGTACAGCCTGATCATCGCATCATAGAACTCGCGGGCGTTGTGACTGCTGGCACTGACACGTTTGACGTCCTCCAGGTACCGGCGCGTCTCCTCGATCACTTGCGGATCGTCGCTGCGGTCCTTGTCCTTGTGGCTTGCCACGACATGAGTCGGCTTCAGGCTGGCGACGGTATCCAGCGCACACATCCATGCCTTGAGGCCGCCATTGCCGGACTCGATCAGATACTGGTGATAGCCGTTGTAGACGACGTCGCCTCCGACGACCAAACCGATCGAAGGGACGTAGATGACGCTCGACTTGTCCGTATCGCTATGGCCGACCTCGACGAAGCGCACTTCGTTGCCCTCGAGCTCGAAGACGTTGCCGGGGGCCAGTGTGGAGACGACCGGCGAATCTGGGATTTGCCCGGGGAAGGACTTGTCCCAACTCGCCGCCCGAAACTCCGGGTTGCCGTGAAAGCGCATGACCTCGATCGTTCCCGCCGTGGCGTATGCCTTGGCGTCGGGGAAGCGCTTCAGCAGCATGGCCGTCCCGAACCAGTGATCCCCGTGACCATGGGTGCTGACAATCGCCGCCAAGTGCTTGCCGCTGTCTTCGACCCATTTGGCGACGGCCCTGGTTTGCTCGGTGGTCATGGGCGGATCGACCAGGACGGCGTCCCTCTCTCCCGTGATCAAGGTGACCGCGAGGGGCTGGAACATGCGTGCTTCGCCCTCGGGCGTCTTCTCGGGGTCGGCGAACGGGATCGGGTCCAATACCAGCACTCGATAGGACAGGGTCGCAGCAGTCTTTTGAATCATGTAGCGTCTCCTCTAAGGAACGATCACGAGCGATCGCTCCATTGGCGAAGGAGCGTTGCAGCGGGGGTTTTGCCCCGCTACGGCATAACGTTACCGAAGATCAAACTCACTGCACTAGTGCGAGGCGGAGGTGCCGGCGACCGGGGCCTTCGCCGCAGCCTCCAGAATGACCGCAGCAACCGCCTTCGGCTGCGAAAGCATCGACACGTGGCTCGCGTTGAGCTCGGTCGTCGTCGCCCTCATGCGCTTCGCGAAGAAGCGTTCTTCATCAGGCGCGATCGCGCTGTCGAGCTTGGACACGATGTACCACGACGGCTTCGTTTTCCACGCGACGCTGGAGACCTGAGCGCCGAACGCCGAGCCGGCGATCGGTCCCTGCGTGGCCGCGAGCACCCGCGCTTCAGCCGCCGGCAGATCCGAGGCGAAGTGCTTCACCACCGCCTCCGTGGACAGGCTCAGGAAACCCTCTTTGTCCACGATCGGCGCCGCGAGCGCGGGCGGAGGTGGATATGGCTTCCCCAGGTCGCCGACCGCCTCGCCTTGATCCGGCGCGAAGGCTGCGATGTAGACGAGGCCGACGACCTTGGGATCCGTCCCCGCTTCGGTGATCACGACGCCCGCCCACGAATGGCCGACCAGGATAACCGGGCCGTTCTGCTGTGCCAGGGCGCGCTTGGTGGCCGCCACGTCGTCGGCAAATGAAGTCAGGGGATTCTGCACGGCCGTGACGTTGTAGCCTTTGGCCTGCAGGATCGGGATCACCTTGGCCCAACTCGAGCCGTCCGCGAAGGCGCCGTGGACCAGGACGATCGACGGCTTCCTGGCTCCGTCCGCCTGCGAGGGGATCGACAGGACCAGGGCGCTCCCGATGATCAAGACTGCCACCGCGAGGATTCGTATCGTTTTCATGTTCGTCTCCTTGTATCACCATCCAGCACGCGTAGCGGGACTGCGGGTCAAGAGGACCCTGCTCACGACCACGGCCCACAGGAGAAGGAGGAGGGGCGAGACGAACCGCGTATAGGCCCCGTCTGGCGCCCAGAATCCGCCGCTCAGCCAGGTGGTGCCGCCCAGCACGCCGAGCACGACCGCTCCGACCCCCACCGCGAAAAGCGCGTTCGAGATACGCCCGGCTCGCCAGAGCCCGAACACGCCCGACATGATGAGCATCGCACGCGGGAACGAGCTGACGACGACAAGGGACCACGAGAAGTCGTTCAATCCCGAGATGAGCGCCTGATTCCCGGCGCCAGCGATCGAGTACGCGAGGGCTGCCCCCATCGCGACCGGAAGGAGCGACAGCGCTCCGAACGCGGCACTTGCCGCGGTCGCCGCCGCACCCCACCCGCCTTGCCCCGTATCCGACAGGGTAGTCCTGAGCGCCGCAGCGAACCACAGGAGGTTGAGAAGATTGAGGCCGGAGAGAGCCGCGGCGATCAGGATCCGCGTGCGATCACCGCTGTAGAACGCCACGAGCGCGTCGGATGACGCGCCGACCTGCGGCTGGTACCCGTAGATGACAGACGTGACGATGAAAAAGCCGGCGAACAGAAGGCCGCTCGCGCGCCATAACCGTTCCCAGAACGCGGGCGCGTTGTACGTGCTGGACGACGAGCTCACGGGTCTGCTGGACGAGGCTGCCGTGGTGGATACGCTCATGAGATTCTCCTTTGGAAGGCTCGAATTGTTTACTCCTTCAAGGCGCCGGGTACGGCAGCACCTCATCTGCACTTGCGGGCTCGGTTTGCGGCTGGTGATTGAGCGACCGGCGCACCTTGGCTGACGCGGTGTAGATCCGTCGCACCTGCATGATTTCGCCAAGCGGCCTGTGCTCCTCAGTGACTCGCCACTGGTTGAACGCGAGCGCATCCGTCTTCTCGAAATCCTCGGTCCCCGAGATGTCCTGGCGCGGGACATGGACCCGTCCAAGCGTCACGAAGGGAGAGAGCTTTTCCGGCCATTCGACCGTAGTGTCGTTGACCGGCATCGCCGCGAGATCGGTGCACAGTTGGACCTGGAGGTCGAAATCGAAGGCGCTGGCTTGCAGCTCATCCACCAGCGTCGGATAAAACACGTCCGGCCGACCGCGCAGGTCGAGCTCACGATGGATCACACGCGTGGTGTTTTCCGTGGCCGGCGCGAGGCGGATCTTCGCGACGTAGTCACCGTGACGCACCGCAGCCATGCTCCAGAACGTGGTCAACAGCGGGTTGCGTACCGGCGTCTGCGACGCTTTGACGAACGCGAACAGCTCGTCCCATGCCCAGTCGGACCGCTCGAAAGTGCCCTTGCCGGTGACAAAATCCGTGAGCAGCTCGTGGAAACCCGTCTTGCCTCGCGCCAGGTACTGGGGCACGTTGTTGCCGATCTCCTGGAGCACCAGATAGTGCTTCGCCGTGTTGGCGACGAAGACTGGATTGTTCTTGAGCACGAAGTCGAAGGTGGCCGAGTCCGGCTCGTCCTCAACCAGCTTCGGTCCGGGAACATCGAAGATCTTCATGGCACATCCCAAAACCCCTCCGAGCGTGGCGTCCGGCCCCAAATGGTTGGAGGCGCTGGAGAACCGGATCAGAGCACCGTGGCGGCCTGGCTTGGCGTAGATCCCTTGCGCGTATGCCGGCGGCACGTTGTGCAGGATCCGGACCTCCGCTCTGACCACGCCGAATGTCTTCGCGTGCGCGCCGCGGACGGCTCGCCCACTCCCCTCGACCACCGGCGATTCGCGGACCTTCTTTTCCCAGAAGCCGATGATCCGTTCCAGGAGCTGATCGAGATCCGGATCGAGCGTCTCCATCTCAGGGGTATAGCGGACGAAATCCAGTGGCATCTGTCAGTCCTCCTTCGGCTCGATCGAGTTTGTTTCTGCGAGATTTCCGATCCATCTCAGCGCCGACAGCGAGGGCATGAAGAAGTACTCGCCGCCGCGAAGCACGTTGAAGGTTTCGATGCCGTGGACGCGGCGCCTGACCGGCTCCTTCGGAATCGTGAACGTCGCGCCCTCTTGCTGCAGGCCGATGATCGGGTCGCGCTCGTCGCCGGCGCCGATGAAATTGCCGTCGTTGATCCACTCCTGTTGCAGGAATTCGATGGTGGCCATCGCCTTGGCGCTGATGAACAGGAAGTAGGCGCCGCGCGGTACTTCATCATCCGCTTCCGAGAGTGCGTTCGGATCGTAGGGGGCTCCATACGTCGTCCCCCGCCGTATGATGCGATGCACATTCACATCGGTCAGGCGGGCGAGCTCCGTGTCCCGCGGGTTCATGCGCCTGATATGGCTGCCGAGCGGCACCTGCAAACCACGGCGGTCGTTGGTGTAATTGAAATCGTTGTTCCACCGCGGATCGACGCCGAGAGCGGGGTTGTCAGCATCGGGGGCCAGCGTCAGCGGGGCGCCGCTGCGCCAACGGCCGACGAGCTTTGCGGCGAGCCATTCCCGTTCCTCCTCAGTGCGTCCATTCGCGTGGAGGAATCGATTGAAGGCGCCGACGCGCGACTGGTACTTGCGGAATCCGACGTAAGTGCCGTTGCGGCCGAGGATGTCCGGCTGCGGCATTGGCAGCGGAACGCCGGCTTCACCCGGATATCCGAGTATGAGCTCGCCCGCCTTGATCGGGCGCCCCTGGCCGGGCAGCGGCTCCACGCCGCTGCCCTCGATCGCCGGCTGATCGATGCCATCCTTGTAACCGAGCGGATTGAGATCGTCCGGCTGCGCGCCGAAGTCCTGACAGGCCAGCACGCTGATGCCGGAGAAACGCTCGGATTGTTCGCGGGCGATCGCGAGGACGCGGCGCCGTTTCTCCTCGGAATCGCCGAATGCGCTCAATCCGATATGGACCTCACCCGTGCCGAACGGCCGCTCCCAGTTCTTCGGATCGTTGACCCCCTGGTCGCCGAGTTGCCTGGCGCGCGCCGCCATCCCAACGCGGAACGCCTCGGGAAAGCCTTCCAGTGAAGTACGCGGAACCCCGAGCGCCTCGAGGCCCGCGTAACTGATCGCGACAGACAGCCAGGGGTCCGCGGCACTCCACCAGTTGGCGGCGGAGTCAACATACGGTGTGAGCCGCCGCAGGAGGTCGCGGCCCGCCCGAGCATCGTCGACGCGCAGGAGCACGTGCGCGCCGAAGTAGGGCGCCGGCCGATGCCTGAGAACGGTCGCCTGGATCTCGTGCAACTCGAGCGTAGGCGCGTCGGTTGGGGGATCGCCGCCGGCGGATTCTCTGACGGATGACATGAACGCTCCTCCGCTTCACTCGCCGCCGATCTTGTCCAGGAATTCATCCACCGCCTTGCCGATGCGCTTCAATCGTTCGGTCTCCGAGACCGTCAGATCCGGATGGGCGACGTACCAGCCTTCCGCCGTGACCTGGTGTTTCGCGAGATAGTCTTTCGCAAGCGGGCTGCGAATCCCCGGCCAGCCTTCCCACGCCGAGTCGATGAGGTCCAGGTAGTCGGGGATCTTCGTCGCAAAGTCGTCGATGTACGCGTCCCAGTCGCCGTCGTAGGCGGTGGCGAAGAGCATCTTCGTGTCGTTGTCAAGGAACACGAAGCGCATGTTGTGGACGGTGCCGACCTTGCCGGCGTTCACGTAACCGCCCAGCAATCGCAGGAACGCACGCAGCCGCTTGGCTCCGCCAGGTGCGAACGGGACGATGATGGTCAGCTCCGAGACCTTGCCGAGGCGGCTGCCTGTGCGACCAGCGCTCTCCACGGGCGGTAGCTGCCCTTGCGACACATCTGACGTCAGGTCTCGGAGTACGTTCTCCAAAGCCTTTTTCCCCAACTCTGGTGCGTCGGCGAACAACTCGCGCAGCTCCTGGATCTTCCCGTGAGCGTCCGTGGACAGTGTCTGTGCGGTCGTCGTCATGGCCATTGTTTACTCCTCTCTCGAAAGTCTCGCGATCCATTCCAGGATGTACGGCGGACAGTTGCGAAGCTCGATGCCGTCGCCTTCGCACGCCCGCAGGAATCGGACAACCTCTCGATCCACGAGAACGACGTCCTTCAGGTCGAGCACGAGGGTCCGACCCATCGGTTCGGCAGCCAGGAGCTCGGACAGCTCGCTCACGTTCTCGACATTGAGCCGACCGCTCAAGGTGAGCACGACGTCGCCATTTGCGTTGCGTTGGATTTTCAGCATCGCGTCCTCGACGCTCACCAAGAGCAATCGCCTTGCCAGCGCAAGGTGCTGAATCCAAAAGGGTTGAGCGGGGTGTCTATTGGCGAGATCTCGCCAATGGCGAAATCCTGGACAACAAAACGGCGGACTAGCTCTTCGCTGGCCGCACTCGAAAGCGGTTCTTGTTGATCTTCAAGGCGCGGATCTTCGATTCGAGCGTCGAGCGCGGGATGCCGAGCCGCTCGGCCGCTCCCGACGGTCCGAACACCCGCCCGCCACACGCTTGCAGCGCGTCCTCGATGATCGCCTTCTCTTGAGCGGCGAGCGCACCCGACAAGGCGAGCGGACCCTCGATGGCAGGCCTGGCGGACAGCCAGCTCTCGTCGACCGTGAATTCGTCGGTGTCGCACAGGATCACCGAGCGCTCGATCACGTTTTGCAGCTCGCGCACATTTCCCGGCCACGGATACGCCCGTAGGTGATCGAGCGTCCGCTTGTTGACGCGCCGGATCGTCTTGCCCGCCTTCCGCGCGTAACGATCGATGAAGTACTCGACCAGCAACGAGATGTCGTCAGCCCGCTCGCGAAGCGCCGGCACCGCGATGGGAAACACGTTCAGGCGATAGAAGAGATCGCTGCGGAACGTGCCTGCCGCGATCGCCGCCTGCAGGTCGCGGTTCGTGGCGGCGATCACGCGCACGTCGACGCGAATCGACGTGCCCCCTCCGACCCGCTCGAGCTCACGCTCCTGCAGGACGCGGAGCAGCGCGACCTGGGTCTCCATCGTCAGCTCGCCGACCTCGTCGAGGAAGATCGTCCCGTCGTGCGCCAGCTCGAAGCGACCGAGGCGCCGCTGCGTCGCACCGGTGAACGCCCCTTTCTCATGGCCGAAGAGCTCCGAGGCGATCAACTCGCGCGGAACGGCCGCGCAGCTCACGCTCACGAACGCCCGGGAGCCACGCGGCGACCGCCGATGGATCGCGCGGGCGACGAGCTCTTTGCCCGTGCCGGTCTCGCCAGTGATCAGCACGGTGGAGTCGGTTTGCGCGACCTTCGCCACGCGGGCGAGGACCGGCTGCAGCGCCCGCGACGTCCCGACGATTTCCTCGAACATCGAGGTTCGCTCCACCTCGTCCCGCAGCACCAGGTTTTCTTTGTAGAGCTGATCCTTCAGCGCCCGGATCTCGGCATCGGCCCGTTTCTGGTCGCTTTCGCTGACCGCACGTTCGATCGCGATGCTCGCGACATGGGTGAAGCGGGCGATGAGATCTTTCAGCAATGCACTCGGAGTCCCCCGCTCACGCCGGTAGATCGCAAAGGTACCCAACACCGTGCCCGTCAAGGAGACAATCGGTGTCGAGCACACCGACCTGAAACCGTGGGCCAGGACGAGAGTCCGCCACCCGAGTCCGGCCCACCGCTGCTCCGAGACAAGATCGGAAGCGATCACCTGTTCTTTCAACGAGGCCGCCGTGCCACAAGGTCCAGCCTCACAGACGACTGGAGCGCCATTGACCGTGGCGTCGTAGCCCAGGGGGAGGGTCGGACCTGCTGCGTGGCGAAACGCCCCTTGCGGGTCGATCAGCAGGATCGAGCAGGCGCTGTTGCCGACCAAGGTATCAACCAGGCCGCACATCGCCTCAAGAACGTCCTCAAGACGACACCCGGACGCAACCATGTCGAGGAGCCGCTTCTCGCCGTCCAGCAGCGCTTCGGCGCGCTTGAGGTCATCAACGTCGTTGAGCAGAACGTACCAACGGACGATACTTCCGTTCGAATCTCGAAGCGGTAACCCGCGAACCTGGAACCATCGATAGACGCCATCGAAACGCCTGATCCGTTCCACGATCTCGTATGGATCGCCCGACTTCATCGAGCTGGAGATGATCTCGGTAGCGCGAGGCAGATCGTCGGGATGAACGGTGTCGCTCGTTCCCCACTGTTTCAGCTCTTCCAGCGTCCGGCCGCAGTGCGCGAGGACCTGGTCGTTGACGGCCTCCACCTCGCCGGCCGGCGTCAACGTGGCAACCAGGCCTGGAATGCTGTCCACGATCAGGCGCGTCTCGCGTTCGCGTTCCTGGAGGTCCTGGTAAAGGAGCGCGTTCTCCAGAGAGATGGCCGCGTCGGACGCGAGCACCTCGAGGAGCGCCGTCCGGGCTGCCGCAAAGGCCCCCGAAGTCAGGGTGTTCTCGAGATAGAGGATCCCCACCAGCCTGGTTTGCTTGAGCAGCGGTATGCAGAGCACGGAACGCGCGTGGTGCTGGCGCAAGTACTCGTCGTCGGCGAATTCGCTGGTGGCGGCGGTATCTTGCACGAGGACGCGCTGTCGCGTGCGGAGCACGTACTGGAGAACGGACTGTGGCAGATCACCAGCCCCGATCCTGCATTGCCGCAGGTCGACCGTCACCCCTTCATGACTGTTGCTTTTGGCCTCGGCCTCAATCCGAAGGCCGTCGCTGTGCAGAAGCAGCAAGAGACCTCGTTCCGCACCGGCGTGCTCCAGGCCCAAGCGCATGACAGCCGCGATCAACTTGTCCAGGTCCGTCTCACCCTGCACCGCTTGCGACAGTTTGAGCACGGTTGAGAGGTCGAGGTGCTCAACCGACGTCAGCACCGTCCGCGTCGGATCGGACGATGGAGTTTCGTCGGTTAGATAGGGATACTGCCCTTCGAGCTGCCGGACCTTTCCGTCGGCGCCCCACTGCCGGTAGCCGTCGCGGGCGTCTCGCAGGTAGAACCTGGCGATCCTCTCGAAGCCCCGACCGGCGTGGAAGCGCGCCGCCAGCTCGTTGGCGAGCGCCTCGTTCTGAACAAACTGGTTCTCGCGTGCAGACTGGATAGCCGCTTCGTACAGGCGCTCGGCATCCAACTCCCGGCCTTCAATGCGAGCGAGCTCCGCGCCGACCAGCCACGCGCGGGTTGCGAAATTCTCCGGGCAGTGCTTCGCCCACTCCAGAAGTTGAGCGTGGTGGACGGTCAGTGCTTGGACGTGCTCCCGGCACTGGGCTGGGCGCGCGGCATCGCACGACGCCGCATGGGTCAGCGCTCCATAGAAGTGAGCCTCCGCCCATGCAAGAGTGGACGGCAACGTCCAAAGCAGCCGTTGCGCGTTCAGGGATGCGTCAAGAGCCGAGGCATAGTCTCCAGCCAAGAAACGCGCCTGCAGCTTGCAGGTCCAATACCAGCACGCGGCGAACGCCAGGCGAGAGTTCGACAAATGCACCTCGAGCTGAACCTCATCGAACTGCGCATCATTGAAGCTGCCGAAGGTCAGTGTCAAGCCGCGAAGCGTGCGGATCAGCGCAAGCTGCGTGGCGACCAGGTCGATCACGAGACCGAACCGGGCCTTGCGAGCATACTCCAGCCCTCGCTCGGCTTCGCGTTGCACGTCGACGAGCGGATCACCGCCCGCAAGAAGGTTCGCAATCAGGTTGGGCCATGCGTATGCCGCCTGCGTGAGATCGCCGATGGTATTCGCGACCTCGAACGCCTGACGAATCAAATCGCGGCCCTTCTGCAGATGGTTGATCCAGAGCATGATGAAAACGGCGAACCCTAAGTACGTGCGGGCCTGGTATCTCCTCAGCCCACGCCGTTCGACCAGGTCGTAGCCGAGCCGACCGAATCGAAAGCCGGCCTCGTAGTTGCCAAAGCGCGGTCCGGCAATCGTGCCAAGCCGGACGTACGCATAACAAGACGCGTCGGTATTGCCGTGTTCGAGACTGAGATTGACCATCCGCCAGAGGAATAGGGAAAGCAGATTTCCATCCGTGAACGATGCAGGCGACAGGGCCTTGGCGAGGACGTCCAAAGTGGCCACCGATTCCGGCTTGCTCATGAGGGGCAGATCGATGAGCTCCTCGATTTGACGCCGTCCGAGCAGCGGCCACATACGCTCGTACTCTCGTTGCGCCTCCTCCTTTGTCGGATGACGCTCCCACTCAACGCCCAGATGACGGAGGTAATCAAGACAAACGTCGACCGCGCGGTCGCTCCGGTCGAGCGTCGTGTACAGGTCAATGCGCAAGCAGGCGACGGTCGCTCGATCGAGAGAGCTCGTTGCGTGCGACACGAGTGTCGTTAGGCGCGCCTCCGCCGCTGCCAGCTCGCCCGTCAGGAACTCGCATTCAGCCCAGTGGAGCTCGAGCGCAAACATGAGGTCGGGCCGATGTACCCACCCGTCGTCTGACAAGAGCGACGTGCCAGCGGTGAAATACTTCAGCGCTGACACATAGGCCGTGGACGCTTTCGCGCGCCTCCCCGCAATCAGGTTGAATTCCGCCAGATACTCCTTCTCTGCAGGCAAAGAGATCAACGCGGTGGCGCGGTTGAGCTGATTGACAACCTCGAAGATCGCTTCCTCGCGCTTTTCCGTTGGAGTGTGTGCGGCAAGCAATCTCCCAATCCGAAGATGAGCCTCGGCGCGCTGTGCTTCCGGGATCAGCGAATACGCAGCTTCCTGAACACGGTCGTGAAGGAACCTGTACGCGCCTTCTGACCGGAAGACGAGTCCGGCTTGCAGCGCATGCTGCAGGTCGCGATCGAGCTGCTCCATCGAATCCTCGTAGACCATTGCGAGTACGGCAAAGTTGGCACTGTTGCCGAGGCAGGCAAGCTGCTGCAGGGCACTCTGCGTGTTGGTGGGCAGGCGATGCAGCTTGCCGACCATCAGGTCGATCACGTTGTCGGTGTACCCCTTCGCGCGAACGCGCGCCAGATCCCAGCGCCAGCGTGTGCCAGCGTGATCGAACGAAACCAATCCTTCCCCGACCAGCGCCGACAGAAACTGAATCGTGAAGAACGGATTCCCGGTGGTCTTCTCGTGCACCAGCTCCGCCAGGGGCGTCGCGCGCTCCGTATCGCAGTAGAGCGAGTCCGCAATGAATTGGCATGCCTCCTCACGGCCGAGCGGCGCGAGGGCGATCTCCTGCACGGGCGCCCCCGTGCTCTTGATCGCTTCGAGTCTGCGCGTCAGCGGATGCGCGAACGTGACCTCGCTGTCCCGGTAAGCACCGATCAGAAGGACGTGCCGCACGTCTTCTTGAGTCAGCAGGTCCTGGAGCAGGTCGAGCGTCGCTGCATCGAGCCACTGCAAGTCGTCGAGGAACAGGGCCAGCGGGTGCTCGGGCCGAGCAAACACGCCGAGAAAACGCCGGAAGACGAGTTGGAAGCGGCGTTGTGCGTCCTGCGGCGGCAACTCAGCGACTCTCGGCTGCTCGCCCACAATGATCTTCAAGTCGGGAACGAGATCCAGCATGAGCTGTCCGTTCGGTCCGAGAGCGTCGCGGAGTGCATTTCGCCAGCGTCCAAGCTCGACTTCGCTCTTCGCCAGGAGCGCGCGGATCAGACTCTGGAAGGCCTGCGCGAGCGTGGCATACGGGATGTCGCGCTTGTACTGGTCGAACTTGCCGGCGGCAAACAGGGCGCGCGGCGGCACCAGGGCTCTGTGCAGCTCGTTCACAACGGACGACTTGCCAATCCCGGAATAACCGGAGACGAGCACCAGCTCCGGCAAGCCGCCCTGGACGACGCGGTCGAACGCGGCGAGCAGGGTCTCGACCTCGCGCGCCCGCCCGTACAGCTTCTCAGGGATCATCAGCCGGTCCGGAGTGTCCTGAGCCCCGAGCGGAAAGTCGTCGATGCGTCGTTCGGCCTCCCACTGCGCGAGGCACCGCCCCAGATCGCGGCCAAGCCCGGCCGCCGTCTGATACCGCTCCTCCGCGGTCTTCGCGAGCAGCTTCATGATGATCGCCGACACCGGAGCCGGGACGTTCGCCCCCCGCTCGCCGGGCGCCATCGGCTGTCGCGCAATGTGGCAGTGCACCCACTCGATCGGCTCGGCGGCGGTGAACGGTAACGACCCCGTGAGCATCTGGTAGAGCGTCACACCGAGCGCGTAGAGGTCACTGCGGCCGTCGATCGAGCGGTTCATGCGCCCCGTCTGTTCGGGAGCCATGTAGGCGAGCGTGCCGGCAATGGTCTCCGGAGGGCCGGGCGTATGCCGCTCGCGTGGCAGTCGCGAGGCTATCCCGAAGCCGGTCAGCCACGCCTGACCCGTCGCGGCGTTGACCAGGACATGCGCCGGCTTGACGTCTTTGTGGAGAATGCCGCGGCGGTGCACCTCGCCAAGGGCGGCCGCGAGACCAACGGCCAGCCGTAGGAAGAGGCCCAGCTCCATCGCAGGCTCGGCGGACCGCCGCATCGAGAGCGCGGCTGAGACCGGCGGTTTGTTCAGGAGTTGCTCGAGCAGCTCACCTGGTTTGTCCTCGAAAATCAGCGCCGCACGGCCTCGGTATTGCGAGAGGGCGAGCGGCCGCACCGCCCACTTCGGATCGAGCTCGGCCCGCAGGGCCAGCTCGTGTTCCAGCATCCGGATGCGTTCGGGTGCGGGATGCTCCGATGCCGGCATCGATACGAGGACTGAAGTCGGACACGGTGTCGGACTCGCCATGGCGCTGGCCCGGCACAGGACAAACTCTGTGTCCTGATGAAGCATCGCCAGTGTGTAGGCCGACAGATCCATCTCCAGATCCTCCGGCTTGATCTGGCCTGCATCCGGCCGATGTCGTCACAGCATTCGAGTCGGCGCGAAAGCAAGCGTACCCGCGGAGCGTAGCACGTACGCCGACCCCACCTGGACCGTTGTCATGGCATCGGCCGACAGAGCGGGACCTTACGAGCTTCCGGCGGGCCGGCCCACCGGCTGCCGCCTGCTAAGATACCGCCCGCATGCGCCGCTTCCCGACTCCCGCGATTCCCATCCTGCTCCTCGCCTCTCTTGCCGTGGTCCTGGCCTGCAACACGCCGCCGACCAAGCCGGCCGTCAAGATCGAGCCCCTGCCGCCGCAGAGCAACATCGTGCTCATCACCATCGACACCCTGCGCGCCGACCATCTGTCGGCGTGGGGGTACATGCGGCAGACGTCGCCGAACATCGACCGGCTGGCCGCCGAGGGGGTGCGCTTCGACCAGGCGGCGGTGCAGTGGCCGAAGACGACGCCGTCGTTCGCGTCGATCTTCACCGCCACCTATGCCAAGGACAACGGCATCGTGCGCACCGCCGGGCAGCCGATCTCGTGCCAGTTCCTCACCTTCCCCGAGGTGCTCCAGAAGCAGGGCTATACCAACATCGCGATCGTCGCCAACGCCGCGGTGGGCAGCGAGTTCTTCTTCAACCAGGGCTTCGACCAGTACATCGAGACCTGGAAGCTGCCGCACGGCGCCGACAACGCGGATCCGAACCGGGCCGAGGCTGTGACCAATCTCGCGGTCAGCCAGCTCGAGAAGCTCCAGAAGTCGGGCAAGCCCTACTTCCTCTGGGTGCACTATCTCGATCCGCACTTCCCCTACGAGCCGCCGCCGGGGGCGCGCGACAAGTTCCAGAACGACTCCCACTTCGATCCGTCGGCCCAGGTGCCGCCGTCCGACAAGCCGAAGCAGCAGATGTTCGGCGTCGGCAGCGAGCACATTCTGGAGGGGCACACCGACCTCGCCTTCTACCTGGCGCGCTACGACGCCGAGATCGCCTACACCGACGCGCAGATCGGCCGCCTGCTCGACGAGATGAAGAAGCGCAACATGCTCGGCAAGACGCTGACCGCCTTCACCGCCGACCACGGCGAGTCGCTGGGCGATCACGGCTACTACTTCGACCATGGGCGCTTCAGCTTCCAGACCTGCCTGCACGTACCGCTGGTGCTCCACTACCCCGGCGTGATCAAGCCGCGGGTCGACAAGCAGCCGGCCGAGCTGATCGACCTCGCGCCGACGCTGCTCGAAGCGGCCGGCGTGGCGCTGCAGGGGGGCGTCTGGATGCAGGGGCGGACGCTCACGCCGCGGCTGCGGGGCGAAGGCACGGAGAAGGCATCCGATCATGGCGACGATGGAAGGGCGGCGGTGCTCGATCACCCCGGGCTCGCCTACTCCGAGGCGGGGTGGGAGAACAAGAACAAGTGGCAGAAGATCGTGCGCGACGCGCGCTTCAAGCTGATCTTCGCGCAGACCCGGCCGGAGCAGCGCTTCATCGGCGGTGAGGGGGTGCGTTTCACCCTCTTCGATCTGATGAACGATCCGGGCGAGACGGTCAACGTCATCGACAAGTTCCCGCAGGAGGCCGAGCGTCTGAAGAAGGAGCTGTGGCGCTGGGAGAAGGCGCCGCCGTTCAACGTCGAGGTGGACAAGGAGGGCGGCACCTGCGGCGCGCGGGCGATGGATGAGGAGACGCGCAAGCTCCTCACGTCGCTGGGATACCTGTAGTACAATCCGGCGCAAATGTTGGAGGAAAGCGCGCGGGAGCCCTGCCCCCGCTGCGGCGAGCCCGCCCCCCTCGCGGCTCAGACCTGTCCGCACTGCAAGGGAAGCCTGCTGGTGGACGTCGCTCTCGCGAGCGGTCCGCCGGAAGGGCGGACGCGCTATCAGATCGCCCGTGCGCTCTCCTCGCTGGGGCCGGACTCGCCGCCGTTCGCCACCGCGCAGCAGGCGATGGCCATTCCCGGCTCGATCATCGTCTCGGGAGTGACCCGCGATTTCGCCTACCGCGTGCTGGAGGTGCTGGAGGAGAACGGCGCGCGGGGACGCACGACGACCGCGGTGGCGGACGTGCGAGGGGCCGCGGAGGCGCCGGCGACGCGGCTCTCCAGCATCGTGGTGATCGGCGCCCTGTTGATCCTGGTCGGTTTCGGGCTCTTCATCTGGATCCGGCAGATGGACAGCGGGGACGAGATCGACATCCCCACCCGGCGGGCGAAGCGGCCGGTGGCGCAGGGACCTGTCCTCAAGACCCAGGAGATCGCGAGCCGGGTCACGCCCTCGGTGGTGATGCTGCGCTGCTCGGGCTCGCTCGGCACCGCCTTCTTCGTCGCTCCGGACCTCGCGCTCACCAACGCGCATGTGGCCTGCCCGGGCAGCGATCCGATGCGCGCCCTGTTCGCCAACGGGAAGGAGCTCACCGCCACCGTCGAGCAGCGGGACGAAGAGCACGATCTCGCCCTGGTGCGCGTGGCGGGCGCCAAGGTCGATCCGCTGCCGCTGGGCGACGCCACGCAGCTCCGCACCGGCGACCACGTCGTCTTCATCGGCACACCGCAGGGCCTCGACTTCACCGTCCACGAGGGCGTCGTCAGCCACAAGGCGCGCAGCATCTTCGGCGTCGCCTTCCTGCAGATCGACGGCAATGTGAACCCGGGCAACAGCGGCGGCCCGCTCCTCGACATGCACGGCCGGGTGGTGGGAGTGGTTTCCGCGAAGCTGAAGGACTCGGCCGGCCTGGGTTTCGTGCTCCCCATCAACTACGCCTACTCCGGGGACCCGTACCTCATCGCACCGCCGAGCCAGCCGAAACCGGACGTGGCGAGTTGGAAGGAGCTCCTCGCCGATATCGAGACGGCGGACCAGAAGCGGGTGCGCCAGATGGAGACCGAGACGCCGCGCCTGGCTCTCCTCCAGCTCGCCTCGCCGGAGGGGCAGGGACTCTACGCCGTCGTCGCCCAGCGCTCCCAGCTCGCGCCGCCGTCCGAGACGCTGACGTTCACCTTCCGCAACGCCGATCACATCCTCTGCCGGGTCAACGCCACCGCCGACGGATGGCAGAAGGTCAGCGATGCGGACCCATCCAAGGTCAACGCCGACTCGCGCTACATGCAGTGGATGCGGAAGAACAACCTGGAGAACGAGATCTTCATCGGCGCCGCGCTGCTGAGCCTCAAAGACTGCCCGCTCGAAGACCTGCGCGCCCCTGGCTCCGAAGTGATCCTCGAAGGCGCCGACGAGCGCGCCAACCGGCTGGCGCTGTAGCTTTTCAAGCCTTATCTTCGAATATCCTCGAAGCTCCCCCGCTGGATGAGGTAGTTCAGCGCCACCGCAATCCCCTTGCGGAACGGCAGCGAAGCCACGATCACCACCAGCGCCGCGGCCGCGATCGCGAGCTGTCCGAGCCAGATCGCCCGCGGCCGGAGCAGGAACATGATGACGACGAGCATGCCGGTGAGCCCGGCGGTCGTCATGTACATGAAGAACCAGGTGTCGCCGTTCTCCCGTTCGTAGATCAGACCGCACACCGGGCAGCTCTCGTTGAGCCGGTTCCAGCCGTGGAACAGGCGGCCTTCGCCGCAGCGCGGGCAGCGGAGGCGCAGGCCGCGGCGGAGGGCGAGGGCGGGTTTCGGATCTCTCACGTCCAGACATCTTACTTCCGGTAGACTGCCGCCATGCGGGTCCTCGTCCTCGATAATCAGGATTCGTTCACCCACAACCTCGTCCAGGCCCTGGAAGCCCTGGATGCGGAGTGCGTGGTGCACCGGTCCGACGCCATCAGCCTGGACGAGGTGCTGGCGCTCAAGCCGAAGCGCATCCTGATCTCCCCCGGACCGTTCGGGCCGGAGGAGGCCGGCGTGTCGAAGAAGGTGGTGGAAAAGCTCACCGGCGAGATCCCCATCCTCGGCGTCTGCCTCGGCATGCAGGTGATCGCCTCGGTCGCCGGAGTGCGCGTCCACCCGGCCAAGAAGCCGGTGCACGGCAAGACGGCGGTGATCCGCCACGACGGCAAGGGGATCTTCGAAGCGCTGCCGAACCCGTTCACCGCCGCGCGCTACCACTCGCTGGTGGTCGACGACAGCGACGAGCCGCCGTTCCTGGAGTTCAGCGCCTGGGCCGAGGACGGCACGGTGATGGGCTGCCGCCTGCTCGGGCTCGGGGTCGAAGGCGTGCAGTTCCACCCCGAGTCGTTCCTCACCGAGAACGGTACCGACCTCCTGTTCAACTTTCTGTACCGCGCGCAGACCTGGTAAGCCCATGTGGTCCGACCGGCTCTCCGAGGCGAAACGGCGCCGGCTCACCGAACGGCTGCACGCCGTCCTCCCCGCTCCCGACCCGCACGGCCGTGGCGCGGTGACGCCGCTGCGCCTGCATGGCCCCAAAGCTGCCGCCACGGTCGAGCAGATGGCCGAGGAGCTGCGGCACGAGCCCGGCTTCGTCTGGCTCGACGGCGGTCCGGCCGGAAGCCACCGGTTTTTCATCCGGCCGCTGGTGACATTGACCGTGCGCAATGGCCGCTCCACGGTGACCGGAATGGGCCGGCGCACGACGTTCGCGGCCGGAGGATTCGATCTCCTGGAAGCCGCCTTCGCGGCCTGGGGCGGTCCATCGCGGGCGCTGCTGGTCGGCTGGCTCGGCTACGAGCTGGCGGCCGAGCTGGAAAGCCTGGAGCCGGCCTCTCCGGCGGACCTGGAGGACGATCTCAAGCTCCCCGACCTTCACCTCGCGCTCTATGACGAAGCGCTGTGCCACGACGGTCATCACGACGGCGGGGGCTGGCGTCTGGAGAGCACGGACGCCTGGCAGACACGGGGCGACGGAGACCGGGTTCGCGATGCCGAGACCCGCCTCGCCGCGGCGCGCAAGCGCGAGGTTCCCGAGCCGCCGGCCGGCCGGCTCGCCGCCGGACCGGTGACCGGGCTTCCGAACAGCCGCGGCTTCATGGCGGCGGTCGAACGCACCGTGTCGCGCATCCGCCGCGGGCAGATCTATCAGACGAACCTCTGCCGGCGCCTGGAGGCGAAGCTGCCCGCCGAGCACATCTGGCCGCTCTGGCAGCGGCTGCGCGCCGCGAGCCCGGCCGAGCACGGCGCCTGGCTGAGCCTCTCCGGCACCGGGCGCGCTGTGCTGTCGGTGAGCCCCGAGCTGTTCCTCACCGTGCGCGACGGGATCGTCACCACACAGCCGATCAAGGGGACCCGGCCGCGCGGCGCCACACCGCGCGAGGACCGCGCCCTGGCCCGCGAGTTGGCGGAGAGCGCCAAGGACCAGGCGGAGCTGGCGATGATCGTCGACGTTGCCCGCAACGATCTCGGCCGCGTCTGCACGACCGGCAGCGTCGAGGTGGTCCAGCACGCCGGGCTGATGACCCTGCCGACGCTCCATCACACGGTCTCCACGGTCCGTGGACGGCTGCGGCCGGACACCGATCCCGTCTCGCTGCTGCGCGCCGCCTTCCCTCCCGCCTCGATCACCGGCGCGCCGAAGATCCAGGCAATGGTGGTGGCCGCGAGCGAAGAGGAGCGCCGGCGCGGACCGGCGATGGGCGCCATCGGCTGGCTCAGCCTCGGCGGCGATCTGGAGCTGTCGGTGGCCATCCGCACAGCGGCGGCGGCCGGAGGCCGGATCGCCTACCACGCCGGCTGCGGCATCACCGCCGACTCCGATCCGGAGCTGGAGCTCGAAGAGGCCGCGGTCAAGGCGAGAGCCTTCCTCACCGCCATCGGCGCCGCGGAAAGCCCATGATGGACGTCGGGGTCACTCAAAGCTGGTGGAACGGCCGCCTGGTGCCGGCCGGCGAGGTGCGCATCGCACCGGACGACGCCGGGTTCCTCGCAGGCGACGGTCTCTTCGAGACCTTGAGAGTCGACGACGGCACGGCGCACGACGTCGCCGCCCACCTCGACCGCCTTCTCGCCGGCCTGCGACGGATCGGCATCGTTCTGCCGGAGAGCCGCGACGGGCTGGAGCACGCCATCGCGAGCGTCGCCGCGCAGGCACCGCGTCCCACCGCGCGCCTGCGCCTCACCGTCAGCCGCGGCTCCTCTCCTCCGCAGGCCTCCCGCCCCACCGTGCTCGTCACCGCCGCGCCGTACCAGCCACCGAGCGAGGAGGACTACCGCCGCGGTGTGCCCGTCATCCTGCTCGCTGACCTGCGCGTCGACTCCCGCGGTCCGCTCGCGGGCCTCAAGAGCCTCTCCTGGCAGGCCAACCGTCTGGCCCTCTCCCGCGCCGAGGCGGCCGGCGCCTTCGAGGCGCTCCTGCTCAATGAGCGTGGCCAGCTCGCCGAAGGTGCGCGCAGCAACATCGTCCTCGCGCTGCCTGAAGGTCTCTTCACGCCACCGGAATCCGACGGCTGCCTGCCGGGTACTGTCCGGCGGAGACTCCTGGAGGGAGGATGGATCGAGGAGAGATCGTTGACGCCGGACGATCTGCACCGCGCCCGGGAGATCGTGCTGCTCAACAGCCTGATCGGTACGCTACCAGCGACAAGACGGGACGGAGAGACTGTGGCGGAGTGGCTGCGGCTCAAGCTGAAGGGAGAAAAATTGCCCGGTCACCATGAGTGAAGCGATACGATGACCGGGTCATAAAGGTCCTTATTGCTAGATCCCAGCGCCTGCTCGATAGGACATCTAAAAGCAACGGTCGTGCCATAGGCAAAGGCCCCTGCTCCACGAGGAGAGGCGGTCAAAAGAAGCCCTCAATGGGTCAAACCCGGACCCTTTTTCCGCCAAAATCATGGGTCAACCTTTGACCACTGGCCTGTTTTTGACCCAGCAACTTTTTGATCCGGTTGTGGGCGCGGCCCTTGCATCGGCCCTCGGCATGAAGATCACTGTGCTCACTGGACTCGAAAAAGCGGGAGAGGCGTGCGATCCGGTCGTCGACCAGATCGCGAATGCGCTGCGGGAAAATCATCACGAGGTGTCGATCCTCGCCGTCCACAAGGACGTGCAGCAGATCGTGGAGGGAATCCGGGAGCGTCAACCGGACCTGGTCTTCAATCTTCTGGAGACCTTCGGCGGCAGCACCGCCGGTGACGTGGCGGTGGCGGGACTGCTCGATCTGCTGGGCGTGCGCTACACCGGCGGCGGCCCTGGCGAGCTCTACCTGCGCCAGGACAAGGGGCTGGCCAAGAAGGTGTTCGCCTTCGAGAGCATCCTCTATCCGCACTTCGCCGTGTTCAGCCAGAACTCGGACTTCGAGACCGGCGGCAACCTGCGCATGCCGCTGTTCGTCAAGCCGCTCACCGCCGATGCCTCGATCGGCATCGACAACGGCTCCCTGGTGCGCGACTCGACCTCGTTGATGAAGCGGGTCATCGAGATCCACGAGAAGGTCAACGACTCGGCCCTGGTCGAGGAGTACATCGAAGGCCGGGAGCTCTATGTCGGCATCCTGGGCAACCGCGAGCCGGTCGCCTTCCCGCCGGTCGAGGTGGACTTCTCCGGGCTCCCCGAAGGCGCGCCGCAGATCCTCGGCACAGAGGCCAAGTGGCAGCCGGACAGCGTCGAGTTCAAGGGGACGAAATCGATCCTGCCCGAGCTTCCCGACGAGCTGCGCGCGAAGCTCCAGAAGACCGCCCTCGACGCCGCCCGCGCCGTGCGCATGCGCGACTACGGCCGCGTCGACCTGCGCCTCACCGACACCGGCGACATCTACGTCATCGAGGTCAACGCCAACTGTTATCTGGAAAAAGAGAGCGAATTCGCCGCCGCCGGCGCCGCCTCAGGCCTCGACTACCCACAGCTCGTCCAAAAGATCGTCGACCTCGCGCTCGAACGCCAAGCCGCCAACTGAAGCCTCAAGGCATGTAGCTGCCGGTGTGCACCTGGTTCATCGCCAGCGCCGTCACCAGCGTGGTGAGGGCGATGACCGCCGGGATCTCGCGGTCGGCCGGATAGACCTGCTCCAGCGCGGCGGCGCGCTCGGCGAGCCGGGCCAGAAGGCTGCGGGTGCGCTCCGGAAAGTGGCCGGTCCAGCGGTAGACGTCGGCCGGCAGGATCCCGGCCAGGCGGCGGATCAGCTCCGCCGCCGGCCGCCGCGGCGCGTCGGTCGACAGGTCCTCGGGCCGGCCGAGGTCCTCGAAGATGGCGCGCAGAGCGCCGTCCATCCCCGGCGGAATGTCACTTTCCGGGCCGCCCCACCCTTCGTAATACTGATCAAGCGTGTAGGAGATCTCCCCCACGTCCTCATCGAGATCGGTCGCCGTGACCAGCGGCTCGCGGTCGCGGAGCGCGGCCATCACCGCGTCGCAATACTCCAGCTTGGCGAGCGCCTCGGTCCATCCGGCGTATTCGCTCCGCCAGTCCAGCCCGGGACTCAGCCAGACCGCGAACGTTTCGGCCCAATCCTCGTCCGGATGCTTCTGCGCGTACCAGCCGGGCAGGTGCCGGACGAAGCGCCGGCTGAACGGCTCGGGCCGGTACTCCTCGCGGTAGGGCTGGGTCATCGAGCCGAACAGCCCGACCCACTCCTCGGACTCATAGAGCCGGTAGGCGTAATTGATGACATGCCCCATCTCATGCCGCAGGTAGCGCAGGATGTCCGACCGTCCCAGCCCCTCGACATGGCCGGTGCGCTCGGCGTGGAGCCGGGTGAGCTCAGGCTGCGCCAGATAGAACGGAATGGCGATCGCCACCGTGTCGAAGGGGACGCCCCACTCGCTGGACAGGTAAAACCGCGGCTGCACCCGGATGCCGGCACGGCCGAGCTCGCCCGTCATCTCCTCCAGGATCGGCTCGAGAGACGTCCCCTCGATCCGCAGTCCGAGATCGCGGATCGGGCGCGACGACAGGTGGGCCTCCGAGAAGTGCGTCTCCATGGTCGAGAAACCAGAGGCAAGATCGGTGCCGAGGTCCTCTGAAACCGGGAGCCGATGCCTGCCGTAGTCAGCTCCGAGGAGGGCAAAAGCCATGAAAAAAATCGTTCTGACTCTCGCCGCGGCCGCGGCTCTTCTGGGGACGCTCCCGGTCCAGGCCAAGGAGACGGTACGCCATTTCACCAAGGAGATTCCGACCGACGGTGTCAACCTGGTGGACCTCGACTTCTCCGCGGGCCAGGTCAACGTGGATGCCCGGGACGGCCAGGGAGTGCTGCTCGACGTGGATCTCCAGTGCCGCAGCGGCAACGCCTCGTGCCGGGAGGCCGCCCAGCAGGTCCGGCTCGTCTTCTCCACCGATGGCGGCAAGCTGCGCATCGAGACCAAGGGCTGGCCGAAAGTCTTCCAACACGGCCTCGAAGTGCGGATCCGCGTGCAGATGCCGCGCAACCTGCCGCTCGCAGCCGACCTTGGAGCCGGCGAGATGGAGATCGCCGGGCTCGAAAATAACGTCAAGGCCAACCTCGGTGCCGGCCAGCTCACCCTGAGCCTGTCCGCCGCCGCCGTGGCCTCGGTGCGCGCAAACACCGGCGTCGGAGAAGCCAACCTCGAAGCCGGCGGCCGTCACTACAACAGCGCCGGCCTCATCGTCCGCACTCTGCACTGGGACGAGGGCACCGGCACCGCCACAATCTCGGCGGATTGCGGCGTCGGCGAGGTCGACGTGCGGGTGCGGTAGGCAAGAGGCGCGAATCGCCTGCCTTCCTTTGCCTCCAGGCTCGACCAGGTGAGCGGCCCCCTCGACGACGGTGACGGCAGGCTCGACGACAGTGAGCGGCTCCCCGACGACAGTGAAGGCCGGCTCGACGACAGTGACGGCCGGCTCGGCAACAGTGAGCGGCCCCTCAACGACAGTGACGGCCGGCTCGGCAACAGTGAGCGACTCCTCGACGACGGTGACGCAGGCTCGCCGACAGTGAGCGACTCCTCGACGACGGTGACGGCAGGCTCGACGACAGTGAGCGGCTCCCCGACGACGGTGACGGCCGCCACGACAACGGTGAGCGGCCCCTCAACGAGGGTGACGGCCGGCTCGACGACAGTGAGCGCCTCCCCGATGACAGTGAAGGCCGGCTCGACTTACGTTTTCCCGGAGTCGGGATAGCAGATTTCATCCAGGTCGACGTCGCTGGAAATCACCCTGGAGATGAGGCTTCCAAGAGTCGGCCCCACCCATGCAATGGCGTCGGCGGACAGGTCTCCGAATGGAACCGCGAGTGGGATCCCTCCACTCGCGTCGATCTTGTACCCCAGAGCCGTCTCACCTTCGTTGCTGCCGATCAGGAGCACGCCCGGCAGGTAACGCGCAACCTCCAACGCCGAATTACGCCGCAGCAATCGTCCGACTTCCCAGAAATCGACAGCCTGGACACCGGCTGGAAGCTCACCCCCATCGGACCACAGTAGAAACTCTCGATATTCTGTCGGCAGTGACAAGCCGAGCGCTGCTTCACATTCTGCAATAGCCGACTCGGACGATGCGCTCAATCGTGAAAACCCAGAGCGCAATCCTTGCAGCACGTCAAGCAAGCTAGGGCGCATAGAAGTACTTGTACGCGGCCTTTAGCGCTTTGCGACGCGCTTTCTCAGGGACGCCAAAGAGTCTGAGATCGCGACCGGAGTGCTCGAATTTCCTCACGGAGACTTGTACTCCACTTCCCTTGGCCTGCTGCTGCTCTAGGAATCGAAGCGAAGGGGTCATCTTCAGGAATTCCGAGACCTCCGCCGCCGAGCATACCCCTCTCTAACGACGGATCAGATCCCGAAGCCACGCACGAGGCCGTCCTTGCCAAAATTCTCCTATCGTCACGCGCTGCCTTCGCCCCCAGGTGAAGGGATAGATGCCCTTGGCGGAGCTGGCTCGATCGTCGCACCAGAGGTTGCCTCGTTCCTTTCCGGAGACCACGAGAAGCCGGTAGGATTCGCATCCGAGATTTTGAATTCGCATCGAGCCCCGATACCACAGCGGATCAAAATAGGGAGCCTTCCATCCCATCTCCCGGTCCACCAGACTCAGGTCGTTCCATGTCCCTTCGAATGGGAACGGCTGCGACAGAAAGTCAGCGGGTAGCTCCTGAGGTGAGTCGGGCTGGCACCAGTCCTCCAGAAGAGAAAGCTTGCTGCGAGTGAATTCACCCGCCCCTACTTCCACCAGATACCTCTTGTAGTCTTCCGGAAGGGAGACTTTCATCTCACGCTCGAAGGCGCTGAGCTCCCGGGCTGTATATTTGCGAGTTGCCAACTTTTCCACCTCTGCCTATGGCAGCCCTTTCTTCTGTGGCGCCGTTCACCAGTCTCGTTTCTAGGTGCCCCCGCCATTGACAACTCTAATACCATTCTTCTCCGTCAGAACCCAGATCGACGATCTCCCAGGCGGAGTTGAGTCTTCCCCCGGGGGAAGTTGACAATCTCCCAGGCGGAGTTAAGCTTCCCTCAGGGGAAGTTGACGATCCCCCAGACGGAGTTGAGCTTCCCCCGGGGGAAGTTGACAATCTCCCAGGCGGAGTTGAGCTTCCCTCAGGGGAAGTTGACGATCCCCCTGGCGGAGTTGAGCTTCCCCCGGGGGAAGTTGACGATCCCCCAGGCGGAGTTGAGCTTCCCTCAGGGGAAGTTGACGATCCCCCTGGCGGAGTTGCGCTTCCCCCGGGGGAAGTTGACGATCCCCCAGGCGGAGTTGAGCTTCCCCCGGGGGAAGCATCATGCATTGCCTTTGCCACCACCTCTAGTACCGAACCTCGGGACCCAAGACTGGTTCGCCCAGGTTCTGACAGAAACTCTTCGACTATACTCATGAAGGCAGCGCACTTCTAGGGTCGCGAAAACGCCGCCCGCAGGCGCTCGACACCAAACCGTGACAGAGCCTCTCTCAAGAACGGATCTCTGCCGGATGCCGGGCGCCAGCCCTTGGGGAGGTTCACCTGCAGGAGAGTCCTTGCGTACTCATTGATCTCAACTTGGTCTCCCCACCGTGCAAACCAGGCAAAAGCGGAGCCCAGATTCTCACGCCAGCGGCTCCCCTCTTCCCACCCAGCATGCCGAAAGTCGTGGAGGAGCAATCGCGCGAGCGAATCCAGCGCCTCGTCGATCTCGCCATCCGATTCCTCGACATGGACCTGCAGGAGCTGGATTGGGGCGAAGTCATCGCCCAAAAGGCGACAGAGAGACTCATATGTTTGCCCCGGGTTGGCGGACAAGAAGTCCCGAAGTGAGAGCTTACTCTGCTCTGCCAGCCTTGACCTTAAACGATCTCGCCATCCGCTATCCCAAACCGAGCTCTTCATTGTCATCGCTTGCCGCCGACTTCATGTCACCAGAGCCCTTCGGTAAGCCTCGATACGGTCGGTGGCAAGCTGCACGAACACCACTCATGCCGCATGAAGCTTCAAAAACCTTTGAGCCATCGTCGCCACCTCATCATCGGCAACGCCTGCCAAGCGTTCCATCTCGCGCAGGTATGGTTCCTTCTCAACCCCCTTCAACCCATTCAGGAGCCGATTCAACATCCAAACCGTGCGAGGGGTCGGCGCACGCTCAAGAGAAGTGAGAAGCTGCGCTTCATAGCCCCTCCGGAAATATCTCTCGAGATAGTGGACGAGCGGACCAGGCAACCCCAGATCGAGGTCTCGATGTTCTTCCAGGAATCTCAGCACGGGCTCAATGCCCTCACCTTCAGAGTCCTCCATCTCGAGCCGCTCCGCCAACTCGTCGAGCTCCTCAAGATAGGGTCCCTCTAGCTTGATCGACCGCAGCTTGCTCAGTATCTCGGTTGTTGACATCTCTTCCATCCAAGATCAGGAGGTCGAAACACTGACCTCATTTCGTGAAATCTCTTTTATCGCAGCAGGCCAAGAGACCTGGCGTGTTCTAGTGCTCGGCCGACCGCCCTGTAGATTCGACGCCTGGCGATACCCTGGCGAAGCAATATTTCACCGTTCCTACCTATGTTCTTCAGCGCAGTTTCAGTGGCCAGATTAGCACCGGCCTGGAGTGCGTTGACGTCGCGATGCATACCCCTCTCCAACGCTATCACGATGTTCTTCTTGGAGGCATCTGTCGAAAGCCTTCCAGCGGCCAACCCTTCACGCTTAAGGATGGCGTGCTGCAGAATCTCGTGCCCCTCAATCTGATCGCCAATGACCGACCTGTCCACGAACTCTTCGTACGTAGTCACATCGCGCGATGAAATCGGGCGAACGCCAGCCTTGCAGTTATGAACGACCGCCCCAGCCCTACCCACGAAGTAGGAGTGGAGGTCGCGGACCTCGAAATTATAGACCCGGGCGGACTGCTCGAGACGCTCGATCTTCTTCAGCAGAAGGCGCGCGCCACCGGAAGCAATGAGAACCTCTCCGACCCGGAGGTCCTTGGCCTCGGTCCAACCCTTGCCAGCGACGTAGAACGGGTGCTCGTCGGTGGTCTCGATCTTCTCGTCGCCTACCTCGAGAATCCACAGGGCTCCCACCTCCCTGTGATGGAGAGCCAAGACCTCGGCGAGATGCTCCTCACCTGTCGCGTCGTCGTAGGCATAGACCCGATCACCGGCGGCAACCTCCTCGATCGGCGTCAGGCCCTTGGCCGTGGAGACCAGGGTCCCGGCCGCGAAGCAGTTGAAGGCGGTGGGACAGGCCGGCTCCATGCCATGCTCGGCGTCACGCGTCGCGCCCTCCTCGGCGGCGTGCTCTCCCCGCTTGGCTCCCTGCTCGACTTCTTCCTCGACCGCTCGCTCGCTCTTCTTGAGACCCTGCTCTACCTCTTCTTCGGCGACCTTTTCGCTCTTCTTGACGCTCTGCTCCAGCTCCTCCTCAAGGACATGCTCGCTCCTCTTGACGGCCTGCTCAGCTTCCTGTTCGAGGACTCGTTCACCTCGTTTGAGCCCCTGCTCGACGCCGACCTCGACACCTTCGCGAAGCGTCCTCCCCCCCACCATCGGGATCACCGCCGCCGCGGCCGTGATCAGGCGCTGTCCGATCGACAGCTTCTCGCCGGTGACCAGGTCGACGCCGGTGATCGCTTCCTGCGCGTCCTTGATGTCCCCCACCACTGGAATGAAGCTGACCAGCGTGCTGACCTTGCCCTTCACCCCCTGCCAGCTCTCGGTCCATGCTTCCTTGAAGTACTCCCCGCAGTGCTCCTGGTTGGTCGCCGTCTCCCACAGGCTGCACAGGCCTCTCGGGTCCGTCGCCATGCTGGGCTGCCAGCCGACGAAGGCATAGAGGTTGGGTGAGTCGCCACTCCCTACCGGATCCTCCGAGAGCCAACTGGCATTGCGCGCGTCGTACCAACGTGACCTTGCGTAGGCGATGCCGGTGACCGGATCGGTCCACAGGCCCTGGAAGAGTGCGGTCTGGCCACCGGGGAAACGGTCTCCCACGGTGTCCTTGGCGGCCTCCCAGCCTTCATAGGAAGTGGGGATCTTCTTGTCGAAGACGACGGCCGGCGCGGGGTTCCCGGCCTGTGACTCGGGGATGCGCCATTCAAGGCTTTCCGACCGGCCAAAGCGACGGCCGATTTCGTCGGTCAAACCTGAGGTCAAGCGGATGCGATAGCTCGTTCCGCGAGCCCAGCCGCTGCGGACGAGCACGGCCAGCCGCGCCGGGGGCCCGCCGCCGCCGGCAGAAATGCCTCCGTCCGTGGGCTCGGTGCCGACCGCGATGTCCTCTGGAGCCAACGCCACCCAGCCGGAACCGGTCACCAGGCGCTCCACGGCGAGATTCGCAGGCAGGGTTGCAGAGTCGAGAGGCAGAGTCCAATCGAGCAGCAGCGAACCGGCGGCGGCGACGGTGGCATCGGCCACGCTCTGGGTTACAGGAGCTCCCGCGGTCTCCAAGGTCGTCACTTCACCGTCGAACCGCGCCCGGAGAAGCTCGGGGCCGCTTTCGGCATGGGCCTCGCCGTAGGGGGTATAGCGGTAGCGCACGGGCACCGGCGGCTTCCCGGCGTCGTGTCCTTCGTCTTCGGCGACCAGGCCCATGACCGTTCCCTGCTCGTCACGCAGCAAGGTATAGGTGCGGGTCGTGCCGGAAAGAGCATCTTCCACGACCACCTGAACCGCGTCGTCCAGGCCACCGGGTCCCGGAACGTAGGTCTTCCGCCAGCGGAAGATCGTTTCCTCCGCATTCCCATAAGCGGCTTCGGCAGCCAGCCCGTCTCCCTCCCACACGAAGACCCGCTTCTCCAGGAAGGGGCGCTGGGCGTCATCCGTCGTGCCCTCAGGGAGCTTGCTGTAGAGCCAGCGGTGGGTGAGACGGCCGGCGGCGTCGTAGTCGTAGCGCACCTGATGGCCGGCCCAGGGAGTCACGTCCGGCTTGCCGTCGCCATTGGAGTCCGGCCAGGTATCTCTCACGGTCACCGAGACGAGCTGACCGCGCCAATCCCAGCGGTAGATGAAGCGGTCGTCGTCCAGCCGCCGGCCGACTCCGTCATAGGTGAAGGGAACGGCGTCGCGGGAGACGATCCTCCCGTAGTCTCCTGTCTGCAGGGACGCGATCTGGCCCGTCGACTCACGAACGATCTTCTCCAGCTCGTCTCCGGCACCGTAGCCAAAGCGGAAGGTCTCCGCGTCGGAGCCCGGCGGAGGGAGCTGCCCGGCCAGGTCTCCGGAGCCCGCCGTAGCGGCCGACAGACGCACCCCTCCGTCATATCCCCAAGCCCAACCCAGACCGGCGAAGAGATCAGGAGCTCCGGCAGTCGCCAGCACCTTGCGACCCAACTTGGCTCCATCCCCGGGACCGCCCTCGTGACCCCGCCAGCCGAAGCCGAAACCGCCCCAAGGGGTTTGCGGTGCCGCCGTGGCCACCGAATTCCCCGCGCTGCCCCAGGTCAGCGTCCCCAGCTTCCACGCAGCGGCCTGGCCCGGGGCATACCCCGGCACCTGCGAGCCGGCCCCGCCGTGATAGCCGTAGCGGACCGCCGTCTGCAACGCACCCTTGGTGGTCATCGCATACAGGCGATCCGCACCGCCCCATGTCCAGCGGGCGCCCAGGGCCGTCGGGGAAAGGCCGGAGGCCCCAAGGCCCGATGCGTCAATCAGGCGATCCAGGGTGTCGTACGCTCGCTCGAAGCCTTGGAAGGGATTGCTTCCCAGCCGCCCTGGCCCGACCGGCAGGGTCACCGCCGTTGGACGGTCCCAGGTGTCATACCGCCAGGACAGGGGGGCCCGGCTTCCCACCACCTCGGCCGCCGGCCGTGACGCCAGGTCGTACGTGGGGTACTGCACCGCCAGCTCAGGGTCATAGCCTCCGGCTCCGGTGCGGCCCCTCTCCAGCCGGGTCGGCCGGGAGAGCTGGTCATACGAGAGGCCGTCGCCGGCGTCCAGAAGAGTCGGGACCGCGCCTCCCGCCAGAGCGGGCTTCGCGGTCTTCAAGCGGTTCGCCGCGTCATAGGTATAGGTGACAGAGAGGCCGTCGCGGGTCCGCTGGCTGGCCACCGTCGAATCCGGGTTGTAGGACATCTCCTCCGTCGTCCCGTCGGCGTAGGCCACCTTCGCCACCCGTCCGGTGGCGTCGTAGGTGTAGGCGGTCTCCCACAGCTCCGCCGAGGCAGTGCGGGTGGCCTCGCGCAACAGGGCGCCGTCCAGGTCGTACGCGTAGGTGCTGAAGCCCCGCCCGTTCGGCCGTACGGCCTTGACCGGGAGGCCGCGGCCATCGAAGCTCGTCGTCGCCTCCGCCCCGGCGCCGGTGCGGACCCGGATCGCTCCGCCCGTCCGGTCGTAGACGCTGGTCAGAAGAGATCCGTCGTTCCTCTGCTCCTCCAGAGAGCGGCCAAAGGCATCGCGCCGGAAGGACGTCGTGAACGTCGGGACAAGGTCCTGTTGTCCCGGCACCGATTCCAGGGAGACGACCGCATCCGGCCACGGCGCTGCGTTCTCGGCTGAGTACTGATAGCTCACCGCGTGGAGCGGCGGTGTCGAAGCGTCGCCGCCGAACCGCTGCGCCAGCACTCTTCCACCCTCTGGCTCGAAGTCGACCGCCACGTCCCGCCGACCCCGTGTGCGATCCACCCGCATGGAGTCGTCAGGGAGGGGAGGCCCGCTCCACACCTCGATCACACGCCCTGAGCCGTCGAAGACCTTCTCCGTCACGCGGATCTCCGGCGGCGTCTGTCCCACCGGAGCGGTCAACTGCTCGGCGATCTGGTCGACCGCTCCGAAGCTCGTCACATGCGAACGGGTATCGGTGAGGAGCCGCGCCGCCGGCGTCGTCGTCGGGTCGGCGTCGAAAACCGTCTCCTGCAGAGGATTTCCCGCCCGGTCGAAGCGCCGGCGCACGACGGCACCCGTCGCCAGCTCCTCGTGATAGAGCCGGCCCCACGCGTCGTAGCGGCCACGCCAGACTCCCTCGTCACCGTCGGTCTTGACGATGACCCGCGAGATCTCGTCGTAGCCCAGGCGCCGCGCTCCTTCTTCACCCCGGCGGATCGTCGCCACCCGTCCCGCGTCGTCGTAGCTGTAGGCCGACACCAGGTCCGGGCGAGAGACCGCCTTGGCCTTCTCCCGCGCGAGACGCCCCTGTGCGTCGTATTCGTAGGCCGCGACCACCTGGGGCGCCGCGATCACCTGCCCGGGGTTGGTCGCCGACGCGAGGTGTGTCTCCTCCTCCGAAACCAATTGCTCCCGGGCGTTGTAGGAATACCGGCTCTCCACCCAACGGCACTTCGTCCCACCGTCCGTCGGGTCGACGTAGTCCTGCAGCCGGCGCTCCCGGACGGTATGGCCCGCGGCGTCGAAGGCACGCTCGACGACGGCCCCCGTCCCCTCCGCGCAGCCCGCCGCTCCGACAGTGGCGAGCCGGCCGTCCTCCGACAACCCAGAGATGCTGCGCACCGGCCGGTCCCAGGCGTCGAAGTCGGTATGGCTCTGCGCACCCTGCGACGTCTCGACCTGATTGACGTTGTACGCCTTGTCGTAGGAAAGCTGCTGCCAGAATTTTCCGGAGCCCTGCTCGATCCGGGAAATCAGGCCTGCTCCCAATCGACCGGACGAGTCGGCGCCATAGGCCAGATGCGAGATGGCTCCTCCAGCGCCTCCACCGGTGGCCTGCTTCGCCCTTCCGTAGCGGTCGTACTCAAAGCCCACCGAGACCTTCTCCGCGGAGAAGCCGGCCGTGTCGCTCTCCCCTGCCCGAGACACCGCGAGGTCGACCGAGCGCCCTTCGCCGTCGGTCATCGACCGCAGTTGGTTGTCCTCCTGGTAGGCCGCGCCGTTGACGATCTCCGTGTAGTCGGCAGATCCCTGCGAGGCCTGGCTCGTCGCCGCCTGCACCGAGGACACCGCATTTCCCTTCGTGAGGCGGTCGCCGCCGGCGCCGGCGGAACCACCACCCTGGGTGCAACCCTGGCCGTCGGCGTAGCACTGGCTCAGCCGCGAGCCGTCAGGGCGGTCCACTGACAACACTCTTCCGTCCGCGGCATAGGTGAGGACCGTGTCGAGCTGCTCGTGGACGGATCCCGAGGGCCGTTCGACCGCAAGCTCTTCCCGGCGTTTCGTGGTGCGGCCCTTTTGCAGGGTGTGCTCCACCTCGTGACCCCAGGGCGTCCGGACCGTGACCCGATCGGCCGGGAAGGTGTCCGGTGGCCAGACCAGGGTCCACGCCACCGACGCGGTGCCGGTGTTCTGGTTGTCGGGCGTGGGGAATCCGATCTTTTCAAGCCGGCCTGTGGCCTTGACGTAGGAGAAACGTGCCCGCGGGACGCCGCTGACTCCCTCGGCGAAATCGGGCAGCTTGAAATCAGCCAGGCGTAACTTGGCGAACTTCCCGTGGAGCAACGCCCCTGCGGCGTCTTCCACGGCGGTGACTCCCTCCGTCGGGTCGTAGTGATACTCCAGCACCGGGCGGGCGCCTCCCTTGTAGGAGAAGGACGCGTACTCACCGACCGGGTTCTCCACCTCGGGCAGCTTCACCTTGGTCAGGCGCCGGTCGCCGTCATATTCGTAGGCGACCTCCCGGTCCACGAAGTCGGTCACGCTCTTGAGGAGCCCGTACTGGGCGCCATCCCCGCCCTCAGCCTCGGACCGCGGATCGTCGTGGTAGGCGAACCGATAGTGCCGTCCAAGATCGTCGATCACGGTCTCCAACTGACCGAAGGGGTCGTAGCGGAGCTGCATGCGGTTGCCCTGCTCGCCCTCCGTACCGCCACGGTAGTGGCGGTCGGAGACCTCGGTGAGACGCCCGAGGCTGTCATAGAGGGCCACCCCGTGGTCGCGGCTGATCAATCGCCATCCCTGGCCGCCGGAGAGTTTCTGCAGGCTCAGATAGACGCCCGCGGGCACGTAGTAGGAGCCGGCAGCGTCGTCCTCGTAGCCCTCCGGCGCGGCCGGCAGGGTGCGGGGGAAGAAGCGCCACGTGTGCCCTTGCCCGTCGTAGTACTCCACCTCTCCGGTCACCGGCAGCTCGCGCAGATGAGAGAAGAGGCTTGCCGACCAGCCGGCGCTCCCCAGCGGGCCGTATCCCAACAGGCTGGACCGATAGACCCGATCGAAGGAGAACGGCATGGCCCGCCCTTCGACCATGTGATCGGCGGTAGCGACCAGGAGCTCGCCGCCGGGCAGCGAGACCGAGACACCGGCCTCACCGGGGCTCCAGAGCGCCGGGCTCTGCGCCGGCTCGGCGAGCGACACCTGGACCGGCGAGGGCACCGCGTCGGCCGGCCCCGCCACTTCGGCCCAGCCGGCCGGCAGCGGATAGGTCTCGCCGCGCTGCTCGAAGAAGGAGATGGCCGCCTGGGTCGCCTGGTGGGTGGTGTTGCCCGCTTCGGCCGAGGCGAAGAGGAAGGCGCGCACATAGCGGCCCGCCAGCAGCTCCTTGACGTTGGCGAGCGCCGGGTCGTTGCTCAGAGAGTCCGGGAGATAACCCGGCCAGTCGCAACGCCGGCACTGCGCCGCCTCGTCCGCCGTGTCGTTGCCCGGAGCGTCCTGCCGGCGGTAGCCGGCATGGGCGCGCGGGTCGGCGAGCAGCAGCACGGTCTCCACCGACTCGTAGAGCTGATAGGCGGTGCCCAGAGGACCGTCTTCGCCGGTATGGGCTCCAGCCGCCTCGTCGGCGCCGACGCCAACCCGGCGCAGGCGCACGATCACCTCATTTTCCGGCCAGCCGGGGCCGCCCGGCGGCACGACCGACGGCCCGACGTCCTCGCGTCCCAGGCTCTGCTCGCCGGGCAGCGAGCGCAGGCTCTGCACCTTGACGGTGAGCTCCGGCCCGAGCGACCCGGGAACCGCCATCCGAAGCTTGAACGCGGCCGTGGCTCCCCTCTCGTTGGCGAGATGATTGTCCTTTTCCGCGGCGAGGGAGGTTTCGAGCGGCACGCCCAGCGGCACGAAGCGGGAAGTCGCTTTCTGCACACCCGAGATGCCGCGCTCCGCCTGCTGCTCACCGACCGCGACCTCGGGGCGGTAGAGACCCGAAAGCAGGATCTGCGGGCGATCGAACGGCACCACCAGCGGCCCCTTTTGCGCGTCCCAGGTGTAGAGGAGACCGGTGCCGGTGGCGTCGATCCCCAACTGATTCGTGGACCATGGGGCGTGCAGGGTGGCCACCGGCACCGGCGCTCCGTCGAGCCCCGGCGCGCCGTTGATCGAGGAGATGTTCCACACGTCGATCACCGGTTTGCCCGTCGCGGCGTCGGTACCGCCGGCGAAGAGCAGACCGCGCACCGCATCGACCTGCAAGCGAAGCGCGCTATGGCCCGGCACGGAGAGATGGCCCACCAGCGCCGGCCCACCCTGTGCAGAGATGAGGAGGCTGCGGCCGGAGACGTCGAAGACGTAGATGCCCGGCGAGCCCAGGGAGAGGAAGAGGAGATCGCCGCGCACGGAGAGCGGCTCGAACGGTCCGGCGGGGGCGTGGAACGTGCCGGCGACCTCGCCGTGGATGCCGCGGAAGATCCACTTCACGCCGTTGGCCAGGGCGATGTCGCGCAGGAGGACGGGCTGCCCGCCGACTTCCTGGATGCACGCCGCGATGTCCGCGACCTGCAACGCCTCCGGACCGTCCACGGTGCCGAAGAGACCGTTCTCCACTCCACCCGGGGCGTTGGCCTGCGAGCGTGTATGGAGCGCTCCCACCCGCTGCAACGGCGAGTAGATGTCGATGAATCCCCCGCTGCGGCAGGCTCCCTCGCCGCAACCGGTGAACTGGGTCACCAGGGCCGGCGTCATGGCGATGCCGTCGAACGCGAGGCTGGGCGGAGCACAGGCGGGGAATTCGAGCTGTTGGCCCTCGAACTTGCCCAGGCGCCGGCCGCACTGGCCGGCTCCCGCCGACTGGTAGGGCTGCGTCAGACGGTAGAAGCGGTTCAGGTCCACCACCGTGATGCCGCTGCCGAGGATCGCCACGTGACCCAGGGCGCGCAGGTTGTAGCGCACCTGGAGCTGGTCGCCTTTGCGGGCGCGCACTCCGGAGGCGACGACGGCGCCGTTGCCGGAACCGCTGTCAGGCCAGGGGTTCTCGACGTCGAGAGACCAGCTCTGCCCGGTGGTGAGGTTGTCGATGGTCACCCGCTGATAGCGGTCGTAGTCTTCCTCGCCCTGGCAGACCTTGGCTCGCCATTGAGCGATCGCCGGCTCCGGCGCGCTGCCCGGCGGCAGGCTGGGCTCGAGCTGGCCGGACTGCGAGCGGGCCAGGGTCGACCGCAGGGAGACGTCGAAGGTGTAGATCCCCTCGTCATCGGGGACGAGACTGCCGAGGCCGGTGACACCCGGAATATAGGTGCTCACGAAATCGGCCAGCTCCAGCGTCCTCCCCTTCTCGTCCTGGGTGAGGATGGACAGCTCCATCGGCGTCCCTTCCGGCAGGGTCCCCAGGGCGAGCCATTCGGAGGCGGTGGTGCCGCTCGTCGAGCCGAGGGCGTACGCGACGCGCACCGATCCCTCGACGCCCTCGAAACAGGGCAGACCCTGCGCCCATTCCGGAGCATTGACACAGGGGGCGCCGGCAGCACGGATGTCTTCCAGCCGCACCGCTTTGATCCCCCAGATGGACCCGAAGAGACCGCTGTAGAAGATGCGATTGTGCCCGTCGGTGGCGAGCGCCCGGGTCGCCGATTGCACCCCCTTGTTCTTGAGGGCGTAGCGGCGGAGACCCGTCGCCTCGGAGGCGCGGCTCACGTCGACCGCCACGAGGTCGCCGGTCTCCGAGGCCACGACCAGCAGGTTGCCGAGCTTCAGCATGTCCCGTGCGACGTTGGTGCTCCCCAGGGTCTGTGTGCCGTCAGGCGCCTGGGCGATCGGCTCGCCCGGTACCTCGCGGGTGGCGAATTCGAAGCGCGTGGGAGCTGTCTCCCAATAGGTCAGGGACTCGCCGCCGGGGTTGTCCACAGCGATCGCCCCCGGTTTGATCTCCAGCCGGAAACGATGGCCCGCAGGCAGCGCGGCCGCGAGGAGGACCACGAGCCGGCTCTGCCGGTCGGTCTGGGCGAGCGTGATGGGCACCGTCTTCGGGTAACCCGCCGCGGTGGAGCTGGAGCAGCCCGCCTGGGGATCGAGCGGGCCGAGATCGAGCAGGATCGCCACCTCCTCGACAGGACGTCCGGTGACATCCTTGATCGACCGGTCGAACTGGAGCTCGAGGCGGTCGAGCCCGGCCGCGTCGAGACCACCGGGTCCGACCACGACGAGCAGGCTGTCGCTGCCGGCGAGCGGGGTGGTCGTCCAGGCCTGCTTCGGATCGCAGATGCTCAGGGCCGGTCCGGCGATCGGCGCGGCGGGCTGTTTCGTGGGATCCGCCGGAGAGACCGGCGCGAGGTCGTAGAGCGCGACCGAGGTCCCGGCGGCGACCGAGAAGCCCGAGGCCGGGACGACGGTCACCAGACCGGCGTTGTCAGCCTTCGCCTCGATCTCCAGGGAGAGGCGCTCCGACTGATTGGGCGGCGGCGCCGCCAGGCGGAAGAGCTGGAACGGCTTGGCGTCGAGGAGCAACGGCCTCGTGGGCGTGCCACCGCCCAGGAAGCCGACATTGATCAGGTCATCGCCGCCGCCCACGGGATCGTACGTCTGCCGCGCCAGCACCCAGCCGGTGGCGGTGTCGCGGCGCGCCAGCTCCAGAGGCTGCCGCGAGATCACCGGCAGCACGAAACCGCCGTTCCAGTCGTGGGGCACCGGCATGTAGACCCAGGAGTCGGCCAGGAAGTTCATGATCGCTTCCTGCGCCATCCCCAGCATGATCGGGAACGGCTGTGCAAAACCGGTCAAAAGGGACCAATCGACGCCCTGCTCGTAATAGAAAGCGGCCTGCGAGCGGAACGTGAACTCCACCAGCAGCGATTGCAGGAAGCATTTCGGCAAACCTTCCTGACGTGCCTTCGCGCAGGTGCGGCTGGCCGACCGGAGAACGCTGCGCTGCGCCGTCGCGGAGCCGGGAACCGGCTCCGGCTGGAGCGACGGATCGTTCGACAGATAGCGCAGGCCATCGCGGGTGAGAACGCCACCGGCCGACAGGAGCTGGAGACGCGAGCCCCAGGGCAGGACGACCGGCGTGCCGATGAAGACTTGCGCGCCGTCGTCCGCCCCGGCCGGAGCGGGAACGTGGACGCGCAAGGTCTCCGCCGCCTCGCCGTCGAAGTCGAGGGAGATGTAGGCGCCGAGGCCCAATCCTTGCGGCGTCGGGATGCCCACCGCGCTCGGCGCGAGATTGCGGATGCGCACCAGGGTCGGGGTCGAGAACGCCGCGGCCGGCACGTCGACCACCAGGCCCTCGGCGCTACGGAAGGTGACCGCTTCGCCCGGCGGCGCGACGAAGCCGAGGCCGTCGGGGGTGACGAAGGGGCCGACCCGCACCTGCGCGGCGAGCGCGCCGGTGGGATCGAAGATCTTGAGCCAGACCCTGCTCCCCAAGCTCACCGCGAACTGCGGCGGGTGGCCCACGGTGCCGCTGAAGCTGCCGTCGGCGCGCGCCTGGAAGGTGTCGCGCAGCGGATCGGCGACCGGCCCTTCGATCTCCGGCGAGACCGCCCACGGCGTCTGCCCGGGGAGAGAGCCCGGGAGGGCTCCCGGATCGCCGTAGATCTCGGCGACGCCATTGACCGGGATGCGCACGTGCAGCTTCTCGGGGTGGATCCGCCCACCGGGCGCGACGGCGGTGGAAGTCGAGAAGCTCCACAACCGCGGCGGCCCGGCGTAGATGGTGCCGCCGGCGTCCGCGACGCCGCCGGTGAAGCGGGCACGGAAGGTGTGGCCGGGCAGGAGCGGCCGGCTGGGCGCGAAGACGACCCGCAGATGGTCGGCCAGGGTCACCGCGCCGTCGATGAAGACGCCGGTGCCGCCGCCGTCGGAGCCGGCCAGCTCCAGGGTGAGGGTCGAGGAGGTGACGGTCGCGGGATCGAGCGGCTCGCTGAACAGGATCGAGACGGCGGTCGCCAGCGGTTGATTCGTGGCGCCGTCCAGCGGCGCGACCGACAGGATAGACGGCGGCACGGGCTCGACGACGAGGTCGAGGCTCACCACCTGGCCGGGCGCCAGGGTGGCGATGGTCGCCACACCCTTTTCGTCACGCGCCGGATGGAGCGCCTGCAGGCCCTGATTGCTCCCCGCGGTCACCGGCACGGCGTAGCGGCCGGTGAGCCGCGACAGATCGCCGGTGCCGAGACCGGCCGCGGTGACCCGCGAGAAGGCGATGCCGGTGCCCGCGCCGGTCTTCACGAAGCCGGTCGCGAAGCCGAGCGGCTGGTGGGCGGCGAGAAGGAGATAGACCCCTTCCCGGAGTATGCCGTCGAGCGGCAGCGCGCCGGCCAGATCGGGCGCGGCCACCACCCGTTCGCCTTCGCCGGTGCCGTCGCGGCGGGTGCGCGCGACCAGCTCCGCCAGGGCACCGCGCCCGTCGGCCGGTGCCGTGACGAGCTCCGCCAGGATCAACCGCGGTTGCCCCGCGGCCTCTGCGGGCGTGCCCGCCGGCTTCGGCAGCGACAGGGTCGCCGGCCGCGCCAGGGTGGCGCCCGAGAGCTCGATCCGCACTCCCGCCAGGGTGTCGTAGCCGGCCACCGCGGGCAACGCCGCGAGCTCCGACGGCGAGAGCAGGGTGGCGGCGACCGGCACCTTGGCCGTCAAGGCTCCCTCGGGGATCGCGAGCTGCACCCCCGCCGGCGTCTCGATGGTGCCGCCGTCCGGCCCGACGACCGGTCCGCGCTCCACCTCCTCGGGGAAGGGGAAGAGGCGGATGTTCTCGAATCCCACGTCCAACAGCACCTGGGCGGCGCGCGGGCTGGGCGAGACGGCGAAGTCCATCGCTCCCGCGGCGCCCGGCGAGGCGGCGCCCTGCTCGGTCGCGGTGAGCCGCGGATGGTAGAGCACGAGGTCGGCGGAGAACGGCGCTTCCAGCACCTCACCGCCGTCCGCCAGGATGAGCTTCTCTTCCAGATACGCCTGCACGGCGAGGCCGCTCGGCCAGCCGGTCGACGCGTCGGCGGACCGCGCCACCACCCGCGCCCGTGCGCGGCCGGTGGGAGCGACGACCGGCGGGTTGAGCGCGAGATCCGCGGTGAGCGCGGGGGTTGTGGCCGGCGGCTGGGCGCCGACCAACGGCTCGCCGCTGGCGGCGGGCAGGGACGGCGGCCGGGTCGCCGCATCGCTGTCCGGAATCACGACCGCGACCGTCCCCGGCCCGGCGACGGAGATGCGGGCGCGCGCCGGCGTGCCTGCCGAGCCGGCGAGCCGTTCCGGGGTGGGCAGCGCCAGCCAGCGTCCGGTGCCCGGCTCGTAGCGCACGGCGTAGATCGCGTCGCCCGCCGTCACCCAATCCGGCAGCGGCAGCTCCAGGCGGCCGGCACCCTCGGTCCAGGTGCCCTGCTCCGGCAGGGGACTGCCGTCCTGCTCCAGGCGCAGCTCGACCGCCGCGGCCGGAGTCCAGCCGAGCGGCAGGAAGTCGGGCAGACCCTGGCCCGACAGCGGCGTGAGGCGCACCTTCACCGCCGCCGTGCCGGGCAGAGCCGCCACGTCCACCGCGAAGGTCATTCCACCGGAGCTGAGCGAGCCCCCCGCCACCGGCTGGAGCGTGCCCGCCGGCTCGGCCAGCGGAGTGACCCGGCTGTCGAACGGCACCACGCCCGCCGCGGGGCGCAGCGACAGGCGCCGGTAGACGCGGGTGGTCGCCGAGCCCGCCACGGTCAGCACGTAGCGGCCGGCCGGCACGCCGCCGGTCAGCACGAACCGGCCGCGGCCGTCGGTGGCGGCGCCGGTGACCGGAGCGGTCTCCTGCCCTGCCGCGAACAGGCTGACCGCGCCGCCGGCCAGCGGCCGGCCGGTGGTGTCGTCGTAGACCTCGCCGTAGAGGAAGCCGCCCGCGAGATCGCCGCCGCCGGGGAAGAAGACCTTTTCGAAGACGGTCGCGAGAGCGTTCCCTTCGAGATCGGCCGCCGGCGGCCCGACCTGCAGGCGCACCGGATGATCACGCCACCAGGCGCCGCTCGCGGTATCGAGCTGGATGGCGGCGCTCGAACCGCTCGGCAGCGACAGCGTGCCGCTCTGGTACACCCCCGGCACATCGGCATCGAACAGATGGATGGCCGCGCCTGCCGGATCGGCGCCGCCCACCGCGAGCGTCGCGGGGTCGATCGGCTCGGAGAAGACCACGCGCACGATCCCGGTCTGGCGGTCGAGCTGCGCGTCCGTCACCGTGGGCGCCCGGCAGTCGATGCGCACGACCAGCGACACCTCGGGGCTGCGCGCCCCGGAGACCGCGTCGAGCGCCCAGACAGAGAGGAGGTGATAGCCGCTGCCGGAGACCGGCACGGCGACGGTGAACGCTCCGGAGCTGTCGGCGAAGCCACTGAACACGAGGTCGCCGTCGCGCACCTTGATCGCGGCGCCGGCCGCCGCGTGACCGCTCACGTGCAGCTCGGTCGCGCAGACGACCGCGGGCAGCGGATCGAGGACGGGCGGCCCGCCGGTGCTCGGCTTCGCCACCGTGAGCCGCGCCTCCGCCGCGGTCGCCAGCGCGTTGCCGGCGACGTCGGTGATACCGGTGCCGGCGCGCAGGACGTAGGTCTCGCCCGCCGCCAGCGCGGCGCCCGGAACGAACGCCACGGCCTGGCCGGCCACCGTCCTGGTGCCCACCACGGTCTGGCCGGTGGAGAGCCGGGTGAGGGTGAGGCCGCCGGCGGTGTCGAGCGACGGGTGCAGGATCGGCTCGGAGAAGAGCACGAGGAGCAGGCCGTTGGCGTCGACGCCGGTGGCACCGTCGGCCGGCACGAATTCCACCACCCGCGGCGCCGTCGCGTCGCGGAAGAGGAGCCGCCGGTCCTGCGCCCACCGCCCCTGGAGGTCGGTGGCGCGGGCGATGACGCCGAACGCTCCGTCGGTGCCCGGCGTGGCGATGGACGCGGTGAACGCGACATGGCGCCGGCCGTCGGCGCCGGCCGTCTCCCACGGCAGGGAGGCCGGATCGAGATCGATGCCATTCAGCGCGACCGCGGTGCCCGCCGCCGCCCACGCCTCGCCGCGCACGGTGATCTGGGCCGGCGCGCCGGCGGCGAAATGGCTGAGGTCGGCAGGCTCGAGAAGGACGATCGACGGACCGGCCGGATCGAGCGCCACGCCGGCCGTGCTGCTGCCGGTGTGGCCCAGGGCGTCGGTGGCCGTGGCGGTGACCGTCTGGAAGACGCCGGCACCCGCGGCCGCATCGAGAGGCACCCCCGGGGCGGTGAACATGCCGGTGCGGGGATCGAGGGTGGCGGTGACCGCGCCCTGCGGCGTCGACACCACCACCCGGTCGAGATGCGGCTCGGTGTCGAGATCGATGAGCCCCGAGACGTCGACCGCCGCAATCCCGGAGCCGTTCAGCCCCACCTGGCTGTGATTGTCGGGGCGGGTGATCTGCACCTTCGGCGCCTGCGTGTCACGATCGACGACGACGCGGTCCTCGGCGGTCCGCCCCGCCGCGTCGACCGTGCGCGCGAGCAGCGGGTTCGGGCCCTCGGTCAGCGGGACGGTGCCGGCGAGGAAGGTCTGCGCCGGGCTGCCCGGCGTCACCACCGCGGCGAGGCCGTTGACCGTGACCGCGCCGCTCGACACCGTGCCGGCCACCGGCAGGCTGTCGGTGCCGAGCAGTTGACCGGCGGCGGGCGCGGTGATCTTGATCGACGGACCGGAGCCGGCGGCGAGACGCTCGATGGCGTTCGGTGTGCTCTGCGCAGTGCCGGACGCATCGACGCAGATCAGCTCCACCAGGTTCTGGCCGACCACCGGCAGCGGCACGTCGCCGGCGAGGAACGTACCGTCCGCCAACGACGCGGCGTACTCCTGGGGAGGCGCGCCGGGCTGCGGCACCCGCACCTTCACCACCGCCGCGCCGTTCGCCCGGCCGACCAGGGTGACCGATGCGGCGGCGACCGCACTCCCCGCGTTCGGCGTCACATCGGTCAGCGAGCAGCCGCCGAAATCGAGCACGAAGCTGCGCTCGCCGCGCGCCTCGTTGCCCGCGGCGTCGGCGACCGCCACCGTGACGACATAGCCGCCGCCGGTGGTGAGCGGGATCTCGGTGCGCGGCGACGTCGCGGCGCCGTAGGGCGCGCCATTGAGCCGGATCTGCGGCGCCGGCGCTGCCTGGGCGTCGTCCCGCACCTCCACCACCAGGGTGACGGGTGAGCCGAAGCTGGCGCCGTCGACGAGCGCCTCCTCGCTCCCTCCAGCGGTGGCGCGGGCGAGGAAGCGGATGCTCGGCGGCGTGAAATCCGCGGTGATCCGTACGGCGGCGCTCCCCGTCCGTCCTTCGCGGTCCTTCACCGTCGCGGTCAGGGAGTTGGCCCCGGTTTGCAGTGGCACGTCGAGAGCGCGGAATGTTCCGTCCGGCGCGAGATCGACCGTCTTGCTCTGGACGGTCACCGTGCCGTCGACACTCCTCGCCTTGCCGCCGACCACGACGCCCGCCACGTCGACCGCCGCGCGGTTCGTGGTGGCGCCGTCCGCCGGCTCCAGGAGGAGGATCTGCGGTCCACCCGAGACCACGCGCACGGTGACACCGGCGGTGGCGGTACGGCCCTGGCGGTCGCGGACGACCGCGGCCAAGGTGTTGGAAACGTCCGCCTCCAACGGCAGGGCCGCCACCTCCCAGGTGCCGCCGGTGACCGTGGCGGCGGCACCGTTGACGGTGACCGTGAGAGCGTCGCCGGAGACGGTGCCCGTGACACGCACCGTCGGCCCGGGTACGACTGCCCCGTCGGCCGGCGCGGTGACCGCGATCTGCGGCCCGGCGCCGAGGTCGAGCGAAAAGCGCACCTCCGCCTGCGCGCTCCGGCCCCAGTCGTCGCTCGCCGTCGCCACCAGGTGGTAGCTGTTGCTCTGGGCGATCTGCGTACCGCTGACGAACGGCGCGCCACTTAGCGTGGCGGTGACCGTGGCGCTCGAATCGCTGGCCCGTGCCTCGGGGCGCACCGGGCGCAGGAACACGGCTCCGGCGGCGATCGGCGCGCCGCCTTCCAGGATCTGCACCGACAGCGGCGCCGTGCGCACCGTGAACGTCACCTGGTAGGAGGCGCGGTTGCCGGCGCGGTCCTCGAGCACGATCGCGACCTGGTTGCTCCCCTCCCGCCAGGAGAAGGGAGAGAGCGTGAAGGCGCCGGCCGCGCCGGAAGACACCGTGGCCGGGCTGCCGTTCACCGTCGCCTTGGCGAGGTCCGGGTCGGAAGTCCCGGAGAACGCGCCCGGCGCCGTGGTGACCCGCGCAGCCGCCGCCGGCACGGTCGAACGGAGGGCCGGCGGCGTGACGTCGATCGCGAACAGCGCATGCACCGAGACCGCGTGGCCCGCGCAGTCGGTGGCGGTGGCGACCAGCAGGTGCGTCCCTTCGGCGGTGATCGGTGCGCCCGCGGCATAGGGCGCGCCGTCCAGGGTCAGCAGGGCCGCCGGCGGTGCCGCGGCGGCACCGTCCTCCACCGTCACCCCCGCCGCGATCCGCCGCCCGAAGAGCACGGGCACGCTTCCCGCGGGCGCCGTCGCTCCCGCGGCGGCGCCGGGGAAGGGCGCACCGTCGAGCGTGAGACGGACCACCGGCGGCGCCGCGTCGATGCGGAACGAGGCGGAGACGCGGGAGCTGTTCCGCAGGGAATCGGTCGCGGTCACCTGCACCGTCGTCACGCCGTCGGCCGATCCGAGATCCACACCGGTCGCGCTCCACCGCCGGCCGTCCGCGGACAGCAATCCGGTGTAGCTGCGGTGCGCGCCGCCCGCGTCGATCACCTCCACCACCACCGGCGGCGGCTGCCCGCCCTGGCCGGTCGCCGGATTGGGATCGCCGAAGGTGCCGCCCAGGGTGTACGCCGTGCCGGCGGCGAGGCAGCCGCCCGCCGGCACAGCCGGGAGGTCGAGGGTGACCGCCGGCGGCAGGCTGTCGAGGACGACGGTGACGTCCGCATGCGCCGTGTGGCCGGCCTGGTCGGTGGCGACCGCGGTCAGCGTGTTGGCGCCGTCGGCCAGCGCGACGACGGCGGAGAACGTCCCCGCCGCCGCGTCCAGCGTGGCCGCCACGCCGTTGACCGTCACGCCGGCGAGGCTCGCATCGCTCACCGTGCCGGTCACCACGACCTGGAGCGAGGTGACCACTCCGCCGTTCGCCGGGCTGGTGATGGCGATCTGCGGCGCGATCGAGTCGAGCACGTAGACCACCGGATCGGACACGTTCTCCTGCCCGAAGGTGTCACGGGCGGTCGCGCTGATCTCGTTCCGCCCCTCGACGAGCGGCACGCCGGCCACCGAGAAGGTGCCGTCCGCGCCGACCGTGGCCGGCAGGGCTCCGACGAGGACCTTGTCCAGATGAAGCTCGGTGACCGTGCCGGTCACCGTGACGGTGGCGGTGGAGACCAGGGGCTTTTCGGGGCTGTCGAGGCGCACCACCGGCGGCACCGAGTCCACCACGACTCCCACCGGCACCGCGTCGGCAGGGTGGCCCAACTGGTCGACCGCATGCGCGGTCACCTGCGAGGCGCCCTCGGGGAGCTGCACGCCCGGTGCCTCGAAGGCGGACGGTCCGGAGGCGGACGCCGTCACCGTCGCGGCGACTCCATTGACGGTCACCCCCTGGAGATGGGGATCGGCAACCGTGCCGCGGACGGTGATGGTGCGGGAGGTGAGCTGCGCAGCCGGCCCGGGATCGGTGATCGCGACCACGGGAGGCAGTGTGTCGAGCGTCACCGTGGCCGGCGCCGTCTCGGCGGTATGGTCCCGGACGTCCACGGCCTTTGCCACGATCGCATTCGCCCCCTCAACCAGGGGAACCGTCGCCGCGTAGCGGTCTCCGGTCACCGTCGCGACCACGCCGTTCACCGTCACCTGCCGGAGATGGGCGTCGGTGACCGTGCCGCGGACAGGAATCGCAACCTGGTCGGTGAGCACCGGCAGCGCCGCCGTGTCGAGAGTGATCACCGGCGCCAGTGTGTCGAGGACCGCGATGACCGACGGCGAGTCAGCCGTCGCTCCGTTGGTACCGGTCACCGTGGCGACCAGAGGATTCTCGCCCTCGGTGAGCGGGACGCCGGTGGCGGTGAAGCCGGTCCCGGAGACCACCGCCACGATGCCGTTGACCACGACGCGGGTGACGTTGGGCTTGGAGAGCGTGCCCCGGACGGTGATCTGCGGCGTGGACACCACCGTGCCGCTCTGCGGGTCGGTGATCGTCGCGGTGAGCACGATGGTGTCGAGCTCGACCGTCACCGGAGCGGAGTCCGTCGAACGGCCGAGGGCGTCGGTCGCCCGGGCGACCAGTTGGTTGTTCCCCTGGACGAGGGGGACTCCAACCGCCGTGAACCGGCCGCCGGCAATCTGCGCCGGCACGCCATTGACCGTGACCGACGCCAGATGCGCGTCCACCACGGTGCCGGTGACGGTGATGGGAGAGGCGCCGAACACATCCCCACCCGCGGGCCCGTCGATGGCCACCACCGGCGCCTTGGTGTCGAGGTCGAGAGAGGCCGTCGCGTTGACCCTGCCGCCGCAGTTACTGGCGGCGAGCGCGAGCGGCACCAGGCCGTCCTGCGTGCCGAGATCGAAACCGGCGAGGCTGAACGTGCCATTGCCGGGGACGACCGCCGTGCGGCCGTTGACCGTCACCGCGGTGGCGGTGCCGCAGGTGCCAGCGAGATCCACCAGCCGGCTTCCCACCAGATGCCCCGGAGCCGGCGAGGTCAGTGCCACGGTGGGGAGGACGATCGAGACCCGCACCGTGGCGCGGGTCGTGTTGCCGATGCTGTCGGTGGCGACCACCTCGATCAGGCCCGGATCGGCGGTCGCCAAGCTGGCGGTGGTGCTGAAGCTACCGTCGGCAGCCACGGTTACGACCGCCCCGTTGACCGTCACCCGCGCGACCGGTCCCTCGGCGTCGGTGGCCTTGCCGGCGACCGTCACCGTGCAGCCGGTGACGCTCTGCCCCGCGGCCGGCGCGGTGAGGGTGACCACCGGCGCCGCGTCGTCCGTGGTCCGGCGGATGTGGACACCGCCCGAGATCGAGAACGACTGCGTCTGGATGGCGCCGACGATGTTGATCGCCCCGGTGAGCGACACCGCCGCCGTCGGCGCATAGATGTACGCGTGGACGTTGGACTGCGACGAAATCGCGATCGCGCCCTGGCTCCACAGGCGCATCTGGAACGGGTTGCCGTTGAGGTTGACGTCGCTGCCGCCGCTGATCGCGACGCTGCCGGTGACCAGGATACGCACCTGGCCGGAGACCCGCAGTTGCGAGTTGCCCGTCAAGGTGATGCCGTTGAGCAGGTAGGTGCCGGCCGGCAGCGTCAGGCCGTCGTTGCCCGACAGTGTGATGCCACCGTTGGTGAGCCCGAGGTTGCCGCGGTCGGTACGCGGAATCCGCGCGTTGTCGTTGCTCTGCTGAAGAGTGGTCTTGAGCGCCGCGAGGTCGACCGGTGTGCAGTTGTACGGCGCCGCGGCCACCACCTGCTGGCCGGTGATCACCGGATGGCCGGAGAGGGTGATCCGCTTGCCCGGTCCCGCCACCACGTCGCCATGCACCTCGGGCGTCCCCGAGATCACCACGTTGCCGTTGCTGCGGACGTGCGCCTTGCCATCCCCGGCGCTGCCGCCTCCGACGCCTTCCGAGGTGATCATTGAATTGCCGGACATCGTGAAGTCCTGGCACGAGAGCACGGCATAGGAGCCGAGGTCCGGGGGGATGTCGAACGCCGCGGCCGCGGCGCGCCCCGGGGTCAGCCCGAAGGCGGCGAGCGTCAGGAAGACGGCGAGCAGGTGGCGCAGGTGTCTCATGGCTTTTGCCCCGTGCGCCGGCCGGCCAGGGCGGCGTTGCGTTCCGCGTCCTCTTCCAGGAAACGGACCGCGGCCTCCAGTGGGTGCGGCACCTTCTGCAACCCCTCCGGAATCTCGGCGAGCTCGCTCGGGAAGCGCTCCAGGCGGTCGAGCCGGGTGGCGATGTCCTCGACGCTCCCCTGGGGTTTGCCGCCCGTGGGTGCCGACGCCGGGTGGAGGGTATGGATCGGGAACGCTCCCGCGGCATGGGCTCGCGCGGCGGTGAGGTAGCGGCCCGGCGCCTCGGGATCGGCAGGACCGGAAAGGGCGCCCGTTTCGAGCGCGCTCAACGCCGCGAGGGCCGCCGGGGTCAGACGGAGCGAGGGATCGACCCACGCCTCGAAAGCCACCGCGGGATCGTTCCCACGGGTGACCCGCAGCCGGTGGACGCCGGGACGCGTCTCCAACGTCGAAGCGCTGCTCCGGACGGCGCGCTCGTTGCCGGCCGGCACTTCGGCAACGGTGAGCTCCGGGGTCGCGGCCCTGGTCTTCCCGTCCGGCTTCCTGTCCGGTGTCCGCGCCAGCCCCTGTGCCGCCCGCAAGCGGGCTTGCAGCTCGGAGAGGCGGTCGAAGCTCACCGTCCAGTACACCCCTTTGGCGGTGCGCACCTCGGTCAGCTCGCGGCGGACGAGATCGATGATCAGACGGCTGCCGTCGGGGCGCTGCGAGACGATCCACGAGCCCCCATAGGTGTCCGTCACCGGCTCGCCCACGAAGCGGCTGCCGTCCCCGTCCTCCTGCACCAGGTGGTGCTCGACGCGGAAGGGCTCGGGGAAGAGCGGCCCCGGTTGGGCGCCCGCCGCGGCGGGGATCGCCAGCGCGAGCAGCACCGCCGGACGGAGCCGGCGCAGGGGCAGGGGGTGTCGGAAGCCAAGAGCGCGCATCGTCACATGTCCTCGTCGTCTATTCACCAGGCCGCCTCACGGCAGCCCGTCGATCACTGTGTGGAATCCGTCACCCCCGTCTCCCGGCGTTGAGGTGGCCGGATTCCAACGGAGTGGCGGCGTCGCCATGCGGCGCGACCAGAGAAGAACTTCCCCGCCGGACAGAGGCGTGACCTGCCGGTAGGAGGAGCCCGGATGGCGGCTCTGGAGAGCTGGAGCCGCCGCGTCGGAAATGTCGTAGACCTGGATCTCGCCCGGCACGAGCACCACCAGGCTGCTGCCCACCACCACCGCCTCCGCCTCCGGCGCCGCCGCGGACGGCAGGTCGATGTGCGAGACCTCGGACCAGCCCGACGTGCCGAACTCAACCAGACGCACCGCCGTGCCATCGAGGAGCAGCGCACCGCGCTCCCACGGTCCGAGAGCCCTCCAGCCGGCCGGGATGACGAACCTCTGCGGGACGGCGGAGAGCGGCTCCTCCGGCGTATCGCTCGGCCATGAATAGATGACGCCGCCGCCATTCGACGCCAGGCCGAACAGGTGGAGGAACCCGGCGGTGCGGTAGAGCGCGGGCCCGGCCAGGAGCGGCAGCGCCTGCTCGCTGGGCGCGGAGAGCGACGGCGCCGCGCCCGCGGGAGCCAGCAGCTCCATCAGACGGAGCGCCGGCTGCGCCGGATCGCTGGTGTCGGAGACGAGCAGCATCGCGCCGCCCGCCCCCGGGGCGACGTCGAGCACCGCCGTCGCCGCCGGCATCCGCGCCTCCTGGAGCGCCCGGGCCGAGCGGTTCAGCAGGTCGACACGGTCGCGCGTCGCGGCGAACAGCAGCGGCTCGCCGTCGGCCAGCGTCAACACCTCTTCGTCCTTCGTCCGCGGCGGCACGGTGTCGGTCGCCTGCGGCGCCGCGCCGTACAGCCAGACCCCGGAGTCGGCCACCGCCAGCCAGTCGGCGCCGCCGCTGACCGCGAGCGGTGCCACGCCCGCCGCCAGCTCGAGCTGCGCTCCCCAGCCACCGGACGGCAGCGGCGGCAGCTCCAGCCAGCCGGAGCGGCGGAAGCGCGGATGAGCGTCGGTGGCCACCAGGTAGAGCTGCTGCCCGGGCCGGCCCGCCCAGAAGAACGAGGCCCCGTCCGCCGACCAGACCGCGCTCACCGACCGGCCGCCGCTCGTCAGGCTCACCTCGGCGATGCCGTCGGGATCGGAGACCGCGGCCGGCCCGAGGGTGATGCGATAGGAGCCGGGGACGGACCCGACGGCAATCGACACCGCCGTCTTGTCCCACGCCGGAGCCTCGTCGTTGCCGTAGAGCGAGTCGTAGCCGGAGTCGGCAGGCGCCACGGCGCGCACCCGGTTGATCTGCGGCAGTGGCGGCACGAGTTGGATGACCGGGTCGGTCGAAACGAACACCGAGCCGGTGGCGACCGTCACCTGGTCGAAGCGGTAGATGCCGCGCCAGCGGTCGCCGGGCGCGATGTTGAACGGCTGCGTCGCCTTGGGCTGGAGGGTGATGGCCGTGCCGTTCACCGCAGCGATCCGCCAGACTCCCTTGACGAAGCGGTCCTGCCCCTCGACCTCGACCCACGAGCCGATGAAGTAGGCCGGCACGTTCGTGTCGCGGCCGGTCAGGACCGTCCCGCCGGACGAGCCGGTCTGCACGACGCCGCGGCCGAGAGCCGGCAGGATGGTGCGGCGGTTGCCCGGGACGGTGCCGTTGTCGACCGTGAGCGAGCCGAGATTGGCGCTCGGAGCATGGAGATAGATGGTGCCGGCACCGCCGGTGTTTCCCGTGCTGCCGCCGTGCGCGTTGAGATGATCGAGCAGCGTCGAAGCCGGATCGAGCCCGGCGTAGTCGATCGAGATCGCTCCCCCACCTCCCGCTTCGGCTCCGCAGGTGGGTTCCCCACCCTTCGCCTCGATCGCTCCCGAGCCGGCCAGCGACACGGCGGCGCGGATCCACACCGATCCTCCGGCGCCGGATCGGCACGTCGTTTCGCCGTTGGCGCGGATCGCCCCATCCACCTGCACGCGATTCGCGGTGATCCGGACCGCGCCGCCACCGCGGCTCCCCCAGCCGCCGCCACCGTTCTCCTGCGGGAAGTACACGTTCCCGAACGTCTGGCCGGCCGGAAGGCTGGACACCCCGCCCTCGCCCAGATGGCTGCCGGCGGTGAACGAGCCCGGTGCCACATGCCCGGGATAGGTCACCGACGGCGGATAGCCGCGGCCCGACACGTCGATCACGCCGCCTGCCTTCACGATCAGCTCGTCGACGTCGATGGTGAGACTCGCGGGAGCCGAAGCGGACGCCGTCAAAGGCTGCGTCAGTTGGGCTCCCGTCTCGATGATCAGTCTCTGTGCATGCACGGAAGCGGTCTCGACGACGCCGGTCACGACCTGATCCGAGAAGACATAGACCGGGTCGGCGCTCACCACCTGGAGCTGGCCGCGCACCGTGTAGCGGTCGAACCGGTACACGCCTTGCCACGCATCTCCGAGCTCGACCGGCACCACCTCACCCGCGTTCGGCGCCAGCGTCACCGTCAAGCTGTCCGCACCGATCGAGGCGATCCGCCACGTCCCCTTCAAGGCGCCCGTCGCGGCGGCCCGGATCTCGACCCAGTGCCCCACGAAGTAGGGCGGGATCGCCTTCGCCCGGCCGGTCGCCAGCGTCGCGCCACCGCTCCCCGGTTGCGCGGTTCCGGAGCCCAGCGCCGGCAGGATCGTCCGCCGGTTGCCGGTCAATGTCCCGTTGTCCACCGTCAGATCGCCATAGGTCTGCGCCGCGCTCCGCGCATAGGCCGTGCCGGCGCCGCCCGTCACTCCTCCCGCGCCACCCTGGCCGCGCAGGTTCCCCAACAGCGTGGCGCCGGCCTCCAACGTCCCGTAGTCCACCGAGATCGCGCCACCGCCGCCCGCCTCGACGCCGCAGGTGGAGGTTCCACCCATCACCTCGATCGAGCCCGTGCCCGCCAGCGACGTGCTCGACCGGATCCACACCGATCCACCGGCGCCCGACCGGCAGGTCGACTCGCCGTTGGCGCGAATCGTCCCGTCCACCTGCACGCGGTTCGCGAGGATGCGCACCGCGCCACCGCCGCGGCTCCCCCAGCCACCGCTGCCGTTCTCCTGCGGGAAGTACAGGCTCCCGAACGTCTCGCCGGCCGGAGGGCTGGACACCCCGCCCTCGCCCATGTGGCTGCCGGCGGTGAACGAGCCGGGCGCCGCGTGACCGGGATAGGTCACCGACGCCGGATAGCCCCGGCCGGACACGTCGATCACACCGCCCGCCTTCACCACCAGCTCGCCGACGTCGATCAGCAGGCTCGCAGGCGCCGCCGCGGAGGGCGTGAAGTGTTGCGTCAGCACCGCGCCCGCTTCGATCACCAGGCGATCCGCGTGGATCGCATCGGTCTCCACGGTGCCGGTGATCACCTGCTCCGACAGTACCCGGATCGGATCGGCGCTCAGCACCTGGAGCTGGCCACGCACCGTGTAACGGTCGAACCGGTACACGCCCTGCCACGCATCTCCGGCCTCGACCGGCACCGCCTCGCCCGCGTTCGCCGCCAGCGTCACCGTGACGCCGTCCAGACCGATCGAGGTGATGCGCCACGTCCCCTTCAAGGCGCCCGTCGCGGCGGCCCGGATCTCGATCCAGTGCCCCACGAAATAGGGCGGGATCGCTTTCGCCCGGCCGGTCACCAGCGTCGCGCCACCGCTGCCCGACTGCGCGGTGCCGGAGCCCAGGGCCGGCAGGATCGTCCGCCGGTTGCCGGTCAACGTCCCGTTGTCCACCGTCAGCTCGCCGTAGCTCTGCGCCGCGCTCCGCGCATAGGCCGTGCCCGCGCCGCCTGACACACCGCCCGATCCACCCTGCCCGCGCAAGTTCCCCAGCAGCGTCGTGCCGGCCTCCAACGTCCCGTACTCCACCGAGATCGCGCCACCGCCGCCCGCCTCGACGCCGCAGGTGGAGGTTCCACCCATCACCTCGATCGAGCCCGTGCCCGCCAGCGACGCGTTCGACCGGATCCACACCGATCCACCGGCGCCCGACCGGCAGGTCGACTCGCCGTTGGCGCGAATCGTCCCGTCCACCTGCACGCGGTTCGCGATGATCCGCACCGCGCCACCGCCGCGGCTCCCCCAGCCACCGCCGCCGTTCTCCTGCGGGAAGTACAGGCTCCCGAACGTCTCGCCGGCCGGAGGGCTGGACACCCCGCCCTCGCCCATGTGGCTGCCGGCGGTGAACGAGCCGGGTGTCGCATGCCCCGGATAGGTCACCGACGCCGGATAGCCACGGCCGGACACGTCGATCACACCGCCCGCCTTCACCACCAGCTCGCCGACGTCGATCAGCAGGCTCTCAGGCGCCGCCGCGGACGGCGTGAAGTGTTGTGTCAACACCGCGCCCGACTCGATCACCAGGCGATCCGCGTGGATCGCGTCGGTCTCGACGTTGCCGGTGATCACCTGCTCCGAAATCACCCGGACCGGATCGGCGCTCAGCACCTGGAGCTGGCCGCGCACCGTGTAGCGGTCGAGCCGGTACACGCCTTGCCACGCATCCCCGGCCTCGACCGGCAGCGCCTCGCCCGCGTTCGGCGCCAGCGTCACCGTCAAGCTGTCCGCACCGATCGAGGCGATCCGCCACGTCCCCTTCAAGGCGCCCGTCGCGGCGGCCCGGATCTCGACCCAGTGGCCCACGAAGTAGGGCGGGATCGCTTTCGCCCGGCCGGTCACCAGCGTCGCGCCACCGCTGCCCGGCTGCGCGATTCCGGAGCCCAGGGCCGGCAGGATCGTCCGCCGGTTGCCGGTCAACGTCCCGTTGTCCACCGTCAGCTCGCCGTAGCTCTGCGCCGCGCTCCGCGCATAGGCCGTACCGGCACCACCCGCGACACCGCCCGGTCCACCCTGGCCGCGCAGGTTCCCCAGCAGCGTCGCACCGGCCTCCAACGTCCCGTACTCCACCGCGACCGCGCCGCCGCCACCCGCCTCGACACCGCAGGTGGAGGTTCCACCCATCACCTCGATCGAGCCCGTGCCCGCCAGCGACGCGCTCGACTTGATCCACACCGATCCACCGGCGCCCGACCGGCAGGTCGACTCGCCGTTGGCGCGGATCGTCCCGTCCATCTGCACGCGGTTGGCGATGATGCGCACCGCGCCGCCGCCGCGGCTCCCCCAGCCACCGCTGCCGTTCTCCTGCGGGAAGTACACGCTCCCGAACGTCTCGCCGGCCGGAGGGCTGTTGACCCCGCCCTCCCCCATGTGGCTGCCGGCGGTGAACGAGCCGGGCGCCGCATGGCCGGGATAGGTCACCGACGCCGGATAGCCCCGGCCCGACACGTCGATCACACCACCGGCCTTCACCACCAACTCGCCGACGTCGATCAGCAGGCTCGCGGGAGCCGCCGCGGACGGTGTGACGTGCTGTGTCAACACCGCGCCCGATTCGATCACCAGGCGATCCGCGTGGATCACATCGGTCTCCACAGTGCCGGTGATCACCTGATCCCCCGTCACGCGGACCGGATCGGTGCTCAGCACCTGGAGCTGGCCGCGCGCCGTGAAGCGGTCGAACCGGTAGACACCTTGCCACGCATCCCCGACCTCGACCGGCACCGCCTCGCCCGCGTTCGCCGCCAGCGTCACCGTCAAGCTGTCAGCACTGATCGCGGCGATCCGCCACGTCCCCTTCAAGGCGCCCGTCGCGGCGGCCCGGATCTCGACCCAGTGCCCAACGAAGTAGGGCGGGATCGCTTTCGTCCTGCCCGTCGCCAGCGTCGCGCCACCGCTGCCCGGCTGCGCGATGCCGGATCCCAGCGCCGGCAGGATCGTCCGCCGGCTCCCGGTCAACGTCCCGTTGTCCACCGTCAGCTCGCCATACGTCTGCGCCGTGCTCCGCGCATAGGCCGTGCCGGCGCCACCGCGACACCGCCCGGTCCACCCTGCTCGCGCAGGTTCCCCAGCAGCGTCGTGCCGGCCTCCAACGTGCCGTACTCCACCGCGATCGCGCCGCCGCCACCCGCCTCGACGCCGCAGGTGGAGGTTCCACCCATCACCTCGATCGAGCCCATGCCGGCCAGAGACGTGGTCGACCGGAGCCACACCGATCCACCGGCGCCCGACCGGCAGGTCGACTCGCCGTTGGCGCGGATCGTCCCGTCCACCTGCACGCGGCTCGCGGTGATCCGCACCGCGCCGCCGCCACGGCTCCCCCAGCCACCGCTGCCGTTCTCCTGCGGGAAGTACAGGCTCCCGAACGTCTCGCCGGCCGGAGGGCTGTTGACCCCGCCCTCGCCCATGTGGCTGCCGGCGGTGAACGAGCCGGGCGCCGCGTGCCCCGGATAGGTGACCGACGCCGGATAGCCCCGGCCCGACACGTCGATCACACCGCCGCAGCCGACATAGAACGGCCCGTTGACCGTCAGATCGACCTTCTTCGGGTTCGTCGTGGAGGAGGCGGTGGCGGTATGCGTCACCGTCGCCCCGTTGAGCACGAGCAGCCCACCGACCGTCACCGGCTGGTCGATCGTCAACGTCCCGCTGCGCAGCGCCACCACCTGGCTCGCCAGCGCGTTCCAGTCGTTCGTCCCCTGGCCGTCGGCCTTGAGGTTGACGACCGCGGTGCGCTGCACCTGGATCTGCCGCACGGAGACCTGGCCGGTCGTGTCCGTGGCCTCGACCCGGAAGGTCACGGTGGAGTCGCTCACGGTGCCGAGGTTGAACGTGGCGCTCGCCGCGACCTGCAGGGCGGAGCCGCCGGCCGGCACGACTTCCGCGAACTGCTGTGTGGCGTCGCCGAGGTAGAAGCGCACACGGGTGACGCCGAGGTCGTCCGTGGCCGAGGCCTGCAGGGTCACGGTGTAGTCGTTCGGCAGCACGGCCCCGGTCGCGGGACAGATGAAGGCGACCGCCGGCGGCAGGTCCGCCGGGACGGGATCGACGTTCACCGTGCGCGCGGCGCGGCCTTCATTGCCGTCGCCGTCGGTCGCCACGGCTTCGAGGGTGTAGGGCGTGCGTGCCGTGACCACCGGCACCGTCCAGGTCTGGCTGAGCGGCGAGGTTGCCGCGGAGGCCAGGGTCACACCGTTGGCGACCAGGCGCAGAGCGGTCACGGCAACGTTGTCGGTGGCGGTCGCGTTGAGAGCGATGCTCTCTCCGGAGCGGTAGACACCGGCCGCGCCGCGGTCGGGAGTGAGCGTCAGGGTCGCCACCGGGTTGCCGGTGTCGGCCACGATCTGGAAGGTGAACGGCGCCGTGGTGGACGAGCTGCCGAGCTTGTCCCAGAGGGTCGCGGTGACGCTGACGGTCTGCGGTGCCGCGCCGGCCGCGGCGGTCAGCACGAAGGTGGCGTCGGCGGCGGTGCCACTCACCGTCTTCGTCTGCTCGGGCTGGGTGACGGCCCCTGCCGCGGTGACGTGCAGATCGACCTTCGTCAAGCCGTCGGAGTCCTCGGCGTGCACCAGGATCGTCGTCGCCTGGCCGGGCTGGATGCGGCTCGGCGCTCCCGCGGCGAAGGCCATGGTGCCCGTCGGCGCTCCGTTGGCGGCGACCGGGATGCTGAGAGCCGCCGTCGTCGTCGCGCCTCCCGAGGCGTCCTCGATCAGCGCTTGCAGGACGACCGGCTGGCTGCCGTCGGCGCTCGCCGGCACGTTCAGGGTGAACGGAGCGTCGGCGGCGGTGCCGGTCACCGTCGCGGTCTGGGTGGCCGGGGCCGCCGGGCCGGTGGCGGTCAGCGTCACCTTGAGCAGCCGCTCGCGGTCGGTGGCATGGACGGCGACGGAGAACGGATAGCCCGCCTTGACCGGTGTCGCGGTGCCGGCGGCAAGGTTGATCTGGCCGGCCGGCGGCTGGTTGGCCGGCACCGGCCAGGTGACCGAGGTGCGGGTCACGCGGCCCGCCGTGTTACGCGCCTCGACGGTGTAGCTCACGCTCGCCGGCGCGTTGGTCAGGGGTACCGCGAGACTGGTCGCGGCGGTGCTCGCCGCGGTGAGCGGCTCGTCGAAGAGGTTCAGCGTGACCGGCGTCGGCGCGAAGGTCTGCTCGGTCTTGGTCAGGGTGAGGCCCAGGGCGTCGCTCACCGACCAGCTCACGGTCGCCGTCGTGCCGAGCAGAAGGTCGGTCCCCGTGGCCGGGCTGGCGGTGAAGGTGACGACCGGGCCGTCGCCGCGCAGCGCGGCGCGGGCGCCGCGCTTCAGGAGGACGGCGGTACGGTCGTTCAGGACCGGAGCCACGTCCGGCCCGAGCAGCAGGTCGTCGTCGGCCTGCAGGCGGACGGTGGCCTCGGCCTGGACCGCCTGCACGCGGGAGACGCCGTGGAAGGAGACCGGATGGCCGAGCGCCAGCTCGCCGGCCGCCGCACTGAGGTCGCTGGTGGCGACCGTCAGCTCGACGCGGAAGCCGCCCGGCGCCGCGGCGTCGGCGGCCCGGCGCTGCGCGGTGACGGTGAAGCTGCCGAGCGCGTGCCCGTCGGCGGCGGTGAGCACGACCTGGTCGCCGGTGAGGTCGCCGCGCACCTGCGGCACGCTGAGCGTCACCAGACCGCCCGCGGGGTTCACCGAGTAGACCGCGCCGTCGCCGAGCGCCGGCAGCGGCGTCAACGCCGCGTGCGCCGGATCGAGCGGGTTGGCCACGCGCAGCGCGCTGCTGACGATTCCACCGGACGCCGCGTCGCGCTGCTCCAGATAGATGGTCCCGGCGCCGCCGCGGTGGTCGGCGCGGCTGGTGACCGCCGAGTCGTTGATGCCACCCGAGGCGTCGCTTTGCGCCGTCAGGTCGACGCCCGTCGCGAGCTCGCGGTAGCTCACCGCGATGCGCCCGCCGCCGCCGCCGCCGGTGTTGTTGAAGAAGGTGCCGAGACCGCCCAGGGCCTGGATGCGTCCGCTCCCCTCGATGCGGGCCGCGGTGAGGCGCACCGCGCCGCCGGCGCCACCGCCGGTCGTCCCGGTGCCGGTGCCGCCGTTGGCCACGATGTCGCCGTCCAGGCGCACCCGCGCCGTGTCGGCGAGGAGCCGGATGACGCCGCCGCCGGCGCCGCCCGCGTTGCCGTCGGGGCTGCCGCCGCCGCCGCCCGGCAGGGTCGGGTTGCGCAGGCTGTCGAACACCGAGCCGGCCGCAGTGAGATCCGTACGGTTCCAACCGCCCGCAGCCGAGCCGAGCCAGCCGGCGCCGCCGTGCGAGCCGCCGGCCCGCGCCGCGGCGCCGGTCTCCCCGGGCAGCACCATGGAACGGGTCGAGGTGCTGCCGAGAAGGCCCTTCTTCGTCATGTCGACGCGGCTCTCCGTCGCCACGCCGACCTCGGAATCGACCGCCAGCTCGAGCGGATTGAACAGGATCGCCGAGTCGTAGGTGGTGATCTCCGGCGCCGTGAGCACGGTCGGCCGGATGACCAGCGAGCCGGTGTCCGTCGACGCGCCGGTATAGAGGAAGAGGCCGTTGACGCGGCGCACCGAGTGGTCGGGTTGCGGCAGGATGGAGAGCGTGGTGCCGTCGAGCAGGAAGACCGGACCGTCCGGATTCCCCCCCGCGGCCAGCATGGCGTCGGTGGCGGAGACCGAGGTGACCGCCGCTTCATAGACTCGGCGCGCCGCGACCGCCGTCATCGTCACCCGGGTGATCGTCGCCGTGCCGGCCGAGTCGACCAGGCGGGATTCGAACGGAATCTCGGTTCCCGCCGCGATGCCGTTCGGCACCCGCCACATCGCCTGGTAGACGGCGCCGGCGATGTCCTCGGTGCCGGCGACCTTGACCGCCGTCGTCCAGGTGGTGGGCAGCTCCAGGGCGCCGGTCGTGGCGTTGCGCACCGGGCCGTGCACCTGGATGGTCACCAGCTTGCCGGGGATCGGATTGCCGTCCGCGTCGGCGTTGGTGTCGCGGGCATAGAAGCGCAGCAGCAGGGCGGCGCCGTTCGCCGCCGACACGGTCGAGGTGTATCCGGCCGGCCACAGGGCGCCCTGCCAGGGGAGCCTCCAGCGCGCCACCGGGGCGTACGGATCGTGCTCCGGTCCGATGGTGAATTGGATCGACCGCGACACGGAGTTGCTGCCGTAGTCGCTGATCTGCGCCGTCGCGGAGACCGGGATCGGGCTGGTGAATCCGGACGGCACGGTGAGCGTCGCGGTGCGATAGAGGTCGGTCGTGCCGGGCACGAGCGTGGCGGTGAGCGAGCCGGGGAAGAGGTCGTTCCGGTCGAGTGTCAAGGTCAGGGCTTTGACCGCGGTCTCGCCGTCGTGCACCTTGATCTCGAAGACGAAGTCCTCGCCGATGAAGAGACTGGTCACCGGCGCGCCGGCCAGACGCGCCGAGAAGTCGTCGACGACCACCGGCGTGGCGTCGTCGGCGACGGCGAAGCGCTCGCTCTCGCGCACTCCGGCCGCGCCGTTGGGGTCGAGCACACGGGCACGCACGTAGAGGCGCGTCCCCTCGGGGATGGTGAGCGGCAGGGCGAAGGTGAAGGTCTGCGACGGTGCGTCGTTCCAGCCGCTCGCCGGCCGGGTGATCTGGCGCGCCGCGGCGGTGGCCATGGGCGAGGCCGCGCCTTCCTGCCACAGCTCGGCGAACAGGGTGAGCTGCGAGCTGTCGAGGTCGTAGAAGCCGCCCACGGTGGCGAGCAGCGACGAGCCGGCATAGGGGACGCCGGGCACCGGAGCGGTGGCCGACACCGCCGCCGACTCGACGCTCGGATCGGTGTTGGGCAGCACCACCATGCTCACCAGCACGACGTTGCTCTTGTTGGTGCTGGTGTCGACCGCGCGCACCCAGACCGGGAACGGCCGCGGCGTCGTGCCGTCGCCGGAGTAGGCGCCGATGAACGAGTAGGAGAAGGGATAGGTCTTCGCCGAATACGAGGCCGACACCGGATGCGACGGGTCGGTCGGATCGGAGAAGAAGTAGTCGACGCGGTCGACGTCGCCGCCGGGACTGGCCGCGGTCACGTCGTCAAGGTGGGAGAGCGCCGGCACGATGGTGTAGCGCGTGCCCTGCAGGAGCTGGCCGGTCGGAGCGGACGGCGGATAGGGGACGGCGTCGATCACCGGCGACCGGCTGTCGTAGATGCGGAAGATCCGCTCGTAGGCCGGCATCAGGTTGCCGTAGACGTCGACCAGGCCGGAGAGGACGATGCGCCGCCGCAGCGTGTCCCCCGCCAGGCTCACCCCCTCGACCGCCTGCACGACCAGGGAGTAGTTGTTGCGCGTCAGGTACATGGTCACCGGCAGCGGGCGCCATTCGGCGCCGGAGCCGGTCGAGGCTTCCCAGTAGAGCTGCGCGGCGTCGCCGGTGAGGTCGCCGTCGAGCTGCTCGTCGGTGGCGCGCACGGCTTCGCTGAAGTCGAAGCGCACCGGCACCCGCGGATCGACCGGATGCCCGAGGTCCGGATCGGTGGCGATCACCGCCGGGCCGACGCCGTCGGAGGTCTTGAAGTTCGAGCCGACGTTGCCGGAGGTGGTCAGCGGCCGGCCCATGCGATCGCGGACACCGCCGGCGCCACCGGCCACGGTGAGGCTGTAGACGGTGAAGTTGTCGTAGGGGACTGCGGGCGTGAAGCGCACCACCTGCCGCCCAGTGGTGTCGAGCGACGAGACCCAGGTGCCCTGCGCCCAGGCGCCGGTGGCGGAGCGCAGGTTGAAGTAGCTCGCCGGATTGCCGCTGTTGACCGGCAGCACCGCCGGATCGAGCGGCTCGGAAAAGACCAGCTCGACGGCGGCGGTGCGCGACACGCCTTCGAAGCCGGGCGGCGGCGCGATGGTGAGCAGGCGCGGCGGCGACGCGTCGAGGATCATCGCCGGCACCTGGTTGTCGTTGCCGTCCGGCCCTACCAGGGTCCCTCCGGCCACCGCCTGCTGATCGCCGTTGTTGTTGCGGGCGGTGACCTGGTAACCGCCCACCGGCAGGCCGGCGAAATGATAGGCGCCGCGGTCGTCGGTCAGCACGAGCTGGTTGCGGTTCTTCGCGTCGCGGATCTGCACGATGATCGCGGGCGCCGGAACGAGCACGGCGGGGTCGCCGTTCCAGCGGTCGTCCGCCACCGGCAGGTAGGCGACGCCGTGCGCCGCCACCGCGGGCGAGAGCGCCACCGTCATGTCGATCAGCTCGTCGTCGTAGGTCAGCGTCGCGGTGGCGTAGCCGCTGGTGCCGTTGGCGATCGAGGTGGCGGTGGCGTTCAGGCTGCCGCTCGGCACCGCGGCGAAGGTGACCGTGCCGTCCGCCCCGCTGACCGACGGGAAGGCGCCGGCCGAGGTGTTGAGGGTGACGTTGATGCCCGCCGCCGGCCGGCCCTGCGCGTCGCGCACCGAGACGCGCACGACGCCCTTCGGGCTGAGCACGAGTTGGTAGGGGTCCGCCAGGGTGCCCGCCCCCGGAAGAGGAGACGGCGAGAGGAAGTCGTTGAAGGCGGCGCCGGCCGACCGCCGCTCGCCGGTGAGCTCATCGGCGGCGAAATTCGCATTGCGCGACAACAGCACGCCCGGGAAGAGGAAGCGGTCCGAGCCGGAGACCGGCGCGAGCTGGGCGTAGTCGTAGCCGGGCTGGGTCAGCCGTGTGCTGAACAGGCCACCCGTGAGATTGACCGGCGAATTCCCAGCCTTGAGCTTCTCGAACAGACGGAAATAGCGGTCGCTCACCGCCTCCAGCACCATGTTGACGTCGACGACGGGCGAGGTGGCGGTGATCGCGGCGGTGGCCGAAGCGCGGCGCGGCGAGGTCGGCAGCGCCGCTTCGAGGGTGAACGAGCCCTCCGGGATGCCGAGGAACTGGAAGCGGCCGGCCCCGGCGGGACCGCCCGAGCCACCTGCGTCGGCGGTCGTGGCGAGCGCGGTCACCCGGCCGCCGGCCGTGTCGCCGCTCAGGCGCACGACGCCGCCCGGCACCCGGATGGTCTTCGCCGCGTCGTCCCACAAAGTGCCGAGCACGTCGCCGCGCTGGTCGAGGTAGACGGTGCGCACGACCTGCTGCCCGGGCGAGCTGAGGTTGACGTCGGAGAGTCGGCCGCTCTGCCCGGTCGGCGCATAAAAGGCGTAGACCGAGTAGGAGCCGAGCGGCAGGGCGTCGAAGAAGGCGATGCCGTCCGGCCCGGTGACCGTCGCCTCGTTGTTCGACAGCCGCACCTGGGCGTCGGCGACCGGGCCGCCGGAGACCGGGTTGCGGATCACGAGCTGGAGGGAGCCGACGCTCGTGGTCATCACGACGTCGGGCATCTGGAGGACCTGCCAGTCGACCGTCAGGTCGGCGCTCACCGAGCCGAAACGGCCGACCTGGCCGCTGTCGCGCGCCACCACGGTGACGCTGCCGGCATAGACGTGCGGCACCTGGTAGGCGCCCTGCGTGTCGGTGACCAGCCAGGAGCCGTCCTCCGGCAGGCGGCGATAGGGGAAGCTGTTCTCCTGGAGATAGTAGAAGGCGTGAGAGAGCGGCCGCATGGTGCCGTTGAAGTTCTCCATCACCCGCCCGGCCACCGTCCCCTGCGCCTTCATCTGCACCACCAGATCGAGCGTCTGGCCCGCCGTGCCGACGTAGCCGATGGTGCGCCCCACCCGCGCGATACTGCCGGCGAGCCCGTCCGCGGTCAGCAAAACCCGCCCCAGCGGCACCAGCTCGTACTGGAAATGCCCCTGCGCGTCGGTGCGCTGCTTCTGCCCCTTGAGGCCGGTGGCATCCATCGTCACTTCGATGTCCGGCACCGGTGTCACGCCGTCGACCCCGACCACCTGGCCGGTGACCGTGGCGGCGTCTTCGAAGACCACCTCCAGGTTCACCACCTGGCCGGCGTAGTCGATGTTGCCGGTCAGGGTCTTCATGCCGTGGAACGGGTTGTAGGCGATGATCTCGTACGGCCCCACCGACAGGGTGAGCTGCAACCGGCCGTTGGGGTCGGTGGTGGTCTCGATGTACGCCCCCTTGAGCCGGATGCGGTACTCGATGCTGCTGTAGTAGGTGGGCTTGTAGTAGATCGGAGTCAGGACGCCGGTCGCGGAGGCGGTCCGGGTGAGAATGTTGACGACACCGGCGCCGCGCATGCGCACGGTGACGAACGGCCGGTGGCCGCCGTAGACGATGCTCGCGTCGGCATCGCCGAAATAGCCCGCCCGCCCGGCTTGCAGGCCGTCCCCGATGTGCGCCACGGCGCTGTGCCCGCCCACCGGCAGGTTGTCGAAGGAGAAGCTGCCGTCCGGCTGCGAATTCACCGTGCCATAGGGAAAGAGGACGACCTCGGCATTGCCGAGCGGGCGCCCGAGCGGATCGAGCACGACGCCGTCGACGCTGCCGCTCATCTGCTGCAAGACGATGCTCGACGCGTCGACGACGTCGGGCGAGACGTCGAGGATCGGCGTCAGGGACGTCGAGCCTTCGAGCTTGCGCGTGAAGTCGATGACCTTGAGCGTGTAGCGCTCGTTCGCTCCCTGGACCGGAACCCCTTCAATGCGGTAGCGGCCGGAGGCGTCGCTGTAGGCGAAGACGCCCGGCCCCTCGATGAACGCCGCCGCGCCCTGCACCGGGACGTTGGCATTGGTGATCGGATCGTGGAAGTAGACCAGGCCGGTGACCACCCGGCTCGCCCCCTCGGGCAGGCGGAGGTCCATCTCCTTGGTCTCCCCGGCCACCAGCACGAGGTCGGTGAAGACGGAGATCCGCGACACCTTCCAGTTCGACGCCTGGAGCGACACCTGCCCGGCAGGCACGTTGTCGAAGCGGAAACGGCCGAAGTCGTCGGTCTCCTGCGCCGAGATCTCGGCGCCCTGCGAATAGACGGCCACCCGCGCACCGGCGATCGCCGTTCCCGACGTCGCGCCATACAGGGTGCCGGTCACCGATCCCAGGCCGGGGATGACGCGCGGCATGCGCAGGACGACGTCGACCGAATCGCCGGGCGCCGCGATGCCCACCGTCGCGTAGACGACGCGCTGGTCGCGATCGCGCGCGGTGATCGTGATCGGCCCGACCGGCACGCCGGAGATGGTGAACGAGCCGTCCGCGCCCGCCTCCGCCGACCGCTCTTCGTTGAACAGGGTGCTCGCGGCGCGCACCGAGCCGGTGGTGACCGGCGAGTTGTCGTCCGCATAGACGACGCGCCCGCGCACGGTGCCGCGGCCGAGGAGGGCGATGTTGATCCGCATCACCCGGTTCTGCAGCCGGATGGTTCCGCCGACCTCCTGGGTCTCCTCCGGCTGCAACGCCGGATTGGCGCCGGCCGGGATGATGGCGCGCAGGGTGAAGCTCGGCAGCACCTGCCGGTCCCAGGACGGGTTCTCGATGAAGTCGAAGAAGAAGACTCCGTCGCTGCCGGTGGTGACCTCGCCCAGGAAGTCGAGCTTGGTGACGGTGTCGGCCATCGTCTCCCAGAGCAGCGGCCGGATGAGCTGCACGCGCGCCCCGGCCACCGGCTCGCCGGTACCGCGCACCACCTTGCCGGTGACCAGGCCACCGACGTGGCCCGGCAGGATCTCGACCGTCGGCGCCGGCACGTCGGCGTCGAGCGACTCGCCCCAGGCGTCGAGCAGGCCGCCGCGGTCCAGCAGGTGCTGATGGTCGAGCAGCGGCGTCTTGTCCGCCGGATCGATCAGCGCGCTCAACGGGGTCGCGTAGCGCACCGCGACGGTGCGCCCGTCGTCCTGCACCCAGGCGCCGGTGCCCACCTTGTCGGAGGTGCCGGACGCCGGCTGCCCCGCCGTGTCGATCCCCTGGAAGCTCGAACGGATCCGGTAGTTGGCCGCGTCTTCCGCGCCGGTCTTTTCGGGTGGCCGGTTGAACAGGTAGAGCACGCCGTTGCCATAGCGGTTCGGCCGGTGCATGTTGCCGAGATCGTCCGGGCCTTCTTCTTTCAACCGGAAGTCCTGCACCGCGCCGATCAGCCGGAACGGCGGACGCGCGATGGTGCTGATCGAGGGCGCGTTGCCCACCGGCGCGCCCGTCGCCGCATCCACGGGAATCGGCGCCGCGATCCGCGCGCCCACCTTGATCGCCACCCCGCCGCCCGGCGGCACGGTGACGTCCGGCAGCTCGATCCGCCGGTCCTCGCGGCCGTCCGCGGCGGGCACGATCAGCAGCAGATTGCCGTGCGCCGCCTGCGCCCCGGGATTGCGCACCACCACCGTGAGCTCCTGGTCGAGCTCGACGTGGCCGATGACTGCGAAGGGCACCGTCGTCTCCGCCCCCGCGCTCCGGCGCACCAGGAAGACGTCGCCGTAGCCGAGCGTGCGCAGCGCACCGGCATCGCCCGCCGCCCCCTTGAGGACACCGGGAACACCGTCGACCTGCCCCTGCACTTCCAGCGTCAACGCCTCGCTGCCGCTCGCCGGAATCAACAGCGCGGCGGCGTAGGGATCGGTGTACGTCGTCGTGGTCGCGAGCTGCGCGAACAGATCGCGCGCCGAGAGGTTGCGCGCCACCTGCTCACCACGCATCAGGTTGGCCAGCTCGGTGCTCACCGCGAGCCCCTTGCCGGTGCCGCGGCGCAGCTCGTCGATCTCGGCGAGCGGCTGGCGGTTGCCCAGCGAATCGAGGGCCAGGACCTCCAACGCTTCGAGGAGCGGCTCATGCAGATAGGTGCGCATGCCGGCCTGGGCGAAATCGATCGCCCGCCGCTCGACATCGCTCTTGATCACCCGCGGCAAGCCCTGCGGCGTCAGCGCCGCGGGCGCCACCGCGAGGCTGTAGGCGAGACCCAGGAAGCGGGTCTCCGCACGCAGGAGGTCGCCCGGGAGACGCTCGCTGAACCGGGGGAGGATGAGGGTGGCGGGCGAGAGCGGAATGCCCAGCTCGCCGACCCCGGTGCGCAGGTGAATGGTCCCCTGCCCCGCCGACGAGGTCGACTGGAACGTCGTGGCCACCACCTTGCCGTCGAGGTCCGACACCAGCCGGTACTCCAGCGTCTCCGCCTGCCCCGGCGCCAGTGTCTGGATGGTGCGGCGCAGGTTGTCGGTCGGATCGTAGCGGTGCGCCCCGGTCAGGTGCTGCTCATCGAGATCGACGGTGATCAGGTTCTGGGTCGCCCGCGACAGGTTGGTGACGGTGACGAACAGCGAGTACCCCTCGCCTTCGCGCACCACGTCCGGATGGCTGAAGGTGAGGTTGAAGCGGGCGTCCACCACTTCGATCGCCGCCTGGATGCGGGTCAACAGCGGGAACGGATCGCGCCCCGGCCGCGTCAGGTTGGCGCTGATGTCCATCTGGAGGGTGTGGGTGCCGGCCGCCAGCCCCTCCACCGTCCACGCCGCCGTGCCCTGCTCACCCGGAAACAGGATGCGGGCCCCGGACGCCGCCGTCACCGGAAGAGATTGGCCCGCGGCCACCGCCGGGGAGGTCGCCGCCACACGCAGCACGTTGTTCGGCGGCAGGCGGAGGCCGGCGAGGATCTGCTCCAGGCGGGCGTTCGACCCGGCGGGCGCGCCGTTGGCGACCACCAGCTTCGCCTCGAAGAACTGGTTCAGATAGGAGACCGTGCCGGGCAGCACGATGGCGCCGAAGAGCGGGAGATGCAGATCCTCGTCCTCTTCCTCCCCGGCGCGCAGATTCGCCGACTGGTCCGCCTGCTCCAGCCTGAACGGAACGATCTGCGGCGGCTGCCAGCGGGAGACGGCGTGCGCGACGTCGGAGGGCAGGCCGTCGAGGATCACCCGCGGCTTGTCGAGCGGCTGCACCGTGCCATAGCCCGAATAGACGATCGGCAGCTCGATCTTGACGATCTGGTCGCCGAAGGCGAAGCCCACCGCGAAGTTGAAGGCCTGGAAGTTCTCCGCCGAGAAGGTGATGCCGCGCGCTTGCAGCTCGGCG